>Ga0335073_10003099_pt1 | contig 23012 bp, 28 predicted proteins | sample Lox_Sample_22_FD_207093 | JGI IMG/M metagenome (GOLD analysis project Ga0335073, IMG submission 207093) | Soil microbial communities from Loxahatchee National Wildlife Refuge, Florida, United States - Lox_Sample_2.2 | ecosystem: Environmental > Terrestrial > Soil > Wetlands | place: USA... | reverse complement strand
CACCACCGGGAGCGCACGGGCCGGGGACAGTTCGTCGACGTCTCGCTGGTCGGCGCGCTCACCTCGATGGTCGCCACCGAACCGTTCGACAAGCTGGAGGCGCTGGGGGTCCCGACCCGGACCGGAAACACGTTGCCGCGCCTCGCCCCGTTCGGGATCTTTCCCACCGCCGACGGTGATGTGGCGATCTGCGCCCCCAGCGACGAGTTTTCGCGCGGCGTGTTCGTGGCCATGGAGCAACCGGAGCTGGCCGCCGACCCGCGGTTCGCCACCCGCGATGCGCGGGTCACCAACTGGGTCGAGCTCCACGCGCTGATCAACCGCTGGAGCGGTAGCCGCACCACCCGCGCCGTGCTCGCCGCGCTCGAGGCTCAGTCGGTCCCGACGGCGCCCGTCCGGACTCCCGGGGACGCCGTCCGCGACCCGGACCGGATCGCGCAACGCGACACCACGCCGCTCAGCCACCCGACCCTCGGGCCGGTCGACAACCTGTACGGGAGCGGCGTCCCGATCCGCTTCTCGGAAGCTCACGCCGGCTACGACCGCCCGGCGCCGAGACTCGGGGAGCACAACGAGTTCATCTACGGCGGCATGCTCGGCCGGACCGCCGCCGATCTGAGGGGGCTGACCGATGAAGGTGCGATCTAGTCCACCCGGCGTGCCGCTCGGCACCTCGTACCTGGCCGACGCCGGCCTCGGCCGCGACCTGTCCGCGCTCGACTACGGCGAGCACGAGTACCTGGTGTCGGGGTCCGCGACCGTCTGGACCTACAACGGGACCGGCGCCGCCAAACCCGCCCGCACGGACGTGCCCTACACCACGAGGGTGCTCGTTCGGGCACCGTCTCGCCCGTCGTCGTTCAACGGGGTCCTGATCGTCGAGCCGCTCCACCGCGAGTACGACAGCGCACCGACCTGGCGCACGACCGGCGACTGGATCCTGGGGACAGGCGCCGCCTGGGTCGGGATCACGCAGGACCCGGTAGCGGCGACCTCGATGCGCACGGAGTTCGATCCCGACCGGTACGCCGCCCTGTCGATTCCCGCCGCCGGACTCGGCTTCGACATCGTCGGTCAGGTCGGCGCAGCGCTGAAGGAAGGCGCCGTCGACGCGCTCGCCTCGCTGGGGGCGGTCGAGCGGTCGTTCCTGTCGGGGTGGTCGATGACGGGCAGTTTCTGCCGCGCGTTTCTCGGCGACGGTTTCCATGCCCGTCACCGGCTTGACGATGGCTCGCCCGTATTCGATGGCTACGTGATCGGCATCTCCTCCGGCGGCGCGCCCACCGCCGGCTATCCAGCGCTGTCGGAGGGGACGCCCCAGCCTGCCGGCGACGATCCGCGCAGGACGATCGGCGCGCACGACGTGCCGGTCATCGAGTTGCTCAGCGAGTTCGAATCCGAGACGCACCAACCGTGTCTGCGACCCGACGGCGACGAGCCGGACAACCGGTACCGGCTCTATCAGGTGGCGGGCTCATCGCACGTCGGCTTCGGCGGGTGGAGCGGGGCAACCAATCGCGAGCAGTACCGCCGGCGCGGCTTGCCGGTCCCGGACCGTCGGATCACCGAAACGCCGAGCGACGCGCGCTGCGAGGTCGTCGCTCGGGCCGTGTTCGCCCTGCTCGATCGCTGGGTGGCGACCGGCGCGGCGCCGCCCCATGTCGAGCCGTTCGCGTTCGAGCCCCACGCTCCCGCGCGGTCCAATCCGAATCCAACCGGCGATGCCAGGGAGCTCCGGCGCGACGAGTTCGGCAACGTCGTCGGCGGCGTCCGGACGCCGTGGGTCGAGGTGCCGGTGGCGAGCTACGCGCCGTCAAGCAACCCCAAGCCGGGGTCATGCGAGCCTGCGCCGGGTGCACCCACCAACAGCGCTTCCCACGTCGCCGCGCTGCTCGGGAATATGGCGCCCCTCACCGGTGACACCTTGCGGGAGCTGTACGGCTCGCGTGCCGCGTACCTGGATCGCTACGCCGACAGCTGCCGCCGGCTGACCCGGGAAGGCTTCCTGCTCGAGGACGACGTCGAGGTACTGATCGAGCAGGCGCGCCGCCGGGAGCTTGCGCTGCCATGACGCGGGTGCTGCTGGTCGGCGACCTGATTCTCGACGAGCCCGATCCGGACGTCCTGTTCGGACCGAGCGCCGCAATCCTCCGCGCCGGGGACGTGGTCATCGGACAGGTCGAGGTCCCGCACTCCACGCGCGGCCAGATGCTGAGCGCCGACGTGCCCGCGCGCCCCTCCGATCCCGAGAACCTGAAGGCGCTGCCGCGGGCCGGATTCAACGTCGCCACGCTCGCGGGCAACCACATCACCGACGGCGGTCCGGACGCGATCGAGGACACGCTGGCGACGCTCCGCGAGCTCGGGATCGCGACGACGGGCGCGGGCATGAACCTGGCCGAGGCACGGCGTCCCGCGGTCGTCGAAGCCGGCGGCACGACCGTCGGCGTGCTCAACTACAACTGCGTCGGTCCTCGCGAAAGCTGGGCACGCCCGTCGAAGGCCGGCTGCGCGTACCTCAACGTGCTCACGCACTACGAGCTAGATCACGCCTCGCCCGGGGGACCGCCGACGATCTACACGTTCGCGACCCCGGACAGCCTGGACGAGATGCGCCGGGACATCGCGGACCTGTCGGCCTCGGTCGACGTCGTCGTCGTCGCGTTCCACAAGGGCATCGGCCATCTCCGGGCCCAGGTCGCGATGTACGAGCGGGAGATCTCGCGGACCGCGATCGACGCCGGCGCCGACGTCGTCGTCGGACACCACGCGCACATCATGCGCGGCATCGAGTTCTACCGAGACAAGCCGGTCTACCACGGCCTCGGCAACTTCGCCACGGTGACGCGGGCGCTGTCGCCGCGCAACACCGACACTCCCGAAGCCGCCGCGTGGGCAAAGCGGCGCATGGAGCTGTTCGGCTTTGCGCCCGATCCGAGCATGCCCACCTACCCCTTCCACCCCGAGAGCCGCAACACGATCATCGTGGACTGCGTGATCGGACCGGACGGCTCGGTGGACGCCGGGATCGTTCCCTGCTGGATCGACGACGAGGCCCGTCCGGTTCCGCTGGGCCGCGGCGACGGGCAGACGGTCGTCGACTACCTGCGGGCGATCGGGCGCGAGGCCGGGCTCGCCGCGGCCTATGAATGGGACGGGGATCGGGTCCTCGTCCGACCGACCGGTTCAGCCTGAAGCCCGCTCGCGGTCGCGACGGCTTGCCGCGACCGGAGCCGCCCGATCCTCGATGAACGTCGCCACCGTTCGCCGGACGGCCTCGTCGTCCCAGCCGCTTGCGTCGACATGGGAGACGTCGAGTTCGAGCAGCGGGACCCCGGCGCGCTCGAATGCGAGCCGGTTGAAGTAGCCGGCGGGGCCGAGCGAGACGATGCCGTCGACCCCGTGTGACTGCGCCTCCTTGAGATGCCACTGGCTCGCCCAGGTCGGGCTTCGCAGCTCATCTCCCATCGTCACGAACCGGGCGGCGAGCGCGCGCATCGGATCCTCGTCGCGACCGAAACGCCGGATGTAGCCGTCGGCGGCGAGCGCGAGGTAGATCGACCAGACGAACACCGCCCCGTGGCTGCGCTCGAAGTACTCGTAGAACCCCATGTTGAACCACATCCCCCGACCGAGCCACATCAGCCGCACCTGCTCGTCGGGGCAGCGCGCCACCCCTCCGGCGGCTCGACGCTCCACCGCATCCCACAGCGCCTTGGCGGCGTCACGCCCCCACTCCGAGCCGCGGTGCCACTGGGGGATCATCGTCGCCGGCATCGTGTCCGCAACCGACACCGGCGCCGGCCGGGCCGAGGCGATCAGGTCGCGGGACCGCAGGTAGTACTCCTCCTGCTCGTTGACCAGGTCCATTACCTCGCGGAACCGCGCCTCGCTCCAGCGCCGTCCCGTCCGTTGCTCGAGCCAGCGAACGACTCCCTCGAGCTCCGCGGTCATGAGGTCGAGTCGGTCACCCTCGATCAGCTCGTTCCAATTGTCGTGCGCCTGCGCCCACCAGTCGGGCCGGATGTCGTCCACCCAGGAATTCGACCGCTCGAGCAGAAGGCAGTCGGCCCCGACCTGCCGGGCCCATGCCTCGAACAGCTTGCGCATGCAGTCGCCGGACGCGACCGCATGCAGGATCGTCGGCCGCGGTAGTCCGCCCCACGGCGCCGACGAGGGGTCCGTCTCCAGCGAGCTCGCGAAGCCGAGCGCGGTGTACGGCTCGCGATCCTCGGGATAGCCGAGCTGCACGAGCCGGCCGAGGTACTCGCCCGCCCTCTGCTTGGCCGCCACGACCGAAGACCACCACTGCGTGACCACATAGGGGATGTCGAACACGCGGAAGAGCTCCTGCGGGGCGTCGGCGTTCACGACCGCGAACGGCTCGCCCGCGGCGGCGCGAGCCTGCACCTGCGCAAACCAGCTCCGCTGATGGCGCGCGAAGTCGCGCGAGAGGTCAAGGCTCTTTTGCGAGCGCACGCCCTGGAAGCCGCCCGCGCTCACTGACGCGCCCCCACACCGGCAAATGCGAGTGACTCGACCGCGGCTCCGAGCGCATCCGGATCGACGTCCCCGAATCTCTGCTCGGGAAGGCTCAGGTCGGGCAGTCCCGCCGCCGCGACCGCCTCGTGGATCGCCGGGCGGTCCCACGGGGTTGCCTCGTCATGCGCGAACGCGAAGTGGACGACGATGTCGGCGTCCGCCGCGCGAGCGCCGGCGGCGACGTGTCGCGCCCGGTCCTCGCTGGACCGCCGACTCGGCAGGTTCGCGAACTGGTAATGCTCGACGAGCCCGTCGAGTGGGTCGGCGGTCTGCTCGATCGCCGGCCCGAGGGCGTCCTGGCCGCGGGGGTGATCCTCGCCGACGATCACCCACCCGCGGCGCTCGATGACCTCGTAGACCGCGGGATCCTCGTGGGTGCTGCCGGTCAGGTACGCGCGCGGGCCGGCAAGCTCGGGCAGGTTCGGCGAATCCGCCATGAGACGTGACAGCCACGGCCGGATCCGCTCGGGCGGGGACACGAGCGCGGCGCCGACCAGGTGCAGCGCGTCCGAGCCGCTGAGCCGGGCCGGGCGGCGGTGGCGGAGCGCCATCGCCTTGGCGAGGAGCGTCCTGATCCCATTGACCCGCACCACCGCTTCACGAACGTCGTCGGCCGTGATTCGTCGACCCGACCAGCGCTCGAGCGTGTCCACGAGACGCTCGACCTGGCCGCGGTCATATCGCGTGGTCGTGCGGTTCGGTAGGTGCAGCAGGTCCACGAACGAGAGCTGGGGCAGACGGTGATGCGGCTCGACCCGGCGAATCTCCCGCAGCGCGCCGAACAGCACGCTGTGCGCCTCGCCGTCGCCCCCGATGAGCGCGAACTCGAACGGCCGCGCGGGGTCGAGCAGCTGCTCGAATGCGGCGGTAGTCGGGCCGTCGAGGCGCGCGAGATCGTAGGTGTCCGCGAGCGGGGCCGGGCGCGGGCGGCCGCTCAACCGGACCGGGGTCATGCCGGCCGCGAGCACCAGCTCCACGGGGACCGAAGCGCCCACGATCGCGACGATCGGGCCGGCGGCGCCCTCGCTGGGAAGCTCGCCGGTGTAGCGCTCCCGGGCCAGCGAAACCGCCGCCGAAGTTCCATGCTCGAAGGACCGCATATATCTCAGGCTACCTGATATCTAGCCGGTGCGCCACCCGTCCGCGTACGAGCACGACTCGGCCGCGTAAACGGGTCGTGCGACACTGCACCGCATGGACTCCCCGCGCCCTCGGCACGTGACCCTGTCGGGCGAGCTTTCGGGCGCGTACGTGGTCGTCGAGGAGCGACCCGACGGATCTCTCGTCTTGACGCCGGACACCTCGAGGAGGGTCGCGAGACCACCGGCGGGCCAGGCTGCCGGCGGCCTCGGGTCGCTGTTCTCCGGCCTGCTCGCCCGTCCGGAGAAGGGGCCGCCAGACGTCCCGGCGATCCTCGAGGGCTGGGGAGTCGAGCTTGCCGAAGAGGAGGGCGTCGACGACTTCCTGATCGCGGACGTCGACGGCACGACCGGGTTCGTCGCGATCACGACCCAGCGCTTCATCTTCGCCGCGAACACCGGCAGGGGCGTCAGCGTCGTCCAGGAGCATCTGCTGTCCGCCGCGCGTAACGTGGAGCTCGTCGGGCGCCGCCGGAAGCCCAAGCTCCGCGTCAGCTGGCACGGAGCCGACAGCGTCATCGGGGTGCTCGAGCGGGACGCCCTCACGCGCCTGGAGCAACACCTGACCCGCCACCCCGCGAGCTGACATGCCGGATCGGCGCCTCATCTCCTCGGGCTCGGACTTCGAGCGCCAGAGCGCGTACTCGCGGGCGGTCGTCGATGGCGATTGGATCCACGTGGCCGGCACGACGGGCTTCGACTACGAGCGGATGACGATTCCAGGCGGTGTCGTCGATCAGACCGAGCAGGCGTTTCGCAACATCATCGCCGCGCTCGAGGAAGCCGATGCGACCCTTGCGGACGTCGTCCGAGTTCGGTACTTCCTCCCCGACCCCGGCGACTTCCCGGCGACCTGGCCCGTGCTCCGCCGGTACTTCGCGGACGTGCGTCCCGCGGCCACGATGCTCTCGTGCGGGCTGGCCGATCCGCGGATGAAGATCGAGATCGAAGTGACCGCGCACCGGTTCGGCCTACTCCCAGCGAAACATGCGAGCGGCGAGCAGACATGAGCCCACCGCCCATGCCGCGAGCACCAGCAACGGCTCGACGCCCGGGCTGTGCCCGCCGAACGCGTCGTGCAGCGCGGTAAAGCCGACGCCCGTCGGGAGCACCTTCGCGATCTCGCTGATCAGGTGCGAGTGAATCTCCTGGAGCGGGACGTATAGACCGGAGAAGAACGCCAGCGGGTAGAACACGAGCACGGTCAGGCCCTGGGCGATTTGCGGCGTCTTGGCCACCGCGGCCACCAGCAGCCCGAGTCCGATCGTTGCCGCGGCCGTGAGCACGAGTGCGACCAGGATCACGACGTACCCGCCGGCGTCGTGGGGGAGCGCCAGCCCGTACGCGCCGGCGCCGGCGCCGAGCAGGATGCCGATACCGATCACCGCCAGGATCAGCGCCACGGTCGTCTGCGCGGCCAGGAGCCAGGACGGGGGCACCGGCGTGGTCGACATCCGGCGCAGCACGCCCTGCTGGCGGTACGTCGCGAGCTGCTGGGGAAGTCCCGCCAGGCCGACGGCGATGAGCACGAACACCATCAGCGTCGGCACGTACAGGTTGAAGAACGAGATGCCGCCGAGTTGCTTGTCGGGGCGCGTCGTCGCCGGGATGCTGCCGAACACCACGAGCAGCGCAAGCGGGATGCCGATGGCTACGACCAGCCCGATCGGGCGGCGTATGGCGATCTTGATCTCACTGGCGACGAGCAGGCCGAACGCCCGGCGCTGTCGGAGAGTGAGGCTGAGGGCCGCGGTGCTCATCGGGTCGCTCCGTTCGGGTTGTGAGGTGTCTCATCGGTGATGGCCAGGAATGCGTCCTCGAGGTTTGCCGTCTCGGTCTGCATGTCGTCGGCGCGTATCCCAGCCCCGTGCAGGGCCAGCACGACCGCGGTCACGAGGTCCCCGGAGCCGGCGACCACCACTTCCGGGCCATGGCGCTCGACGGCACTGACCTCCGGCAGTGCGGACAGCAGGCCGTCGGGCAACGGCCCGGTGGGCGTGAAACGGACTCGCTTGCCCGTGGTCGCCGCGATCGCCAGCGCGCTCGGCCGATCCAGCGCCGCCACCCGGCCGTGGTCGATCAGCGCTACCCGATCGCACAGTCGTTCGGCCTCCTCCATGAAGTGGGTCACGAGCACGATCGTGACCCCGCGGGCGCGTACTCCTTCGATCAGCCTCCAGGTGTCGCGGCGCGCCTCGGGATCGAGGCCGGTGGTCAGCTCGTCGAGGACCGCGATCTCTGGCCGGCCGATCAGCGCGAGCACGATCGACAACCGCTGCTTTTGACCTCCGGATAGGTGCTTGAAGTACGTATGTTGCGCGTCCTCGAGGCCGAGGGTCGCGACCAGCTCACGCCCGTCGGCGGGCTCGCGGTAGAACGAGGCGTACAGCTCCACCGCCTCGGCGACCCGCATGAGGTCCGGCACGGCGCTCTCCTGGAGCTGCACTCCCACGCGCTCGTGGAGCTCGTGGCGGTCCCGGCGCGGGTCGAGACCGAGCACGCTGATCTCGCCCCGATCAGCGACTCGCAGCCCGGTGACGCACTCGACCGTCGTGGTCTTGCCGGCGCCGTTGCGACCCAGGATCCCGAAGATCTCCCCGGCGCGGACGGTGAAGCTCACGTCGTCCACCGCGACCGTCGTCCCGTACTCCTTGTGCAGATGGGACACCGTGATCACCGGCGCAGCCGCGGGGTCGCTCGATACCGATGCAGACACCCCGGTGTCCGTCTGAATCAGCTCTTGGATGCTCATGACGTTCTCGATCCTTGTCGATATATTTGAACGATACCGACATGATATCATGAGGTTGATGGTGATACAATATGTTTGTGATATCAGATCCAGATGTCGCCAGACAGCCGCCGGCACCGCAGATGCCATTGCCGGATCAGGCGAACCAACAACGACCTGCGTGGGCCTTACCGGGACTGCCGGCGATGGTCGCGGCGCTCGCGGTGACGGGGCTGGGGATCCTGGGGGCGTTCGTCTCGGGCAGCAGCCACGACGGGGGGCTCGGGGTGTTCGCGGTCATCGTGATCGTCGTCGGGAGCCTCTCGTTTGGCGGATTCCTCGTGGTGCAGCCGAACGAGGCGCGGGTGCTGATCCTGTTCGGCCGCTACATCGGATCGGTGACCGACTCCGGTTGGTGGTGGTGCAACCCGTTCGCCAAGAAGCAGAAGGTCTCGCTGCGAGTCCGGAACTTCCAGAGCGACCGGATCAAGGTCAACGACGCCAGCGGCAACCCGATCGAGATCGGCTCGGTCGTCGTCTGGCGCATCGCCGACACCGCCAAGGCGGTGTTCGACGTGAACGACTACGAGGAGTTCGTGACCGTGCAGGCCGAGACCTCGCTCCGTCATCTCGCCAGCGAATTCCCCTACGACGACTACCGGCCGGACACGGTCTCCCTGCGCGGGAATGCCGACTCGGTCCGCAGCGCGCTTCAGGGCGAGCTTCAGTCGCGCCTCGATCTGGCCGGCATCGAGATTCTCGAGACCCGTCTCACCCACCTCGCGTACGCGCCCGAGATCGCCGAGGTGATGCTGCGCCGCCAGCAGGCCGAGGCGATCCTCGCCGCCCGCAAGACGCTGGTCCAGGGCGCGGTCAGCCTCGTACAGATGGCGCTCGCGCAGCTCGCCGACTCAGACCTCGTCGAGCTCGACCCCGAGCGCAAGGCCACGATGGTCTCCAACCTCATGATCGTCCTCTCCGGCGATCACTCACCGGCCCCGGTGATGAACACGGGCAGCCTCTACACGTGAGCGCACGCTGACATGCCCGAAAGCAAACGATTCCTGCTGAGACTCAACCCGGCCTTGTTCGAGGTGATGCGCCGCTGGGCCGATGCGGACCTGCGCAGCATCAACGCCCAGATCGAGTACCTCCTCACCGACCAGGCCCGGCGCGCGGGACGGCTCCCGCGCCAAACCACGCCCAGGCCGTCTTCCCCCGACACGCCCACCGAGTTAGACGACCCCGACGCGACGGATCTCTGGACCGATGTGGGAACGCGACGTTGACCGCTCTGATCGTCCGGATCAGCGCCGGCACCGACGGCCAGCGGTGCCCGAACCAAAACGCGGGCCCGGGCGACCGCTAACCGGAATCTCGGCAGAGAAGGCGCCCCGCCTCGGCTTAGCCGACGGCGAGCAGGATCGGCGCCGCGACGATCAACGCGGCCCCGGCGAACCCGGCCGTGAAGGCAGCGCTCCGCCGCCTCGTCCCCGGGATCGCGCGCATCACCGCAGCGCTCGCGAGAAGCCCGATGCCGGCGAGCAGCGCGCTCGAGATCAGCTGCTCAACGGCCTGGACCGCGACCGAGTGAGACCACGCGTGGTCGATCAGACCATAGGTGATGTTGTCGATGCTGAGTACGAACGGGAGGGCCCACACCCACCTGGTCTCGGCAAGCCGCCGCGCGTACAACGCGATGCCGAGCCAGTACAAGCCCAAGCCGACCAGGACCGCTGTCTCCACGACATTCGCCGTGCTGTCCGGAATGCTCCAACGAAACGCCGTCCCGAGCAGGAATCCACCTGCATCGCAGACCCCGAAGAGCGCGGCGTAAGACAACCACGATCGCCGGCCAACGAGTGCACCGACGGCAAAGCAAGCGATCAAGCTGTCGATACCGAGGAGCAGAAAACCCATCTAGACCTCCCTCAATTGGTTGACTTACAAGTCGTTTGCTTGGCCGGTGGTAACTAACGTCCTACTCCCTAACACGACCGGGACACGACGTCAACCCCGGACTGCCCAGGTGGACAGTTACCGACCTGACAGGTCAGGTATATGCGTTCTACGGCGACTCAGCGGCGTGACGACGCGAGCGTTACGCGCGCGATGCAACGCACAGTACATAGTGACGGTAACACGCATGGTGCACTTCCATTGTCGACGATACTGGCGTGTCACCTCCGATCGTTGCAACCGCTATGAAACGCGCGGTACGTCCGGGTGCGCGAACGGCGGCCGGCGCGCGGTCGCCTTCGACGTCTGGGATCATGGTGCGTCGTGGCACGCGACTGGTTGCTGATCACCGTCTCCACCCCGCCCGGCGGAAGCTCGACACTCCGCGTCTACGCGTGGCGCAATCTGCGCAGCCTCGGGGCTCACTACCTGCAGCAGTCCGTGTGCCTTTTGCCGGCGACACCGAAGACGACGCGCACCGCGGCACGGGTGATCACGCGGCTGCGCGAGGAGGGTGGCCACGGCGAGATGCTTCGCACCCATCTGACGGACCCCAAGCAGGAGGCGGCGGTCGTCGACGCGATCCAACGCGAGCGCACCGACGAGTACGGCGAACTGGTGCAGAGCACGCGGCAGTTCCACGAGGAGCTCCAGCTCGAACGCCGACGCGGCCGGACCACCTACACGGAGCTCGAGGAGTCGGATGCCGACCTCGCCCGCTACCAGAAGTGGCTCGCCGCCATCCGTGCGCGCGACTACTTCGACGCTCCCGGCCGTCAGGAGGCCGCCGCGGCCGTCGCCTCCTGCGAGGAGGCACTCGCGCAGTTCGAGAGCGAAGCGCTGTCCGCCGAGCTCGACGAGCCCATGACGGACAGCCGGCCCGGACTCCGGGCGGTCGAGGCGCGCCACGACTGACGTGCCGGACGTCCGCCGCCGGTCCGGATTCGCCGGCAGCGTGCACAGCGTCCAGTAGTAGAGCTACGATATGTCCGTGATATCGGATAGGAACCTGGTCACCGAGACGCCAGACCATGCGGTCCTCCCGTCACGCCAGGCGCACGAGCAGCGGTCGGCGACGCTCATACCGGGCCCGATAATGCTGTTCGCGACGGCCGTGGTGGGTGGCGTTGGCGTCGTGATGACGGCCACCGCCGGCAAGGACGGAGGCCTTTTGGCCTTGGGCATCGTCGTGATCGTGATCGCGGGCTTCGCGCCCGGCGGATTCTTCGTCGTGCAGCCGAACCAGGGGCGGGTGCTGATCCTGTTCGGCCGCTACATCGGATCGGTGACCGAGGCCGGTTGGTGGTGGTGCAACCCGTTTGCCAAGAAGCAAAAGGTCTCGCTGCGGGTCCGGAACTTCCAGAGCGACCGGATCAAGGTCAACGACGCCAGCGGCAACCCGATCGAGATCGCGGCGGTCGTGGTCTGGCGCGTCACCGATACGGCCAAGGCCGTGTTCGACGTGAACGACTACGAGCAGTTCGTGACCGTGCAGAGCGAGACCTCGCTCCGCCATCTCGCCAGCGAGTACCCGTATGACGATTACAAACAGGACGTGATCTCGCTGCGCGGCAACGTCGACGAGGTCCGGCACACGCTTCAGGCCGAGCTCCAGTCCCGTCTGGATCTGGCCGGAATCGAGATCCTCGAGACCCGTCTCACTCACCTCGCGTACGCGCCCGAGATCGCCGAGGTGATGCTCCGCCGCCAGCAGGCCGAAGCGATCCTCGCGGCCCGCAAGACGATGGTCCAGGGCGCGGTCAGCCTCGTACAGATGGCGCTCGCGCAACTCGCCGACTCAGACCTCGTCGAACTGGACACCGAGCGCAAGGCCACAATGGTCTCCAACTTGATGATCGTCCTCTCAGGCGACCACTCACCGACTCCCGTGATCAACACGGGCAGCCTCTACACCTAAGGACGCGGCTTCATGCCTGAGAGCAAACGATTCCTGCTGAGACTCAACCCGGCCTTGTTCGAGGCGCTGCGCCGCTGGGCCGACGAGGACCTGCGCAGCATCAACGCCCAGATCGAGTACCTCCTCACCGACCAGGCCCGCCGCGCCGGACGGCTCCCGAGCAAGACCATCCCCCGGCCCTCTCCGCTGACGCCCGCGGAGTTGGACGAGCTAGAAGCCGAAGAGGTCCCTTCAGACGCCGGCGATCTGGAGGATGTGGAGGCAGGCGCACGGAACGCCAGCCGTCGCTGACGGCTGGCGCGCAGGCGTCCGCGACGCGCGACGGCGCCCATCAGTCGGGGGCCGGCGCCGCCCCGTACTCCTCGTCGGTGACGTGCTCGAGCCACGTGACGGGGCTGCCCGACTCGTCGACTTCCTGGATCGCGAAGTGGGTCATGAAGCGGACCGGCGCCGCTCCGTGCCAGTGCTCCTCTCCGGGCTCGAAGTACACGCGGTCGCCGGGACGGATGTCCTGCACCGGTCCGCCGCGACGCTGACACCGGCCGATCCCTTCGGTGACGAAGATCGTCTGGCCGAACGGATGGGTGTGCCATGCGGTGCGCGCCCCCGGCGTGAAATGGACGCTGCTCGCCGCGACGCGAGATGGCGGCGCGGGCGTCGCCACCGTGTCTATGTAGACCGTTCCGGTGAACCAGTCACCCGGCCCGGGGTTCGTCTCGAGGCTGTTGCGGGTGATCTGCACGTGTTCTCCTTCGGTCGCGGGTCGCTCTCAATGTAGGCGCGGACCGGCGCCGCCGGATCCCACGAGCGCGAGAGCGATCTCGTCGCGATCACCTCCAGGGGGTCACGAGGATCGCAAGGTCGACGACGAACAGCACGATCACCACGTCGTTGAGGATCGCGTCGCCGGGGAGCCCGGGCGCGATCTGCACGATTCCCCAGAGCGCAAACGCGCTGACCAGGATCGATCGCGTGAGGAGTTCGCGCCGCTGTTGGTGATGCGCGAGGACATGCGCGAGGTACGCCGCCGCGGCCATGAACAGAGCGGCTCCTTCGAACGCACGCGCGAGCGATCCGTCGCCGCCGGCACGATCGGCGATCGCGAGTACCCCCGCGCACGCGCTGCCGACGATCAGCCCGCCGGCGACCCGGCGGAGCCTGGGGTTATCGACTCTCATGTCCGAGCCAAGAGCGTCGCACCTCGACCTGACTTGAAGTCAAACGCGCGACGCAAGTTATTCACAGCTATGCATGCAATAATGTGTGCATGACTCATGGGACGGAGCCAGACCTCGCATTCCTTTCTTCCGAGACCGCGCGCTCGGTCGCCGAGACGATGCACGCGCTGGCGACGCCTAGCCGGGTGCGGATCCTCAGCCGTCTCGGAGCCGGTGCCTGTTCGGTCGGCGATCTCGCTCGCGACCTCGGCATGGGGCAGCCCGCGGTCTCGCAGCAACTCCGGGTGCTCCGCCACCTCGGGCTCGTGGTCGGCGAGCGCGACGGCCGGCAGGTGATCTACGCGCTGCACGACGACCACGTCCGTTCGCTCCTCAGCGAGGCCGTGTCGCATACCGAGCACCTGCGTCTCGGTCTCGCGGTTCGCCCGTCGTCGCAGGCCCTGACGGCGCAGGCCCTGACGGCGCAGGCCCTGACGGCGTGAGCTCGACCGGACCAGCGCTGCTCGCCGCCGCGGCCGGCGTCGGATTCGGGCACGCGATCCTCCCCGACCACTGGGTCCCGCTGGCCGTGCTCGGGCGCACGCGCCGCTATCCGCTCACGCGGATCGCGCGGCTGTCCAGCCTGGCCGGGGTGGCGCACGTGCTCGTCTCGATCGTGCTGGGGGCGGTGATCATCGCGATCGGGTTGCAGTTCCGCTCGACCATCGAGCACGCGCAGGACGCGATCATCGGCTGCATCCTGATCGCGACCGGGATCGGCTTCCTCGCGCTCGAGCTCACCGGGCATGGCCATCACCACGATCACGAGCACGGGAACCACACCCACGATCACGATCACGACCATCACGATCACCACGGGTCCGAGCCGACCACGGGCAGGCTCGGCGGGATTGCGGCGGTCATGGTCCCGTTCGGCGCGGCCGCGTCGCCCGACCTGACGATCCTCCCGGTGTTCCTGGCCGCGACCACCGCGGGAATCGCCACCGCCGTCGGATCGGTCGTCATCTTCGCCGCGGTCACGATCGGCACGATCGTCGGACTGACCCTCGCCGCCGCCCGCGGCGGCTACCAGATCGAGGGCGAGTGGCTCGAGCGCTGGGGCAACCTGTTCACCGCCGGCGTGCTCACGATCATCGGGCTTCTGGTCCTCCTCCAGATCATCTGAGGCTCGATCCCTCCCGGGCGGTCGCCTAGTCTGGCGGGCCGTCGGCGCGTTCTCGGACGACTCGAGTTCACGCGTCGCCTCACGCGGCGAGCACGTCCGGCCGGACGCGGTCGATCACGGCGGGGTCACCCTCGAACTCGACGCCGCTAGTCTGGGCGTCCGCGAGTTCGAGCAGTCCGAGCAGGAGCCCGAGGATCGGCCGGGGTTGGCCCGTGAGCGTGGCGTCCGCGTCGTCGGCTCGGCCGAGCCGCGCGTGGACCGTGCCCCCGTCGATCTCGACCGCGATCGGCTGATCGCCGGTGATGATCTGAATCGCGGCCGCGGAGGCGTCGGGCCGGCGGTCGACGAGCATCTGCTCGAGCGCCCACGCCACCCAGTGGCTGCGGACGGCGTCGTCGGGGCGCTGCTCGGTCATCAGCGGGACGCCCCAGCGCGCCAGGTCCCGGAGCACCGGTCGTAGCTGCTCCCCGCGCGGGGTGAGGCGGAACAGGGTCGTGGCGATCGGCGGTGGCGCGTCCTCGCGTGCGATCAACCCGGCGCGTTCGAGCTCGCGCAGCCGGTCGGCAAGCAGGTTCGTGGCGATCCCCGGAAGTCCGTTGCGCAGATCGGTGTAGCGGCACGCGCCGCGAAGCATCAGCTCGCGCACGACCAGCAGCGTCCACCGGTCGCCGACCACATCCAGCGACTTCGCAAGCGAGCAGTACTCGTCGTAGGACCTCATTGCTGAACTAACTCTAGCATGGACTTGAGAAAATAACGTAATAACTTGATTTTCTTGTCCAGATGGTGTAGAACTCAGTCCCGCGTCGATGAACACCGGACCCCCGAGGAGGAGACATGAGACATAAGCCGCTGATCCTGATCTCGCTGTTGCTGGCGGCGTTCGCGATCAACCTCGACACGACGATCGTCAACGTCGCGCTGCCGTCGCTCGTGCGCGAGTTGCACGCGTCGAACTCGCAGCTCCAGTGGGTGGTCGACGCGTACAACCTCCTGTTCGCGGCGTCGGTGCTGGCCGCGGGCAGCCTGTCGGACCGGTTCGGGCGCAAGGGGATGCTGCTGGCCGGCCTGTCCGTATTCGGCCTCGCGAGCGTGGCCGGCGGACTGACCGATGGTCCCAGCGAGCTGATCGTGGCGCGAGCCGTGATGGGCGTGGGTTCGGCGATGGTGTTCCCCTCGACCCTGTCGCTGCTCACGAACGTGTTCACCGAGCGCGGTGAGCGTGCCCGGGCGATCGGGCTGTGGGGCGCGACCACCGGCGCGGCGATCGCCCTCGGTCCGATCGTCGGCGGGTGGTTGCTCCAGCTCTCCGACTGGCGGAGCATCTTCTTCGCGATGGCTCCGATCGCGGCGCTCGCCGGCGCACTTGTCGCACGCTACGTCCCCACCTCGCGCGACCCGCACGCGCCGCGTGCCGACCGCGCGGGGTTCGCGCTGTCGATCGCGACGGTCGGGCTGCTCGTCTACACGATCATCGAAGCGCCGGAGCACGGTTGGGGCAGCGCGCGGACGATCGGCAGCTTCGCCCTGACGGCGGTGCTGGCAGCGGCGTTCGTGGCCCGGGAGCGGAGCGCCGACGAGCCGATGCTCGACCTCACGCTGTTCCGAAATCCGCGCTTCACCGCCGCGAGCGTGTCGGTGGCGATCTCGTTCTTCGCGCTGTCCGGGTTCATCTTCCTCGTCACGCAGTACTTCCAGTTCCTCAAGGGCTACGGCCCGCTGTCGACCGGGATTCGCCTGCTCCCGGTGGCGTCGTTCGTCGCGATCTCGTCGATCGTCGGCGCGAGGCTCGCCGTGCGGTTCGGCACCAAGCTCGTCGTCGCATCCGGCCTCTTGTCGATGGCGGCGTTCTACGTGTGGGTCACGAGCACGTCGGCGACGACCGGCTACGGGACGATCGCGGCCCAGATGGTGGTTCTCGGCACCGGCATGGGCCTCACGAGCGCGCCCGCGACCGAGGCGATCATGGGCGTCGTGCCGAAGGCGAAGGCCGGCGTGGGGTCCGCGGTCAACGACACCACCCGCCTGCTCGGGGGCACGCTCGGGGTCGCGGTGATCGGCAGCGTGTACGCCACGCTGTTCGCCACCCGCCTCACCAGCGCGCTGCCCGCTGGGCTGTCGGCCTCCGTCATCCGGACCGCGCACGGCTCGGTCGGCGCGGCGCTCACGGTCGCCGGCAAGGTTGAGCAAGCCGGGCATCCGGCGGTCGGGATGGCGATCCACAACGCCGCCCAGTCGGCGTTCTTCGCCGGCTTCAGCGCGGCCAACTACCTCGCGGCCGGCGTCGCCGCCGCCGGCGCCGTGATGGCGCTCGCGCTGCTGCCCGCCCATCCGAACCCCGGCGCAGTAGACGCGCCACAGCTCCAAGCCATTGGCTCGCCTGCCACGAGCACGGCGCAGTCCTGAACCGATCTCGAAGCGAATAGGAGACACGAAGCAATGAGTGACCAACAAGAACAAACATCTGGCGTCGGCCGGGCGACCGGTTTCGACCTCGAGCGCGGCGCCCGGGCCGAAGCCGGAATCGACACCGTTCTCGAGCGCAACCGCGCCTTCGCCGGCGCCGGGGGCCACGAGGGCGCGGTCGTGTTCCCCACCCTCCAGCTGTTCGTGATCACCTGCCTGGACCCGCGGACCGACCCGGCGCACTTCCTCGGCCTCGGCATGAGCGACGCGATGGTCGTCCGCAACGTCGGCGGCCGAGTCACGCCGGAGGTGATCAACGACGTCGCATACATCGGCCAGCTCGCCGAGACGATCATGCCCGACGGCCCGCTGTTCGAGGTCGCGGTGATCCACCACACCCAGTGCGGAACCGGGGCGCTCGCCGACGATGGGTTCCGCGGGCGCTACGCCGAGCGGATCGGCGTCGACGAGTCGACCCTGCTCGACCACGCCGTGCTCGACCCCGCCGCGACCGTCACGCGCGACGTCGACCTGCTCCGCGCGGCCGGGTCGATCTCCCCGCGGGTGACCGTGTCCGGCCACGTGTACGACGTCGTCACGGGCCTCGTCCACACGGTCGTCTCCGCCTGAGCGAACCTGCCTAGCTCGACACCCGGAAAGCGTCCGGCATCACCACCTCCGAGGCGCCCGCCGTCCGACGGCCCGCCGCGCGGCGGACGCAGAATCGCGCGCGCCACCGAGTTCGGCGCCACGATCGCCATACTCGCACGCGATTACAAGTGTCGGGAGCCGCGGGTGTCATCGTCCTCCTCGTTGGGCTCGGCGTGGTCGTGTTCGCCGCCGACGTGTTCGTCGACGGACTGCTCGGCATCGCGCTCGCGCTGGGGATCGCGCCGTTCGTGCTGTCGGTCGCGCTGTCGGGCTTCGAGACCGAGAACCTCGCGGCGGGGATCGCGGCCAACGCGAAGGGATTGCCCGGCGCCGCGGCCGGCACGTTCCTCGGCGGCGTCACGTTCCTGTCGTTCGGCGTGGCGGGGCTCGGGGGGCTGATCGCGCCGATCCGGGTCGGATTGCCGACGCGGTTTGCGGTTTGGACCGCGATCTCGCCGCTGCCGCTGTTTGCCTTCGCGGTCGACGGCCACATCTCACGCGTGGAGGGCGGAGTGCTCGTGATCTGGTCGGTGGTGGCGCTGGTTGGGCTGGCACTGTCGGGGCGCGACCTGCTCGTGGACGACGACGAGGACGAGCGCGTCTCGCGGCCCGGCCTTCGGCTGCTGGCCGGGCTGGCCCTTCTCACCGGTGGCGGGTATCTGATCGGCCAGGGGCTCCGGACGACCGTGCGCCGTCTGGGCGTTCCCCAGACGCTGATCGGCAATACGGCGCTGGCGGCTGCGGTCGAGGCCGAGGAACTCGCGCGCTTCGCGGTGCCGGCGCGGCGCGGGCGGCCCGAGATCGGGCTCGGCAGCCTCTCCGGGACGATCGTTCACTTCTCGGCCTTGAATGCCGGCATCATCGCGCTCGTGAAGCCGCTCACGCTCGGATCGCAGACCACTCGCTTCTACCTGCCGGTCGCGGTCGCGAGCCCCGCGATCCTCGCGCTGGTGCTCGTCATCCGCAAGCAACTGGGCCGGATCGAGGGCGCCGCCCTGACCGGCCTGTACGTTGCCTACGTCGCCGCCGCGATCGCCGTCTCGACCTGAACCACCAGGTGAAGCCGGCGCGTCAAAAGAAAAGATCGTTCACAGGCACCTCGGACAACGCCAGCAGCTCGAGATCTCCGATCTTGGCGACGGCCTCGGTCACGCAATCTCTGATGATCGTGTAGCTGATGGAGCCGCGCAGCAGCCCGAAATTCTGAACGGTCCGCTGGTCGGCGATTTCGTAGAGGTGGTGCCCATCCGTGAGATATGTCATGTGATTCTCCCTGCCTTCGGTCCCTACCGCACGTCTTTGCCCCCACTTATCGGCACGTGCGGATCTGCACTAAATAAACGTTTTCGTCCTACCCGGATTTGCGCTATTTGCGATCATCCGACCTCTGAAAGGGCGGCGAGTTGCAAGTCGTCGATCGTGGCCGTCGCCTCGCTGACGCAGTCGCGGATCGTCGTGTATCGGATTACGCCTCGCTGGCGCCCAAAGTTCTGCACGGAGCGCCGCGTGACCACCTCGTAGAGGTGCGTCCCGTCGGTGAGATACCTCATTGAATCTGTCCTTTGGCTAGCGGATCGGGGAGCGAAGCTACGCGACCGTAGGTTGCCGCGATCCGGGGCCTCTACCCCGCACCAGCGGGCTTTACACGGTCCCGGTTGGATACCAACCGGCGCCCTGAACGGCTATATCCGCCTGTACAAGCCCGTTTGTACTTCAGGCGGCCGGCAACGCCGAGGCCATGCCGGCGACCGTCAGCCGGCGCCGGCACAGGGTCACCGCGAACTCACGCGTGTCGGCGGGCACCGCATCCCCCCAGGCGGCCGCCGCCTCGGTCGCACGGGCGAGCACGTCCTCGAGGACGATCTCCGGATCCGCGGCCTCGGTCAGGCAGCGCACGCCGAAGCCCACGTGCCAGCGCTCGTCGAGCTCGACGTGCCGCACGCCCTCGCGCACGCCGGGCAGGACATCGTCTTCCTCGAGGTCGTCGAGCAGCGCGCGCTGTCCGGCGGTGAACACGGCCCCCTCGAGCACCATGTGGTACAGGCTGACGCCGTCGAGGATGCCGGCGCGGCCCGCCGAGAGCTCGGCGGCCATCTCGGGCAGCCGTACGTCGAACAGTTCGAGGAACGCGGCCGGCGCATACTCCCGGGCCGCGGCAAGGCGGTCGGCCGGCGTGTCGCCGGGGAGCCTGAGTACCTCAGCCGCGACGCGGTCGAAGAACAGCGCGTGGCGATCCTCGTCGCGGCGCTGGAGGAAGAAGATCCACATCATCATCGTGTCGACGTGCTCGGCACGATCGGCGAACGGCGTCAGGTGCTCGGCGACGGCGTCTTCAGCCACGCGGAAACCGGCGAGCAGCGTGGTCAGCCGCCGACGGCGCTCCTCGGGCAATTGCTCCCACGCGCGCGCGTCGGGCGCGAGGTCGATCACTCCTGGCTCCCACTGGAGCTTGGCCACGATCTGGGAGTACGTCGACATCCGGGGGAAGATCGACAGCTCCGAGCGATCGGCGAGGGGAACGCTGAGACCGCCGGCTCCGGCGGGGATGTACGGGTCTTCGATCATCGTCAGAAATAGTTTGCCGAATTACCGCCCGCGCCCATCGTTCAGACTCGCGCCGGCCGCTGCTTGATCGCGCGATAGTCGAACTCGTCGGTCTTTCCCGACTCGCGGACCGACACAACCTGCGCGTGATGCGGCGAGAGCCGGCACACCGGGTCGGTCGCCGCGGGGTCGCCGGTAAGCCGGAGCGCCTGGCAACGGCACCCGCCCCAGTCGACCTCCTGGCGCCCGAGCGGGCACGAGCGGCACGGCTCCCGCATCCACTCGGTGCCGCGGAACCGCGTGAACGCGTCGGACTCGTTCCAGATCCATTCGAGCGGACGCTCGCGGACGTTGGCGAACTCGAGGCCCGGGATCGTCGACGCCGCCTGGCACGGCAGCACGTCGCCGTTCGGAGCGACCACGATCGCGGTCCGGCCCCAACCGCCCATGCACGGCTTGGGCAGATCCTCGTACATGTCCGGGAGCACCCACAGCACGTCCACGCGCGGGCCAACGCGCTCGCGGAACCGCGCCACCGCTTCCTCCCCGCGCCGGAGCTGATCCCACGTCGGCAATAACGCTTCTTGGTTCAACACCGCCCAGCCGTAGTACTGGGTGTTGGCCAGCTCGAGCCGCTGGGCACCGAGCTCCAACGTCAAATCCAGCAGCTGCTGGATACGGTCGAGGTTCTGCCGGTGCAGCACGCAGTTGATCGTCAGCGGGAAGTCGAGCTCGCGGGCCGCGCGCGCCGCCGCGACCTTCTTCTCGAACGATCGGTTGCCGGCAATGTGGTCGTTCTCCTCCGGGTCCGGGCTCTGGAACGAGATCTGCACGTGGTCGAGGCCGGCGTCGTGCAGTTCCCGCGCGCGCTCAGGCGTGAACAGCGTGCCCGCGGTGATCAGCGACGAGTAGAGGCCGGCATCGCGCCCCGCCGCGCACAGCTCGTCCAGATCGCGGCGCAGCATCGGCTCGCCGCCCGTCAGCGCCAGCTGCAGCACGCCCAACCGGCGCGCCTGCGCAAACGTCCGGACCCAGTCGTCGGTCCCAAGCTCGGACCGATACTTCGGATGCCCGATGTCGACCGGGTTCGAGCAGTATGGGCAGTGCAGCGGGCACTGGTAGGACAGCTCGGCGATGAGTGAGTACGGCCTAGGCGGTGGCGGCATCGACCAGTAGTCCTCTCTCGGCCATCCCATCCACCAGCTCGCGCACGTCATCGCCGACATCGGCGCCGTCGTAGCGCGTGCTCAAGACCCCGATGATGTCGTCGACCGAGCGCTCCCCGTCGCACAACTCGAGTACCTCGGCCGCGGTCGGATTGAGCCTCACGGCTCCCTCGGGGACGAGCAGCAGGTGCTCCTCGCGCACCTCGTCGTAACGCAATCGCGCGCCGGTGACGAGGCGCGGCCGTGTCACACGGCCTCCAGCGCAGGCTGCGACTCGCCGCGCTCGATGGCGTCCAGCTGCGCCCACAGCACCTCGGTCTTGAATCTCAAAGCCGCCACCGCGGCATCCTTCTGATCACGCCGGCGGCAGCGCTCGACCACGAGCGCCAGGGCGTAGTCGGCGTCACGAGGCGCCAGCTCGAGGCGCGCACGGAAGTACTCGAGGCCCGCAGGGTCGATCCACGAGTAGTGCCGCTCGAGCGCGTCGAGCCGCACCCGGATCGCGGCGGGCCCGAACAGCTCGGTGAGCGAAGAGGCAACGGCCTCGATCCACGGCTTCTGACGCGCGAAGTTCACGTAGGCGTCGACGGCGTAGCGAACGCCGGGCAAGACGCCGCGCTCGGACTCGAGCTCGGCGCGCGACACGCCGAGCGCCTCGCCGAGCCGCAGCCACGACTCGATCCCGCCGATCCCCTCCGCAGTGCCATCGTGGTCGATGATTCGTTGGATCCACACGCGCCTGACCGAGACCTCAGGGCAGTTGGACATGATCGCCGCGTCCTTCAGCGGAATGCACTTCTGATAGTAGAAGCGGTTTGTGACCCAGCGCTGGAGCTCGTCGCGCGTCAACTCTCCGCCGTCCATGCGGCGGTGAAAGGGATGCAGATTGTGGTAACGCGTCCCCTGGGCTCGCAGCTCGGCGATGAACTCTTCACTCACAACTCGACCTCGAGTCCATCGTAGGCAACTTCGACCCCCGCGCGCAGAACCGCCGCGCGTTCGGGTGAGTCCTCGAGCAGGATCGGGTTGGTGTTGTTGATGTGGACGAGCGCCTTGCGCGGCCGCTCGAGCCGCGCGAGCGCCTCGAGCGTCCCACCCGGCCCCGACAGCGGCACGTGCCCCATCTCGCGAGCGCTCCGAGCCACGATGCCGAGCCGGGCGAGTTCGTCGTCGCGCCAGAACGTGCCGTCGACCAGCACCAGATCACTGGTCGCGAACCGCTCGAGCACGGCGTCGTCGAGCCGGGCCAGCCCCGGGACGTAGGTGAGGACGCCGCCGCCCGCGCGATCGCGGAACACGAACCCGCTCGCCTCGAGCTCGATGCCCGACCCATCCAGGTAGCGCGGCGCGTCGCCGCCGACGGCAAACGGCTCGACGGTCAGGCTCGAGCCGTCGAGCGACTGTTCGCGCTCGCGTTCGAGCGTGTGCCACTCGGCGCCGGAGTAGCGCCCGAGCATCGGCAGCACGGGATAGCCGTGCGTGAGCGCGCGCTCGACGCCGGCGTCGCCGTACACGCGCACCGGCGTCGCCGACTCGCGCAGGAGCAACAGCCCCGCCGTGTGGTCGATCTCCGCGTCGGTCAGCAACACGCCGGCGACCGGTGGCGACCTGAC
>Ga0335073_10003098_pt1 | contig 23013 bp, 15 predicted proteins | sample Lox_Sample_22_FD_207093 | JGI IMG/M metagenome (GOLD analysis project Ga0335073, IMG submission 207093) | Soil microbial communities from Loxahatchee National Wildlife Refuge, Florida, United States - Lox_Sample_2.2 | ecosystem: Environmental > Terrestrial > Soil > Wetlands | place: USA... | reverse complement strand
CGCTGCCATAAATCGACCTCCGCTCCGGTAATCTGGAATTTGCCGATCCCGACGCCAAAAGATCCGGCCGTAGCCTGGAGGCAATGGATTTCCCCAGAAACGCTTATCGGCCAGGTACACAGCACCGCCCCATTTCTCGACGACCGTCTGCCGGCTCGCGAAAACGGGCGCCTGATCGAACTTGGCGGGTCGCCCGACGGTTTTCTACGCGTGCTCTCCAGTTGGGAGAACATACTGGACGCCGGCCTCACCACCGAGGAGCAGCTGCAGGACTATTTCGCCATCTGTCTCGCCTGCCATCACGCCACCGTCGCCACTTTCGTCCCGACGGATGTCGATACCAAAATCCGCGGCGTGGTCTGGCGGGAAACGCGCGACCGGGATTCGCTCCGCGCCATGCTGCGCTTCGCGCTGGAGTCGCGGGCGTGGACAGAGGAGGGCATTTCCATCCGGGCGGTGCGCGGCGTGAGCGGCCACGACGGCGAACAGTGGAGCGCCATCGCCGCGGGGCTCGGCTATCTGCTGGAGCGCGGCGATACTGTCTCCGCGGACGAAGCGCTCGCCGCCATCGAATGCGAGATCGACCGCGAACAAGCGGTTTTCGAGGCGGTATGCGCCGAGCGCGGCGCCGAGCTCGACATCCTGCGTCTCTCGATGACGCTGGCGCACAATCGCGGCGATCTCACGCAAGGGATGGGGTTCTGGAAACGAAACGCCGCCACCGCACCGGTCATGGAGCACCTCTCCACGCGCGGCCGTTTCGCGCCGGCGGTTTTCATCTATCAGCACACCGGGCTTGCCGCCGAAGGGCACCGGCACTATCCGTTGCGGGCCGTGAAAGGGCTGCGCCGCTCGGCAGCCACGCTGCTGCCGCTCTGCCCGTTTCTCGACGAGTGGGGCGGGACGGTTTCCCGCATCGAAGAAAGCCCGGAGGTGCTGGAAGCGTTAGTGCTCGGCTGCCACAAGATCGCGGGCCAGCAGGGCTATTATCGCGCCATCTCCGGCATGCGGGCGGTTTCCCAGGGCGCATTCGATCGCGCCGCGGGGCATATGCCCAACGCCGCGCAGCGCCTGCTGCGCGATGCCGAATTGCGCAAGCTGGTGGATGTGCCGCGCGTTTCGTTCGAATCGATGATGCGCAAGCGAGCGCGGGCGGCGCTGGAGCAATCGGGGATCCGGCGGACGGAGTAATGGCGTCAGGTCTTCGGCAGCTTCGAGACGTCCCAACCGCCGCCGAGCGCTTTGATTAAAAGCACACTGGCGTCCATGCGCCGCCGCAGAATATCCACTTCGGTGTACTCGTCCTGCAAATCGATGCTCTGCGCGGTGATGACTTCGAGATATGTCACGAGCCCGCCCTTGTACCGGCTCATGGACAAGTCGAGCGAGGTCTTAGCCGCTTCCACTGCGACCTTCTGGGCATGCCCCTGCTGTTCCAGGATGCGCAGCGTCGACAGATTATCTTCCACGTCCTGGAACGCGCTGAGCGCCGTCTGGCGGTAATTGGCGACAGTTTCGTCATACGCCGCCAACGCGGCTTCGGATTGCGCGCGGCGCCGGCCGGCATCGAACAGGGTCTCGGCCAGCATCGGTCCTACCGACCAGAAGCGGCTCGGCCAGCTCATCCAATCGATGGGCGTGTTGCCGAGCAGGCCGCCGGCCGCGGTGATGAAAAGCTGCGGGAAAAAAGCCGCGCGCGCGATGCCGATCTGCTCGTTTGCCTCGGCCACCCGGCGCTCGGCGGCGGCGATGTCGGGGCGTCGCTCCAGCAATTGCGCCGGCACGCCCACCGGGATCACCGGCGGCACATAATTGAGCGGCGAGGGTTCGAGCGAGAGACTCTCGGGATTGCGGCCGAGGAGCACGGCGATGGCGTGCTGGTAAGTGGCGCGCGAGACACCCACTCCGATATCCTGCGCGCGGGTATTCTCCAATTGCGTGCGCGCCTGGGCTACTTCGGCTTTCGAACTCAAGCCGCCGTTGTACCGGTCCTGCGTCAGTTCGAGCGCTTTCTGGTAGGCCACCATGGTCTCGTCCAGAAGCTGCCTATCGGCATCGAGCGCGCGCATCTCGAAATAATCGATGGCCAGTTCGGCATGCAGGCTCAGGCGGACGGTTTCGAGATCGGCCGCGCTGGCTTCGGTTTCCTCGCGCGCGGCGTTCACCGAGCGGCGGATCCGGCCCCAGAGGTCGATTTCGTAATTGGTATCGATGGGCAGCGTATATTCGCCGTAATCGCCGCGAACGGTGCCGGTGGGACTGTTCGCAGAGAGGCGGTTATTGGTGACGGAGGGGGATGTGGAAATGGTGGGGTAAAGGTTCGAGCGATTTATCTGGATGAGGGCGCGAGCCTGGCGGAAGCGCGCTTCCGCCGCTTTCAAGGTCTGATTGTTGGCATCGATTTGGCCTTCCAGGCGACTCAGTTCGACGATGCCGAATAACTGCCACCAATCCGCGCGCAGTGTGCCGTCGGCCGGTTGCGCCGGTTTCCAGCCGTCCGATTCGGTGAAGGATGCCGGCGGCGGTTCGGTGAAGGCCGGCGCGGCGGGAACGGCGGGCTTGGCGTACTTGGGCCCGACCATGCAAGACGAGAGCGTGAGGGCGGCGGCGATTAGAACCCCAACAGCAGCGGTCCGTTGCGGCCGCGGCTCGGCAGGTTGCAGGGCGGCCGATTCCGCCCGCTGCCGCAAAATTACCGCCGGTCGTAACGTCCTCCTCATTTGTCCGCCTTCGCCATGCGCACTTCCGTCCCGGACGTGAGCGAGTCCGAGGGGTTCTCGATAATCTCGTCCTCCGGCGTCACGCCCGATAGCACTTCGACTTCGTTGCCATAATCCCGCCCGAGGGTAATCGGCACGAGTTCGGCCTTATCGCCGCGGACCACCGCGACCTGCATGCCTTGCGCGCGAAAAATCAGCGCATTCACGGGGACAATGACCGCGGCGGCTTTCGAACTCAGCTTCAAGTGCACGGAAAGAAAGGCGCCTGGAAGCAATTCGCCGGTTGGATTATCCACGTCGACCTCCGTCAACAGGGTTCGGGACGCGGGATCGATCGAATCGGCATTGCGCACAATCGTGCCGTTGAACCTGCGCCCAGGAAATTCCGCCTGCGTGAGATCGGCATGGGCGCCGGGCCGCACATCCCGGGAGTACGCCTGCGGCACGTTCACGTAGACGCGCAGTTTGTTGGTGGCCGCCATATCGAACAGTTCTTTGCCGGGAGCATTGCTGCCGGCGTTGATGAGCGCGCCGATATCGATATTGCGCGCCGTGATCACGCCGTCGAAGGGAGCGTAGACTTTCTGGAAATGCTGCATTTCTTCCAGGCGGCGCACGTTGGAGGCGGCCGATTCCACCATCGCCTTCTTGGCCTGGAGGTCGCCAACACGGTCGTCCACGTCCTGCTTGGCCACAGAATCGGTTTTCAGCAGCGCCTGATAGCGATCGGCCGTGATTTTCGAAAGATCGACATTGGCCTGCGCCGTCGCCAGGTCGGCGCGCGCCTGATCGAGCTGCCGATCGACCTCCGGGGTCTCGATCTCCGCCAGCAGATCGCCGGCCTTCACGCGCGCACCGATGTCGTGATACCAGGCTTTCAGATAGCCGTTGACGCGCGCCCAGATGGGTGTCGCGACATAGGCCTGCGCGTTGCCTGGCAGGACCACTTCCTCCGCTCCCGCGCCCCTCTTGGGGTGTACCGCGGTGACGGTGGGGATCGCCATGTTGTCGGTTACTTCTTTCAGGGCACTCTGCGCCTGCACGCGCCGCTGCAAACCATTCGAGACGGCGTAAAAGACGATCCCCGCTCCGAGGCACAGCAGCAGGACGATCGCGATCCATGCCAGTTTCGGCAGGCGCGGTTTGGATTCCCGCTCGGGAGTCACAATCTCCGGGCTAGTCATGAACGACTACCACCTCCGGTGTTCCCGCCGGCGCCCGGCGCCCATGCAGCAAGGCGAAGACCGAGGGAACAAATGTCAACGTCGCCACTGTCGCGAATAACAAACCTCCGATCACGGCGCGCCCCAGCGGCGCATTCTGCTCGCCGCCTTCTCCGACCCCGCGAGCCATGGGGACCATTCCAATGATCATCGCCAGCGCCGTCATGATGACCGGGCGGAAGCGGGTGAATCCGGCGCTGAGGGCGGCCTCCACGGGATCGCCCAATTCGAGCAGGCGCTCCTTGGCAAAGCTGATCACCAGGATGCTGTTCGCCGTGGCCACGCCCATGCACATGATGGCGCCCATCATCGCCGGCACGCTGAGCGTGGTGCGCGTCACGAACAGCATCAATACGATTCCAGACAGCGCCGCCGGAAGCGCCGTAATAATGATAAAAGGATCGAGCCACGACTGAAAATTCACCACGATCAGCAGATAGACCAAAACGATGGAGAAGATCAGCCCGGCCACCAGCCCGGTGAAGGATTTTTGCATGGTATCCACTTGTCCCCGGATGACCATTTCCGATCCGCGCACCAGGTTCTTGCGATTTGCGTCCACGATTTTCTGAATTTCGCCCCCCACGCCCGCGAGGTCGCGGCCGTCCACGCTACCGAAGATATCGATCACGCGCTGGATATCGCGGTGATTCACCGACGCGAAGCCATTCCCGCGGCTGATGGAGGTAATGTCGTTGAGAATCTCGGGAGTTCCCGAAGGTCCCGAGGTGAGCGGAAGATTGCGAATATCCTGGAGCGATTGGACGTCGTATTGCGGCGCCTGCGTCACCACGCTGTAGCTAACGCCGTTGGCGGGATTCAACCAGAAGGTGGGTTGGGTCTGAAAACTGCCGCTGAGTGAAATCAGAAGGCTCTGCGCCACGTCATTCTGCGTGTAGCCGCTCTCGGCAGCTTTGATGCGGTCGGTAAAAACGTGCAGTTTGGGATAGTCGAAAGTCTGCTGGATGCGCAGATCGGCGATGCCGGGAATGCGCCGCATCTGGCGCAACATCTTATCCGCCAGTTCGCGATTGCTCTCCACGTCTTTGCCGACCACCTGCACGTCGATTGGCGCCGGCAATCCGAAATTCAGAATCTGGCTGACGATATCGTCGGGCAGGAAATAGAATTCGGTACCGGGAAACTCCCGTGGCAGCGAGACGCGCAGCATGCGCACGAACTCCCCGGTAGGCCGGTGCTCCTTGGCGAGCCCCACCATGATGTCGGCGTCCGACGGTCCCACGGGCGCCGAATTGCTGTAGATGGTATTGATGCTGCTATAGGGCAACCCGATCTCATCCAGAATGGTTGCCAGTTCTTGGTGCGGAATCTGCCGGCGGATGGACTGCTCCACGAGATCGCAAATGCGCGCCGTCTCTTCGATGCGCGTTCCCGTTTTGGCGCGGAGATGCAGCTTGAACTGGCCGGTATCGGAGGTCGGAAAGAAATCCTGCCCCAGCCAGGGAAACAGCAGGAATCCCGAAAGGCAGACGACCAGGAAAACGGGCACGAAGATCCAACGGCCGTGCACCAGCACGTTCAGGACGGCGTAATAGCCGTCGCGCAGGCGGTCGAATCCGCGCTCGAACGCGCGCTGGAACAGCGTGAGCGGGTTGCGTGTCGGCCCGTGATGTTGAAGCCGGAGCAGGTATTTTGCCAGGGTCGGGACCAGCGTTCGCGACAGGCCGTAGGAGGCGAGCATGGCGAACACCACCGCTTCCGCCAGCGGCACGAACAGATACCGGGCCACTCCGCTGAGGAAGAACATCGGCAGGAACACGATGCAGATGCACAGCGTCGAAACCAGGGCAGGGACGGCAATTTGCGAAGCGCCGTCGAGAATGGCGCGCTCGATTTCTTTGCCCTGATCGAGATTGCGATTGACGTTTTCGATCTCCACCGTGGCGTCGTCCACCAGGATGCCGACCGCCAGCGCCAGACCGCCCAGGGTCATGATGTTGATGGTTTCATGAAGAAAGCTCATCACGATCATCGACGTGAGGATGGAGAGTGGGATGGAGACGGCGATGATCAAGGTGCTGCGCCAGCTTCCCAGGAACAGCAGGATCATCAGACCAGTGAGACAGGCCGCGATCACGGCCTCGCGGATGACGCCGCTGATCGAAGCGCGGACGAAGATGGATTGATCGGCCAGCGGCTGGATTTTCAGTTCCGGCGGCAGCGTTGCGGCCACCACGGGCAGGAGTTTGCGCACGCCATCGACGACGGCGAGCGTAGAGGCGTTGCCGGCCTTCATCACGGTGAGGAGGACGCCGCGGGTGCCGTCCTGCCGCACGATGTTGGTCTGTGGCGCGAATCCGTCGCGCACGTGGCCGATATCGTGGATGTAAACCGGTGTGCCGTTCACCACCTTAATGGGGAAGTCGTTGAAAGCTTCCACGGTGGTGGGGCTGGAATTCAGGTCCACGTCGTATTCGAACTGTCCGATCTTGGAAGTACCGGCGGGAATGATGAGATTCTGGTTGGCGACCGCGTTGGTGATATCCGCGGGGGAGAGCCCTTTCGATTGCATTTCCTCCGGATTGATATCCACCATGACCTGCCGCTGTTTGCCGCCGTAGGGGTAGGGAATCGCGCAGCCGTTGATGGTCACCAGGCGGGTGCGGATGAAGTTCACGCCGTAATCGAAGAGCGCCTGTTCGGTGAGGCCGCGTCCGCCCAGTCCGAGTTGCAGGATGGGTACGCTCGAAGCGTTATATGTCAGGAGAAACGGCGGGGTGGTTCCCGGCGGCAACTGCCGCAGAATGGGAAGCGAGATGGCACTTACCTGCGCTACTGCCGCGTTGATATCGGCGCTCGGTTGGAAGAAAACCTTGATGATGGCGCGCCCGTCGATGGATTGCGATTCGATGTGTTCGATATCGTTGACCGTGGTGGTGAGCGACCGCTCGTAAATCGACGTGATGCGCTCTTCCATCTCCTGCGCGCTCAGCCCGGTGTAGTTGAATGCCGCGGCGATGACAGGGATATCGATGTTGGGGAAGATATCGGTGGGCGTGCGCAGAATAATAACCGGCGCCAGTATCAGAATCAGCAGCGCCAGCACGATGAACGTATAAGGCCGGGCCAGCGCAAGGCGGACAATCCACATCCCAGGTCACTCCCATTTTTTGGGCGCAGCGCCTGTGGGAAATACTGGACACAGGCGTTTCGAAATTCGTATATTCAAGATTGTCGCACGAGATGGCCAGTCCAGTAAAACCGGAGCGCGGGCGCGGCCGGCCCCGCGATGAAGATGCGCGCCGCCGGATTCTGGCGGCGGCTCTCGAACTGATGGACGAGACCGCGTTCGCCCAGTTGACCATGGAGGCAGTCGCGGAACGGGCCGGGGCCAGCAAGACCACGGTGTACCGCTGGTGGCCCAACAAAGCACAGCTTGCCATCGAGGCTTTTCGGGAGGCTGTGGCCCCGCAGTTGCCGTTGCGCGACACCGGCTCGTTAAGGAAAGACCTGACCGCGCAGATGCAGAATTTCGCGCGCGTGCTGGCGGGGCGCGAAGGGCGCCTGCTGCGATCGTTCCTGGTGGCGGCGCGGTGCGATCCCGAAGTGGCGGATGCTTTCCGCGTCATCTGGAGCGATCCGCGGCGGGCGGAAGCCAAATTGATGCTGCGGCAAAAACAGGCCAACGGCCAACTGCGCGCCGATGCGGATCTCGACCTGGTACTCGATTCCCTTTACGGTCCGCTGTACTACCGGTTTCTGGTGAAGAACGAGGTCCCGTCGCAGAAATACGCGGAATCGCTGGCTGCGCTGGTCATCCAAGGCATTTCGGCCTGAACAGGGCACGATTTGCAATCGGAACCGTGGCGTTTCGTCCATACCTCGTCCGGCAACGGCATATCGCATGCACAATCAACGCGGGAGACCGCTCTTGAAGCCCCTCACTGTCGTTGCAATTGCATTTCTCGCGAGTTTAGTGGCGTGCAACCATGCACAAAATACATCCACGGCAAGCACTGCAGATGCCGAGAACGGGAATTTAGCGCCCGTCGACCAATCGGCCGCCGCGCCCCCGGCAACCGATACCAGCGCCTATCCCGCGGGCGAGGCCGCCGATACCTCGGCCCAAGCGGTGGAAGCGCCCGACCCTCCGCCTCCGCTTCCCGATTATTCTCAGCCGCCGTGTCCGGGCGACGACTACGTGTGGACGCCGGGTTATTGGGATTACGCGAGCGCCGGCTACTATTGGGTTCCGGGGGCTTGGGTGATGGCGCCATACGTAGGGGCGCTATGGACACCGCCCTGGTGGGGTTACGATAATGGCGTCTACCTGTGGCATGCCGGCTATTGGGGAGCCCATATCGGTTTTTACGGCGGCGTCGATTACGGGTTCGGATACACCGGACACGGGTATTACGGTGCGTACTGGAATGGCGGCCACTTGTTCTACAACCGCTCCGTGACCAATGTCAACACCAATGTCGTGCACAACCTTTACAACTATCGCGTGAGCGAACGGCCCGGGCGGGTCAGTTACAACGGCGGGCGGGGCGGCATCGACGTGCGGCCTACGGCGCAAGAATCTGCGGCGGTGCGTGAGCGGCACACGCCTCCGGTCGCCGCGCAGGTGCAGAATGTGCGCGAAGCGGCGGGCAATCGCGAGCAGTTCGCGGCGGGACGAAATGGCAAACCGGCGAATGTAGTGGCCCAACGGCCGCTTGCCACGGCGTATCGCGCGCCGGCGGAACGAGCCCCAGAAGCACGCCCGGCGCAGCGCACACGCGAATCGCGGCCTGCCGGGCAGCCGGCCGTGCCGGCAGCGGCGGAGCGGGCACGCCCGCAGCCAGAGGCGCGGCCCGCGCCGCAGGAGCGCCGCGCAGAACAACCGGCGCAACGGCCAGCCGCTCCCGAAGCCCACCCTCAGGAAACGCACGCCAATCGCGAGGTCCGTCCGCAGAGCCCGCCGCCGGTGCGCCGGGCAGAACAACCGGCGCAACGTCCGGCCGCTCCCGAAGCCCACCCTCAGGAAACGCACGCCAATCGCGAGGTCCGCCCGCAGAGCCCGCCGCGGCCCTCGCCGCCTGAGCGGCCGGCGCCTCAACAGCATGCCGCACCTCCGCATCCGGCGCCGGTGCAACACGCAGCGCCTCCGCATCCCGCGCCACACGAACACGAAGCGTCTCCGGAAAAGAAGAAACAGTAGCGGGGCCAGCAATGCTGACGGGGTCAGGCTTGTACAGCCTGCGTTATACTCGACACCATGGCCGGTCCCACTCAGGGAGACAGGGGAACGGGCCCGCTCAACCGGCCCAATACCGACGCGTCGGAAACGGTTCAGATCACCCCGGGCCAAAATCCCACTATCGTCCAGGCAGGAAGCCTGCTAAACGACCGCTACCTGATTGTCCGCGAATTGAGCAGCGGCGGATTCGGGAAGGTCTTCCTGGCGCAGGATCAGCAGCTTCACAATCGCCCCGTGGTGGTGAAGATCCAGCTGGAGCGCGCGATTGACGACCCCTGGTTCGAAAAGAAGTTTCACGAAGAGCTGCGGGCCCTGGCGCTGATCGATCATCCCGGGGTGGTCGGCGCTCTGGATAGCGCCCGCACACCGGATGGCCGGCCGTTCCTGGTGATGCAGTACGTGGAGGGCCAACCGCTTCGAGCGGTGATTACCTCCGACGGGATTCCACTGGAACGCGCCGCCAATATCGTCCGGCAGATTGGGCAGGCGCTCGGCGCGGCACATGATAAGGGCATCTGGCACCGCGATCTGAAGCCCGAGAACATCATGCTCCAGGTGCTTCCGGGCGGAGACGAGCATGTCCGTCTTATCGACTTCGGCCTGGCGACCATCAGCGATCTCGCGGCGAAACATCAGACCCATACGCGGATCGCCGGGAGCCCCGGCTATATGGCCCCCGAGCAGTTCAGCGGGCAGCCTTCCGCCGCCACCGACGTCTACGCCTTCGGCGTCATTGCCTATGAAATGATCACCGGACGCAAGCCCTTCGTGGCCGAAGACGTCGTGCAATTGACGATTCTGCAGCGCTCCGGCGTGAAGGTGAGACCTGCCGCGCTGCGGCCGGGAATTTCCGGCAAGACCGAAAAGCTGATCCTGCACGCGCTCAGTTACAACCCCAACGACCGGCCGGTAAGCGCCAGCGCTTATGGCGAAGCTTTGAGCCAGGCGCTGCTCTCTTCACAATCGAACCCGACGATCCAGGTGGCTCCGCCGCCCCGTCGAGTTCCATATGCATGGATTGGCGGAGGCGCCGTGGTCGCGCTGGTTGCCGCGGGCGCCGTCTGGATGTACACAGGCAACGCTGTCCCGCCAGCCCCGGTCCGGCCTGAACCTGAGGCAATTGCCGCACCGGCGCCCGCCCCGGCTGGCAACGATGAAGCGGTGGAGATCGCATTCTGGAACTCGATCGGATCGTCGAACGATCCGCGGCTCTACCGCGAGTACCTGGCCAAATATCCCAACGGCAAGTTCGTGTCCATCGCAAAACTCAAGCTTCAGACTCCGACCCCACCGAAATCCGCCCCGCCGGCTCCCGCGGCCGCTCCTCCGTCGCCCGAAGCCAGCCTTCCGCCGCTCCGTCCCCTGCTGAAACCGAGCGAGTATGCCGGGCCGTTGCACGAGGCCGTGATCTGGAGCGGTTCGCTCCGTCCCGGCGCCACCCTCACGATCCAGGGCGGCCAGGCAAGCTCGGGAAGGATGATCCGCGATTTTCCTCACGTGCCCATTTCCGTGGACCTGCTGGCTAGCGGCGCCGCCATCGTGGAGCCGCCGTCTCGCGAGAACCGGTTCGACCGCATGGTAATCCGGAACGTCTCGAACGAAATTATTCCCGGCATCGTAATTCGCTGGCGAATCCTGAAATAGTAAATGTACGCCCGTATTGCAGTCCTGCTCGCCGCTGTTCCGCTCGCGCGCGCCGTGCCGCCGCCGCAGGAGGCCGTGACAATTCAGCCAATCGCGAGGCTGGTTCGCATTCCGCCGCCGGGCGCCATCGGACCGCGCGTTGTGGTGGATGCCGAAAGCCAGTTTCTGACTACCGATCCCGCCGTCTGGTATCTACTTACCTACACCGGCGCTCGCGAGTCCGACAAACTGCACCTCGAATGGCGCAGTCCGTCTGGAACTGTTTCGCAGGAGAACGACTTCACGCCGCAGCGTGAGGGCGGGCAGGGGCGCGTCGTCTGGAAATTGCCGATTCTGGGAGCGCCGGCTGCGTCGATGCCGGGCGAGTGGCACGCCAACCTTTCGGTGAACGGCAGAAGTATCGCGTCGAGCGAATTCACGATCTCGAAGCCGCCGGAATCGGCCGTGAATATCGCCAATCGCCTGGTGCTGGCACAGGGCACGCTCGGAGTGCCGTATTTCTACCAACTGGTTGCCCGCGGCGGAACACCTCCGTACCGGTGGAGCGCGTCCAAGGGCCTTCCCGCGGGTCTCGCGGTTTCCCCGACAGGCACCATCACTGGTAAGCCCGAGCGCCGCGGCACGTTCGGCGTGGTGGTGGAGGCGCGCGATGCCGCGGGCAATTCCGTGACGCGCACGCTTGGTTTGCCGGTGGGAATCGCCGCGGCCAGCAGCATCCATGCCGACCCCCGCCATCTGGTGCGTTCGGCGACAGCCGACGCATGTTCAGAACCGTCGTCTGTCACGGAGTTCTCCGCAAGCGATCCATCGGTGGTTCTGGCCACTACGCTGGACGCGCCGGCAGGCAGGGAGGGCAGGGTAGAGTGGCTCAACCCGCGCGGAGAGGTTGTGCAGGTGAATCGTCTTACCAGAGCGGCCGAGCATAGGGAGTGCCTGGTGAAGACGCTTTCCCTGGCCGGGCGGAGGGCGGCTGAACTGCCCGGCGAGTGGCGCGTGCGCCTCTTCTGGTCCGACGCGGAGGTCTTCACCCTCGGATTCACGGTGAATGCCGCACCCGCCGCCACGGTCGCGGCGACGGCTCGTGCCGGACGTCTGGCGCTTCTAATCGACAACCGGCGTTATGAGAAACTGGCCGACGGGCAATCCGCCGCCGGCGACCTTGACGTGTTGGCCAACACGCTCCGCCAGGATGGATTCGAAGTGATTCGCGTCGCCGACGCGAACCTCGAAGGCCTGCGGCAGATTGAGCAAACACTGGACGGCAAGCTTCAAAGCGGCGACACCGCATTCATTTACTACGCCGGATATTCCGCGCGCACGGCCGGGGACGAGTGGCTGCTGCCGGTGAATTTCGACCCGGCCGACACCCGGCCGATGCAAACTCGCGCGTATTCGGCGATTCGCTTATTGCAATGGCTCGAAGACAGCAAAGCCGCACTGCGATTCGTCGTGCTGGATAGCGCCACCCCGCAGGGACAACCCGACGAGAGCCCCGGCGAATTGCTCGGCGAGGTGGACGAATCGACCGCCTTGGTCTATTCGCGGAGCGCCGCGGCGGGCGCGCTCGCGAGGGCGCTCGCGGAAGTGCTGGAGAAACCGGATGCCGACGCCCGCACGGTGCTGGGTATCGAATTGCCGAAAGCGGCGGGCCGCGGTCCGGCGCCAATGGCGATTCTCGGGGGCGGCGCGGACTTCGTGTTTCGAAGGGCGCGATAAACTATGCCGGGCTACCGTGCCGCGGCCGGCCGCTGCTCTATCTGCCCAGCTTCTTCTCGAGCTCGGCCATCTTCGCCCGCTGGGAATCGGTCAGGCGCTCTTCGGCCACCCGAAGCGGCTCGCTGAACTCGCTCGAATATTGCCATGCGGAATCGGTGTTCTGTTTCCGCTGCACGAGAATCTTATAAACTTCCCAGCTATAGAAAAGGCCGGCCCAATTCTGGAATTCGGATTCGTCATCGGCGGTGAGAGTGCGAACCGTGGGCGCCCTTTCGAGATTGATCGGAGTGCCGATTTGCAGCCAGCGCTGCGGACCGAAATAGAGCGACTCGAGACCGACCGTCTTGCCCTCTTCGGCCAGATGGCTGAAGTTCACGTCGGTGGTCATATCGTTCAGGGTCGGGGCGTGGTACGGATTGGCCTGGCTGGTGGAACTGCCCTGCCCATACATCCGCAGATGGTCGAAATCCTGCGCCAGAATGCCGTCCCAGTTGGAGCCGTAGTCGATGGTGATCACATAGCCGGCTTTCAAAGCCGCGCCCGCGCCCTTGATGAATTTGCCTTCGTTTAGATTGATGTAAGTCACCATGCCTTTGCCGCTCTTGCTCAGCGCGTAGGCGTAATCGTGCGCATATTGACGGAGATGCTCAGCCAACTCCGGGATTACCGTGGCCGGAACGTACACTTCCTGAAACTGCAGCAGGTTCACCTTGACCTCGTAATTCGACGAGGCGTTGAAGGCGTCGAGAAGCGCCGAGAATCCGTCTTTGCTCAAAAAGATCCGCTCCGCTCCCGCAGGGCTCTTGCCTCCAAACAGGTTCTCGCGAATCGCGAGATCATCTTTCCGGATGGTCTTTTTCGCCGCGTCTGGAATGGTCGCTTCTACTTTCTTCCAGTTCTCGGACGAAATCGAGGGCACCGTATAGGCGAGTTCCGCCGCGCCCGTCATACTCAGAATGACCTTGTGGACGCTGAAGCAATCGGGTAATTCGTTCGACAGGATCACGCCTTTAAGGCTTTCCTTTGGGATGGTGGAAAGGGGATCGGTGGCGTCGCCCAGGCGGGCATCGAATCGCGCTCCGAAGCGCTCGTTTCGCTTGCGCTGCTTGGCGCTGAGCGCCGGCGAGCGATCGTAGCAGGCATAGACGGTCTGGTCCCGGAATTGCTTCCAGCGGGGATCGTCGCTGGAGGTGGCCTGCTGATCGATATATTCAAGCACGGACTCCGCCATCGCGCCATCGCCGGCGCCGAATTCCGCGATGGTGAATTTCTCGTTGGCCGCGAGGGTGCCGGCCTTCCGCATGCCGTCCCACATCTGAAACATGTGTTCGGTGATCATCTGCCCGAACGACGGGTAAAGCGCGATCGGGAAGGTTTGATAATCCGAAGAGAAATTCACTCTTCCGCTGGAGTAATAGCCGGCGCTGGGATGAAACAGGACGGTTTCGATGTAGTCGTAAAAGGATGGGAAGTAGTCCCGCACAGCGGCCGGATCGACGCCGGGGGCAAGTTTGATCTCATCCCGAACATCCCACGAGTTTACGAGCTGCCGGTCTTCGGCAAGGAGGGAAAAGCAGAGCGCACCGGCCAACGCCAGCGCGCCCAAAAGCCTGCACATGGCGATCCTGGGGCGCATTTGGGACATAATAGCATGACGCTGGGAACATTCCCCCGGGTTACACCGGACGTACGCGGCTTCGCTTGCCGCGCGGCGGGATGTAGTGGAACCGGACCAGGTAAATGTTCTCGCCGGGCCCGTGCTTTGCCACTTTCAGAAGGTCTACGATGCCGAGAAAACCGGTTTCACGCGCCAGTTGTGGAGTGATGTCCGGGAAACCGATGGACGTGATGGATTCGATCTCGATTTCGCCTTCTTCCATGCGGTAGCGATTACCTACCTTGACGTGCGGGCGCTGCCAGATGCGGACGCTGGAAGTAATCTCTCCACTCCGGACACGGTCGCGCAGGCGTTTGGTGAAGGTCATGAGGCGAGTTTATCCTGTTGGGCGCTCGCGAAGTACCGCGAAGATCGCGGAACAGGGGCAGGCAGGAATGGCGCAGGATGGGAGAGTCACCGAACACCGGTGGGAGAATGGAAGCAGCGAGGGGAATCCGATGTATTTGCGCTGGGTAATCCCGCTTCTTTTCATGGCCGCCCCGGCGTTTTCCGGCACTTGGACCGGCTACCTGGTGGATTCCAAATGTTATGGCGCGGAGGAGCGCAACGTCAATCCCGGTGACGTCAATCCCCATGCCGACAGCGACATGGATCAGGAAATACGCTACTGTGCCGTGAAGGCGAAAACCAAGGCCTTCGCGGTGGTGGGAGAGGATTGGAACCGCCTCAAGTTCGACGCCGCGGGCGATGTCCAAGCTGCCGAATTGGCGCGGACAGCGGGGAAGACGCGTTTCCTACGCGTGGACGTAAGCGGTGAGCGGAGCAAGGACCTCATCCGCGTGAGGTCGATTACGGGGGCGGCTCCCGGAAAGCGATCAACGACTTCGTCAGGCCCAGCAATCGTTCCCGAATGATACGCGCGCCCGGAAACAGACGCGCGAGTTCGCGACCATCCAGCAGGCGGATATCGCGCAGGAAATGCTCGTGGTAGAACTCGCGCCGGTCGGGAGTGGGGCGAGTGAGCACATTCCACACCGTGGCGCGCCGCACCACGGCGTGCTGCCAGCGCTTGGGAAGCCAGTGGACGAACGGCGTGAGCAGGTGCTGCTCTACCGGAAACCAGCGGTTCGGAGTCTGCACCCAGTAGGCGCGGCCCACGCGGGCCACTTCGCGCGCAAAGCGCTCCTGGCTGATCCGATCGCCCACATGCTCGATGACGGAATTGCTGAAAACCACGTCGAAGGCGCCATCGCGGAAAGGCAGTTCACGGCCATCCGCGGCTACCCACGGCGCCGCGCCGGTTCCGAAGACCTCTTCGGCGCGCGGCATATTCAATAAGACCACCCGCGGCTGGAAGGAGATCAGATTCCAGTTGTCCGGCGTGCCGCCGATATCGAGGACGCACGTCTCCGCGGTAATGCCGCATTCCCGCACAAAGCGATGCATGCGTTGCGAGCGGAAGCGCCGCGAGAGGGAAGCAATCAACCCTACATCTTACCTTTGATGGCGCTGTCGATTGAAATGTGGTTCTCGTCGAGGATGGACCCGATGGCGCGCTGCAGCGCGGCACGCGCCTTGACATACGAGCTTTGCGCGGCAATCTCCGTGGATTTGGCCTGCGCCAGCAGGCTCTGGTACTGAATCACAAAGTAGGACGTGGAGGTGCCGATTTCGAATTTTGCCTGCTCCGCTTCGAGCGACTCCTGCTGCAGCCGGCGCGCTTCCATCGCGGCTTGATAGGATGCCCGGGCGCGGCGCATCGCGATGAGAGCGTCTTCCACTTCCAGGCGGGCCTGGTTCTGCAATTGCGCGACACGCACCTGCTGCTGCTTCACCTGGATCTCATCGCGGGCCAGGTCCGCTTCGGCCACGCGGTTGTGAATCGGCAGCGTGAGTTGGACGCCGACGCCATACGTCGGGTAATTGCGGGCGAATATCTCTTCGAGGGCAGTGCCGTATCCGCCGGTGTATCCGGCATACCCGTTGGGCAGTGCCGGGCTGCTGGTGCCGGCGAGGCCGTTGTTCTGCACCACTCCCACGAGATCCACTTCAGGCAAGGTCGCGCTGCGCGAACCGGCGAGGCCGATGCGGGAATTCTCCACCTGCAGGTTGGCCTGCGCCAGGTCGGGCCGGTTGTTCAGAGCGTCGGTCATCAGATCCTGGATAGGGCGGATGTTTTCCTCTTCGGGAACGGAAAGTGCATCGGTGGGAATGATGCGCGCGTCGCGGATTGCGGGTTCATCGTTGCGGCGGGTGAGCACATTTTTGACGATGGCTTCCTCTTCTTCGCGGAGGCCGCGGGCGTTGATGAGATCGAGACGGGCCGAGGCCACCTGCGCGTTGGCGCGCGTCAATTCGATCACCGCGAGCGTGCCGATTTCCACCTGGGCGCGGGTATCGGCCAACAGCTTCTCGGCCAGCGTGAGCGTCTCCTGCTTCACCTTCTCGTCTTCATAGAGCGCCACGTAATCGGTGTAGAGCCGGACTACGCCATAGATGCTGTTGATGAGCTGCTGCTGGAAAAGCAGGCCGCTGATTCGGCGTTCGTTGGCGGCGATGCGGATGAAGCGCCGGTTGAGGGCGTTTCCGAAGCCGCGCAGCAGCGGCTGGGTGATGGTAATTCCCAGAGACGAGCCGTTGAACGGATTGAAGCCGGCATTGGTAGCGTTCCAATTGGTGTGGGCATTGTTGAACGTGAAGGACGCCGTGGCGCCCGAGCCGAATCCCGTGGCCATACCGCCGTTCAGGGTGGAAGTGTTGGTGACGAGCGCGTTGGTGCCATACGACTGCACACTGGTCTCGGGCGTGGACTGATGCAGAAAATTCAGTGTTCCAACCACCGCCGGATCGAATGACGGAACGGCCGTTCCGTTGGACTGCGGGACGGTTCCCAGAATGGAGAGATTATCCTGCGGCGCGCCCAGAACGCCGAGTTCGGTGGCGCTGGCGGCGACGGTGACGCCCGTAGCGGCCTGACCCGCCACCGCCGCCCCGGTTTCCACGGGACTCAGCGGTCCGCCGACGCCGGCGGGAACTTCGGCGAGCGTGAAGTTCAGGCCCCGGAGGGTTCCACCACCTTGCGAGCGCAGAAGTTCGGCATTCGCGCTGGGAAACGAGAAGCGCTCGAACTCGATATCGAGATTGTTCTCGATGGCGAGCGCGAGCGCATCCTGAAGCGAAAGATAAAGGTTGCCGGCACGGAGCAGGTCGTGGACGCGCGTGGAGTTGTCCAGGTTCACGGGATAGTTCAGGCGAGGCAGTTTGAACTTGTCCTGGTCTTGAGCGAATAGAGGAGCGGAAACAACCATCAGAGCGATGGCAAACATCGATTTCTTCATACGCCGGTCCATCCGGAAGAATAAACCCCGATTGATAGCAGTTCGCGCGGCGAGGTCACAGGCGGCGGGGTTGGAGGGCGGCCAATGCGGGCCGCGGCCGGCGAGCAGAGTTACCGGCCCCATCCGATCTCCCATGCGAGGCTGATTGCGAAATGGCATGCTGACTTCCGGCTTTCTGGCTCGGAAATCCCGAAAGGATTTCGCCGCCAAAGCCTGTGTCTATCGTTTCGATTCCACCTGTGGTTTGACACGGGCGCCTTCGCGAATCGTGTCGCCGGGATTGACAGCCAGCAACTGACCTGCCTCGAGCCCGTCCAACACCTCGAGATGATCGCCGAAATCGCGGCCCAAATGAATGAGCGTGTAATGCACCACGCCGCTGGTATCGACCACGGCAACCTGCGGGCCGCTGCCGCGCACCACCAGGGTGTCGGCGGGAATGATGAGCGGCGGCGCCGCGCGCGGCACGGCCAGATCTACCTCGCTGTACATACCGGGCAAAAGGGCGCCACTCGAGTTGTCCACCTGGACTTCGGTCAGCAGGGTGCGGCTCGCGGGATCGAGGGCGTTGGCCGTGCGCGTTACCTGGCCGGTGAATTTCCGACCGCCCAGATCGGAGACGACGAGCGTGGCGCGCTGGCCGGTGCGCACGCTGCCCGAATCGGCCTGCGGGACATTGAGATACGTGCGCAGGCGATTCGTTTGAGCGATGCGGTAAAGCAGTGTGCTGCCTTCGTTCACCAGCGCGCCGACATCGATATTGCGCATCGTGATGACGCCGGCAAACGGCGCGCACACCGCCAGATAACCGTGAAGCTCGTTGAGGCGCGCCAGGTTGGCGCGCAAAGCGGATTCGCTGCTTTTGGCCGCGGCTACCGCCTTGGTAAGCGCCGCTACGTTGGCTCTTTGCGCGGCATACTGCATTTGCGCGGTATCGTTATCCTGCCGCGAGATGACATTGCGGTCGAAGAGCTTCTGCGAGCGCTCGGCGGTGATCCGGGCGAGGGCCTCGTTGGACTGTCCCTGCTCGAGCGCCGCCTGGCTTTGTTCCATGGTGCTGCCCGCCTGATCGATGCTGGCCTGCGCCTGGCGAATCTGCTGATCGAGTTCCGGCGCTTCGATTTCCGCAAGGACCTGGCCCTGCTTCACATGATCGCCGATATCCACCGCGCGGCTCTTGATATATCCGCTGGCGCGCGCCAGAACCGGGGCTTCGGTGACGGCTTGAATATTGCCCGGCAGCACCAGGCTGCTGGTGAGTCCCGAGCGCGTCACCGGCGTTACCGTCACCACAGGCAAAGCTTCCGTATCGGTCTTGGATTCCGCGGCCAAAGCCAGTTCGCGCTTCTGGCGCGGAAGGTATCCCAGGTAATAGCCGGCCAACGCGAGGGCGAGAAGCAGCACCACCACGGCCACGGCGGTGCCCGAAGAAGGCGCTTTCCGCTGTAGCGCGGCCTGGCTGGCGGCCAGTTGGCGCTTGAGGTCTTCGATCTCGGAACGCAACTGCTCTTCGTTATTGATGTTGGTCTGGTTCATGGAACGTCCTCGCCGAGGAGCATTTCGTCGCGCAGATACTCGTGTTCTTCGTCCACAATCCTCCGTTCATGGTCCACCGGCGGTTTGGTGCGCAGCATACTGTAGACCAGCGGCACCACAAAAAGCGTGGTGACGGTCGCCAGGATCAGCCCTCCGATCACCGCACGGCCGAGCGGCGCATTCTGCTCTCCGCCTTCCCCCATGCCGAGCGCCATGGGGAGCATACCGATAATCATGGCACTGGCGGTCATGATGACCGGACGAATGCGGGTATGGCCCGCAGCCAGCGCGGCGGAGCGGGAGTCCATGCCCTCCTCGCGCTGATCGTTGGCGAAAACCACCATCAGGATGCTATTGGCGGTGGCCACGCCGATGCACATAATCGAGCCCATCAGCGACGGCACGCTGAAGGTGGTCTGGGTGAGAAAGAGGATCCAGACGATGCCGGCCAGCGCCCCCGGGAGCGCCATCAGGATGATAAACGGATCCAGCCACGACTGGAAGTTGACGGCCATCAGAAGATAAACCAGCACCACGGCGAGAATCATGCCCAAGCCCAACCGGAAGAACGAGGTCTGCATGGTGCTGATTTGGCCGCGAACCACAATGCTGCTGCCGCGGGGCAGCGACTTTTCGGCCTCCGCCACCAGTTTTTCCACGGCGGAACCCACCGACCCTAAATCGCGCCGATCCACATTGGCATAGACATCGAACACCGGTTGCACGTTATAGTGGCTGATGATTTCGGGGCCGACGCTACGCGATAGTTTGGCCATATTGGCGAGCAATTGCGGGTTGGCGGCAGCCGCGCCGGGATTTCCATAGGCCTGCGACGCCTGGCTGGGGCTGCTGCCCACGCTGGCATCGCCGGCATTGGCCACTCCGGCGAGCGATGTGGGTGTCGAGGAACTGAAAGGGGAGCCCGGCGAGATTGGCGTGCTCATCAGGCGTTCGATCGAATTCACTTTGTACTGCGGGGTCTGCACCGTCACGAAATAGCTCACTCCGGTGTTGTAATCGAGCCATTGTGTGGGGGCCACCTGGGCGCTTCCGGTGAGCGAAATGAGCATGCTGTTGGCGGCGTCTTTCTGAGTGAGCCCCACCATGGCCGCTTTGGAACGGTCCACATCCACGTGGAGTTCCGGATAATCGACCACCTGGTGAATGTGCACATCGACCGCGCCGGGGATGGCCAGAATCCCGGAGCGCAGCTTGTCGGCGATCTGGTAATTGGCGGTGGTGTTGCGGCCCACCACCTGCACGTCAATCGGTGCCGGCAGACCGAAATTCAGAATCTGGTTGGTGATGTTGGCGGCTTCGAAAAAGAAGACGACATCGGGGAATTTCTGGTGGAGCCGCTTGCGCAGCCGGCCCGTGTACTCCGCCGTGGGACCGTGCTTTTCCGGGTTCAGGGAGATCAGAATGTCGCCATCGCTCACCCCGATGGTGGGACTATCGCCGAACCCCAGATTGAATCCGCTGCTGGGAAGGCCGATGTTGTCGATGATGTTTTCCATCTCGGCGGGCGGGATGGTCTGGCGGATTTCGCGCTCAATGCCGGCGAACAGACTCTCGGTTTCCTCGACGCGGGTGCCCGATGGCGCCCGCGCATGCAATCGCATCTGGCCGGAATCGACTACCGGGAAGAAATCGCGGCCGATGAATGTGGCCAGCAACAGGGAGGCGCCGATGAACAGGCCGAAGCCGGCCAGCACCGGAACCCGATGATCGAGCGCCCAATGGAGCAGGGAAGTGTACGAGGCCCGCATCAACTCGAACCGGCGATTGAACATGTAATGCAGTTTCCATATGATGCCTTTGCCGCCGGCGGTTTCGCCGTGCTCGCCGTGGGCGTACAGCTGTACCTCGACCTTCAAGAGGTAGTGCACCATGGTGGGAATGAGCGTACGGGAGAGCAGATAGGACGCCATCATGGCGAAGACTACGGCCATGGCGAGCGGCGTGAAGAGATACTTGGCCGCTCCGGTGAGCAGAAGCACCGGCACGAAGACGATGCAAATGCACAACGTGGAAACGAAAGCCGGGGCGGCAATCTGCTGCGCGCCATCGAGGACCGCGCGGACCAGCGGCTTTTTCATCGCCATGTTGCGGTGGGTATTCTCGATTTCCACCGTCGCATCGTCTACCAGGATGCCGACTGCCAGGGCCATGCCGCCCAGCGTCATCACGTTGATGGTCTGACCCGTGAGATTGAGGACGATGAGCGATACCAGGATGGAAAGCGGAATGGAGATGCAGACAATGACCGTGCTCCGCCAGCTTCCCAGGAACATCAGGATCATGAGACCGGTCAAAACCGCGGCGGTGACGGCTTCGCGCACCACGCCGTTGATAGCGGCGCGGACGAACAGCGACTGATCGAAGAACTGCCGCACCTGAAGCGCCGTCGTGACCCCGGCGAGAATTTTGGGGAGCGCCTTTTTCACGTTGTTGACGACGGCGAGCGTGGAAGCTTGTCCGTTGCGCAGCACCGTGAGCAGCGCGCCGCGGGTGCCGTTGATGCGGACAAGCCCGGTCTGCACGGTATAGCCATCGTGCACTTGGGCCACGTCACCCAGATATACCGTGGCGCCGTTCACGATCTTGAGCGGCATGTTGTTGAGATCGGCCAGGGCGCGCGGGCTGCTGTTCACCTTGACCTGATAATCCTTGACGCCGATCTTCACGTCGCCAGCAGGCAGAATCAGGTTTTGATTGCCGAGGGCGTTGGAAACATCAATCGGCGTGAGACCGCGCGAGAACAGCAACTCGGGATTAATATCCACCATGACCGCCCGGTTCTTGCCGCCGAACGGGGATGGCACCGCCGCGCCCTGGATGGTGGCGAGTTGCGTGCGGATGAAGTTCTGCCCCAGGTCGTAGAGTTCCTGTTCCGCCAGGGTCTTGCTGCCCAGACCTAATTGCAGGATGGGAACGCTCGACGCGTCATATTTCAGAATGATCGGCGGGGTGGTGCCGGGCGGGAAAATGCGGAGCAGGGTTTGGGAGATAGCGGTGACCTGCGAGAGTGCCAAATCGATCTTCGCGTTGGGCTGGAAGTAAACCCGTGTAACTGACACACCCGAATAGGATTGCGACTCGATATGTTCGATGTCGTTGACGGTGGTGGTCATCGCCCGTTCGAAGACGGTGACCATCCGTTTTTCCATCTCTTCGGGAGGCAGACCCGAGTAGCTCCAGACAATGCTCACCACGGGGATGTCTATGTAAGGGAAGATATCGACCGGCATGGTGATGATGGCGGCTCCGCCGAGAATGGCGATGAGGACTGCCACCACTACGAACGTATAGGGGCGTCGTAAGGCTAATCGGACTATCCACATTTAAGATATGGCGCGTTCCGGGCGAAGCTGTTGGCGCGTTTCACTCTATAATATGCGAACGCACCAAATTCCGAAACGATGTCCGCGAGGCAGAGAAGGGTGACTCTTTAGAGCTATTCGGACAGGGAAGACGGCTGGGATCGGGTTGACCCCAGCCGGTGCACGGAACGGCTCATCGGCGCCAATAGCCGCGGTAATAATGGCCGCCATAATAGCGGGGAGCGATCCAGCGAGCGCCGTAGAAAGCCGGGCGGGCCCAATATCCGGCACGCCAGTAATAGCGAGGCCCAACGGGATAATAGTATCCGCCGACCCAGCTATACCCGGGTCCGGGAGCGGCGGGAACGTACGAGACCAACGGGGCTGGTGGGGCGACCGCCATGGCAACCGGCGCGGGAGCGTATCCGAAGCGAACGCCGGCATAGAATCGCGGCTGCGCACAAAGAGTACCTGCTGCCAGAATTGCCAGGATCATCAGTTTGGTTTTCATCACTTCCTCCTTTTGCCGCCACTTGCCAGGTGGCGGATGCCTGCCATTTAGCAAAGCGTGTACCGTTCGTAACTTAAAGAAAAAACGAGAAGACAGGCAGCGGCAGGCGGCTGCGTACCACCGCCGTGGTGGATTTAAGCCACGCGTCTCGGAGCGGTTTCGGCAAGTCGGCAGACAGCAC
>Ga0335073_10003097_pt1 | contig 23015 bp, 17 predicted proteins | sample Lox_Sample_22_FD_207093 | JGI IMG/M metagenome (GOLD analysis project Ga0335073, IMG submission 207093) | Soil microbial communities from Loxahatchee National Wildlife Refuge, Florida, United States - Lox_Sample_2.2 | ecosystem: Environmental > Terrestrial > Soil > Wetlands | place: USA... | reverse complement strand
CGAAGGCTTCTACGACCATCTGCGCGAACATGCCGTGCCATTGAACGAGAATGCCATACGCGCCTTGCGAGATTCGGCCACGGCGCTGGACCTCTACACGATGGGTCGCCAATGGCCGCCGCCAGGCCGGCGCTCGCGATCGTGTCCAGACCGCGAAGCGCACCCAGGTTCCGCACCAGAGGGTACAGCGACCAGGTCGGGATTTGCGCGCGCAGATAGCCATCAACACGATCACGCCGTTGCTCACCCAAGCGTATCGCCTCAATACTTTCCTCCAGCACGATCTGTTGCGCTGGCTGAGCAAAATTCTGGTCGGCCAGCCATCCGCGATGCGCCTTGGTCCTGGCTTTCCCGCCGTAGCGATAGATCCGATCGTGCCGGAGGAGGAACGTACTCAATTGTTGACGAGCGGTGCGCACCGCTCGTACCGCGGCCAAACGGGTACGGATCAGGTCGCGCATCGCTTCGTGTGCCGCATCCGGTACCCAAACCGCAGTCAGCAACCCGCCGCGGTGCAAGACTGCCAAACTGTCGGCATCGCGCTTGTCGTTCTTCTGTCGGTCGCCAGTTTTGCGCGGGATCATCGAAGGCGCAACGACTATGCACTCCTGACCCAACCGAGCGAGGGTGCGGTGAACTCCGTAACCGCAAGGGCCGGCTTCGTAGCAGAATTTCAATGACCCGCTGCCTCCTTGCCGCAGACGTTCAATCAATTTCTCCAACGCCGCAGTGGAGTTGGGGAATGTGCCATACGGCGTGGCCTTCCCCGTGTCACCCGCGGCGGTGACCGCGACGACGATCGTATCCGTATGTACATCCATGCCAATAAATCGTGTAGGCTGCTCCACGACCCGTCTCCTGTGCCTGAGGCTCCACGCCGGACCATCCGGCGCGACCCTCGATCATGCACATGGCGAGACGGGTCACTCCTTCAGGCCGGCAGCCAACTGGTCATCGGATGAAAGAAACTCAGGCCGCCGCAAACACCGACCTGCTGGTTCCAAGGGCTGCGCCCTTGGTGCGCCCAGCGCAGCCCTTACTCTCTTTCACCCGGTTGCCCGGGCCGAAAACGGACATGAGGTCTATCGCGCGCGTCATTTGCAACAGCCACCGCCCGTCGTGATCCGGACTCGCCGGCCGATCGACCGGCGCAGCCGACCTCAGCGTTGGGATGACGCGGCCAACGTGCTGCTGGGGATCCAGGGCGAGTGTGTCGATTGGCTTGCAGCACTGCCCGACAGCCTGCGCGGCACCGCCATGGCCGAGGCGCTTGAAGCGATCGCCGCTCTCGACCTCAGCGCGCTGACCGAGGTCAGGCCGCCGCGAGGCTATGGGCGTGATTAAGTTGCAATGAAAGGACAAATACCAGGCGAAAGGTCAGCCCAAACGGCGCATCGCCGCTTGACCGGGCTATGACCATCGTGACATCACCAAAACCGGCCTACGAGACGATGCCAGCCTGGCCGCGATCAGACCGGAATGGTGGCCGCCATCAAATCGGAATCGGTGGCCGCCTTCATCGGAATACGCAGCCGAATGCGGCTTGCGCAGATACCGTCCTCGTACTCATGTCACGAGGCATACCCTGTCAAACCTGCAAAGCACCGTGTCTGGCGTTAAACTGAAGCCGAAGCCCGCAGATTCTCGCGCAAGCGACCGCTCTGCGCCCATGACAGCCATTCACTGTGTCGGGGGCAATCCCAAACAGCGGACATCCGATTGGTGCAGAAGTCCGCCGAGGACACGAACCTGAAGCGCACCCCGCACCGCCCGACGAGCTTTATTGCGTCCAATGCCTGGGGTCATGAACACCGCTTCGTAGTCGGACCGTCTAGTTTCTGGGTGCGAGCCACATTGGACACGACATGCAAACAGGTTTGCTCGCAGTCAAGTTCTGAAACTGTCCACGAAAGCCGGGCCACTTCATACGTCCAATTCGATCGAGAGTGTGTTTGCCACCATCCGCCACCGATCCATCCGTACCACGGTGCGGCGTCGCAATACACCGCGCGGCTGATGCCGTTCACGTTGGTCGTAGCGGCCGATCCTGTTCATGTTGGTCGTGGTGGCCACAAAGCCTGGCGACGACCGAAGGACGAAAACCGGTTGCCCAAGGTCGTCCGGGGCGTAACCTTCACCAATGGCGTCGAGGTCACTGACACGCCCGCACAAAGTGCCGCCCGATCACGGCGTCACCCAGTTCTCAGGGTGGCTTGTGAGCGTTTGCTCACCAGCGCAGAGTGGGCTCAGCAACGGACAACAGCCGCGGGGGGAGAGGCTCGATTATGGCAACTTCATCTGAAACGGGGACAGGCACGGGCCTTCGTCGCGACGCGGGCATCATCGGTCTGCTTTTTGCGAGCACAACGAGCATGATCGGCTCCGGGTGGTTGTTTGGTGCGCTGCATGCTTCAAAGATCGCCGGGCCGCTCAGCTTGTTGAGTTGGATCCTCGGCGCCGTCATTATCATGCTCATCGCCCTTTGCTTTGCAGAGCTCGCCTCCCTGTTTCCTCGCGCGGGTGCGCTGGTTCATATGAGCCACGCCGGCCACGGCGAAGGCCTGGGGCGGGTCTGGGGCTGGATGCTGTTTCTCTCCTATATCGCGGTGCCCCCCGTCGAAGCGGAAAGTATTGTGACATATGCCAACAATCTTTACCCCGGTCTCGTCGGCAACGAAGGCGTATTGACGGCGACCGGCTTCGTTGCCTGCGCGGTCCTGGTCGGCGTCCTGGCACTGCTGAACCTTCTGGCCATTCGTTGGCTTCTGGCCGTCAACAATACGGTTACCTGGTGGAAGATCGCGGTGCCGCTCTTGACCGCAATCGTCCTCATCGTCGCCGGTGCTCACGAGATCGGACCGCTCTGGACCGGAGGCACCAGCGTCTGGACCGCCGGATCGAGCAGCTACGATCCCAACGGGATCTTCATCGCCCTTCCGGCCGCGGGGATTGTGTTCAGCTTTCTCGGCTTTCGAACCGCGATCGACCTCGGTGGGGAAAGCGCCAACCCCGGCCGTAACATTCCGCTGGCGGTGGTCGGCGCCGTGTTGCTTTCGGCGGTCGTCTACATCCTTCTGCAACTCGGCTTTCTGAACTCCGTGAAGCCGCAGGATATCGCCGACGGTTGGGGGAAGCTCAACTTCCCGGGCGTTAAAGGGCCCTTCGCCGGCCTCGCCATGGTGCTCGGCTTCGGCTGGCTGGCGACCTTGCTCTACATCGATGCGGCCATCTCGCCGGCCGGCACCGGCCTTATCTATGTGACGGGCGGCTCACGCATCCTTTTCGCCAACGGCGAAATGAGAGCCGGCCCGCGCGTGCTGACCAGGCTCAACAGCGGACAGGTGCCCTGGGTTTCGGTGGCGATCATGTGGGTCGTGGGGGTGCTCTTCCTTCTGCCGTTCCCGGCGTGGCAGAAGATGGTGGACTACATCAGCGACATCACCGCGCTCACGTATGGTCTCGGACCGATCGTGCTGCTGATCCTGCGCCGTGATCATCCAGATCTGCAGCGCCCGTTCCGTATGGCCGCGGCGAGCGTCCTCGCCCCGATCGCGTTCATCTGCTGCGACCTGATCATTCTGTGGAGCGGCTTTATCACCGTGACCTGGATGTTTGCGATCGTTCTGATCATCTTCCTCCTTTATTTGGCCTACTTCTACGGGGCCGTGCGTGAGCAAAACGCCAACTTCGGTTGGGAGAACCTGTGGTGGTTGGGTGCCTGGTTCGGCGGCATGTGGATCGTGTCGGCGCTAAGCGGTCACGATCTCGGCGGCTACGGCGTTTTGGGCTTCTGGACAGCCGTCGTCGTGACCGCCGTCTGGAGCCTCGTCGTGATCGAACTGGCCAAGCGCTCGTCACTTCCCGCCGAGGAGACGGGCAGAATCCTGATCCAAATCGAACGTACGATGTGATTCGTCGGGGCGCGGCCCGGCCTCAAAGCCCTGCAGCGTCCTCAATAGGAGCCTGCCCATTTCTCATCGACTGCGCCAAAGCAGCCGACGAGGCCATTGGCACAATGCGTGGCAAGCATGCCTGCCTGATTGAGCTGTCGACAAGTCCGCCCGGTGCGCAGCTTCGAGACGCTGAGGACGGCCCCCCGTGCGGGGGCAGGGCAATCGCTTTTGGCTGAGTGGTCTGATTTAGGCAAACAGACGGAGGAGGAATTTGTCGTCCCAAGCGGCGGCGTTCATTTTGCGTCGGACGGAGATCTCGGCGGGATGGGCATGCAGCAGATTGAGTGCCAGCCTGCGCAGCACGCCGAAGTTTTCGGGCGCGGCGTCCTTCCTGGCGCGGCTGGCATCTTCTGCCAGATCGACATCGAGCACCCAGTGCAGCGTGTTCTCGATTTCCCAGTGTGAGCGCACGATGGCGAGCAATCGCTTTGCGGAGAGATGTCTGGAAAGCAGGAAGTAGCGCACGAAGGGCTTGTTGACGGGATCGCCCTTGCGCTTGCGCCGGCAGGTAATCCTGCCGATGGCGACGGTGCCGGGGAAATTGTGCTTGGCTGCCAGGGCAGGGCTCGGTCACGAAGCCGCCCTTCTCAATCCAGCCAGAATCGCATAGTCCATACCTGTTGCGCATTCAGCGCCCGTTTGGCACCGACCATTCGCCCTGCATTCCAGGGCCGCCGCTCACGCGCTGCCGGGTCGAATCCGGATTGTCCTATAGCTCCCCCCCTTCGGCCGAATTGGCCAGCGGGAGCGTGCGTGACGTGAAAGCCAGTTGAGCCCGAGATCACCGTTCTAATGGGTGGAATGCGGAAGGTCCGTTCCCGGGCGGCGATGAGCTTGGACCGGACATTCGATTCATGGCCGGGGCTGGCCAAAGCCAGATTGGCAAGTTTCAACACACATCGCGAGAAGCTGATATTCGTTCAGTGGGGCCGTCGGGACGTTCAGGGTGCGGACCGGCCGAAATTCCAGGATGGAATGAGCGGCGACGGTTGACGTCAGGGGAAGAACGCCATGGCCTGCCCGTACAGGCGAGGGAACCGCACCGTCGTGCCAAGGCATCGGCCGGTGGCGAAGTCGAAGGCGACCACCTCGTCCTGCGCGACGCAGTAGACGTGGCCGTCCGATCCGAACCGCAGGCCGCGCGGCTGGCGGAATTCCGCCACCCCGTCCGGGCGAAACACGCGCACCAGACGCCCATCGGTGGCATCGTACTCCCGAAGCGTGGTTACCGCGTCGGCCATGCCGAAGAGGTGCTCGCTGCCGACCAGGACGTTTCCGTTCGGCGCAACAGCCAGGTCGAGCGGGCTGAGGTCCGCATCCCGTACCACGAAAGACGCCAGCCGCTGCCGGTCCGGTGCAAACGCAACGATGCTGTTGTCGCCGATGCCGTCCGGCCCCATTCCCGACGCCAGGAACAATCGGCCATCGGGGCCGAAGGCAAATCCGCGCGGGAACGGCACGATGCCCGGCGGCAGGATGTGGTCGTCGCGCCCATCCAACCCGGGCGCAAGCGCCATGATGGTGCGCGCACTGCGCAACCCAACGTAATAGCGCCCGTCGGGCCCGAAATTGCCCCCGCCCGGATTCAGCCCATCGATCGGGCCGCTGTCGCGCACCACCACACCGACGCGGTCGATCGCCAGCACGCGATCGGTACCGCTGTTGACGAACAGCAGCCCATCGTTCCGGCTGACACCCAGCCCGCGCGGGTCGGCGATCCGGGCATCGCGCGTGAACGGGCCACGCAGCCGGCCGTCATCATCGAATGCGAGCAGAGCGCCGTAGCCATCGCCGTTTGCCCCGGCTGCACTGGTGACCACGAGAGGCATCGCCAGTCACTCCTCACCCAGCTTCACAATAGTTTTTCTACCGTAATGGGTAGGTCGCGCACGCGCTTTCCTGTCGCGTGATAGACCGCATTGGCGATTGCGGGGGCCACCGACACAGCCGTCAGCTCGCCCAGGCCCTTGGCGCCAAGCGGGCTCGCATCTTCGTCGAAGTCGCCGACAAACAGCACATCGAGTTCCGGAATGTCGGCGTTAGTCGGAACCAGGTAGCCGGAGTAGTTGCGGTTGAGGAACCGGCCCATCAGCGGATCGGTTTCCGACTGCTCGAGCAGCGCCTGGCCGATTCCCCAGATGATACCGCCGATCGCCTGGCTGCGCGCGGTCCTGGGGTTGATGATGCGCGCCGCGTCGTAAGCACCAACGAAACGGCTCATGCGCACCAACCCAAGGTCCGGATCGACGCGCACTTCGGCGAACACGGCGGCGAAGCTGAAGATCGCTCGCGGTCCGTTGGCCTCGGCGACCGGATCATAGTCTCCGTCGGCCACCAGTTCGGCAAGCCCATTGCGCGCCAGCAGCTCGGCATAGGTGATGGTCAGGTTTTTTCCCGCCAGCGCCAGCCTGCCGTCGTCGATGTGCACGTCCTCCGGAACTGCACCGGCGAAAGGGGCCTCCTGACCGGTCAGTGCCAGCTCGACCGCCTTGTCGCGGGCGGCCTTTGCCGCGAGCATGACCGACGCGCCGGCGTTGGCCATCGTGGCCGAACCGATCGATGCGTGGGATTCGGGCAATCTCGTGTCGCCTAGCCGCACGGTCACCTTTTCCGGGGCTAGGCCGAGCGCGTCGGCGGCCACCTGCCGCATCACGGTGTAGGTGCCGGTCCCAAGCTCGTGCATTCCGGCCTCGACCACTGCGGAACCGTCACGATCGAGCGTAACTCGTGCTTTGGCCGGCCATCTCCAATGCGTGTAGATCGCGCCTGCCATCCCCTGGCCAACCAAATAGCGACCGTCGCGCATCGAACCCGGCTCGGGCGTCCGTTTGTCCCAGCCGAAACGCGCGGCACCTTTCGTCAGGCACTCGCGCATCGCGCGCGTCGAAAAGGGACGGTCACTCAGCGGGTCAATCTTGGTGTCGTTGAGCAGACGTAGCGCGACCGGATCGACGCCGGTCGCGTGAGCGAGTTCGTCCATCGCACTTTCGAGCGCGAAATGGCCGAGGGCCTCGTGCGGAGAGCGCATTGCCGTCGGCGTGTTTCGGTTCACATGGACAACCTTGTGGTTCGTCGAGATTCCCCCGCTGGCGGCCCACAAATGTCGTGACGCGATCGCCGCGTATTCGATGTAGTTGTCGAATACCGGTGTTGCCGAAATGCTTTCGTGGCGAATGCCGGTCAGTTTACCGTCCTTGTCGGCGCCGAGCGCAATCGTCTGGATCGTCGCCGCCTGGTGGCCGACCATCGAATACATCTGCGCGCGCGTAAGCTGGATGCGCACCGGCCGGTTCAGCGCTCTCGCCGCCAGCGCGGTCAGCAGCGTATGCGGCCAGACATAAGCCTTCCCGCCGAAGCCGCCACCTAGAAAATGGGACATGACGTTGATCTTCTCGATCGGCACGCCGAGCACGATCGACACCAATTCCCTGGCCCCGAAGATGTGCTGGGCGGTCTCATAGAGCGTCAGCGTGCCGTCCGCGTCCCACACAGCCGCGGTCGCATGCGGCTCCATTTGATTGTGGTGGCGATCCGACGTCGTGTAGGTCCGTTCGATCCGCACGGCGCCGTCTCGGATTCCCTTGTTGGCGTCGCCCACCGACGATGCGACCGGCCACAGGAACTGCGGAGGATCGACGGCCTGGTTGGCCATTTGGCGGTTGAATACGACCGGTTGCTCAGCCGCATATTCGGCACTGATCAGTGTCCCGGCATGCATCGCCTGATCGCGCGTCGTTGCGATCACCAATGCGATCGGTTGGCCGGCGTAGTGGATCTCGTCGTTCTGCAGCGGGAGGTACCCTTGGCCGTGTGGATGCAGGTGGCTCCAGGGCCTAGGCGTTGGATTCATCCGCGGCATGTTGTGATGTGTAAACACCGCCAGTACACCCGGTGCCGTCTCGGCGGCGGCGACATCGATCGATACCGTCCGCCCGTTCGCAATGGTGCTATGTACGATGGCAGCGTGTGCGGCGCCCATCAGCGGGACATCGGCCGTATAACGCGCGCGGCCGGTCACCTTCAGCCGCCCATCGGCGCGTGAAATCGATTGTCCGACCGCGTTCATGCGCGTTCTCCCGCGGTTTGCAGCGCCCGCAAGGCGACGCGCTGGGCGAGCTCAACCTTGAAAACGTTGTGGTCGAGCGGCCGAGCATCGATGAAGGATTCGGCGATCGCCGACCTGAGCGCGTCGACATCGTCCAACGACACGCCGCGCAGTGCTATCTCGGCGGCTGCGAGGCGCCAGGGCTTGTGCGCAATGCCGCCCATGGCGAGCCGCACCGAGCGGAGGCGCCTGCGATCGGTCGCGACCGCGGCCGCTGCGGACACAAGGGCGAACTCGTAGGATTCCCGATCACGAACCTTCAGGTAGTGGGAAGCAGGGCCCTCGATCCTTGGGGGCACCTCGATCGCGACGATCAGGTCGCCGCGATCGAGCGCGTTGTCGCGCTGCGGCGCGCCGCCGGGCAGGCGATGGAAGTCCGTGAACGGGATCAAACGCTCTCCCGCCAGCCCGCGCACAATAACGGTTGCGTCCATGGCCGCCAGTGCCACCGCAAGGTCGGAAGGATGGGTGGCAACACAGTCATCGGACCATCCGAAGATCGCGTGATTGCGATTGAGGCCGCGGCGGGCCGAGCAGCCAGAGCCAGGTCGCCGCTTGTTGCACGGGGGGCCATCGTCGTCGCGGAAATAGGCGCAGCGCGTCCGCTGCATGATGTTGCCGCCGATCGAGGCCATGTTGCGCAACTGCCCGGATGCGGCGAGCAGCAGGCTTTCGGCGATGACGGGAACGCGCCGGCGGAGGTCGATGTCGGCCGCCACGTCACTCATCCGGGCCAGCGCGCCGATGCGCAGGTCGCCGTCCGGCAACGCCTCGATCCGCGCCAGGTCGGCCAGTCCGTTGATGTCCAGCAGGCGCTCGGGAAGCGCCGCGCGGTCCTTCATCAGGCCGAGCAGGTCCGTGCCTCCCGCAATGAAGGCGAGTTTTTCGTCGTTGGCGTGCGCCGCTATGGCCTTCGCCGGATCATCTTCCCGCGACAACGCGAAGCTGTGCATGGTTCAGTACCTTCCCGCCGCGGCGGCCACGGCGTCGACGATGTTGGGATAGCAGGCGCAACGGCAGAGATTGCCGCTCATCCGTTCGCGGATCTCCGTGTTCGACAGGTCCGAGAGAGCGAACGGTTTCGTGACGTCAGCGGTCGCGGCGCTGGGCCAGCCCGCTTTCGCCTCTTCGATCACGGCAATGCCCGACATGATCTGCCCGGACGTACAAAAGCCGCACTGGAACCCGTCGTGCTCGATGAACGCCGCCTGGAGCGGATGGAGCATGCCGTTGTGCTCCAATCCTTCAATCGTGGTGATCCGCTTGCCGTCCTGCATCGCCGCCAAGGTCATGCAGGACAGAACGCGGCGGCCTTCAACGTGGACGGTGCATGCGCCGCACTCACCCCTATCACACCCCTTCTTCGTGCCGGTCAGCGCCAGTTCTTCACGCAGCGCGTCAAGCAGGGTCATGCGCGGTTCGACCATGATCGTGCGAGCGTGGCCGTTCACGGTGACGCTCACGCGCAAGGACTCAAGCCACTTTGCAATTCTGTCGGCAGCGTCGCCGTAGAAGGTCCGATAGAGGTCCTCGGTGACGTAGCCGATGTGAGGCGTCGCAAGGACGTTGTCCAGCTTCCGGAAGGGGTGATCGGGAGGCAACGGCTCCATGTCGAATACATCGACCGCTGCGCCGGCGATCCGGCGCGCCCGCAGCACCTCGATCAGGGCCGCCCCATCGACGATCGGACCCCGTGATGTATTCACGAACCTGGCCGCCGGCTTCATCAGGGCGAACTCGGGCGCCCCGATCAGGCCCCTGGTACGGTCGCTCAGGACGAGATGGACGGTGACGACATCCGCCTCGCGGAACAGCGTCTGCTTGTCGACGAGAGTGGCGCCGACAGCGCTGGCCTTCTCCTCGGTCAGGTTCTGGCTCCAGGCGATCACCTTCATCCCGAAGGCGAGACCGACGCGCGCAACTTCTCTTCCGATGTTGCCCAGTCCGACGACGCCAAGGCTCTTGCCTCGTAGGTTCGAGCCGAGGCCCATCTGCCAACCTCCCGCTTTGAGCGAAGCGGCTTCCCGATCGACGCCCCGCATGCTCGCCAGGATCAGCGACCAGGTGAACTCGATGGTGGGAGCGGCATCGTAGCCCGTCGCGGTGACCGCGATGCCGAGATCGGCCGCGGTCTGGCTGTCGATGGAGGCGTTTGGCGGTCCTATCGAAGCTATCAGCTTCAGGTTCGGCAGCTGCTGTAGAATCTCCTTTGTAAGGGGGGTGCGCTCGCGCATGACGCATACCACAGCGAACGGCCGCAAGCGCTCGACGACTGCCGAGGGATCGGCAACGTGGTCGTTGAACACGGTGATCTCCGCGTGGCGCCGGACGCCCGACCAGTCGGCAAGCCGCAGCGCGACGTTCTGATAGTCGTCGAGGATCGCAACCTGCATGGGCGTATCCTCCGCTCAGCGTTCGGCAGCGAAGAACTCGGCCAGGGCGCCCGCCACTGCCTTGGCATCGTTCTCCATCGGAATGTGGCCGGCCGACCTGATCCGGACGAGCCTTGTTGCCGGAATTTCGCGGGCGAAGCGTTCGGCAAAGTCGGTCGTCTGGAATCCGTCGTCCTCGCCCCACACCAGAATCTTGGGCGTCTTCGACCGCCGCAGCGCCGGCAATATCTCCATGGTGTGACGGTTGTCCGCGGCGCCCGCGAGCGCCAGCCACGAGCGGGCAACCCTTGGGTCGTTCCAGGGATCGAGATATTCCGCGATCTCGACCTCGCTCGTCGGGCGTCCGAGCGCCTTCACCACCGATACGCGGCGCGCGGCGAGAACATCGTCCCGTGTCGTTGCGGCGGCCACCACCGGATCGCGGAAGCGGGCAATGCCGGGAACTGGCCATGAGTCGTACATTACGCCGTTCACCACGGCGAGCCGCCGCACCTCCACCTGGTTTGCGACCATGAGATGTTGCGCGATGCCGCCGCCGATATCGTGACCGGCAACCATGACCGGGCCGCTGTGCCCCAACGCGTCGAGGAAGCGCAACACCCAGGCGGAAAGGCGGGGGACCGAAGCCTCGCTGGCAGTGAGCTCACCGCCTGAGCGTCCGCAGCCGGGGAAATCGACCGCCACCGGGCGAAGCCCCGCGGCGGCGATGCCGTCGAGCACCGGTTGCCAGACGCGGCTCCAATAGGTGCCATGGAGCGGGAGCACCAACGGGGCGGGTTCGCCAGCGGTGAGATAGCTGATCGGAACGCCGCCGACATCGACTGTCTCGCGTCTTGTCATCGGACGATCCGCGACAGATGGTCCTTGCCGAACCCGACGGATTCGTAATGTCTGGCCGCGTGCTCCAGCTTGGTGAAAACGTCCTCGTAGCCGAGCGCCTCGCCGTAGGGATCGACATAGGTGTACCCGCCGGTCACGTGAAACAGCGTGGCCATTTCCTTGACGTCGTCCGGAACGACCAGGGTGTGGGTCTCGCCGGGCGGTTCGAAGGCGTAGTCGCCCGGGGACGCGATCCAGTCGTGCTCTAGGTAGTGCCACCTGCCGCGCAGCGTTAACGCGTGCACCGGTCCGGAATGGCGGTGGCGCGACAGCACGCCGGAGGACCGGACCCGCAGGATGTTGATGTAGTAGCCCTGGGTCACGTTCAGGATGAGCGGCCTGAACGCGACCGTGTCCGACTGCGGCACCCATTCGCGCTCGTCACCGTCAAGCTCCAATGCGGAGCCGACGAATATGTCCCGCACCATGCCCGCGGGCTGGGGTTTTTGGTACGCGATCTTGCTCTGATCGATGGACCGGTGCTCGGCAGCTGGCTGTCGCTGCGATGAAGACATGACCGTCGTTTCCTTCTCTGTCACGCGATGGGAGGTAGGATGTTCCACGCCGCTGGCGTCAAGCTGCCGGCGCTCGATTGGCGGTTTGGCCGAACAGGATGTGCTTGCCTTCCTCGGTGACGGTGGGGCGGCCCGAGTACGGTTCGCCTTTTGCGTAGGCACGCTGCGTTCCGGGGCGGGCGCGCACCACGTCGAACCAGCGCCGCAGGTTGGAAAACTCGTCCAGATTCTGCTGCTGGCGCGCCAGGGAACGATCCACGGATAGGCCGCCATGTCGGCGACGCTGTAGTCGTCGCCGGCGATGAACGTGCGGGATTCGAGATGGCGGTCGAGCACGCCGTACAGCCGGTTCGTCTCCTGCACGTATCGCTCGATCGCGTAAGGAATCCGGCTTGGCGCGTAGACGCCGAAATGGTGGTTCTGTCCAGCCATCGGGCCCAGCCCGCCCACTTGCCAGAACAGCCACTCCATTGCGGTTTTCCGGCCGCGCAGGTCCTGCGGCAGGAAGCGGCCGGTCTTCTCGGCCAGGTACAACAGGATGGCGCCTGATTCGAACACGCTGATCGGCTCGCCCAGGTCCGCCGGCGCGGTATCGATGATCGCAGGCATGCGGTTGTTCGGCGAGATGGTGAGGAAATCGCGCTTGAACTGATCGCCGGCGCTGATATCGACCGGATGGATCGCGTAGCCGACCGCCGCTTCCTCAAGAAACATCGTAATCTTGTGGCCGTTCGGCGTGGGCCAGTAGTAGAGGTCGATCATTTCGGTCTCCTCGGCTTGTTCGCCAGATGCGAAGCCGCAGACGCCGTCCCCGGGGCCAAAGCGGCGAACTCGCAACAGACGCCGGGACATTCCCCGCGCCCGCTTTGAGATCCGGTTTCCGCCATCCTTGCGCCAGCAGCTCCGCTGTCGCGTGTGGCGTTCAAGCGGGACCTGCACGCCTGGCCCATTTTCCTCCATGTTGCATTGCCACGACGCTGCGGGGACGGACATGGCTAAATTGCCCAACAGGCACATCCGAGCGCGCCCCAGAACGATTTAAGATCGCTGATCGGCAGCTTGCTCGACCACGCCGTCGCATGGTGGTGGCCGTGGATATTGCACCGGTTGGTACAGCAGCAACTCGATGGCGCCTTACGCAACAGAGCCGCCTGGCCGGTCCCCTTCGGCTCGGCCCAAGCAGCATAGTCGCCAAATTTGCGCACCGGCGACCAATCGGGCATCGCTGGTGGCGGCCGGGTTTCATCGAAGCGAGCGAAGTCACCGGCGCCGTAGACGAACTTGTCACCGACCATCGTTAGATCCGCCGTGATGTCGGCGATTTCTTCACCCGCACAGACGAAGTAATCGCGATCGGGTACCATCAGGTCTGCCAGTTGACCGATTGCGATCCGGCCCTTCTTACCCACCTCGTTCGAGAACCAACTGACATTCTCGGTCCACATCCGCAGGGCAGTCTCGCGGTCGAGGCAGTTGCGTTGAGGATAGATCCGAAGCCCCCCCACCGTCTTGCCGGTCACAAGCCAGGCAAGCGAGACCCACGGGTTATAGGACGCGACGCGCGTGGCGTCAGTGCCGGCGGAAACCGCGACGCCCTTCTCCAGTATCTTGGCCACCGGCGGCGTTGCTTCTGCCGCGGCAGGACCGTACCGGTCGACGAAGTATTCGCCCTGATAGGCCATCCGGTGCTGCACGGCGATGCCGCCGCCTAGCGCAGCGATCCGATCGATCGATTCGTCGGAGATCGTTTCGGCATGGTCGAAGAACCAATGCAATCCATTGAGCGGAATATCCCGGTTGACGCGCTCGAACACATCGAGCGCGCGGCTGATCGTCTCGTCATAGGTCGCGTGCATTCGCCAGGGCCAGCGGTTCTCAGCAAGGACACGGATCACGCGGTCGAGTTCGCCCTCCATCTCCGGCGGCGCATCCGGGCGGGGCTGGCGGAAGTCCTCGAAGTCGGCGGCGGAAAAGACCAGCATCTCGCCGGCGCCGTTGTGGCGGAAGTAGTCGTTGCCCTGCCGATAGCGGGAGCTCTTCGTCCAGTTGACGAAATCGTCCAGTTCGGCCTTCGGTTTTTGGGTGAACAGATTGTAGGCGATCCGGATAGTCAGCTGGTCATCGTTCGCCAGCTGCTGGATGACCGCGTAGTCCTCCGGGTAGTTCTGGGAGCCGCTACCGGCGTCGATGGCTCCAGTCACGCCGAGACGGTTCAGTTCGCGCATGAAGTGCCGCGTCGAATTGAGCTGGTAGTCGAACGGTAGTTTCGGCCCCCTCGCCAGGGCAGCATACAGAATGCCGGCATTGGGTTTGGCGAGCAAAAGGCCAGTGGGGTTGCCATTCGCGTCGCGCACAATCGCTCCACCAGGCGGCGTCGGCGTGTCCTTGGTATAGCCAACGGCGCGCAACGCCGCGCCATTTAGCAAAGCACGATCATAGAGGTGCAGGAGGAACACCGGTGTGTCCGGCGCGATGGCATTGATCTCGTCAATGGTCGGCAGGCGTTTCTCGACGAACTGATGTTCGGTGAAGCCCCCGACAACGCGTACCCATTGCGGTGGGGGCGTCATCGCCACCTGGCGCTTTAGCATGCCCATGGCGTCGGAAAGGCTGGGTACGCCATCCCACCGCAATTCCATGTTGAAGTTGAGACCGCCGCGGATAATGTGAAGGTGGTTATCAATCAGTCCCGGCAGTACGCGCCGCCCCCTCAAGTCGACAATCCGTGTGTCGTGACCCGCAGTGGGCATGACCTCTTCGTCGCGACCGACAGCGATGAACTTACCATCCTTGATCGCGATCGTACTTGCGGTTGGGTTGGAGCGGTCGAAGGTCGTAACAAGGCCGCGATGTAGAATGATGTCCGGGACTTGGACGTGCGCCATTCGTCAATCTCCATGGAGGCTGGTCAGGGGTACTCACGTCCGGCCCCCCGGAAGCGTTGTAGGGTCGGAACTCGCCGCTTCAGCTTTGCGCGCCGGGCACCCGGGGCTGCCCCCAGCGAGGCTCAGAGCGAGCCCGCACCTGCCTGGGGGCGGCCGGATGATGGACGCATGACGTTCATGCGACTCGCTTTGCGGGACCGGCCTCTGAGGCATGCTCACCGAGTGCCCACTTGGAGAACCGTACCTGAATACCGTAGGGCGAGTTCTCGCGCAGAATCTCCATCACACCTTCATAGGTTGCGGTGCGCGCCCAATCCTGCTGGAGCTCGAAGATATACTGGAGCGAGGTGAGGGGGACCGCCCCAGCTTGGACAAGTCGATCCATCGATCGCTGGTGCGCCTCTGGCGAAACGTCGCCGCATGCATCCGCTACAACATAAATCTCAAATCCCTCCTTCAGCATGTCGAGTGACGGGAACATCACACAGGCTTCCGTCCAAAGTCCGGCGAGAACGATCTTCTTGCGGTCGGTCGCATGGATAGCATCGCGAAATTTCGGATCGAGCCATGAGTTCATCGACGTGCGGTCGATGACGGGGATCTCGGGAAACAGGCTGGTCACTTCGAGCATGAATGGACCCGAAAACGAATCTGCGGCGACCGTCGATATCACGGTCGGAATCTTGAACAGCCTGGCCGCTTTCGCCAGTACCTGAACGTTGTTGAACGTCACGATTCGATCGTGTGATTGCACGCCTTGGTACATGGCCGGTTGATAGTCGATCAGCGCAATCGCACTGTTCATTGGGCTCAGCATCTCCATAGTTGACATCGCCTGGGTTCCCCTCATCGATCGCTTGTGTCGTGCATCTTACAAGTCGACCCAATGGGGGCTTGTCGATTGTTAAGGTGACCTGGATGATAGAGCACTCGATTCGTGGCTGTCGCTGAGCGGCCGCTCTTGCGCATCGATCAAACATGGTTCCTGGCGTCAGTCATGGAGCGTCGCCGTCCCCGCAGCGGGATATGAACGCGGCACCATCCTGGCAAAGACGGAACCGTGCATTCCCGACAAAGCTCGGGTCGCCTTTATATATCCTAGCAGCCCCCGCCCTTAAGCTCACCCATCACTGATGGTCGCCTGTCCGTCCTGCGCCCCAGAGTACGGAACAAGCAGGTGTAGATATGAGCCCTGGGGTGACTGCTCCACCAGTGAAAGGGGACAGGTCAATGGATTTACACTCCGTGATCCCGCCGCCTCGCCAAGTCCGGCAGATACCCTGACCTACATCGCGCGCTTGCGCTCGCTGTCAGGTGATACTCGCATCTTGCCTGACGGTTCCGGGTGAGAAGCCCGACAAAGATCGCGCAGGAGGGAGAAGCTATGGATCGACTGGGCCCTATGGAAACCTACACCCGGGTTGTGGAGGCAGGATCGCTTTCAAGCGCTGCGAGGCGTCTTGGCGTTGGTCAGCCAGCGATTTCAAAATCGATTGCCAGGCTGGAAAAGCTGCTGGGCGTGCGGTTACTAATACGTTCACAGCGCGGGCTGAAACCTAGTGAGGCCGGTCGAACCTACTATGAGCACGCTCGCCGAACCATAGCGGAAGCCGACGAAGCTGACTTTGCGGCCCGTGCCACGGATACGCGTTTGGCAGGACGTTTGCAAATTAGCGCGGGCATAACCTTTACAAAGCTGTACCTCGTGCCATGCCTGAGTGCCTTCCTGGCAGCGTATCCCAATCTCTCAGTCGAATTCATCCTGCATGATGGGGAAATTGACCTGATCGAGGAGGGCGTGGACATCAGCTTGCAATACGGACCGCTTAGCGATTGCGCACTGGTTGGGCGCAGACTTGCAAGCACGCGCCGTCTGGTGTTGGCCACGCCTAAGTATTTCCATCGCGTTGGTATTTTAACGTGCCCGGCCGAACTGCTAAATCGTAAGGCAGTGGTTGACACACACGATATCGGCGCAACCAGCGCCTGGAGTTTTCGTAAGGAAGGAATAGAAACATCAATTCGTATACCCGGGCGCCTGAGCGCGAGCGAAGCCATGCGGTCGGCCGTCCTCGGCGGCCTGGGCTTCACAATCGCCTCTCAGTGGACTTTTGCACCAGGGCTCGCGTCAGGCGCGATTCGTGCGGTACTGACCGAATGGGCCCTGCCGGATGTTGAACTCTGGATGATATTTCGAATGGGTCGGATGACCAACGCCAGGACCCGCGCTTTTGCAACGTTCGTAGAACGGAAAATTGATCCGGCTCGTGCGGACCAGATCGGCAACCACTGCGAAGCAGGCTCGCATACCCCAATCGCCATATCTGTTCGGCGACGATCAAGATCGGAAAATTGCGCTATCCGACTGCAGCGTTGCCCTGATGCTGTCGCACAGGCGTTGGTCGCATCTCTGTAAGCCAAGGCAGCCTTGAATGCTGCCGCTACTGCCGAACCCTCGATCACGTGAATCGGCGAAGCAACTATCATGAGGCAAACGATGAACTACACACTCGCTCACCCGGCCGATCCGCAACGTAACCAACCCATCCATGGGCCGCTGGTAGACCACGCATCACTCGCAGTGCTAAGCGAACTCCTCGACGCCGCCTTACGCATGTGGGACCAGGATCGCATCACGGCAAAGTCCCAGATCAGCGTAGCAGCCGCCATGTCGCGGCGCGCGCTAACGGGCACGCCGGACGAGGCCCCGCAACTGCACAAGGGCGGCCTTGCCCCTTGGCAGGCACACAAAGTCGCCGAGTTCATCGATGCGTCGCTGGGTTCAAAGATCCGACTGCGCGACTGTGCGAAACTGACTCGATTGAGCCCGAACTATTTCTCACGCACATTCAGGACGACTTTTGGCACCACGGCAGCGTGCTACATCCGTCGCCGACGCGTTGAACGCGCCCAACGGCTGATGTTGGTGTCCAATATGCCGCTTTCGCAGGTTGCGTTGGCCACCGGTTTCAGCGACCAAGCGCATTACTGCCGCGTGTTTCGTGATGTGGTGGGCACCAGTCCCAACCTATGGCGGCGCAACCACATGACGATGGCGCCGAGCGAACGAGATTTCGACAGTAAAATGCAGGAGGTACAGATCCTGCCGTGCTGGTAGTTCGGCCTAATGGGCGCCATGCCGGCCGGAGGGCCCGTCGATAGCGGTCAGGGAATCACGGACGGCATCGTTACCCTGTCGCCGCTGACCATTCGGTGCCCCGCCCCGCGTTGACCGAGAAATCACGCACCATCATCGATCAAAAGGGAGCGCGAAATGGTCGGATATGGGTTCCTGATTGCCCGGCTCTGTCTCGCTGCGGTGTTTCTCTATAGCGGGGTCGACAAGCTGGGGCATTGGCAGTCGAGCATCGACGAGGTCAAGGGCGACGGACTGCCGTGGCCGGCGGTATTCGCCAACGCAACTATCTTTACCCAACTCGTCGGCGGATGCCTTGTCGCCACAGACTGGTTGGCATGGCTCGGCGCGCTGCTTCTCTCGGGCTTTACGGTTGCTGCAACCTTGCTCGGCCACCGGTTCTGGCTCCGCCGAGGCGCGGAGTTCCGGCACGAAGTGACGACTAGACTAGCCTGGAGCATGTGGCGATCGTCGGCGGGCTGCTGTTGCTCTGCCTCCTGGATCTTTCGTCCAGCGTATGAAAGGCCGGAAAAGATCTATGATACCGGCGCGCGCAATCCCTGACCCAGGAAAGGGATCTTACACTCTTCCTTAAGCATGAGCTACTCCTGGTGAACAACCGAAGCAGCGGCGAAACCTCTAGAGGGCCGCCTCCCGCAGGTTGCGCGGTTAAGGGGCTCTGCGATGCCAGTCAAAGGGAGGCGAGAAGAAGCTTTGCCTGTTTCAGGTCAGCGGTGTGAAACCCTTCGGTAAATCGATCGTAGATCGGCTGCAGAAGAGGCCTCGCATCGGCAGAGCGGGTTTGGTCACGCAACCACCTGGCAAGGCTCATGGCGGCACGCAGTTCCAAGGAGAGCGCGCCCTGCTGCGCCGCCCAGTCGAGCGCTTGCCGGACATGGTGCTCGGCTGCGGCCGCCGATGCCCCACCCTGCATCAGAAGAAGTTCGCCGTTGATGCGCAACATCTCGGCAATCATCCACCGTTCCTCGGTGTTCTCGGAATGGTTGATCGCTTCCTGGATTGCCGCGAGCCCTTCAGCGATCTGCCCGGTACGGCCCAGGGCTTCGGGCAGCAGGAGTTCTATGAGCCCAAAAATGGCGGACCTCGCTTCGCGTAGTTCATCTAAGCCGGCTCTCAGCAGCGGCAATCCGGTGGCGACATCGCCGCGCCTAATAGCGAGTGCTCCCTTACAGCTGCGGCCTCTGGCCGCCCAGAACGTCAGCGCATACCTTGTCGAATGGTCGAGCAGCATGCTCACATAATGTTCCACTGCAACCAGATCGCCGACAGAAAGTGCAATTGGGCATGCTCCCAAGAACAGAGCGTAACACAGTGAAATTGCATGGTTAGACGCGCGAGCGTCGGCGACACTCATTTCGGCGATCCGCATTGCCTGGTCCGGGAACCCTTGCAGCCACAGGATTCGCGCAAAGAACACCCGCGCCATCACCCGCAAGTCGATCTGAAAGCGGATGAGATGCGGCCTTTCATCGGCAATGACGTAATCAGCGAGCACCCGCTCGATGTGGCGCCTCGCCTCGGACTGGTCGCCCAGATAATGCTGCGAAATGCTAATCGCCAGCTCGCCGATCAGCCGATCGTTGGGATCTGGCCAACGTTCGACCAGCGCACAGAGCCTCTGCGCAAAGCCCAGAGCGACACGATGCCGGCTGCTCGTGGTATGAAAGAACCACAGGCCCCAGAGCGCCCGCGACTGATACGCGGGGTTGTCAAGGCTATCGGCGATCTCAAGGGCTTTTGTCCAGGCCGCTCCGGCCTCCGAAACCGCGCCTCTTGTATATCTGAGCGATGCAGCGAGTGCGGAATAGAGTTTCATTTCCCGCCGCGCGTCCGGGTTCATGTCGGGTCGGAGAGCGGCTAGCGCTTTCTCCACACGGCCGCGGCATTCCTCCAGCAGCGACAACTGCATCCAAAGCGGTATTGCGGCGGTCGTCAGTGCCACGCCGAGCATTGCGTCACCGTCTGCCGAAAAGGCCCAGTCGAGTGCGGCGCGCAGATTGTCGATCCGCCATCCGTACTCGTAGATCCATTCAGACGCGGTCCGAACGTCCAACTCCGCCTCTGCCCGTTCAAACAAGTCCCGGTAATACGAAGCGTGACGCAGCGCGATCCCTTCCCGCTCGCCGCTCGCGCCAAGTCTTTCAAGCGCATAGGCGCGGGTCGTATCAAGCAGTCGATACCGCGCGACACCCCGGATTTCGGCCGCCACGAGCGATTTCGCCGTCAGGCTCAACATCCCATCCATGACGTCCGACGCCGGCAGTTCCTGGCTCTCCGCGACTGCACAGACCGCCTCCGGGCTGAACGCGCCGGTGAAGATGGCTATCCGGCGTAACAGGACGCGTTCCGGCTCGGTGAGAAGCCCGTGGCTCCAATCGAGGGTCGCGCGCAATGTCTGATGCCGCGGCAACGCCGTCCGCCGACCCCCAGTCAGCAAGCGGAAACGATCATCAAGCAACCTTGCGACCAGGGCCGGTCCGAGCGTCGCAGCACGCGCGGCGGCAAACTCGATCGCCAGCGGGATCCCGTCGAGTCGCCTGCAGATCGCGGCAATCGTTGACAGGCTTGCCGCATCCGTAGCCGGATCGGTCGCAAGTGCCGCCATCCTGGCAAGAAAGAGCTGGACTGCGCTGTGGCCGAGCAGATCGCTCGGCGCATCCTGCTCGGGCGGCGGGACGTCCAGCGGCGGAACGCGATGGACGTGCTCGCCTGCGATCCGCAACACCTCGCGGCTGGTTGCCAATACCGTCACATTCGGGCAGAGGCGCAAGATGGTCTCTGCGACCTCGGCCGCCATTTCAATGACGTGTTCGCAATTGTCGAGGAGAAGCAGAAGTTTTCTGTCGCCGATGGCGCGAGCCACCCGCTCCGCAGAAATCTCGTTGCCGGCTATTTGCAGGCCAAGAACACTGGCAACAGCCGATGGAACCAGTTTGGGGTCCGACAGCGAGGCCAGTTCGACGAGCCAGCGCTCGCCATCAAAACTTAACGGGACGCGGGCGCATTCAAGTGCCAGCGCGGTCTTGCCGATGCCGCCGGGACCGGTGAGGGTTACCGCGCGGTAGGCGGAGAGAAGATCCCGCACATGCGCGACCGCACTGCTGCGCCCTACGAGCTCCGCGGCAATCGCCGGTATATTGCCCCGCGTGAGCGGCGCGATCATCCACTCCTGTCGTGCCTGCGCCCGCGTTGCCGAAGCACGTGCCCCCCGAGCAACCCAGCCGCCGAGCAGACGATAGCCGCGACCGGAGGCCGTCTTCAGCAGCCCGCGATCGCTGCCCAGCGCCTTGCGAAGGGCCGATATGTGGACCTGCAGCGTGTTTTCGCTGACGATCGCGCCGGGCCAGATGTGATCCATGAGTTCGTCTTTGGTGACGAGTTGGCCCGCCGACCGGACCAAGGTTTCGAGAATCTCGAAGGCGCGGCCGCCGATGGCGACCGGCTTGCCGCCGACCCGCAGCTCGCGCTGGATGGGGTCTATTTCCCAACGGCCGGACTCGTAGATCAGCTGCGGCATGTGCCCAGGCACCTCGGTCCTCCGCGTGGCAAGCCAATATACATCCCAGAAATGAATTGTGCTGTGTCAGCCGCAAGAGCCTACTGCCTCTACATATCTCCAGATGCAACAGCCGTTCTGTAGCTGCGCAATGCGGCCGGCGCCAGTGCGAGATCGAGCGCCGCCGACCGACAGAAGGACCAGGCCGCCTTGGGCATTCCACATCCCGCGCTGGATGCTCAGTTAAGGTTTTTTCAGAAAATGCACAAAAGCCGCGACATCCGCCCACTTCGGCGGAGATCCGCGCGTTTCGGAGGCCCCTGGACCCGACGAGCGCCATAGGCCTCCTTACGATTATTCAGATTAAGGCCAAGGAACCAACCCGAACTCCGGCCTAATTCGCTCACCCAGGAGGTGAGCCATGCCAAAAACCAATCTCAAAGCGATCACATCCACGCGATCGGGCCTTGCGGCCGACCATCACGGTGACTTGCCGGCGCACATCGTCGAAGATGAGCTTTCATGGCGCTCGCTGCCGCGAAGCGCGCCGCCCTCGAACGACCCAATGGTCGTTGCGACCCGATGGCGCTGTTTTGGTCAAGGCATCTACGAGGCAAGCGCCGAAAGTCCCGTCGAGCGCCATCTGATGGCGATCGTGCTGCGCCGCCAGGACTTCCGGCTCTCATTGTGCGGTCGCACTGTGCACGACGGGGTTGCGATGCCAGGAATGTTCCACGTCACCAGGCCCGGCACCGTTGTGCATTGCGTGTTTCGCGGTTCCTACGACATGCTGCACTTGCACGTTCGCAATGCACTCATCACGGAACTCGCCGGAGATGCGATCGGGACTGGAACTCCGCTCCTCACAGAGCCTTCGCTGACTCAGGATCCGCTCGGCGAACGGCTGGCGCGAGCGCTGCTCGCCGCCGAGGAGCTTGGCGGATTGTCTGGCCAGCTCTACGCGGAATGCGTCAGCACTGCGATCGTCGCGCGGCTGCTCGGCTCATCCCGGAGCTCGGCGTCGCATCGCGGAAAGGTTGCTGAGCTGCCGCGCTGGCGCTTGAAGCGCGTGTTCGACTACATCGAGGCTAGCTTGGCCGATCCAGTAAGCCTCGCTGATCTGGCCGCCGTCGCGGGACTGACGCGGATGCATTTCGCCGCGCAGTTCCGTTCTGCTACGGGCCTGCCGCCGCACGAATATCTGACCCGGCGAAGAATAGAGCGGGCGCAGGAAATGCTACTCCAGAACGACCTGGCGCTGGTCGAGGTCGCGCTGTCGGTTGGGTTTCAGACGCAATCGCACTTTACCTCGGTGTTCAAGCGCTTTGTCGGGCAATCTCCAGGGGCCTGGCGACTTTCTCAGTGCGGGAAAGAGCGGCCTCGCGAGCAATTGCCGAACCGATGGCAGCGAGACAACCCCTGCCTCCACTCGGTCGCCGCCTAGCGGACGTCGCCGTGCGACTCTGCAAGCCCATGTGCAATCAAGAAAGACCCCGCGCCTGCGAGAGGCAAGGATCGGCCCACTAGCCCATCTTATTCACCGTATGAAGCAGCCGCAATAACGTTATGTTATTGCAACCGATATACCCGCGCCATCCCTCCTGCTGGCTGGACCGCATTTCAAACCGTATT
>Ga0335073_10003096_pt1 | contig 23016 bp, 9 predicted proteins | sample Lox_Sample_22_FD_207093 | JGI IMG/M metagenome (GOLD analysis project Ga0335073, IMG submission 207093) | Soil microbial communities from Loxahatchee National Wildlife Refuge, Florida, United States - Lox_Sample_2.2 | ecosystem: Environmental > Terrestrial > Soil > Wetlands | place: USA: Florida... | reverse complement strand
CGCGATAGTCGTATCCGAAAAATCCCCTGCGGATTCCCTCCTTCTCCGTAGTATTGATCGCTGATGGATCGTAATGCATTTGCTTTGTTTCATCATAGAACATTGTTTGATGCGTGCCAGCGATGAACTGAAGGCAGCCAGTGTCCTCGTTGGCCTCGGTGAAAGCCGTCCATACGGTGAGCGTGCCGCCGAAATCTTTCACCTCATCCGGCCATTTGATCTGCGGTTTACCAGATGCGTTAGCGAATGTATCTGCCTGATGCCAGTCGGTGCCCTCGTCACCAGGATACTTCGGAAAGAACTCTGTACGCCAGCACAAGACGTCGGGACCGAGAATGCTGGTTACCCGGTCAACGATCTCGGGTCGGACAATATGGCTGGCGAGCATATCCGAGTCCAGGTGGCGGTCATAATTAGAGAGATTGGTGTTCCCGGACGCCGCGACTTTGTCCTTGTAAACTGCATAGCTGCGATCCATCAAGCGGAGTCTCTCGCGCTTCCATAGACGCGTCATCTCATCAGGGTCGTAAACTCGAAATGGACCTAAATACCCATGGTTATGGAAACTAGCGAATTCAGATGGACTAAGTGAAAATTTTCGCAGCTCATACTCTGGCATCTCATTTCCCCTAATGATATCGCACGTCAGGTCAACTGGGATTCCACGCTGGAGACGAGCTTTCCGATGGTTGCTTCATCAAGTTCTGCTCCGGTGACCTGCACGTCGAAGCGCAAATTAATCTCAATAAGGATTCGCATAAAGGCAACCGATGTGACGCCGTGGTCGAAGAGATCCTCATCCGCCGCGATGTGCTCATCCGACACAATCGCACTGACAAGTTCCGTTATGATCTCCTCAGTCGAGGAAGCTGATTTCAGCGACTTGTCAGGGGGCGCACTCTGCTGCTGTCCCAGTGCCTGCCGGGCGATCTTGCCCGACGGAGTCAGCGGAATGTCCTCGGCTACCCGATACAGCGACGGGCACATGTGCTGGGGCAGCACCTCAGCTGCCCATGCAGGAAGAGCAGCCAGCAAAGTCTTCGTTTCCTCTTCGGTGACCAGCCTGGGGTCGCGGGGGACGATGTACGCAACAAGCCTGCCGTCGCCGTCGCCGTATTCCTCTGCAGTCACAACCGCGGCCGCGACGCCTGGATGCGCGGTCAGCCGCGCCTCGACCTCGCCGGGCTCGATACGGAACCCTCGCACTTTGACCTGGTCATCCACGCGGCCAAGGTAGACAAGATCGCCGTCCTCGGTCTGCGCCGCACGGTCACCCGACCGGTACCATCGCTCCGCGGCACCGTCCATCCCCTCCAGAAAGCGCTCGGCCGTGAGTTCCGGGCGGCCGAGGTAGCCCCGGGCCACTCCCGGGCCCGCCACGAAGATTTCTCCTGGTTCACCTGTCCGTACAGGGTTCCCTTGGTCATCCCGCAGCGAGACCCGGGTATCGGCCAGCGGCCCCCCGATCGGGCTCATCGTGGGGCTGGCAAGATCCGATCGTCGCATGCGTCTGCTCGTCACGTGGACAGTCGTCTCGGTGATGCCATACATGTTGAAGATCTGTGGATGCTCGTCGCCGTACTTGCCCATCCAAAGCTCTAGCTGCTTGGGCGTGAGCCGCTCGCCACCCAGAATCACTAGTCGGAGGCTGAGATCGCGCGGCCTGGTCTCCCCGGCGGCAGCGACCGTCAGCGGCCAGAATGCGGAAGGGGTCTGGCTGAATACGGTGACCCGTTCTGACTCGAGCATAGAAAGCAGCGCCAGCGGCGATTTCGTGATTTCAGCGGGCACAATGACCAGCCTCCCGCCATGCAGAAGCGCGCCGAATATCTCCCACACTGAGAAGTCAAAGCTTATGGAATGGAACAGGCTCCACACGTCGCGCTCGTGGAATCCGAAGATTGGCTGCGCCTGCTCAAACAGTCGAACAATGTTCCGATGCTCAACAAGGACACCCTTCGGCGCACCGGTAGACCCGGATGTGTAAATGACATAGGCCAAATCCTCACCCGAGGTCTGTGATTGGGTAAGTTCCGGCGGTTGTTCATCTCCATCAACCGAGATGACCTGCAAGGCGCTTGGCAGCAGGACAGTATCGGCAGATGACGCGGTAACAACGATTTGCGCTTTACTGTCATCGATTAAATACTGGATCCGCTGCCGCGGATAGGTCGGGTCAATAGGAAGATACGGTGCGCCGGACTTGAGGATTCCCAGCAGCCCCACGATCATGTCGGCGCTGCGTCCTATACACAGTCCGACCGGAAAGCGCGGATCAGCGCCTGCAGCCCGCAGCCGGGCGGCGACAACGTCGGCGCGATCATTCAACTCCTGATAGGTGAGGACATGATCAGCTGCGGTGACTGCCGTCCTTGCGGGGAACGCACCGACCTGTGCCTCGAAGAGTTCGTGCAGGCTGGGGCAAGATCCCATCATGACCCCTTACTCTCTGAGCACGAGCATTTTCATATAGTGACAGCCTCATTACTTGCACGCTACCACCCTCACTATCTTGATATAAGCCTCCACTGTTTTCCAAGGCCTGGATGGAGGGTCGGGCCTGGAGCGCAATGGGGCGGGCATGCCGCGGCGATGCTCCAGGACCGCGGGGAAGATCACCAACTGACGCGTTGGGGGTTCCTGCCAGCGGTACTTTGTGATCATGCGGCGTGGCGGTCCTGGACGCGGAACGGCCACCGGCTGACCCCGGGTAATGCCCAGGCTTGATGATCTTGTTACACCACACGCGCATTATCTCAGGCAGCAGCAGGAATAGACTGAAACAAACCTGTGGGAGTCCCACGACCCTCCCCGTCACCGCGCTCCCCGGCCCACAGGCCAGCACGTCACGCTCGCGGTCCACGAGGACGCCCACGGCCAGTTAGATGGGCCGGTTGGCGACCTGGCCCTCACGGATCTTCACCTGGATCGCGTCGATGAAGATCACCCATACACCGCTTGGGTTCCATCGGTGGTTGCGAACGTTCCTTGTGGTTCCTGGACGCTGGCGCGATGCTCGTTCCCGAAGCAGTTGTCCCATATCGTCGCTTTTCCTGGATCAGGATGATCGCATCGTCATCGCTGACGGCGTCAGCCGGGCGTGCTGTGAAGGAGATCACCGCATCCACCGGCAAGAGTTTCCAGACCGTGTACCGCCAGATCATGCGCAATAGCAGGCCGGACCGCAGCCACCAGCCGTGGTGGGCGCACAACCAGGCTTGGGCGCCGACGGCAAAGTTCTCATTGTCGACCACAGCCCGGACGGAGCCTGAGAACGGCGTCGGCTCCTTCGATGCCCACCGGGAGCCGGTGATATCGAGGCGATCACAGATCAGATGCCGGCATGCGCCTTCCACCACTCCCGTGACGACTGGCCAGCCGGACTCCAGAGCGACCTGGTAGCGCAGGTACTCCTTTTTATTCACCCGGTAGCGCACGCACGCCTCCGCGCCGGGTCGCTGACTTTCCGTCAGCCCGCGCTGGCTGGCATCCGCGGCGATCGAACCGGCGACCTGCCGGGCCGGGTTGGCCAGCACCGCCAGAGTCTGGATGGCCACCAGTCCCCGGCGGCCGGATCATCCCCCGTGTGGAAGCACTACGCGGCTGTCCGGAGATACTCCAGCACAGGCTCGATCCGGCCCGACTGTGGGCGGCGGTCGGGCGTGTTCCCAGCCCCCGAATGGGTACCGGGGAGGAATGATGCCGGCGGGGAGGACGTCCCGGGCCGCAGCGCACGGACCGGTCTGGACGCCGCAGCCGTAGCTGCCGGCTGGCGGCGCTGACCGATCCGGCTTTCCTGGCCGAAGCGGGGTGGGGCCACGAGACGCCGGTGCTGTCGCTGCCGTCCGGGCATCGGCTGCTGGGCTGGCGGGCGTGCCCGTCGCCGGGATGCGGGAACCGGTTATATGGCCGCGACCGTGAATGCGGGGCGTGCAGGCGCGGCGGTGACGCGGAACCTGTCGCCGCAGCTGGTAGCTAACAAGAAGCGGGGACCAGGCAAGATCGGCCAATCAAGGTGCCCATGCTTTCAGCGGAACCGCGAAACCACGCCCTGCAGCGCCAACAGCGTTCCTGACGTAGCCTCACAGCGTGACCGACCCACGAAGACCCCCCATGGCGTCAAGGCCCTGGTCCTACGCAACCGAAGAAGATCGGTACGGCCCCGTATTGGCCGTCCAGCACGAAAGCCCGACATTCAAGGCCATCTGGCGCCACGTTTACGGAGCCGATTACCCCGAGGAAGCGGAGCCATTCGGCTTCCTCACTCGCACAGAGCTTGAGCACCTTATGAAAAGGCTCAGGATGCACCCGGGAGGCCTTTTGGCCGATCTCGGCTGTGGCCGCGGTGGTCCTGGGATGTGGGTCGCCCGCGAGACGGGAGCCCACTTGGTGGGGCTGGACGTGGCACCCCAGGGTCCGGCCGCGGCCCAGCGTCGAGCCGCGGCGTTCGCGCTAGGCGGGCGGGCGGGGTTTGTTGCATCGAACTGCTCGCAGATCGGACTGCACACCGCGGCGTTTGACGCGGCCATGAGCGTTGACGCAATCTGGATGGTGCTAGACAAGGTCCAAGCATTCACCGAGATCAGGCGGATCCTGCGCCCCGGTGCTCGGCTGGTTTTCACAACATGGCAACCCGCCTACCTGAACTATGCGGATCTCCTTGGCGGCGCGGGATTCGACGAGGTGACCGCTTGGTCGCCTCCCGACTGGCTGGAACGGCAGTTGGCCGTGTACGCGCGGATCCTGGCGAGCGTGGATCAACTGGTGGCCGAGCTTGGCCCCGATGCTGCCGATATAGTGATCACCGAGGCGCAGGAGACGCCAGCACTGCTTGCTGGAAACCAGCGGCTGGTGATCAGCGCGGTCAGGACGTAGGGCCAGGCTTTAGGCCTTGACCCGGGCCCAGATTCCGGCGACCTGCTCGGCCTGGCCAGGCCGGGCTTCCAGTGCCCCACGGCTCTCGCGACCCCCGCAATCGTGGGCCGCCCGAAGAAGGCCCGCACCGCCACCGCCACCTGGAAGATGGCACGCAACCGGGTGATGACCTGCATCGCTAGCAGCGAGTGCCCGCCGAGCCGGAAGAAGTCGTCGTCGACCTCGATCGGAGGGGTGTCGAGCAGGTCGCCCCAGACGGTGGCGATCACCTGCTCAACGCCGGGGCGGGGAGCGACAAAGGGCACTTCCTCGCCGGGCTCGTCCTCCCTGGGATGCAGCGGGCCGAGCCGTTCGATACGGCCGTCACGGCGCCGTCTCCTCGCTGATGCACAGCAGGCGTGCTCCCTCGAGAACCGGACCTCGCTCCAAAAGAGTCGTCTGTGGCCTGGGGTGACGCGGTAACGGCGTGAAAATTTGTCAGGCTGGCCCGCCGTCGTGGCTGGGGTTCGCTGCCGCGCCGGGGCGGGAGTGGCTGGTTAGGTGCGGGCTGGCTGGCCTGGCGAACTGGCCGCGCGCGGTGGGGGCCGGGCGGGACGATGGTGCGTGGCCGTCCGCTGACGTCCGTTTTCGGACCAGCTGCACTCACCAGGCTTTGCGGCGCCGTAAGCGTCCCAGGGCGTGGCAGGGCTGCTCCGCAGGCCCTAAGCGCCAAGGGTCACCGCCCCTACGGCTGGGCCTGGGTCAGCATCGAACCCAGCCGCCCTGGGCACCACTGCTGCTGATCCGCACGCTCGCCGTCGTGACGTGGGCTGGACTGGCGGCACACGGTCCGGGGATCCCCAGTCTGCTCACAACCCTGATCATCTAGCCAGCCCGGGGCACCCGGCACCTGCCGCACTGGCCGAAATGCAGGCGCCTCCACCAGTACCGCGTCTGACATGCCACTACCCGCGACAAGACCAGGCGCTACGAACATAACAATCTATTGTTGGACTACTAAGCAAGATGCTATCGTGGGTCGTGTGGCATGGGCCACGAGAACCAATTTCCCGCCGCGGCATTCCTGTTGCTTTGAAATTCACGTTGCCCACTCCTGGCCAGGCCGACGATGAGCACTGCAGAAATCGTCCCTGACGCCGGCCCCCGGGTGCGCCGCGCTTTCGGACTATTTCTTTTCGGTCAGACGGTGTCAGCTTTCGGCGACGCCTTCTCCCAAGTCGCGATGCCGCTGCTGGTTCTCGCTATCACCGGATCAGTTGCGCAAATGGGATTCGTGGCCGGGCTATCGACCGCGTGCCAGCTCGCCGCCGGATTCGTAGCCGGGCCAATCGTCGAACGATTTGACCGGCGCCTGTTCATGGTCGTCAGCGACACGCTGCAGATGATCTTTGGCGGTCTTATTCCGATTGCCTGGTGGATCATGCCTGCACCAGTATGGAAACACTGGTCAATCTGGCTGATTTACTGCATCGTGACGCTGAGCTCGTTTCTGTATACCGGCTACCAAGTTGGGCTCCGCAGCCTCATGCCGCAGCTTGTGGACCGTTCAGCGCTTACCCATGCAAACAGCAGGCTCACGCTGAATACCGAAATCTCCTTCGGACTGGGTCCTGCCGTAGCCGGTCTCACTATCGCCTTTCTTGGTGCTCCCGTGGCTATCGGCATCAACGCCCTGACTTTCGGCGTATCCGCCCTGGCTCTGGCGGTGCTCAGGCTAAGGCCCATGGAGCCAGGCGATGCCCAGGATGCTGCCGAGCCTAGTCGACGGCGATCCGGGCTCGGATTCCTCTGGCGTCAGAAATTCCTCCGTGAACTCGGGCTGCTTGAGATGGCCAACACGCTCTTCGTTGCAGGCGCTGTCAGCCTTTTCATCTTCTATGTACGCCACGATCTGCGCCAGAGCGCTGTAGTGGTGGGACTGTTGCTGACCCTCGGAAGCGTGGGAGCCGTGCTCGGTGCGGTTCTTGCACCCCGGATGAGGGCCAGGTTCGGGCTTGGGCCGGCCTGGCTGGTCAGCCTGGCAATCCAGGGACTGGCTCTGGTCGCCGTCAGCTTGTCCGGATCGATCTGGGCCGTTGCGAGCCTGGCCGTGGTTTTCGCGTTGGGACGGATCAGCGCCTCGGTCCTGTCGCTGTCGCGCCGCCAGGAACTCATCCCGCACAGCCTCTTGCCTCGAGTGACCGCAGCTGTCATCACGATGACACTGGCTGCTCAGTCGATCGGCACGATAGGGCTGACGTCCGCGGCTGACCACCTGCCGATCAGGGACGTCTTCGTCGCCGCCGGCATCGTCACCGTAGTAATCGCCGCGGTCGGCACGCGCTCCGCGGTGCGGGCGGACGTGTCCAGGGCGGAGGGCGCTCGGATACCGGCCCACAAGCCGTTGCCACGGCCCGTCAACCTCGGGATCGCGCTGGCCGTCACATCGGCGCTGCTGGCCGTGTGTACCACCGGTCTTGGCCCGATCCCCCGGCTGGGAGCGGTTTTCGAGCCGGTCACCGGGGTGTGGGGGGCGACCGCCCGCGGAGCCGGTACCGCTCAACCGCAAACGCTTCACCTGCCTTTGCTGCATGCCCCGGTGCGGGTGGATTTCGACCGTGCCGGAGTGCCTACCATTTATGCCGCGGATCTCCACGACGCGTTCCTCGCACAGGCCTATGTGACGACGCGCTATCGGCTGTTCGAGATGGACCTGATGCGCCGTCAGGGTGGCGGCACGCTCGCACAGGTGCTCGGCCCTGAGGCGCTGAGCTCAGACGAGATAGAACTCACACTGGGCCTTGGCCGCACGGCGCAAGCACTCTATGACTCGCTCCCCGCTACTGATCCGTCCCGTGAAGCGATGAATGCGTACGCGGCAGGCGTGAACGCTGCCATCGCCGAGGCCGAGGCATCCCACGAACTTCCCGCCACTATGGATCTGCTCGGCTACCAGCCCGCGGCATGGACTCCTGAGGACAGTCTGCTCATCCAGGGCGACATCACCCAATCGCTGGACTACACCACCACCCCGCTCGACAACGAGCTCCTGGTGCGGACTCTGGGCCTGGCCAGGACGCGCGCGTGGTTCCCGGTCGGGGCGCCCACGCCGCAAGTGCCCTTCGACTCCGGGTCCTACCAGCGTCTGCCGCCCGCCCCCATCGGCGTGCACATTCCTGGTACCGCACCTACCCCGGCTACGCGCAACGTGCCCACGGCGGCGGACGCAGAATCGCCCGGCTCTGGCCGCCGGAATGCCGCGGGCACGCAGCCTATGGCCACAGTGGCGAAGTCCGCCCTCTCCTGGCTCGCCGCACTGCCGTCCGAAGTTCACCGCTATGCCGAGAGCAACGCGTGGGCAGTGGCTGGCTCGCGCAGCTCGACCGGCAGGCCGATGCTGGCCTCTGACCCGCACCTGCAGCAGACACTCCCGAGTATCTGGTACCAGATCGCCCTGAACGCGCCGGGCCTCCACGTGAGCGGGGTGAGCATACCCGGGGTACCGGGAGTGCTCATCGGCAGAACACCGGATCTGGCCTGGGGGCTGACCGATACCCAGAATCAATCGACCTTCTTCTACCGGGAAACTCTGGACCCGCGTAACCACAATTACTACCTCTGGCACAACGCCTGGCACGAGGTGCGATTCATGCATTACAGAATCGCGGTAAAAGGTGCACCTACCGTGCCCTACACCGTGCGCATCTGCGCGCAGGGGCCACTGCTGAACACGGACCGGCAGACGACGGCGGTGTGGTGGGCGGGGGCACTGCCAAGCAGAGATCTCGATGCCCTGTTCCGCCTCTATCACGCTACGACAGGGGCACAGGTCAGGCGGGCACTTGGCGGCTGGCTCGCTCCCACGGAGAACTTCGTGTACGCAACCGCGTCGGGTCAGATCGGCATCTACTCGCCGGGGATCTATCCGCTGGTGAGAGCCGGCACGCAGTGGCTCCCGCTGCCCGGAACCGGTGCGTACGATGTCGCGGGCACCATTCCGCAAACGGCAGTGCCGCAAGTGAGCAACCCGCCTGATGGCTTTGTGCTGTCTTCCAACCAGCGCCCTGTTGGAGGCAGCTATCCGTACTACATAGGCACTACCGCGGCTTTCGACCCCGGTTACCGCGCCTTGACCGTCCAGCACTTTCTTGCCGCTCACCCCTCGATCTCTGAAACTGATATGGAACAATTGCAGGGAAGCCAAGCTGATGGTTTCGCGGTCGCTATGGTGCCGTATTTACTGCGTGCTTTGCACGCCAAGGCGTCTCAGCTCACTGGACCGCAGAGGTCGGCTGAAAAGCTGCTTAGCCAGTGGTCCGACACAATGACCGAGGCCTCTGCGCCCGCGGCAATCTGGTGGTCGTTCATAACCAACTACATCGAGGCGACTTTTGGCCCATGGTGGCGCGCGAAGAAAGTACCTTCCCAGACGGATGAAGACCTGCAACTCGGACCAGGGCTGGTCAGCCTCGACGTGGATCTGCAATATTGGACCGCGCACGACCCGGCCAATGCAGCATTTAGCCTGCCCAGTGGTGAGAAGCGCACCGCGGCCGAGGTTATGGTGCTCGCATTCGATCGCGCGGTCAGCCAGTTGTCACGGAAGTTCGGGGGTTCACCCGCCACCTGGACGTGGGGTCGCATGCATACGCAGGAGATTACGTCCCTCACCGATGACGCCGCCCTGAGCTATGGTCCGCGCGGTGCGGGAGGTGACATGTTCACTCCCGACGCCGCAGACGGCTATCCGATTTCCGCGTTCGGCCCAAGCTGGCGCATGGTCATCTCGTTTGCTGGCGGCAGCGTCGGTGTGTATCCGGGAGGACAGAGCGAGGATCCCGCGTCACCGTGGTACCAGAACATGGTCTCCCTGTGGTGGAACGACCGCTATCTCCCTCTTCCACCACCCGCCGACACCGCTGCTGATACTGGAGGGACGGCGTGGACTCTGCGGCCGGGCCGCGATCCATGACCGGGCGTCACCCCTCGGCTGCGGCCCGCTCACGAGGTCGCAGCGTGATTGTCCGGCTGGCCACAGGGGTGGCTCTCACGGCTGGGACCGCCGGGGTGTGGCTGGCAGAGGCGCATACCTGGTGGTGGGCGACGGTCATTGTCGGGTTCGTCGCCGGCACAGTCATTCCTTGCAGGCGCCTGAGCTGGCTGGTCGGGACGGGATCAGGGCTGCTCGGCTGGGCGCTTCCGCTCGCGTTTCTCGCCACGAAAGTCTCCTTGCCACGGGCTGCCATTGTCATCGCCGCGTTGATGGGTTACGGACCTCCAGCGCTCCCGATTGGGTTGACGGTGCTCCTCGGGACTGGCCTCGGCGCATGCGGGACATGGGTAGGGCGGGCTCTGCGGGCCATGCTCAGACCCCGTTCGGCGAGTAATGCACCGAGCTGATCGCGCGGCGGGCCGGCCAGCCGCCGTAGACGCCACAGTAGCCTTGACAATGGCAAGCCGGCCGGGGTTGAGTAAGCTATCTGAGAGAGGTCGCCGCCCGCGAGCACAGCGTCAACGTCCGGAGATATCCGATGGGCTCTTTTTCGACGCTCAACGACCTGCTGGGCAATCGTGCCGATCGGAATCATGGGTTCACGTTCTGTGATGCGAACGACAATCGCACCACCCTTTCGTTTCGCGAGGTCGACCGGCGGGCACGGGCGATCGCCGCCATGCTCACGGCCGAACGGCTCGCCGGTGAGCGTGCCCTGCTCCTGCACCCGCCCGGACCGGACTTCATCGCTGCCTTCTTCGGCTGTCTGTACGCCGCTGTCGTCGCGGTACCGGTGTTTCCCCCAACCCCCGGGCGCCCTGCGGAGGCGCTGCGGCTGGCGGCGATAGCGGCGGACGCACGACCACGCGCGGCACTGACCGTTGCCGCGATGACGAACGCGGTAGGCACCGCGGCGCAGCGCTGGACGGCGTGCGCGCCCGAGGTACTGGCCACAGACGGATTAACGCAAGGGCTCGAGGATGAGTGGCGGCCACCCGTTCTCAGCGGCGACAGCACGGCGCTCGTCCAGTACACCTCCGGCTCGACGTCGAGCCCTAAGGGAGTAGTGCTGAGCCACCAGAACCTGCTCCGCAATTCGGAAGCGATAATGGAGTGCTTTGGTCACTCGACCGAGACACGCGCGCTGAGCTGGCTTCCTCCCTACCACGACATGGGGCTTATCGGCGGTATCATCCAGCCGCTGTATGGCGATTTCCCTATTTTTCTGCTTTCGCCACTTGACTTCCTGTCCAATCCAATGTCGTGGCTGCATGGAATCTCCAATTACAGGATAACGACGAGCGGCGGCCCCAATTTCGCTTTCGATCTCTGTGCCAGGCGAGCCACGCCCGACGCGTGCGCCGGGCTCGACCTTTCTACCTGGCGCGTCGCGTTCAACGGGGCGGAGCCTATCCGTGCTGATACCATGGACCGCTTCACCGAAACCTTTGCCCGGTACGGTTTCTGCCGGTCGGCGTTCCTGCCCTGTTACGGTCTCGCGGAGGCGACGCTGATCGTCACGGGAAAACCCGCCGGAGAGCGTCCGGTATTGCGCCGCTTCCGCAGGATGGACCTAGATCATGGAACGGCGCGAGCGACCACGGGAACCGAACTCTCCGCGGCACTGATCAGTTCCGGCCGGGTCCCCGCCCGCGGCGGCGGCGACATCATGGTGGCCGACCCGGAGAGCGGTGCCCGGCAGCCGTCGGGCGCGGTGGGAGAGATATGTGTCTGTGGGCCTGGTGTCGCCAGAGGTTACTGGAACGATCCGGGCGCGGACGCCCAGGCATTCCGGGAGACCGGAGGAAAGCGGTGGCTGCGCACCGGCGACCTCGGCTTCATCGAAGAAGGAGAACTTTTCGTCACTGGCCGGTCCAAGGACCTGATCATAATGCGCGGGCGGAACATCTATCCGCACGACGTCGAGCTGGCGGCCGGGCGGGCATCCGGCCTGCTCCGGGTCGGTTGCGGTGCCGCCTTTGCGGTGAATGGCGGGCAGGGTGAAGAACTGGTCCTGGTTCAGGAGGTAGCTGCACGGGCGGTCCACGTCGACGTCGAGGTCATAGCGACGCAGATACGGGCGGCGGTCGCTGAGGCACTCGATGTCCGCGTCCACACGGTGGTGCTGGTGAAGCCACACTCGGTGCCCAAGACATCGAGCGGCAAGGTTCAGCGTTCGCGATGCCGAATCGCGTGGCATCAAGGAACTCTGGCCGTTATCGGGCAAAGCCGCGGCGACGGCCCTGCACCGGGTAGCCTGCCACACTCCGGCCCCGGCGACCTCGCCGGCCTTCCGGCCGAAGAGCTTCAGGCCAGGCTCGAGGCGTACCTTTGTGAACAGCTCAGCGCGGCCGCCGGGCTGAGCCCGGCCGCGGTCAGTGCCGGACAGCCGCTCGACTGCTACGGCCTGGACTCGCTGGACCGCGTTCAGCTACTTTTTCGGATCGAGGCGGATCTGGACGTCGCACTGCCGATGGAAAGCCTTTTCGGCGGCTTGACCGCAACCGAGCTGGCACATGAGATCGCAGGCAGGCTGAACCACGGGCCCGACAGGCACGAGGGCGGCCGCACCGAGGCCGCAGCAATGTCACACGGCCAGCGTGCCCTCTGGTTTCTGCAGCAACTCGATCCCACCCATGCGGCTTACAACATCGCGCGCGCCTTCACCGTGAAGGCAGGCCTAGACAGCGATGCGCTGGACCGGGCACTTCGCGTGCTGGTCGAGCGCCATGCCGCACTCCGTACCACCTACCCTGACCAGGCCGGAATCCCGGCGGCCCAGTTGAATGCGGTACCTGGTCGTGTCCTCGAAATCGTGGACCTTCCCACCAGCCGCGACCTGGAGCCGATGCTGCGGGCCGAGTTTCAGCACGCGTTCGAGCTCGGCCGGGAGATTCCGCTCCGTGTCCGCCTATTCGTGCCGCCCGACGCCGAACCGGTTCTGTCAGTCGTTGCCCACCACATCGCGGCCGACCTGTGGTCGTTCGAGATTCTGGTGACCGAGCTGCGCACCCTGTATCCGGCCCTACGTGCGGGCCACCCGGTCAGGCTCTCGCCCCTGCCCGCGCAATACGCCGATTTCGTTGCTTGGCATGATCGGGTCTTGAGCGCGGACGGGGACCGGCTACGCACGTACTGGCTCGGACAGCTCGGCGGCGAGGTGCCGACCTGTGAGCTTCCCGACGAACTCACCCGTCCGGCGATACAGACGTTTCGTGGCGCGGACTACGCCACGAGCCTCGGCACTGCCCTCTCGCGTGATGTGCTTGCGCTAGGCAGACGGCTGGGCGTCACGACGGCGGTCATCATGCTGTCCGCCCTCCAAGCGATGCTCAGCAGGTGGACAGGCCAGACCGACATCCTCGTTGGTATGCCCACCAGCGGTCGCCGGCATTCGCCGTTCGCGGCTGTGGTCGGCTACTTCCTCAATACCCTGCCACTGCGGACCAGCCTAGCCGGGAATCCTGCGTTTGCCAGCCTGCTCGCCACGAACACCACGACGATGCGGGACGCGATCGTCCACCAGGACTACCCCTTCCCGCTGCTAGTCAATGAACTGCGGCCGACCCGCGACCCGGCGTACCCCCCGCTAGTCCAGGTGATGCTGGTGGTCGAGCAGGCCCGAGGCGGAAGTGACCTCGGCGCGGTGGGCATCGACCAGAGCGCCACCGTGCTTGACATCGGAGGGCTGGAACTCGCTCCCTACTCGCTCGGCCAGCAAGTGACGCCCTTCGATCTCACCGTGCGCGTCGCGGAGGTGCGTGGTGAGGTGGTCATCACCTGGGAATACTGCTCTGACCTGCTGCGGCCACAGACGGTGACGCGGATGGCCGGCCAGTTCACCACCTTTCTCGCCAACGTGGTAGCCGCGCCAGACATGCGAATCGCGGACGTCTCCGTGCTGGCACCGGACGAACGGGATGCCATCCTGAATCACAGCAACAGCACGTACGCCTCAGTCCCGGCCGGGGCATGCATACACGACCTCCTCCTCGACAGCGCGCGGCAGAACTCCGGCACGGCCGCGGTTCGCACGACAACTGATGAGATGCGATACGGCGCACTTGCTGACCGGGCGGCCGGGCTGGCCGCGCGGCTCCAAGAGATCGGTGTCGGGCCCGAGACGCGTGTCGGCATCCTCCTGAACCGGTCCCCCCAGCTCATCGCCGCGATCCTCGGGGTACTCATGTCCGGCGGCGCCTACGTGCCGATCGACGCTCAGGCTCCGGCCGACCGTATTTCCTACATCCTCGATGACGCTGCCGCTCCGGTGCTGATTACCGAACAAGACCTTCGTGACCGTGTCGCCGCACGGCCAGCGACGCGCGTGCTGCTCGCCGAGGACGTCCTGGCCGACCGGGTCACGCCGCCGCCGCCGCTCCGCCGGGACGTCCGGCCCGAAAATCTCGCCTATGTCATCTACACGTCGGGCTCGACCGGCCAGCCGAAAGGCGTCATGGTCACGCACAGCAACCTTGTGCACTCGACGCACGCGCGGCGGCTGTATTTTCCGCACCGTGTGCAGAGCTTCCTGCTGATCTCGTCGCCCGCATTCGACAGTTCTGTCGCAGGAATGTTCTGGACACTTTACGACGGCGGCACGCTGATCCTGCCTGATGTTGGCAGCGAGCAGGACCCGGTCCACCACAGGGACCTGCTGGCGCGGTACGGAGTCTCGCACTTTGAGAGCGTCCCTTCGCTCTACCGGGTGATGCTCGGCCTCATCCAGCCAGGCGATCTTGCGGAATTGCGGTCGGTCGTGGTCGCCGGCGAAGCCTGTGGACGGGACGTCTTCAACCTCCATCAGGCCGTGCTCGGTCATGCGGCGTTCACCAACGAGTACGGCCCTACCGAGGCGACCGTGTGGTGTACCGCCTACACGGCCGACGGCCGGTCCGAGCGTGCACGCGTCCCGATCGGGGGACCTATCGCCAACACCCGGGTGTATGTGCTTGACGGGCACGGCTATCCGGTACCGGACGGGGCCATAGGGGAACTGCACGTTGCCGGAGCAGGCGTCGCGCGCGGCTATCTAAACCAGCCGGGGACGACCGCAGACGCCTTCGTCCCCGACCCATTCGGGAAGACTCCGGGAGGCCGGCTGTATCGCACGGGCGACCTGGTCCGCCGACTCCACGGCGGCGAGCTTGAATTCATCGGCCGGGCCGATGGCCAGGTGAACGTCCGGGGATTCCGGGTCGAACCTGGCGAGATCGAGGCGGCGCTGCAACAGCATCCGGCCGTGCGCAGGGCGGTCGTGTGCCCGGTCCGCGACCGGCAGGGGGAGCTGGCGCTGGTCGCGTTCGTCGTTGCAGATACGGTCGAAACCCTGGCTGCCACGGCGCTGCGCACGTATCTGCTTGGCCGCCTTCCCGCGTACATGGTGCCCGCCGTCATCGCGCTTCTCGACGAGTTGCCTCTGACCAGCCACGGAAAGATCGACTACGCGGCGCTGCCGTCGCTTCAGCCCCCAGGCCAGACGGTGGGCAGCGTCGCGTATCCCCGCGATCCAGTCGAAGATGTGCTTATCCATACATGGAGTGAGGTAGCGGGCCTGGGGCAGCTTGGCATTTACGACGATGTCTTCGCACATGGAGCGCACTCTTTGCACGCGACCCAGGTCGTAGCCCGTATCCGGTCGGTCTTTGACGTCGAACTGCCGCTGCGCCGGGTCTTTGAAGCACCTACCGTCGCCGACCTCGCACAGGAGATCAGGCTGGGACTGGGCCGGGGAAGCGTAGCCGCGGCGCCGGCCCCCAGGGACGGGAACGAACCGGCCCCACTGTCGTTTGCCCAGCAGCGGCTCTGGTTCCTTGATCAGCTCGTGCCGGCAAACCCTGCCTACAACATCCCCATTGCCATCCGCATCCGCGGACCCCTCGGGTATGACGCCCTCGCCGCTGCCCTCCGCACCGTGCTACGCCGTCACTCGGCGTTGCGGACGGTCATAGAAATGGCCAACGGGCGCCCGGTCGCGCGGGCGTCCGATGCCGCCGCCTTCACCCTGCCTGTCATCCAAGCCGAGGGCGACTCCGCGCTCATGGACATCCTTCGGTCGCAGGCCGCACGCCCGTTCCGTCTCGGCTCCGAGCCGCTGATCCGTATGACGCTTTACCGGCGAACCCCGCAAGACCATGTCCTGCTGATCGTCATGCATCACATCGTCTCCGACGGATGGTCGCTTGGCGTCCTCAGCAGGGAAGTCTCCGAACTTTACCGCCGCGTTCAGGGCGGGCGCCCGGATCCACTCCCCCCGCTGCCCATCCAGTACGCCGACTATGCGTGCTGGCAGCACGAGACGCAGACCCCCGAAGTGCTCCAGCAGGACATCTCATACTGGACCGAAAACTTCGCCACCGCACGGCCATTGCCGCTTGTGACTGATCATCCGCGGCCACCGGTACAGACCTTCCATGGCGATGTCGTGCCATGGAAGCTGAGCGCCACCGCCACCAGCGGGCTGCACGACGTAAGCCGCCAGACAGACAGCACCTTGTTCATGGTGCTGCTCGCCGCGTTCAGCCTGCTGTTGTCGGACGAGTACTACACCGATGACATCGTTGTCGGGACGCCAGTCTCCGGCCGCAGCCATACCGAACTCCACGACCTCATCGGCTTCTTTGCGAACACCGTGCTGATCAGGACCAATACCGGCGGCAACCCGGCTTTCAGCGAGCTCATCCAGCGCGTCCGGTCCGCCTGTCTCGATGCCTATATGCATCAGCACGTGCCGTTCGAGCTGGTTATCGACGCACTTCAACCGGTGCGCGACCTGAGCCGCAATCCTCTCTTCCAGGTCGTCTTCGCGTTGCAGAATGCTCCCTTGCCGCCCCCGCAGCTCGACGGCCTCGAAGTCGAGATTCTGGACGTGACAACTAAGACAGCGAAATTCGACCTGAACGTCTCGCTCTGGGAAACTGACGGGTGCCTGCAGGGCTCCTTCGAATACAACAGTGACCTCTTCGAGAGAGCGACCATTGCCCGCCTCGGTGATCGCTTCACGGAATTGCTGCGCGCAGCCACGGATCGCCCAGGGGCACGCCTCTCGGAGCTTTCACCGCCAGCGTCTGCCCGGCCTGGTACGGCCAGCCGTCCCCGGCCGGGGCCAGCGGTGTCCGATCCCGTCGCGCTCCTCCGTGCGCACGCACTCCAGGCCCCGGACGCGGCGGCCATCGTGGACGCAGCGGGGACTGTTTCCTATCGCGAGCTGTGCACGCTGGTCGAGCGCCGTGCGCACGACCTGCGCGAACAGGGTGGCGGCCCGGGAACGCTGGTCCGGCTGCGCGCGCCCCGGTCCAGGGACGGTGTGGTTGGCATCCTCGCGGGCCTGACGGTCGGCGCCGCCTGCCTGCTGGCTCTGGACGAGGACGGGCAGAGAGCGCAATTCGCCACGCCAGTGAGCATAGAGAAGCTGCCGGACGAGCGGCGGGAAGGTCCGCTGGCCTTCGGCACATCCGGAGTGATCATCACCAGAGCCACCGCGGCCGGATTTGTCCACGAACTGCGATCGCTTCTGCACCTGGGGGCAGAGAGCCGATTCGCTGCTGTCGCGGAACCGTGGGCCGACGCCCCCGTCCGTAGGCTGCTGTGGCCGCTGGCCGCGGGCGCCACCGTCGTACTCGACCAGGAGCCGTCGGCTGATCCAGCCCAGCTGCTGCAGCTGCACCAGGTTACCGTCGTCGACGTGCCCACTGCGGCGCTTCCTCTGCTGGCGGAACAACTGGCGCTGCACGGGCGAGGGCGCCTCGAGCTTGTGATCACCGGGCCTGATGCGCCGTCGGCCGTGCTTCGCAAGCAGATCTGCGCCTTCGGTGTCCGCCTGTCCTGCGTCTTCGGCCGTCCCGAGGCACGCGCCGCATTTGTCTGGGTGTGCCCGCAGGACGGCGGTCCGTGGCGTCCCCTGCTTGGAGCTGCCGTCAACGGGGTCGAGGCGATCGTCACGGACCGTTATCTTCGCCCCGCCCGGCACGATGCGGTGGGCCAGCTCTGCCTAGCCGGCCCGGCTCTTTCATCCGGTTATCTCGGCGACTGCGGCGCGAAGGTGCTCATCATGGACCCGGCGGGCAGCGCGGTGCTGCCGACCGGCGAGCTGGTCCGCGCGCGGCCAGATGGCACGATCGAGCGTCTCGGCTCGCTCGCCGCGCGGGACGCCCAGGACGCCCGCAGCAGCCATCCCGGGCCAGGGTTTGTGCCGCCACGAACTCCCGTCGAGGAGGTCCTGGCCACCATATGGTGCGAGGCATTGGAACGCAGCCTGATCGGCGTCCACGAGAACTTCTTCGAACTCGGCGGCCAGTCGCTCCTGGCAACGCTCATCGTGGTCCGCATTCGCGACGTGTTCCAGATGGAGGTCCCGGTGACTTCCTTCTTCGAGCAACCGACGATCGCCGGCGTCGCGGCGATAATCACCAGCCTTGAGCGCCAGCCAGGGCAGGCCGACAAGATCGCGCGCATCTGGCAGCGCGTCCAGGGCGGCCAAGGTGCCGAAGCCGCGGCCGGCCCAGCACCAGACGCTGCGAAGAGGGCCAGATCATGACCGCTAGCTCTGACCCCGGGGTGAACGGGCTGTCAGCGGCCCAGCGGGCCGAATTCGAATCCGAGCTCCGAGCCGCTGGGATCCAGCTACTGGAGGATTCCGGCGTCTCACCGCGGCCTCCCGGAGCCCTCGCGCCGTTGTCGTTTGCGCAGGAGCGGTTGTGGTTTTTGGATCAGCTGGATCCGGGGAGCGCGGCGTATAACGTGGCGGGCGCGGTGCGGCTGGCGGGGGCGCTGGACGTGGCGGCGCTGCGGGTGGGGCTGGATGACCTGGTGGCCCGGCATGAGACGTTGCGGACCACGTTCGAGGCGGGGCCGGGCGGGGCGCCGGTGCAGCGGGTGCACCCGCCGGGGCGGGTCGAGCTGCCGGTGGCCGAGGCCGGCAGCGACGCGGCCGAGGCCGCGCTGGCCGCCCAGGAGGCCAGCTGCCCGTTCGACCTGAGCACCGGGCCGCTGCTGCGGGTCCGGCTGCTGCGCCGGTCCCCGGTGGCGCACACGCTGCTGCTGACCATGCACCACATCATCACCGACGGCTGGTCGCTGGGGGTGATCGTGGGGGAGCTGGCCCACCTCTACGACACCCGGCACCGCGGCCAGGAACCGGCCCTGCCCGAGCTGGCCTGCCAGTACGCCGACTACGCCATCTGGCAGCGGGACTGGCTGCAAGGCGAGGTGCTGGACCGGCAGCTGGGGTACTGGCGCGGCCAGCTGGCCGGCCTGCCGGTGCTCGCCTTGCCCACCGACCATCCCCGCCCGCCGGTGGAAAGCCACCGCGGCCACACCGTGTCCTTCACCCTCCCCCCAACGCTGACCACCGCGCTGCGCGAGCTGTGCCAGCGCGAAGGCGTCACCTTGTTCATGGCGCTGCTGGCCGCGTTCTGGGCGCTGCTGTCGCGCTACACCGGCCAGACCGACATCGCCGTCGGCACCCCCATCGCCGGCCGTGGCCGCCCCGAACTCGACCACCTCGTCGGCTTCTTCGTCAACACACTGGTGCTGCGCGGCGATGTGTCCGGCAACCCCACCTTCGCCGGCCTGCTCGCCCGTGCCCGCGCCACCGCCCTGGCCGCCTACGAACACCAAGACCTCCCCTTCGAGCGCCTGGTCGAAGACCTCCAGCCCCAGCGCACCCTCGCCCACTCCCCCCTCTTCCAGGTCATGCTCTCCGTCCAGCACACGCCCGCGCACGAGCCGGAGTTTCACGGGCTCTCGGTCTCGGTGTCAGAGCCGGCAGCGCGGACCGCCAAGTTCGACCTCACGCTCTTCGTGCGCGAGGAGGGCACACAACTGGCGGGCGAGTTCGAGTATGCGGCTGACCTCTTCGAGCCAGCGACGATCGAGCGCATGGCCTCGCATTTCTGGCAGCTCCTCGCCGCGGCAGTGGCCGCTCCAGACGCGCCGTGCGCGATACTGCCGGTTCTTTCCGCCACCGAACGCGAGCAGCTTCTCCGGCTCGGGCGCGGAACCCCGGCCAGCTACCCAGACGACAGCCCGCTCGAGCGGCTCTTCCTCGCTCAAGCGGCGCGCACCCCGGCGGCGGCAGCGGTGTCTCTCACCGACGGCCGCTGGTTCAGCTACCGCGAACTCGAGCAGCGAGCGGCCAGACTCGCCTGCCATCTCCGATCGCTCGGGGTGCGCGCCGAGACGCTGGTCGCCGTGTGCCTGGAACTGAGCCCGGATCTCGTCGTCGCGCTGGTGGCGATCCTCCAAGCCGGCGGCGCCTACCTTGTCCTTGACCCGAGCCAAGCCCCAGGGCAGCTCGCGTCGCAGCTCGCACGCGCCGCTCCGGCAGTTGTGATCACCCGCAAAGATCTGGCCACGAGGTTCGGCCGGTGGCAGGGGCTGCTGCTCGTGCTCGATCATGGGGACGAGTGGCCGGCCGATCCGGGTGAAGGCGGCCTGGAGCTGCTCCGAGGGGGCGAAAGGCTGGCCTGTGTCCTGTATTCGCCCTCATCCGGCGAGTCACCTGGCACGCTTTGCACCCATCGAGGCCTGATCAACAGGCTCCAATGGTACTGGCGGGCACACCCGTTCCGGCCGGGCGAACGTTGCTGCCTCGTGGCCTCACCGGCTTCCGCTGACACGCAGGCGGAGCTGTTCGGTGCCCTGCTCGCGGGCGTGCCAGCCGTGCTTGTCCCCGAGTCGGCGGACACTGGTCACCACCTGCTGGCCGGCCTGCTCGCGGCCGGGGACGTGACCCGGGTAACCCTCACGCCCTCGCTGCTGCGCGCATTTCTCGACACGTGCCCGGACCCCGATAAGATCCTGCCCGCGCTCTCCCTGGTCAGCACGGGCGGCGAGGCCCTCGGCGGTGATCTCTCCAAGCGCTTCTTCGCAGCACTGCCTGGCCGGCTGCTGGTGAACGTCTACGGCTCCTCCGAGACGGGCGTAGCCAGTTGCTTCGACGCCGACCAGGCGGCTGTTGACGGTCCTGTACCGATCGGGCGACCTATCGCGAACACGCAGTTCTACGTGCTCGACGCGCAAAGCCAACTGCTGCCTGCCGGATTCCCCGGTGAGCTTTACGTCGAAGGCCCCGGCATTGCCCGCGGTTACCTGAACGATCCCCGGCTGACCGCCGAGCGGTTCCTGCCAAACCCCTTCGCCGACGGCCAGGGCGCTCGCCTCTACCGCACCCGCGATCGCGTTCGCTGGCTGCCTGACGGTAATCTCGCGTTCCTGGGCCGGGCCGGTATGCGGCTGCATCTCCGCGGCCGCGGCATTGACCCGCTAGAGATTGAGCACACGCTTCACCGCCACCCTGCGGTTCGTGAAGCAGCCATCGTCAGGCATGAAGCCGGGCCGGGTGAGGAAGGGCTGACCGCCTTCGTGGCCACCGGCGGGCAGCCGCTGGGCATCGACGAGCTGCGCGCGTATCTCGGCCAGACGCTGCCTGAATACCTGCTGCCCTCCCGCCTCGTGCACGTTGCGGCGCTGCCGCTGACCAGAAGCGGGAAACTGGACCGGGAGTCCTCGCCGGCGCTCGCTGACGCCGAGCCGCAGGTCGCTGCATCGTCCGGCAGCGTAGTGGAACGGCTCGTCGCCCTGGTGATGGCGGACATCCTGGAACGTGACCAGGTCGGCACGCATGACAACTTTTTTGATCTTGGCGGTCACTCGCTGCTGGCAACTGTGCTGCTCACCCAGCTCGAAGATGCGCTCGGAGTGAAGATGCCGCTACGGCGCTTCTTCGAGGTCCCCACGGCCGCCGGCTGCGCCCGCATCGCCATCGAAGCGTCCGCTGATCGCTGGGAGCTTGACCGCCGGGCAGAACTCACCCTGGAGGTGCTCTGCTTGTCTGATGAGGATGTAGCAAGAATGAACGATGCCGGACATGGCCGCGCGGGGCCAGGCGGCAAGGGAGGCCTCTAAGCTAAGCGCTCGAGCGCCCGGCGATGGGGCTAATGCCGATACTGCTCAGCGCCTCCTTGATCGGTCGGATTGACCCAAGCTGGATCGGCATAGCTCGGTCATCATCGCGAACGGGACCTGGCTCGAAGTGCAGAGGTCAGACAATGAACCGCACCAGCTCCGCACCCTTGCCCGGGCCCTGCATCGTCTCGCCGGTCTCACCGTTGCGCGCGGTGTCGACGTGTCACCAGTGGAACCCGCCGCACTCAGGCCACGGCTGGCCAGGAACCCCCAGCTAGTGAGTGGGTGACCGGCTCTGCCTCGAGTGGTAGATTTGCAGGAGTTTGACCGCGTAGACCTTCGCGCAGCGCACGAGGGAGGCGGACGTGCAGAATGAGGATGAGGGCGACATATTTTACCGGGCCGTCGTCAACCACGAGGCGCAGTATTCCATCTGGCACGCCGACCGCGAACTGCCGTTGGGCTGGAATGACACAGGACGCCATGAACGACATGGCGGCAGCCGCTCCGCTTCAGAACATGTGACAAGTATCTATTCCTTACCAGTGCCAGGCAGCTCGGCCATGGGGAGCAGATCTCATGCGACACGTAACCTTAGTAGAGCTCTCCGTTTACGAGAACATCCTGCCGCTGGCATCGGGTTATCTCCAGGCTTACGCATCTACCGACTCCGCCGTCCGTGACGCATACACTTTCACCAAATATACGGCAAGTGCCCGGGCTCCGCTCACGAACATACTCCATGACCTGCTCAGAACCGAGGCCGATGTTTATACCTTTAGCTGCTATGTATGGAACATGCGGGTGGTCAGATCTCTCGTGAAAGGGATCCGCGAGGCTGATCCCCGTGCGCACGTGCTGCTCGGCGGCCCTCAGGTGATGCATCACGGAGATTCATATCTAAGTAATCACGATGAGCGGGCAGCGCTGTGCAATGGTGAAGGTGAGATAACCTTTACTGAGTACTTGCGCGAGCTTCTTGAGCCGAATCCGGACCTATCGCGCGTCATGGGGCTATCATTTTGCCGTGATGGTGTCATCAGCACTACCCCCCAACGCCCGCGCATTGCCGATCTAAACAGCATACCGTCCCCGTTCCTGGCTGGCCTGTTCGATCGCGGCCGCTATAGCACGAGCATTATTGAAACCAATCGCGGTTGTCCTTTCGGCTGCGGCTTCTGCTACTGGGGAGCTGCCACCAACGACCGCGTTTATCGTTTCGATGAAGAGCGCGTCCGCGCCGAGATCACCTGGATGGCCAA
>Ga0335073_10003094_pt1 | contig 23019 bp, 23 predicted proteins | sample Lox_Sample_22_FD_207093 | JGI IMG/M metagenome (GOLD analysis project Ga0335073, IMG submission 207093) | Soil microbial communities from Loxahatchee National Wildlife Refuge, Florida, United States - Lox_Sample_2.2 | ecosystem: Environmental > Terrestrial > Soil > Wetlands | place: USA... | reverse complement strand
TGATCGGTCCGTCGACCGAGGCGCGCGCGGGGTTCGTGGTGAAGGCGGTGGCCTCCACGAGCTCGCCGTCTACGCGGAGCCGCACGGCGCGCTCCACGCACATGCCCGTCACGGCCCCTTCCTTGTGCTCCACGATCGGCCAGTCCGCGCCGGGAATCTCGAAGAGCCGGCCGAACACGCTACTCCCCGGCCGGTCGGTGAGGCCGGCGACGCGGCCGCCCCACCAGCGCGAGGGAAAGTCGTAGACGAGGTCCACGTCGAGGGCCTCGGCCACTCGCCCCGCGGGCAGCTGGAACGAATCGTAGCCGTGGTCCGCCCGCCACTCATCGAAGGCCGCGCGATCGAGCACGGTCGAATAGGCGAAGTAGCGGCGGGCGGGCGTGTCCGCGAGCGCGGCGCGGCGCCGCCTCACGAGATCGTGGTGGGCGTCCATCCCGCGCATCCTATCCCAGCGCAGCTCGCGGGTGAGCCCGGGACGTGCGCTCGCCCGGGCGGACCTCAGCCGCAGCAGTCCGCGTCGGCGAGGCAGGCGGTGCCGGCGGGCTCGCAGCCGGCCGCGGCCGTGCAGGCGCCGTTCACGCAGACGTTCCCGGTCGACTCGCAGCCGAGAGCTGCGCAGACCATCCCCTGGCCACACCACGCGCCGCGCGGCGACGTGGTCCAGACGGCGTTGCTCACGGAGGGCTGGCAGCTCGCGCAGGGATTGCCCGGCTCCAGCGTCCCCGCGTTCCAGGCCTGGGAGTTGATCACGCAGCCCGAGCCGGCACAGAAGCTGTTGACGCAGGGGCCGCTGCAGCAGGTGGTCGCGCCGAGGCAGCTGCCGCCCACTGCAGCGCAGGCAGCACCGCCGGAGGTTTCGCCGGCCGTTCCGCCGAGAAACTGGCAGTTGCCCTGCAAGCAGGTGAAGCCGCCGCAGCAGTCGGTCGAGGCCGCGCACGCGCTGTCGGCGGTGCCGCAGACCTTCGTGCCCGCGCCGCCGTCGGAACGCGTGAGCCCGGCAGGACCCTCGCCCCCGGACGAGCCGCCGCCGTCCCCTCCGGAGCCGTTGGACGAGCCACCCGACGTTCCGCTACCCGGGTCGGTCGGATCGGTTCCACAGGCGGCGAACAGGCAGAGGGCGGCGGCCAGCAAGGCGCAACCGGGCTTCGTCGTCGGCATGGGGGTCTCCTCCAGGATCCGTGTGAGCGCCAATTTCGCGCGCACTCATACGCCCCCCGAGGAGCGCCGTCGTTATCCCGGGATAACGCCCTCGGCCGGGCGCCAGGCATACTCGCCCCCGGATGGAGTCCGTCTTGAACGCTGCGGCGATGGGCCTGTAGCTTGGACGTGAGGAACACGAGGAGGACAGCGTGCCGAGCCCTTCCGACGCCACGCGGGAGCTGCGAGCGGCGGCCGAAGCCAATCTCCGGAAGCACCTCCTGCAGATGGCGAGGGTCCCGGACGGCGAGTGGGAGGTCGTCCGCGCCCAGCTGTCGCTGCGCGTGCTGGAGAGGGGCCAGTGCCTCGCCCGCATGGGCGAGGTGTCCCACGAGTACGGCTGGGTGATCACGGGGATCATGCGCCGCTTCAGCCTGTCCGCGGAAGGCGCTGAGGTGGTGAGGGGGTTCGTGGAACCCGGAGGCTTCGTGGGCTCCTACCGATCGATGCTCGCGGGGCTTCCGTCCAGCCAGACGATCGACGCGCTCGAATGCTCGCACCTGCTGGTGGGGGACTACGGCGAGTTCGTGAAGCTCTACGACCGGCACCCTTGCTGGCAGGAGCTCGGACGCAAGCTGGCGGAGCAGCTCTTCCTGGTCCGCGACCAGCGCGAGTCCGAGCTGCTCACGCTCACGGCCACCGAGCGCTACGAGCGCTTCCTCAGGGACCACGCCTCGCTGGTGGGCCGGATTCCCCAGCACCAGATCGCCTCGTACCTCGGGGTCACCCCCGTCTCGCTCAGCCGGCTCATCGCGCGGCGCCGCCGCGGCCGGTAGCGGGGGCATGCCCGGCGGCCGTGGTCGTCAGGGCAGGGCGACGAACGCGGCGGTCAGGAGCACCGCCGCTCCAATCGCCTTCGCGTGCACGCCCCGGGCCTGTCGCCTGAGCAGTGCCAGCTCGGCGGCGTCGCCGACCGTCTCCACGCCCGTGTCGAGGTTGCGCTGACCGCGCGACGCGAGCGCCACTCAGGTCTTGTCGCGCGCCTGGAAGAAGCCCACGGCGGAGACCCACAAGGGGACGAAGAGGAGCAGCCGCCACGGGCGGGTCGCGCCGGTCGCCAGCTCGCAGGCGGCGAGCGCGACGGCGACGCCCAGGAAGACGACTCCCCCCGTGAAGCGCTTGCGGCGCTCGCGGGGGCCGATGTTGATGGCGCAGGCCTGTTCCATGGGGGAGACCATGCCACAGCCCGGCGCTGCGTGGTACACCGGGCGGCCATGAAGCGACTCCACCGCCCCGACCTGTTCGCCTGGTCGGTCTTCCACGAGCCGTTGAACGTGGACTTCAACGGCTTCCTCTGGACGCGGCCCGAGGGGAACGTGCTGTTCGATCCGGTGGCGATGTCGCCCCACGACCGCGCGCACCTCCGGGAGCTCGGCGGCGCCGCCTGGATCGTGCTCACGAACTCGGCGCACGTTCGTGCCACGGCGGAGCTGGTCGCGGCCTTCGGCGCGAAGGTCGCGGGGCCGCGCCAGGAGCGCGACGCGTTCCCCCTCCGGTGCGATCGCTGGCTCGCGGACGGAGAAGAGGTCTTCCCCGGCCTGACCGCGTTCGAGCTCGAGGGCTCGAAGACGCCGGGCGAGCTGGCCCTCTTCCTCGCGCCCGAGACGCTGCTCGCGGGCGACCTCGTGCGGGCGCACCGCGCGGGCTCGCTCATGTTCCTGCTCCCCCAGCAGGGGCTGCGCGACGCCGCGAAGGCCCGCGCCTCGGTGGCGCGGCTCCTCGAGAGGCCCATCGACGCGGTGCTCGTCGGCGACGGCTTCTGCGTGTACCGCGACGGCAAGCGCGAGCTCGAGGCGCTGGTGAGGGGCTGAGCCCAGGCGGGGCCGCTCTCGTCGAATTGCGCGAGCGCTTCACGGGCCGCAAAGCCTGCGCGGAGCACTGCCATCCTTGCGGCGCCTTTGCGGCGTTCAGCTGCGGCTGTGCGTGGCGCGCTCCTTGCGAGAGCAGCTCGCATGGCCCGGCTTCTCGTGGTGGATGGCTCGCCGAACGCGGCTTCGGCGCTCAAGCTCCTGTTCGAGGACGACGGCCACGACGTCGAGGCGCACACGAATGCCGAAGACGCGCTCGCCGCCCTCTCCCAGCGCCTGTTCGACGTGGTGTTGACGGATCTTCTGGGCAGCCACGCGGAAGGGCGCACCATCGTGCGGGTGGCCAGGCGCTGTCACCCCGAGGCCTGCATCTTCGTCAACTCGGCGCGGGCGCCCACGCCCGACATCGCCGAGGCGTGCCACGTCTTCGAGAAGCCGCTCGATTACCGCGCGCTGGCTTGCACCATCGCCGAGTGCCGCGCGCGCAGAGGGCCAGGCCGCCACGGTGTCTGCTACCTGAAGAGCCCGTCCGATCAGGGCGCGACGTAGTAGCCCTGCAGCTGCAGGAACGGCCCGCCTTCCCACGGGTTGTAGGCGGCCGGCTCGAGCTGCAGCGTGTGGGGCCCCGGCGAAGGCCAGCGCCAGGAGAAGAGGATCGAGCCCGGGATCGAGGTCTGGGTCGGCGAGGCGTTCTGCCAGATCCCGGTCTCGTCGAACGTCTCGGTCCCGTCGACGAGCACCTGCGCGTGGCCCGGCTTGCAGCACACCTGCCCGATCGTCCCGACGAGCGCGATGCCGCTGCCGGTGAACGAGATCGCGAAGGGCGGGTTCGAGTAGCCCGCGTCGACGTAGCCGGCATCGCTCCAGAAGCGGTCCGGGCTCGCGGCCTCGTCGGGCGCGAGCGTGGCCGCCGCGAACGACAGCGCGAAGCCGCCGTTCGCCTGCCATTCGGTCACCGTCGCCTGCGGCGGCGGCCCGTTGAAGTAGCGGCCGAACAGGCCATGCGGCGTGCGCGATCCGAGGGACGCGCGGGCGTTGGCGAGCAACCAGGAGCGGGCAAAGGCCTGTCCCTGCCCCGCGAGCTCCGCCATCCCCTCGACCAGCGGCTCCCCGACGTCGTCCTCGGCCTCCAGGGCCGCGTAGAGTCCCCTCGCGTCGCCCAGGTCCGCGGCGACGGCGCTGCCCGTGGCCACCGCGTCGTCGAGGTAGCTCGCCTCCCCCGTGGCCGTCGCGAGGTGCACGCCGGCCCAGATCAGGTTGCCGTTCACCGAGGCGAAGAAGCGCCGCGGAAGCTGGCTGCAGACGCCGCCGTCGTCGAAGACGTAGGCGGTGTAGAGCGGAACGTCGGGATCGAGGAAGTACTCGCGGATCGCCCCGTACTTCGCGACGGCCTTGGCGAGGTAGCTCGGATCCGAGGTCTCCTCGAAGAGCAGGATCGCGGCCTTCAGGTAGTTCGAATCCGTCTCGAGCGTCTTCATCTGGTTCGCGCCGCCGCCGGCGCCGGCCTGCTGGTAGTCGATGCTGGGGCACGCGCCGAGCGCGAAGGCGTCGGAAGCGTCGACCTCCGCGAAGTCGCTCTCCGCCCGCGCGAGGGATCCGGCGTCCTGCGTCACCGCGTAGACGCGCGAGGCCGCGACGGAGTCCCACTGCGGCACGTCGCTCAAGGACTGGCAGCCGGGCAGGTTGCAGGGCGGCCACGCGGCGGCGGTCTCCCCGAGCGCGGCCATCACTGGGACGATGGCCGGGTCCTTCGTCTGCACCCAGCGGAGGTACAGCGCGTCGGTCATCGAGTCGGCGCCCCAGTCGACGTCGTCGGTGAAACACTCGTACGTGGGGAAGCAGGCGTTCCAGTTGCCGGGCGAGGCGTAGAAATCCTCCAGCAGGGCCGCGGCCGCGTCGTCGGCCTGCGACGCGAAGGTGGCCGAGGGGCCGGCGTCGGGCGGCGGGGCCTTGCCGCCCGAGCAGCCCGCGGCGAGCGCCGCGATCGCGAGGCCGGCGACCAGGTCCGCGAAGCGGCGCATGGCGGCGAGTGTACCAGGTTGCTCCACGCGGGCCGGCGGCGTTAGCGTGCCGCGCGCGTGAACGCCGGCTTCAGCTACCGCGAGGAAGTGGCGCGCGACCTGGCGTCGCTGGTGGACCACCTCGCGCGGCGCTACCCCCACGCCTCCGCCGACGACTGGGCGCGGAGCCTCGCGCGCGGCGAGCTGGAAGTGGATGGGCAGCGGGTGCGCGGCGACGTGGCGCTGCACGCCGGGCAACGCGTCGTCTGGCACCGCCCGCCGTGGGAGGAGCCCGAGGCGCCGCTTCGCCTCGGCGTGGTGCACGAGGACGCGAGCCTGCTGGTGGTCGACAAGCCGGCGGGCTTGCCCACGCTGCCGGGCGGGGGCTTTCTCGAGCACACGCTGCTCGCGCTCGTGCGCGCGCGCGATCCCCGCTGGAGCCCGGTGCATCGCCTGGGACGCGGCACCACCGGCCTCGTGGTGTGCTGCCGCGACGCGAGCGCGGGCGCGCGCTTGCAGGCGGCCTTCGTGGGCCGCGAGGTCGACAAGCGCTACCTGGCGCTGGTGCGCGGCGCGCTCGGGGCGCCTCGCGTGATCGACGTCCCCATCGGGCCGGTGCCGCACGCGAAGCTCGGGAGGGTCCACGCGGCGTGCCCGGAAGGGAAGGCCTCGCAGACCCTGGTGGTCGGCGCCTGGCCGCGGGGCAGCGACACGCTGGTCGAGCTGCGGCTCGTCACGGGCCGCCCGCACCAGCTGCGCATCCATCTGGCCGCCATCGGCCATCCGCTCGTGGGCGACCCCCTCTACGTCGCCGGCGGCGTGCCGGGCGGGGAGGCGCTCCCGGGGGAGGGCGGCTTCCGGCTGCACGCCTGGCGCATCGCCTTCCCGCACCCTACCGACGGCCGGCCGATGGCGTTCGAGGCGCCCATCCCCGCGGCGCTGGCCTGACCAAAAAAAGAGGCCCGCCTCCTCGCGGGGGCGGACCTCAGGTACGGCTCGGAACGAGACCGCTTACGAGATCGGGCGAACGTTCGCGGCCTGGAGACCCTTCGGCCCCTTGGTCACGTCGAACTCGACCTTCTGCCCTTCCTGCAGGCTGCGGAAACCCTCAGCCTGGATTGCGGAGTGGTGGCAGAACACGTCTTCGCCGCCGCCGTCCTGAGTGATGAAGCCATAGCCCTTCGCATCGTTGAACCACTTCACGGAACCAGTTGCCATTTGTGTGATCTACTTTCTCAAATCCGGACGGCCAGCTCGGTCGCCCGGTCGGGTTCGTCTTGAACCCGTGGCGCGCAACCTACTCGCTCGCGGCGAAAAGGTCCAGGGGGGTACCCGGCGGCGACCCGAGGGGGTCAGGCGGTCTTCGCGGCGCCCTTCTTCTTGGCCGCTTCTTCCGCCTCGGAGGCCTTCAAGACCGCCTCGTTGCGCTGCTGCTGCAGGTCGGTGCGGACCCGCTTGCCGTAGCGCTTGTTGAACAGCTTCGTCTTCGGCTTTCTGCGTGACATGGGGCCTCTCCTTGGAAAAATCGACCGCGGGCTGCGGCGGCCGGCACTCTACCTCTTCTGTGGCGGCTGCCGGTAGCGCCGGATGAGCGCGTTGGTCGAGCTGTCGTGGGCCAGCTCGCCCGAGCCCTCGAGCTCCGGGATGATGCGCTGCGCCAGCACCTTGCCGAGCTCGACGCCCCACTGGTCGAACGAATCGATGCCCCAGATGACCCCTTGCGTGAACACCGCGTGCTCGTACAGCGCGACGAGCTTGCCGAGCGCGGCGGGGGTCAGCCGGTCGAGGAGCAGCACGTTGGACGGCCGGTTGCCCTCGAACGTGCGGTGCGGCACGAGCGCGGGCCGCGTGCCCTCGGCCTCTACCTGGGCGGGGGTCTTGCCGAAGGCGAGCGCCTCGGCCTGCGCGAACACGTTGGCGAGCAGGATGTCGTGGTGGCGCCCGAGCGCGTGCAGCGGCTCGCGGAAGGCGATCAGGTCGCAGGGGATGAGCTTCGTGCCCTGGTGAATCAGCTGGTAGAACGAGTGCTGGCCGTTGGTGCCCGGCTCGCCCCAGTAGATGGGGCCGGTCTGGTAGTCCACCTGCGCGCCGTCGAGCGTCACGTGCTTGCCGTTGCTCTCCATGGTGAGCTGCTGCAGGTAGGCCGGGAAGCGCTTCAGGTACTGCTCGTAGGGCAGCACCGCCACGGTCTGGGCGCCGAAGAAGTCGCCGTACCAGAGCGAGAGCAGGCCGAGCATCACGGGGAGGTTCTGCGCGAACGGCGCCGCCCGGAAGTGCTCGTCGATCGCGTGGAAGCCCTCGAGCATCGCGCGGAAGTGCGTGGGCCCGATGGCGATCATGGTGGAGAGGCCGATCGCCGAGTCCATCGAGTAGCGGCCGCCCACCCAGTCCCAGAAGCCGAACATGTTCGCGGGGTCGATGCCGAAGCGGGCGACCTCCTTGGCGTTCGTGGAGACCGCCACGAAGTGCTTGGCGATGGCCGCCTCGCTGCCGAGGCCCTCGAGCGCCCAGGCCCGCGCGGTCTGCGCGTTGGTCATCGTCTCGAGCGTGGTGAACGTCTTCGACGACACGATGAAGAGGGTCTCGGCGGGCGACAGGTCGCGGGTGGCCTCGAAGAAGTCGGTGCCGTCGACGTTGGAGACGAAGCGGCAGGCGAGGTCGCGCTGGCTGTAGTCGCGCAGCGCCTCGTAGGCCATCACGGGCCCCAGGTCGGAGCCGCCGATGCCGATGTTCACCACGGCGCGGATGCGCTTGCCGGTGTGGCCGAGCCAGGCGCCCGAGCGCACGCGATCCGCGAAGGCGCCCATGCGCTCGAGCACGGCGTGCACCTCGGGCACCACGTCCACGCCGTCCACGGTGATCGACTGCCCCTTCGGCGCGCGCAGGGCGACGTGCAGCACCGGCCGGTTCTCGGTGACGTTGATGCGCTCGCCGCGGAACATGGCGTCGATGCGCCCGCGCAGCCCGCACTCCTCGGCGAGCTGCAGCAGGAGCCGCACGGTCTCGTCGGTGACGCGGTTCTTCGAGTAGTCGAAGTAGATGCCGGCGGCCTCCAGCGCGAGCCGCTCGCCGCGCTTCGGGTCCTCGGCGAAGAGCTGGCGCAGGTGCAGGTCCTTGATCGTCGCGTGGTGCGCGGCCAGGGCCTTCCAGGCAGCGCGGCCGGTGAGGGGAGGGGTCATGCGGCTGCTTTCTAGCAGGGAGCGCGGCCGTCCGCGACAGCCGTTTCGGGGCTGTCCGGGGGGCCGTCGGAGGCCCTAGGATGGGCCGCCCGTGGCCACCCTCCTGCACGCCGCCGACCTGCGCCTCACCTTCGGCAGCCGAACGGTCTTCGACGACCTGACCCTCACCCTCGAGGAGGGCGAGCGGGTGGGGCTCGTGGGCGCCAACGGCTCCGGCAAGTCGTCGCTGATGCGCATGCTGGCGCGCGTGCAGGAGCCCGACCGCGGCGACCTGCAGCTGCGCCGCGGCGCGCGCGTCACGTACCTCCCGCAGGAGCCGGAGTTCCCCGCGGGCGCGACCATCGCCTCCGAGCTCGCCGTGCCGGATCCGGAGCTGCGCGCGGCCCTGGCAGCGCACGCGGCGCTCGCCGAGCGCGGCTCCGACGCGGCGAAGCTGGCAGCGCTGGCCGAGCGCATCGAGCACCTCGGCGGCTGGGACACCGCGCACCAGGCGCGCGCGCTGCTCGAGCGGCTGGGCGTGAGCGCGTGGGAGCAGCCGGTGGCCGAGCTCTCCGGCGGGACGCGCAAGCGCGTGGCCATCGCCCGGGCGCTCCTCACCCGCCCCGATCTGCTTCTGCTCGACGAGCCCACCAACCACCTCGACGCCGACACCGTCGAGTGGCTCGAGGACGCGCTCGACGAGCTGGGCGGCGCGCTGCTCCTCGTCACGCACGATCGCTACTTCCTCGACGAGCTGGTCGACCGCATCGTCGAGATCCAGCCGGGCGGCGGCGTGGTCTCGTACGAGGGCAACTACGAGGCGTACCTGTTGCAGAAGCTCGAGGCCCAGGCGAACGCCTCGGTCGCGGAGCACAAGCGGCAGCGCTGGATCGCGCAGGAGGTCGCCTGGCTGCGGCGCGGCCCCGAGGCGCGGCGCACCAAGAGCAAGGCGCGCATCCAGCGGGCGCGGAAGCTGATGGCCGAGCGGGCCTGGCAGGCGCCGGGCGTGGCGAAGCTCGAGGTGGCGGCCGCGCCGCGGCTGGGGCATACGGTGATCGAGGCGCGCGGGCTCGAGAAGCGCTTCGGCGACCGGACGATCGTCGGCGGGGCCAGCCTGATCGTCCAGCGCGGGGAGCGCGTCGGGCTCGTGGGCCCGAACGGCGTGGGCAAGACCACCTTCCTGCGCCTGCTGCTCGGCGAGCTGCCGCCCGACCGCGGCGAGGTGATCGTCGGCAAGGCCACGCGCATCGCCTACTACGACCAGCGGCGCGAGCAGCTCGACCCGGACCTCACCGTGTACCAGGCCGCCTCGGACGACGAGTGGGTCGAGGTAGGAGGCGTGCGCACCGCGCTGCGGGACTACCTCGACGATCTCCTGTTCCCGGTGCCCATGCAGCGGCAGAAGGTGGGCGCCCTGTCCGGCGGCGAGCGCAACCGGCTCCTGCTCGCGCGCCTGTTCCTGCAGGGCGCGAACCTCCTGGTGCTCGACGAGCCCACGAACGACCTCGACATCGTGACGCTCAACGTGCTCGAGCGGCTGCTGCTCGGCTTTCCGGGCAGCGTGCTCCTCGTGACGCACGATCGGTACTTCCTCGACAAGGTGGCGACCGCGATCCTGGCCTTCGAGGGGGAAGGGCGCGTGGTGCGTTACCAGGGGAACTTCGAGACGTACCGGAGGCTGCGCCCCCGCCCGGCCGAGCCCGCCCCGAAGCGAGCGGCACCCGTCGCGCAGCCCGAGCGTCCCGCGGCGCGCCGGCCCGGGAAGCTCGGCTTCAAGGAGCAGCGCGAGCTGGACGCGCTCCCGGCGGCGCTCGAGACGGCCGAGGCGCGGGTGCGGGCCGCGGAGGCCGCGCTCTCGGACCCGGCGACGTACCAGGGGCCGCCCGGCCGCGTGCCCGAGCTGAAGGCGGAGCTCTCCGGCGCCGAGGCCGAGGTGGCGCGGCTCTACGCGCGCTGGCAGGAGCTGCAGGACCGGCTCGACGCGGGCGCGCCGTGAAGAAGTGGCTGCTCGCGGGCGGGCTCCTGGCCGCCGTCGCGCTCGCGGTGAGCTGGGGCCTCGGCTCCGGGAGCGCGCCGTCCGTCCCCGAGGCCGCGGCGGCGCCCGAGGCCGGCGTCGACGACGCGCGCGCCGCGCCGCTGGGCGCCGTGGCCGTGGTGCTCTCCCACGCGCGGGCGACCCCGACGCCCGCGCCGCGTCCCAGCCAGGCCGAGGGCGCCTGCGGCCCGAGCGGCGAGCCCTGCGGCGATGATTCGGTGTGCCTCGACGGCGGCTGCGTCAGCACCGCGTGCGGCGCCGACGGGGGCGGCCGCTGCGCGCTGTCGGACGGGAGGGTGGGCACGTGCTGCGGAGCGCGCTGCGTGGACTTCTCTACCGACCGCGAGAGCTGCGGGAAGTGCGGCTCGCCCTGCCAGGCCGGGCTCGACTGCGTCGCGGGGCAGTGCCGGGCGCAGAGCTGCGCCGGCCAGATGGCGGGCACCCCTTGCGGCGAGTCGGGCCAGCCGCGCGGCGCCTGCTGCCGCGGCGCCTGCGTCACCCCCTCGAGCTGGGCCGACGACACCGCCAACTGCGGCGGTTGCGCCCACGCCTGCGCGCCCGGCCTCACCTGCCAGCAGGGCGCCTGCGTGGACCCGGCCACCGGCGCGCCACCGGGGTGGACCTGCCTCGACCCCCGGCACGCCTGCCCGGCGGACATGTTCTGCGTGGTGGATGGCTGCTTCCCCCGGACGTGCGGCGACGACGGCGACGGCCTGCTCTGCCCGGGCGCCGTGCGCGGCACGGTGGGACACTGCTGCGGGGGGCGCTGCGCCGACCTGTTCTCCGATCCCGAGGCCTGCGGCGCCTGCGGCGTCCGCTGCGCCGGGGGGCAGAGCTGCCAGGCCGGCGCGTGCGTGGGACCCTGAGCGGCGGAGGGCGCCTCGGGGCAGGTCCTGAATGTCCCTGTAAATACGAACGAGTACGGGATGAAGTGCCGCCAGCACGCGCGCGATGTCTTCCACGACGCGTGCGAAAGGCGTTAGCGCACGTCGTGGAAGCATTGGCGCGCGTGCAATGTCTTCCACGACGCGCGCGAAAGGCGTTAACGCACGTCGTGGAGGCATTAGCGCGCGTGCAATGTCTTCCACGACGCGTGCAAAAGGCGTTAGCGCACGTCGTGGAAGCATTAACGCGCGTGCAATGTCTTCCACGACACGTGCAAAAGGCGTTAGCGCACGTCGTGGAAGCATCAGCGCGCGTGCAATGTCTTCCACGACGCGTGCAAGAGGCGTTAGCGCACGTCGTGGAAGCATTAGCGCGTGTGCAATGTCTTCCACGACGCGTGCAAGAGGGTCCAGCGCACGTGGTGAAGGCGTCAGCGCACGCTCAAACGTTCTTTGCGCACGTGCCAGGCCTTCGAGCACCTGCGCAACGTCTTCGGCGACGCGAGCTGGAGCCTCTGGCGCACGCCGTGGAAGGTCTTGCGCGCGCTGCAATGTGCATCGAGCGTTTTCAAGGTCTTCCACGACTGGTGCGTGAGGCGTTGGCGCACGTTCCAACGTTCGTTGCGCCCGTTCGAGGTCTTCGAGCACGTGCGATGAAGCCTCGCGCGCGCCTCGTGGAAGGCGTTGAACCGGCTGGAGAAGACCTGGCGCACGTTCAACGAGACAGCGCGCACGTTCAACGAGACAGCGCGCACGTTCAACGAGACAGCGCGCACGTTCAACGAGGTCTCGCGCACGGGCTGGAACCCTTTGCGCGCGCACGGAGCTCGTTCGCGCGGCCTCCAGAGGCGCTCGCACGCGCGCTTGAAGACAGCGAGCGCTTCCAACGACCTCCACGCCGCGCGCTGGGTCTTCGAGAGCGGGCGCTGGAGCCTCTCACGCGGGTTCAATGAGCTCTCGCGTGCGTTCAACGAGCTCGCCACCGTCTTCCAGAGGCATTCGGCCTCGCGCGAGAAGACCCAGCACCGGCGCGAGAGGACATCGAACGCGTCCAACGAGCTCCATCGCGTCTGCCACGAAGCCTTCGACCCGCGCCAGAGGCGCTCGATCGCGCGCGAGGCGATGAGGGACGCCGCCCACGAGGTCGCGAACCCCCGCGGGTGCGCGATGCGGCCGGCGCAGGCCGCCCACATCGCCCTCCTTCAGACCGGCAGCCCCACCGCGCGCATCAACTCCACGGCGTTGCTCTTCTGCACCAGGCCCGGCCGCAGCCGGTAGTCGAAGGCGAGCCTTCCCGCCTCGAGGTGATCGACGAAGTGCATGTTGGCGGCCCGCTCGCCGAGCCGCGGGACGATCTCGGCGAGCGCGAGGTCGTGGCTGGTCACGAGCCCCACGGCGCCGCGGCTCACCAGCGCGGCGAGCACGGCCCCGGCGCCCTCGCGCCGGTCGTGCGAGTTCGTGCCCGCCAGGATCTCGTCGAGCAGGAACAGGAGCGGCCCCTTCTCGGCCAGGGCGGCGATCTGGCTGAGCCGGCGGATCTCCGCGTAGAAGCGCGAGCTGCCTTCCTGCAGCGAGTCGCGGGCGCGCAGGCTGGCGCCGACCTGCAGGCAGGACAGCCGCAGCGCGTGCGCGCGCACGGGGCAGCCGGCCAGCGCCATCACCGCGCCCGTGCCCACGCTGCGCAGGAGCGTGCTCTTCCCCGACATGTTCGAGCCGCTCACGAGCACGAGCCGCAGGGGCGCGCCCAGCGCCAGGTCGTTGCGCACCGCCCGGTCCGCCGGCAGGAGCGGGTGGGTGAGCCCCGTGGCCTCGAAGCGCGCGGGGCCCTCGGCGATCTCCGGGAAGGCGTCGTCCGGGTGGTCGAAGGCATACGTGGCGAAGCTCACGAGCGCCTCGAGCGCGCCGACGCTCGCCAGCCAGCGCGCGACGTGGGGGCCGCAGCGCGCCCGCCAGCGCTCGACGAGCCACGCCAGCAAGGGGCCCCAGCAGAGGAGAAAGGCGATGGGCGCGAAGAGCTGGTTGTGGCGCGCCTCGGCCCACGCGAGCAGCCGGTCGAGGGCGGCGATCCGATCGGCCGCGTCCAGGCCGTCGGCCGTCATCGCGGCGCGCAGGCTCACGAGGGCCTCGCTCGCGAGCGGTTCGCGCGCGAAGCGGGCCGTGAGGCGCGCGAGGACCGCCAGCTCGCGGGACGGACCCTCGACCGCCCCCAGCGTCACCTGCACGGCGGACCTGAGCCCCCGCGAGACCAGCAGGACGCCGCTCAGCGCCACGAGGAAGGGCAGCGGGCCGAACGCCCCCAGCGCCCAGCCGGCGGCGGTGGCGGCCATGAAGGTCGAGAGGCCGATCAACGCCGCGGGCAGCCAGGGCGTGGCGGGCAGGGCCCGCGCCGAGACGGCCCACCGCTCCAGGGCTTCCCGGCCGCCGACCACGCGCACGTCGGCGCCCAGCAGCGCCAGCTCCTCGCGGAGGTCCACGGCCGGCGCCAGCTCCCGCACCGCCTGCTGGCGCGAGCGAACCTCGGCCGCGCCGGCCGGCGCGAGCAGCCACGCCGCGAGCACGTCTTCGCCCACCTGCGTCTGCGCCGTGCACAGCAAGGAAAACAGGGAGCCCGCCCCGAAGAGGTCCAGGTCGGCGGCGTAAGGGTGCCCCTCGTCGAGGAAGCGCGCGCCCTCCGGTCCGATCGCCTTTCCGCCCAGGCGAGCCAGCGCCTGCTCGTGGAAGACGACCGCGGCGCGCGCCCGCTCGATGCCCCGGATGACGCTACCGTGAAAGAGCACGAGCGCGAGGAACGGTCCGAGTGGCGCGAGCAGCCACCCGCCGCCGAGGTGTGGCCCGCCCCAGACCGCCCAGGCCAGCGGCACGAGCGTGAGCGCCACCGCCAGCCGGGCGTTGGACACCCAACCACTGTGCCGCTCGCGTCGCGCCAGCGCCTCGCGTCGAGCCGCGAGGCGGACCGCGTAGACCTGACCGGGTGCCGTAGGGGCCGCCGTCATGGCGGCAGCTCTACGCTGCCGCGCGCGCCGCCACAACACCGGGAGCGTGCGCCCGCCCGACGCGCGAACCTGTCCCGAAGCACGGCGGGATGGTAGGATCCGCCCGTTGCACGCGAGACGAAGACCTTGAGCCGCTAGCTCAGCCGGTAGAGCAACGGCCTTTTAAGCCGTGGGTCGTGGGTTCGAGCCCCACGCGGCTCACCCACATTTCAGGAGCCACGGCCTAGAAGGCCGTGCTCTCGCGCTCCAGGGACCTGTCCTGTGGGATTTCGGTCCAGCTGAGGCGTGAGAGGATGCCTCTCCGAAACGGAGAGGACGATGCGCAAGAGCAGTGTCACGGACGAGCAGATGGTGAGGATTCTCGGAGAGCGGGCGGCCATCGGAGAAACGCACCACGCAGTCGAAGACCGCGTCCCGGCCTTCCCGCCGCGTCGTGATCTCCAGCCAGCGCGTCCGCTCCTCGTCGACGAAGAAACGCAGCACCACGGTCTCGGCGGAGACCTCGACCTCGGCACCGGGGTCGTCGCCGAAGGCCTGGTGAAGGAGGGCGATGGGAATGCTCACCGGCAACCTCGATGCTGCGACGTCCGGTTGGTTCATCGGGGGCCTCCGGGCAGGGTGCTCATGCCTCGGAGGCGCTGCAGGAGGTGTGCCAGCGCCAACGTGTCCCGCTCGCAGTAGGCCAGAAGCCGCGCGCGCAGCTCCTGCGTGTCGGCCCCGGGCTCGAGGAGCAGGGCCTCGAGCGCTGCCGAGGCCGTCTGGCCTTCGGCGATCACCAGGTCGCCGTAGCCCATCTCGGGGACGAGAGCCGGCAGGACGCTCTTCAGGCTGAAGCTGCCCCAGAAGTCCGGGTGGTAGATGTGGTCGCGGATGACCGGCAGCAGGTCCTGGACCCGGTCGGCGATGACCCGCAGCTTGCCTCCGAGCGCCGGAACCGCGTCCGCCAGGCCGAGGATGCATCTTCTCTCGAAGTCGGCGTTGTACGCGAGGAGGGTCTTGGCGCCGGCGCTCGCGGCGATGAGTGCGTCGGCAATGGCGGTTCGGGGGTCGCTGGGGCCACTCGCCAGGAATGCGTGGTGCCGCAGCCCGGCCCCGGCCTCGACGTGGAGGCTGAACTGCACGGGCACGGGTTCGTAGACGTGGCAGCCGGGCCAGACGGGTATGGCCGGAGCGACCGTCTCGAAGTCGAGGAAGCCCAGCGGCCCCTCGAAGCCCGCGAGCGCGGCCTCCAGGCCGGGTTCCACGACGAGCTTCCCGGTGCGCGCGCTCTCGAGCTGACGGCGAACGACGCCGCTGTCGGAGAAGTCCTCGGGCAGGTCGAGAAGCGACTGGATCCCTCGGGCGCGCAGGACCTGCGCTCGGACAGGGCCACAGTGGTAAAGGTTCTCGACGTCCAGGACTCTCGGCTCGGGCCAGCATCTCCCGAGGAAGGGGCATCCGTAGGGCCGGTAGCAGTGGGCCCCCGTGGCGACGTCGGGGAGAGGGCCCTCGAGGATGCGGAGCAGGCCCTCGGTCTGGGCCGGGAGAGCCGGGAGCAGAGCCTCGACGCGCTCCGTGACGTCTCGACGGACGAACAGGTTCGAGAGGTCCGGATACCGGCACCTGCGGTTCAGGTGCATCACTTCCACGCGCGCGACGGGGACGCCGGCTCGGCGGACCACGTGCAGCTGGATGGCGACGTCCGGCAGATGCTGCGCCTTGACGTCGACCGTGGATTTCACCTCGATGAGCACCTGCTCGCGAAGGTCTAGGATGTCGACGGCGGCGAACACGCCGTCTTCGAGGAAGCTCGCCTCGTAGACCACCGCTGCCCCATCGGTGATGGCCTTCCGGGTGGCCTCCACGCGGGCCCGGAGGTCCTGGTGCGGGAGGTCGATAAGCACTCCCCCGGGGACGTAGCTGCGCGCAAGCTCCCCCACGCGGTGGCCCCGCTGCAGGACGGTCTGCAGGGCGGCGTCCCAGACCAGCTCGGGAGCGTCGGGCTCGTGCACCGCCCACCACAGGAGCTTGGGGCACTGCAGGCCCTGGAGGAAGCGCGACTTGGAGAGGTGCACGCCCTTCAGCCTAACCGGCGGCCCCGACTTCTCGCGGCGCTCTCGCGAGAAAGCCGCGGGGGCAACCCATGCTGACCGTCTTGCTGCCCACGATCGGTCGTCCAGGGAGTGCAGGTTCGCTTTTGGGTGGGTCTTCGAAACGAGGGCTCGACGGCCAGGCCAGAGGCGAGCTAGCGTGCCGCGCAAGGCAACGAGAGGAAGCCCATGCGACCGCTCATCACCAGCAGCCTCGTCATCGGACTCATCGTGGGTGGCATCGGGTGCGGCAAGAGCGGCAATGGAGAGGGCTGCGGTCAGAGCTCCGACTGTGCCTCCGGGTTCTGCGACCCTCACCCGACGCCGCTCAACTGCACCGCCGAGGACTGTTTCGGTACCTGCGAGCCCGCCCCAGCGGACGCTGGCTAGGCAGGGCATGACCCCCCGGGGGCGGCCGGGGCCCGGGCCCTCGTCGAGAATTGCTCGTCGCGGGCGTCGTGCTGGTGGTCTCGGTGTCCGCCTGCTCGAACCGCTGCAGCTCGGATACCGGTTCTGCCCGGCGCCTCGTCCGCGCGGCCGAGGTGATCCTGCTGCGGCGGCGCTGAACGTGACACCCCCGATAGGCCGGGTGTATGGCTCCGAGACATGAAGAGGCTCCCGTTCTTCGCCGTCGCTTGCTGCCTCACCCTCGCGTGCGGGGGCCCCGTTCTGCCTCCGGGGCCTGGCTCGACGGGCTCGACGAGCGGCGGTAGCACCGGAGGTGGGAGCTCCAGCGGAACTGGCTCCACCAGCGGCAGCGCGAGCGGAGGCTCCACCGGCGGCGGCGCGAGTGGAGGGGCCACCGGCGGTGGCACGAGCGGAGGCTCCACCAGCAGCGGCACGACCGGGGGCGGCGGGGACACGTGGACCAACTGGGCATCGCCCGATTTCTTTCAGAGCTACTGCGTGAGCTGCCACACGCCCGGCGGGCAGGGCGACCCTTCAGGCTCCAACCTCGATTTCACGCAGTACGCGAACGTCGCCACCAATGCGGCCACCATCCGCTGCGGCGTGGCCGTGACCCAAGACGCGGCTTGGAATTGCACCGTGGCCGCCGAGCAGTTCCCCATCGGCAGCGGCCCACATCCTACCGCTCCGGAGCGCGACCGGCTGGTGGCCTGGATTGACGCCGGCATGCCGGAGTGACCGCCTTCGGCGGCGCAGGTTCATCGTCCACGATTTGTCTGGCGGTGCCACGAGCGTAATTGCGTGTCGCTGCTCTCGCGTGTTGTGAAGCGCTGGGCTCCGCGTGCTGCTAGCGTGGCCGCATGGTTCCGCTCGTGCTCATGCTGCTCTCCGCCGGCCCCGAGCCAACCTACGCCCCGCCTCCACCCGACACCCCGGTCGAGGTCCCGCCCCTCTCGCCTCCGCCCGCGCCAGTGGCTCCGGGAACGGACGTGGGCGCGCGCCGCCTCTTCGGGGTCGGCTTGCATGGCGGGCTCGCAGTGGATTCGTACTCCGGCGGGCCGCTGGCCACGCTTCTCGATGGGTGCGGGCCAGCGACCGCAGCAACTCTGCCGGGATGCGCTTCCCCTACGTCTGCGGAAGGCGCTGGCCTGGGGATCTACATTCGAGGAGGAGTGCAGTTCAACGACCGCTGGGGCGCCGAGCTCGAGGGGTCGTTCGGGACGGACGTCGAGCTCGAGGCGTCGCTCGGGCCCACCGTCGACCAGACCTACGTCCGCGGCGCACTGACTGCGGAGGCGACGTTCGGCGACTGGTTCACGCTCGCGCTTGGCCCGCTCGTGAGCGGCGTCGTCGAGCAGAAATTCATCGGGCAGGCCAACGGGATGTCGCGGTTTTCGCTCGCGACCGTGACCGCGCTGGGGGCCACGCTGCGCACGGACCTCCACCTCGTGCCCTCGCGCAGCCGCTCCGGCCGCAGCGCCTTCACGCTGGGCGTCGCCTTCGACCTGGGCGCAACGGTCGGCGGCAGCGCTTTCGCCTCGAGCGGCGTCGCTCCCGGCGCGTACGCGACCGCGGGTTGGGCCTGGTACTGAAGGTGGCCAGCCCTGAGAGGTGGGTGAGTTACAGACCGGGTCGAGGCGGACCGGCGGGTATTGCCCAATGCCTTCTGGCCTTGCCGCTAATCTCGTTCGCGGTGGCGAGTTGCGGCTCGACTCCTACAAATAACGGCCTCGGTGATTGCGTGTGCCCGGTCGACGACGACCCCATCGCCACGCCATCGTCCCTCGAATTCGGCTTTGTTCCAGTGGGGCAAGAGCTCACCAAGAGCTTCGCCATTCAAAACCAAGGTTCGGGCCCCCTCAACCTCGGCGACGCGGGAATCGATCCTTCAGCCTTCGCGCTCGCCGGCGACTTCCAGACCTTCGTGGAGCCGGGTCAGTCGGTCACCGTCGATGTTCAGTTCAGGCCGGGCGCGGCGGTTGAGACAAGGGGGACGTTGACCATCCAAACGGACAGCACGGTGAAGCCGATTCTGGAGGTTCAGCTCGATGGGACCGGCTTCTAGGCCAATCGCGTGGCTCGTCCATCCCGGGCTAACGGTGAGCGCACAGACCCTGTCCGCGACCTGACATCGTCATTCCGAACTGGGTCTACCGCCGAGGTGAGGTCTCTCACCCAGTTCGACGCCGGTGGCGCCTTGCGCTACGTTCACCAGGGTCATGCGTCCACTGATCGGCGTCTTGGCTTTGCTCTTCGCCTTCCTGGGATGTTCTTCCGAGGGCAATTCTTCTGCGTCCGGAGGCAGCTGCGGCTTCGCGCCCGCATCGGTAGGCGCCAGCGGCTGCGACGAGTGCGCTGCGTGCTGCGGTCAGGGCCTGGTGGCCGGAAACCTTCCGCTCGACCCTCCGGGCTGCGGCGGTCAGTGTCAGGTCTCGTTCTGTCCCGGGGGATGCAATGGCACGACGTGCCTTGGATATCAGGCGGGGCCAAACGGCGGGGTCGGCAACTGCGCCGCGAGTCATCTCACGGCCGGAGCGGGGCTACTCAACGACGCGGGCGTGGCCATTGAGATAGGCCAGGTCATCAACGGGGGTACCGGAACCGGCGGCTGCGTCGACCTCGAGCACGTTGGCGGCACGACCGGCGGTGCCCCTGTCGTTGCCAGCGACACCATCGTTCTCGCGACCTCTGCCGCGGCTGCCTGTGCGGTGACGGCGGACGCCGGCCTTCAGTCCACGACCAACGCGGCGGCGCTTGCAGTCTCTCTAGCTTCGAACTTTGCGGGCACCGTTGCCGTCACGCCGAACTGCGCCGTCCTGACGACGTGGAGCGCCGGGGGTGTGACGCGGACCCCGGCGACGTCTGGGCAGCTCAGCATCAATCTGAGCCAGCCCGGGGGAGGGTTCATCGGCTCCTACTCCATCGCCTTTGGCAGCGACGTGGAACAAGGCACCTTCATCGCGCCCGATTGCGATATCTGCCTGACGCCGCCCTGACTCCTGCCGCCGAGCGAGCAGGATCGGGAGGGGCCCCGGCGTCACAGCGTCTGCAGGTAGGTCACCAGGTCCGCCGTCTCGGATGCGGAGAGCGCGGGCAGCCCGGCCTCGAACAGAGCATTCGGGGAACGACCTCGTCCAGGGTGGCCGCGCTGCCATCGTGGAGATACGGCGGCGGGCCAAGCCGGCGGCGTTCTTCGGCGACGTCGACTGGGTGCTGCAGCGCTCGCCCTGCGCCGCCGGACCGCCAGCGTAGCGCCTTCATCCTCACGAGCACCTCGAGCGCTGCGACGCGGCCGCTCAGCGCGCCATGAAGACGACGGCCGCCTTGCTGTCGGGTACGTAGAGCGTCGGCCCCGGGGCGACGAGGAGGTTCGAGGGCTGCTCCAGGCCGCCCGGCGCGGGGCCGAGCACGACGCCCGAGCTCCCGTGCGTGCCGAGCACGGTCGTCACTGCGTCCGTGGCGAGGTTCAGCATGCGCACGGTCGAGTCGCCGTCCTGGATGAAGAGGCTGCCGAGGCCGTCGTAGGCGACGTAGCCCGGGAAGTGGAAGCCAGCCGCGGCGCCGACGCCGTCCTTGCTGGTCGTCACGCCGGCGCTGCCCGCGATGGTGCTCACCATCATCGTGTTCAGGTCGAGCTTGCGCACGGTGCCGCCCACGCCGCTGCAGAAGGGGGCGCCCGAATCGACGATGTAGAGGATGCCCGCGCCCGCGGAGGCCGAGAAGTCCGCGGCGAAGGCGCCCGCGTACGAGAACTGCGCCTGGAGGGCGGGGCCGTCCTTGTACGCGCAGGTGTCGCTGCCGTTGTTGCTGCCGGCCACGAGCGTCTGCGTCCAGCTGCAAGTGTCGACCTCGACGATGTCGAAGCAGAAAGTGTTGGCGACGTAGAGGTGGCCGTTGCCGTCGTAGGCCAGCTGCCCCTGCGCGTTCCACTCCCCGCCCGCGCCGGTGCCCAGCGCGCAGCCGCCCTGCCCCGCCGTGCCGACCACGGTGGTCACCACGCCGCTCGCGAGGTCCAGCAGCCGCGTGACCTCGCTGTCGTTGCCGTCGGTCACGAAGAGGTGGCCGTTGCCGTCGTAGGCGAGGCCGTTGGGGCCGATGAAGGTCGGGTTGGCGCCGTCCTGGATGGCGGAGACGCCGGGTGTGCCCGAGACGAGGGACACCGCGCCGGTCTGGACGTCGATGGCCTTGATGGTGTGGTCGCCGCTGTCGGTCACGTACAGCGTGTCGACGCCGTCGAAGACGCTCGCGATCGGCTTGTCGAGCAGCGCCGGGCCGGCGTTGCTGTCGGCGCTGCCCGTCACTCCCAGCGAGCCGGCGACGGTGGTGACGAGGCCGCCGTCTGGGAAGTACTCGCGGATCTCCTGGTTCACGAAGTCGGCGGCGAAGAGGTCGCCGCCCCCGACGGCCAGGCCCGCGAGGCTGTCGAACTGCGCGGTGGCGCCCACGCCGTCGCTGCTGCCGGCCACGCCCACGTCGCCGGCCACCGTGGTGACGCCGTAGCCCGGCAACGCGACCTTGCGGATCGTCTGGTTGTTGCCGTCGCCGACGTAGAGGTTGCCGACGCCGTCGTAGACGACGGCTTCCGGCACGTTGAAGCGCGCCGCGGTGCCGACGGCGTCGGTGCTGCCGGCTTGCCCGGCCGCGCCGGCCACGGTGCTCACCGTGCCCGCGTCGAGGTCGATGAGGCGCAGCGTGTCGCCCGCGCCGGAGCAGAAGGCCGCGCTGCTGTCGGCGGTGTAGAGGCTGCCGTTCACGTAGGCGACGGCGCCGGCATACGAGAAGGCGGACTGCGCGGTCGTGCCGTCCTGGTAGCCGCAGGGGCTGCCGCCGAACTGGCCGGCGACGAGCGTCTCGTTCCAGCTGTTCGTGTCGAGGGCCACGAAGCCGAAGCAGAAGGTCACCGCGACGTAGAGCGTGTGGTTGCCGTCGAAGGCCAGCGCCCCGAGGCCGTCGAAGCCGGCCGACAGACCGTTGCCGATCTCGCAGCCCTGGGGGTCGCCGAGCGTGCCCGCGACGGTCGTCACCTTGCCCGAGGAGAGGTCCATCTGCCGGATGGTCGCGTTGCTGCCGTCGGCGATGTAGAGGAAGCCCGCCGGGTTGTAGGCGAGCCAGTCGGGCCCGCTGAAGGTGGCCTGCGTGCCGATGCCGTCGGCGCTGCCGGCCACGCCCTTCTGGCCGGCGATGGTCGTGACCGCGCCGGTCGCGAGGTCGATCTCGCGGATGACGTCGTTGCCGTCATCGGCCACGAACAAGTGGCCCGCGCCGTCGCTCGCGAGCCCTTCCAGCTCGTCGAAGAGCGGGAGGTCGCCGGCGCCCAGCGTGCTGCCCCGCGTGTCGGGTGTGCCGGCGAGCAGCGTGAGCCAGCTCGGCGACCAGTCGGGCACGCCGTACGCGACGCTGCCCGCGGGCGTGCCGCCCTCGATGCAGGGCGCGCCGGTGCTGCCGCCCGACGAGCTCGTGCCGCCGGTAGCGGTCGCCCCCGAGCTGCTCGAGCTGGAGCTGCTCGAGCCGACGCTCCCGCTGGTCGAGCCGCCGCTCGTGCCGCCCGAGGTCGAGCCGCCCGTCGTCGCCGCAGCGCCGGTCGAGCCCGTGCCCGTGCCCGAGGTCGAGTTGCCGGCGGAGGTCCCGCCGGAGGTGAAGTGGCTCCCGCCGCCGGAGCTCGCGCCGGTGGTGCTCAGCCCGGTGCTCGAGCCCCCTCCCCCGGCCGTGCCGGTCGCGGTCGTGCCCCCGGTGGAGCCGCCCGGGCCGACGCAGGTGGCGCCCGGAAAGTTGCCGCCGTCGCAGGCGACGTACAGCCCCGCGTAGCTCAGGTCGCAGCCGGCGAGTCCGAACGCGGCGGCGAGGAGCACGCGCCTCACCACGTCGCGATCGCCCCCGCGGCGAGGCCCGCCGCCGCGACGTCGGCCACGATCGCCACGGGCTCGCCCGTCTGGGCCAGCGACTGCGCGCTCTGTGCCTGCGCCGCAGAGGCCGGGTTCGCCGCGCTCGACGCGCCCTTGAGCTGCTCGAAGTTCGCGACCTCCACCCAGCCCCACACGCTCACGCCCACCGCGACGAGCGCGGCCGCGCCCAGCACCCAGGGCCAGACGCGCGCGCGCGGCCCCTCCTTCTCGACCACCACGGGCGGCGCCGACACCGCGGGGGCCGGCGCGGGCGCCGTGTCCTCCGCGCGGAGCTTGCGCGCGAGCTGGCGGCGCAGCTCCTCGAAGGCGAGGCTGATCTTGGGCGAGACCGTGGGCGGAACCTCGATCGACGGGTCGAGCTCGAGCGAACGCCGCAGCTCCTCGCGGGCGTGCACCTTGTCCATCGCGTTGAAGTCCATCATGCCCAGGTACAGGTAGGCCTGCGCCGAGATGCGGTCCGGCGGGTTGGAGGAGAGGAGGTCGTCGAGCAGCGCGCGCGCCTGTTCGTCGTTGAGATCATTGACCGCGCGGATGGCGGCCGCGAGCTTCGCCTCCTGCCCCGCT
>Ga0335073_10003093_pt1 | contig 23019 bp, 14 predicted proteins | sample Lox_Sample_22_FD_207093 | JGI IMG/M metagenome (GOLD analysis project Ga0335073, IMG submission 207093) | Soil microbial communities from Loxahatchee National Wildlife Refuge, Florida, United States - Lox_Sample_2.2 | ecosystem: Environmental > Terrestrial > Soil > Wetlands | place: USA... | reverse complement strand
CTACCCATATAATGCACAGCAGGTTGGAAGTGTATCCAGCGAACCATGCGTCGTTTGACGTGCCGGTCTTTCCGGCGGCTGGAGCCGAAAAACCCATGGCGCGGACTCCCGCGGCGGTGCCATGATTGATTACATTTTCCATCAGGCTTGTCGTCAGATATGCGACGCGCGGGTCCAGGACCGGCTTGCTGGTTGGGGCATAGTCACTCATTACATCCCCATTCGCATTGCGTACAGAGGCAAGCATCCAGGGATCTATCTTGACGCCGCCATTGGCAAAAACTGTGTACGCGCCCGCCATATCGAGGGGCGTGGCGTCATAGGCCCCGATGGCGACGGAAGGTGTTCCCCGCGCTGATCTGATGCCGGCATCACGAGCCAATGCAGCCACATTATTAAATCCAACCATCTGCGCGAGGGCAATTGTGGCGACGTTCTGCGACTCCTGTAATGCAAAACGTGCTGTGATTTCACCGTATACTTCATTGTGAAAATTGTGCGGAGTATATTCCTGGTCGCCGACCATGTAAGTTGTCGGTTCATCGTTCAACATGGTGACAGGAGTGAAGACCCCGCTGACGCCATCACTGTTCGTTAACTCCGCTCCGGAAAGGCTGCTATTGAATGCCGCGGCATAAACGAAAGGCTTGAAGATCGATCCCGTCGGCCGATGCGCGACTGCGTGATTCAGCTGGCTTGCGCCGTAATTGCGCCCGCCCACCAGCGCCAGCACCTGCCCCGTGTGCGGATTCAAAGCAACGAGTGCAACTTGCGGATAAACGATATTGCTATCGACCGTAGCCGGGGCGTTCCTGGACGCGCGATGCGTGTGCAGCCTCGTCACCAGTTCGTCCACGTGCTTCATGCCTTCGTTCACGGCTTCGGTAGCCGCAGCCTGCAGTTGTGGATCAAGCGAAGTGTAGATACGCAGCCCTTGCTGGTTGTATTCAGCATCGCCGAGTTTCTGCACAATCTGGTCGCGCACCAGGTCTACAAAGTATGGAGCTTCGTTCGCATCCACACTCTGCGTTGCCAGCTTCAGCGGGGTGGCTTTTGCTTCTTCGCCCTGCTCCTTGGTGATGGCCCCGGTTTCGACCATCGCATCGAGCACCAGATTGCGGCGCTCCAGCGCGCGGGCAGGGTGCCGGTAGGGATTCAGCCGGCTGGGGCTCTGGATCAGGCCGGCAAGCAGCGCGCATTCCTGCAGGTTAAGCTGGCGCACATCCTTGCCGAAATATGCCTGCGCCGCCTCCCCAAACCCGTTGATCGCGAAGCTGCCCTGCTGGCCCAGGGGGATTTCGTTGGCATACATCTGGAAAATCTGTTGTTTTGTAAAGCGGTGTTCCAGCTGGAAGGTAATGAGGATCTCAATCACCTTGCGCTTGAAACGCTTTTGTGGCGTCAGAAAGAAGCCGCGCGCGAGCTGCATCGTGAGAGTCGATCCGCCTTCACGGTATCGACGGGAGAGCAGATCGCTCCGAATAGCGCCGAGCATGCGGATATAGTCGACGCCGCCGTGTTCGAAAAACCGCCTGTCTTCGATTGCGGTCACGGCTGGAACCAGGTAGTGGGGCAACTCGTCGTAAGTCACCAGCCGCCGTTTCGTGCGGTTCTGATCTGAAAGACCGGTGATGAGCAGCGGCTCCAACTCGTAAGCAGCAAGCTGTTCGCCAGTAGGGTCAGTAATTTGGCTTACCGTGTTGCCCTCAAAGCTGATCGTGGCGCTGTCCGGCGCATGGTATGACTGCGGGCCGGGATGCACCGTAATGCTTTCGGCATTCAGCGAATATGTGCCCATAGGCGAGACAGGATTTGTCCCGTCTTCCGTATATCCAGCCTCGCGCAGTTCCTGCGCAATAAAACTGGCCGTCAGCTTCTGCCCCGGACGCACCTCGCGCGGAGCGGCATAAATCTTTGCCGTATTTGTGAACAGCGGTTTTTCCAGCCGCTCATCAACAATGTGCTTGTACTTGACGTAGTAGAAACTGAAGACAGCGACAAAGAAGAGAAGGACAATGCCGGCCCCGACGGCTGCCGTCGTAAGGACCGTCCGGTTCAGCACTTTGCCGGATGTAGATATAGGGGCGAGTTTTACTTTCAGGGCCAATGAGGACTACCACCTGTAATTTTAACGGTTCTGCGTCGTTCGCGTCTCGACCGCGGCCGCCGAGAGCCGAGAGCCTCTCCGGCAACCAATACCGCGCAAAAAATGTCGAGAGAGCCATCTGTATGACGCAGAATCCAGGAAAGAAGTAGTCTCGTTGTTTTCCGTTTGAGGCGACAGGGTCGTCTTCCCAGTAACACTGCGTGCTACGTCTTCATACCGCGTCGCGCGTGATTCTGCCGTTCACCATTCGCATCAGATTGAGCGGATTCTTGTCCCGCAAGGCCTCCGGCAGCGTTGACTCCGGCATGTTTTGATAGCAGATCGGCCGGGCAAAGCGGAAGATAGCCTGAGAGCCGACCGAGGTCGAGCGCCCGTCCGCGGTTGCAGGGTATGGACCACCGTGGATCATTGCATGGCAGACTTCCACACCAGTAGGGTAGCCGTTGAAGATGAGGCGTCCGACTTTCCGCTCAAGTATCGCAATGAGCTCCCGGTGCTCGGCGAAGTCTGCTTCTGTTCCCAGCAGAGATGCCGTCAGGTGACCTTCAAGCGCCCGCGCAATTTCTAGCATCTGCGCGCGGTTCGTGTAGCGTACCAGCAGCGTCATCGGCCCAAAGACTTCAGCGGATAGTTCAGGGTTGTTCAGGAATTGCTCTGCATCGGCTTCCAGCAGCGCAGCCGTCGCTCCAGCAGCTCTCGATGAGGAGCCTGAGGCACCGACAGAACGCGCACCATCCACTTCAGTCCGTTGTTTGATCCCACGCCGGTACTGTGCTGCGATGCCTGGGGTAAGCATAGTGAATTCGGGCAAAGCAGCCAGGAGCTGATGCAACTCTCCGATGAGGCTGGATGATTCATTGACAGGCGGCAGGAAGACCAGACCGGGCTTGGTGCACATCTGGCCCGCGCCGAGCGTATAAGAGGCTGTCAGTCCCGATGCGATTTTTTCATACTGCGGAATCGCTCCGGGCAGAATGAAGACCGGATTCGTGCTGCCCATCTCCGCAAAGCAGGGGATAGGATCAGGCCGGCCGGCTGCGAGATCCATGAGCGTCCGGCCTGCCTTAAGCGATCCGGTAAAGCCAACCGCTTTCACGAGCGGGTGCTTCACCAGCCGCGTGCCGGCCTCAATCCCGGAGTCGAAAATGAGCGAGAATACGCCCTCGTGCAAACCGCCGGCGACGATGCAATCCCTGATGACATTGCCGGCAAGTTCGCTTGTGCCCGGATGCGCAGGATGCGCTTTGACGATGACCGGACAGCCTGCAGCCAGCGCCGAGGCGGTGTCGCCGCCCACGACAGAAAAAGCCAAAGGGAAATTGCTTGCTCCAAAAACTGCGACAGATCCGAGCGGCTGAAGCATCGACCGAATATCGGGCTTGTGCAGAGGCTTGCGTTCCGGATCAGCAGTATCGATGCGCGCATTCACCCATGAGCCTTCTTCCACGACTTCCGCGAACATTCGAAACTGATTGGTTGTGCGAACCAACTCACCCTGCAGCCGCGGAATAGCGAGCGCGGTTTCAAGATGGGCCCGCTCCAGTAACCGCTCTGAAACGGATTGGAGAGCATCGGCAATGCTGCGCAGAAAATTTGCGCGCTCGCGGTTCGAGAGCTTGCTGTAGCTGGCGAAAGCTTCTTCACCGAGTTGTGCCGCGGCATCAATTTCCTCCGGCGAGGCTGACACGTAAGCCGGCTCCAATGTTTCTCCGCTTGCTGGATTGATGCCGTAAAACTTCGCCCCGGCATGCGAGCCGCGCGATGAACCGATGATGGATGTGCCTTTAAGCATAATGCACCTGTAAAATGGTTGCCCGGTAACGTCGCTAATGAACGCCCGCGCTGAAAGCCGTCTCTTTGATGGGCAGGCGTGCCTTCAAAGCTAGAGCGATCACTCTCTTTGCTTCCACCAGCTCTTCTCCTATGATTTCCAGGCGCGGCGGACGAACACGGGCAATGCCAATGCCAACCTCCTGTTGCACAAGTTTAATAAGCTGGACAAATTTCGGAACGGTATCCATGCGCAGCAGCGGCAGAAACCAGCAGTAGAGCGCGAAAGCCTCGTCAGCCTTGCCCCGGACGGCAAAGTTGAAGAGTTCCACTGATTCAGCAGGCATGGCGTTGACAAGGCCTCCAACCCATCCCGTGGCTCCCGCAGCGATGCCTTCTACGATAGCGTCATCGACGCCGACGAAGACCTTCAGGCGATCGCCGAGAATTGAACGGATCGCCGTCACGCGCCGCACATCCGTGCTCGATTCCTTTACCGCATGGAAATTGTCGTGCTCGGCAGCGAGTTCCGCAATCTGCTCGGGAACGAAATCTGTTCCGTAGGCGACGGGGTTGTTGTAGAGCATGCATGAGAGAGGCGTAGCCTGGAAGATCGCTGCAACGTGCATCTTCATCTCGCGCCAGTCGCCGCGATAAACGTATGGAGGCAGCACCATCAATCCCGAGCAGCCGGCATTTGCAGCAGCTTTGGCGAGCGCGATTGCATCGGCAGTGGAGAGCGAAGAAATTGCCGCAACGACAGGAGCTTGATCCTGCACGGTTTCGATCATGTTTTTGAGGATGGCAGTTTTTTCATCGAAACTGAGAGTAGCCGCCTCGCCGAGCGAGCCGAGCATAATCAGTCCGGTGCAGCCGTTCTCAAGCAGCCAACGCGCATGTTGCCGCATAAAGCTGTGATCGACTCTCAGTTGTTCATCAAATGCCGTCGTCATGGCGGGCATCACGCCAAACCACTTCATGGCTTCTCCTGAAGGGTGAAATCAGCGGCTAGTTGTTTAAGCATGGGCATTCTCCACAGCAAAACGTGCAGGCAAATAAGGACCGGACGGGATCACCGATTCGCGATCGAGCAGGTGGTCGGCGAGCAGGCGCGCGGTTGCGAGCGATGTAGTAATGCCAAGACCCTCATGCCCGGTCGCAAGAAACACAGTCGGATCTTCCGTAGGACCAATGATCGGCAGCTTATCCGGGGTCGCCGCGCGAAAGCCTGTCCTGACGCGGTAACCGGAAAGCGAATGAAGTCCGGGCATGTATTCCGCAGCGCGAGCAAGCATCCTGGCAAGGATGCCCGTATCAATCTCGACGCCCTCCTGATCAAACTGACGCGAAGAGCCAACCAGCAGCTTGCCTGAGCGTCGCGGCTGCACATTGAAGGCCACTGAGTCGCCGGTTACAGAATGCGCGCTCTTGAGATACCCCAGTTCAACCAGCTGATGATGAACAAAATGCGGAAAAGCGTCTGTGATGACGACGTGTCCTTTGCGCTTTCTAATCGGCAATTGGGGCATAAGCCGGGTAGCGTCTGCTCCAGTAGCGTGAATGATGTGCTTCGTTGCAATGACGCGGCCATCATTGAGCAAAACGCGTCCGTTCGCTCCGCTCACAACTTCGACTCCAAGCTGAAGGGTTGCTCCCGCAGCCTGGGCCTCAGAAATCAGATAAGCGGCGGCGCATGGCGCGTGTAGAACAGCATCAGAGGGAACACGAAGCGCTCCAGCGAGCGGACGGCGGAGATTTGGTTCAGCATCAGCCAAAGCCTGCTGATCGAGGACTTCTGCGCTGATACCGGCCGAAGCAAACAGAGCCTGCTTGCGATAGACCTCCCGCATCTCCTCTTCATCGGTTGCAATCCAGAGCGTGCCGCAGCCATCGTATTCGGCCTCAGCAGGCAGCTGTGGAGCAAGCTCGTTCCAGAGCGACTGCGAATATCGCGTAAGCGCAAACTGCGCCGGCGAGTCGTCCATGACGACCACGTGTCCCATGCCCGCGCCCGTGGCTCCGCCGCCGACTGTGCCCGCCTCAAGGATGGCAACGCGCATGCCCGCCCCGGCCAACTCATCAGCGCACGCCGCGCCGACAATGCCAGCGCCGATGATCACGGCATCATAAGAAACGCTCATGATGGGATTCCCATGCGGAACGGGTCATTCCGATCGAGGATCAGAGAAGATTCCGCAGTCACGTAAGCCGAGCCGGTAATGCTGGGCAGCACAAGTCCGTCGCGCACCACAATCGATCCTTCAAAAATTGTGCCCAGAATCCCTTCCTGCCGCCAGATTTCTCCCGGCGCAAGCTTGCCATCGGCATAAAGACAGGCCATCTTCGCGCTGGTCCCGGTGCCGCAGGGAGAGCGGTCATAAGCCTTGCCTGGGCAGAGTACGAAGTTGCGGCTGTGCGCGTTTTCACTCAGGGGCGAGTTGAATAACTCGATGTGGTCGATCTCCGCGCCCCCATCGCCCGTTATGCCATAGACTGCCAGCGCTTGCCTGATCTCCCAGGCAAAGTCGGTAAGTTGATCGACGTTCTTAAGTATAAGCGGCAGATTCTGGTGTTCGACCAGGTAAAACCAGTTACCGCCCCAGGCTATGTCGCCTCGAATCTCACCGAAATCCGGAATATGCACCGGCACATCTGCGCGACTGCGAAAACTAGGCACATTCGCAACCGTCACATCACCCGTTGCATGCAGTGTGGCGCTGACCACACCCACGGGAGTCTCAATACGATGCGTTCCCGGCGCGATCTTGCCAAGGTGCGCAAGGCTGACAACCAAACCGATCGTGCCGTGTCCGCACATGCCCAGGTAGCCGACATTATTAAAATAGATGACGCCGATATCACACGATGAATCGAACGGCTCGCACAACAGTGCGCCCACAAGAACATCTGAGCCGCGAGGCTCGCCCGCAACAGCCGAGCGGAAGGCATCATGCTGCGACCGGAATCGCTCAAGCCGCTCGGCAAGCGGCCCGGCGCCAAGATGTGGACCTCCGGAAACAACCAGCCGTGTAGGTTCTCCAGCCGTATGGGAATCGACGACTCGAATGCAATGAAAGCGCCCGCTGTCTGGCATAGAGAATTATCCGCACCGCTGAACAACTACCAAGATATCGATGTGCGGCGAAGACGGCAACGCGAACCGTGCTGTTAGAATTGCGCAACCCTTGCACCCGGAGCATTGCATGACTCCTTTTCGTGCCGTCATTCTTTTCCTGGCCTTCGTTGTGATTTCGAGTTCACCTTCCCGCGCATTACAGGCTACGCTGCCTCCAGCCAAACCTTCACAGTCAGCGCAGGTTCCTCCGGGTGGACGCACGCTGGAAGCGTCCGACCTCCAGGCGTTCTTTGATGGGATCATTCCCATGCAGTTGGAACGCAGCGACATTGCAGGCGCGTCGGTGCTGGTCATGAAGGACGGAAACATCCTGCTTGAAAAGGGCTATGGCTACGCAGATGAGAAGACGAAAAAGCCGGTCGATCCCAACACGACCATCTTTCGCCTGGCGTCGATTTCAAAGCTCTTCACCTGGATTTCAGTCATGCAGCTCGAAGAGCAGGGCAAGCTCGACATCGATACAGATGTGAACCGCTATCTTGATTTCAAGGTCAAGCCGGCTTTCGGCAAGCCAATCACCCTGCGCAACCTGATGACGCATACGGGAGGTTTTGAAGAAGAGACGAAGGACATCATCATTACCAATCCCAAGTGGGCGGTTTCGCTTCGTGATTTCCTGATTCAGAATCAACCGCGAAGGTTGTTCCCTCCAGGAATCATTCCTGCTTACTCCAACTATGGAGTCGGACTCGCCAGCTATATCGTGCAGCGCGTCAGCGGAGAGCCGTTCGAGCAATATGTCGAGGAACATATCTTCGCTCCGCTCGGGATGACGCATTCCACGTTCTATCAGCCTCCGCCGAAGGGCTTCGCAGCTGTGCCGTCTGAGGGCTATCGCGGAAACACGGAAGAGACGCCGGTCGGATTTGAAATCTTCAACCCAGTTGGAGCAGGGGGGCTTTCTTCCACTGCTTCGGACATGGGACGTTTCGGCATGGCGCTGCTCAATGGCGGAGAGCTGGATGGACAGCGCATTCTGAAGCCGGAAACGTTGGCCGCCATGTGGACGCCGCAGTTCCGCGCCAGCGAACAACTGCCGCCAATCTGCATGGGCTTCTATCAGACTTGGCGCAACGATCTGCATTGGATTGGACATGAGGGCGATCTGATTGCATTTCACAGCCTCTTCTTCGTCGAGCCGGTGGAGAAGCTCGTGCTCTTTGTCTCCTACAACTCTGCAGGCGGCGGAAACAAGCCGCGGCCGGAGATCATCGATATGTTTTCCGACCGTTATTTCCCGAGCGACAAGAAGCAGACCTTCATCAGCCTGCCCCGCAAAGACCTCGAGGCAATCGCCGGAACCTACCTGACCACCCGGCGCTCAGACAGCACCAGGTTGAGTCTTATGAATCTCTTCAATCAACGCAGCGCAAAAGTAGATAAAGATGGCGTCCTCCACGTCGAGAACGTTAAGGACCTTCGCGGACATCCAATCAAGTGGAAGCCGATCGGCCAGGACCTGTGGCAGCAAATAGGCGGTCAACAAAGGCTCTTCGCGATTCGTGATGGAAACGGGAGAGTGATACGTCTCGCATACGATTTTCCCGGGGTGCAGGCTCAGCGTGTGCCATGGTACGAGAACGGCAAGCTGATCTTAAGCATAGCGGGAGCCTGTCTTGCCGTTCTCACAGCCGTAGTCCTTGCATCTTTGAGCCGTCTGTGCCGGAGAATTTTTCTGCGCCAGCGCGGCAGGCCTTCACCACAGCCGAAGACCAGATGGCTCCCATTTGTCTCACAGGCCGCGGCATGGGTATGGGTGGTGATGCTGTCGACTATTTTTACCTTCTTTGCAATGAAAGGCGATGATCTCCTTCCGCCCACACCAGCCTGGGACAAGTATCTTTTCCTGATCAATGTGGTGACCGCGCTGGCTCTGCTGTTGAGCCTTTTCTCAGTCTTCTCGGGAATTCTCGTCTGGTGGCGCACCGATCTGCGCCGCATCACTCAGGTGAAATTCACGTTAGTGGCGCTGGCGTGTCTGTTATTAAGCTGGTTTGCCATTCACTGGAATCTGCTCGGCCCGGTAACGCGCATCTGAAATAGAAGCGGTGCGGCGAAATACCGCCAAAGACGCGCGGCTTCATGTCCTGCAAGACTCGAGTTCCTTCACTCCTTCTTGCTGGCCAGGGAAAGACGTGCTACAAACAGATTCACCTTACTGTAACGCGGCCTGAACGCAGATTGGGTCCAGTACATTCGAATAGAAGTATGAGAACGCTTCGTTCGAAACGTCTGGATTTGGTGTTTCAGCTGATAGGCAATGGTTTACAGCGCAGGCATTTCGGCACGGTCAGGGGTGTTGATGAGTACAACGCTTCCTCAAAGACATTCGCAGAACCCGCTTTTACGCGAGTATTGTCTCGATCGCGCATATGACGAGATGTTCGGGCCGGATGGCGAAATCCGGCCGCAGTATGAAGCGCTGTTGAAAGTCCTTACTTCACTTCCTCCGGAAGAGTTGCAGCGCCGCAAACACTATGCCGATGTCTCTTTTCTGATGCAGGGCATCACCTTCACCGTCTATGGGCAGGAAGAAGGCACCGAGAGAATTTTCCCTTACGACCTTCTGCCGAGGCTCATCAGCGCCGAAGAATGGGAGCGGATCGAGAGCGGTCTCACGCAGCGTATCACTGCTCTTAATCTCTTTCTTCACGACGTTTATCACGAAGGAAAAATTCTGGCGCAGGGCGTCATCCCGCGCGAAATTGTTTATAGCTGCCAGCACTTCCGCCGCCAGATGCGTGGATTGCAGGTTCCGCGTAACGTCTACGTCGCCGTCGCCGGAACCGATTTGCTGCGCCTGGAGAGCGGCGAGTATGTCGTGCTCGAAGATAATCTGCGCGTGCCGAGCGGCGTTTCCTACATGCTGAACAACCGGCGCGTCTTGAAGCGCACCCTGCCGCATCTGTTCCGCAGCTACGGCGTGCGTCCCATTGAAAACTACACCCAGGCGCTACTGGGGACTCTGCGCTCCCTTGCGCCCGAAGGTCGCCCTGAGCCTTCAATTGTGCTGCTCACGCCCGGCGTCTATAACTCGGCCTATTTCGAACACACATACCTCGCGCGCCAGATGGGGATTGAATTGGTGGAAGGCCGCGACCTTGTGACCCACGACAATATCGTCTACATGCGAACCACAGGCGGGTTAAGGCGCGTGGACGTAATTTATCGTCGCGTGGACGACGACTTCATCGATCCGCTTTCCTTCCGTCCAGATACGATTCTCGGAGCGCCCGGATTATTCAATGCCTATCGCGCCGGCAATGTCACCCTGGCGAATGCCTTTGGCACCGGAGTCGCCGACGACAAAGCCCTGTACGCGTATGTGCCGCAGATCATCCGTTTCTATCTCGATCAGGACCCCATCCTGAATAACGTTGAGACATACATCCTTGCTGACGCCAAACATCGACAGCATGTTCTGGCCAACCTGGACAAGCTGGTCGTCAAAGCCGTGGGTGAATCGGGCGGCTATGGCATGTTGATCGGGCCGCACAGCACAAAACAAGAGCGCGAAGAGTTTCGGCGCCGCATCGAAGCCAATCCGCGAAACTATATTGCCCAGCCTACGCTGTCGTTTTCGCGAGCGCCATGTTTTCAGGAGGACGGCAGCATCGAGCCGCGTCATGTAGACCTGCGCCCGTATATCTTATTCGGCGATAAGGTAACGATTGTGCCAGGCGGACTTACACGCGTAGCGCTGCGCAAAGGATCGCTCGTCGTGAATTCGTCCCAGGGCGGCGGCAGCAAAGATACCTGGGTGTTGAGCCAATAAAATATGCTTTCACGCGTTGCCGACAGCTTGTATTGGACCAGCCGCTATCTCGAGCGCGCCGAGCATACTGTGCGCCTGCTTGACATCAATCTGGGCCTGATGCTCGATAAATCGCACACCAGCGCAGAGCGCCGCTGGCTGCGCGTGCTCACGGCACTCGGGAACCCGGCCAATATTCAGTGGGAGGGCGATGCCTACAAGCTGGTGCAGGCGCTTTGCTTCGACACCGCCAGCCCGGCTTCTGTAGTGAACTGCATTATTTCTGCCCGCGAAAATGCTCGGCAGATACGCGAGGAGATCAGCACGGAACAATGGCAGCGTCTGAACCGCCTGTTCCATGAAGTCTCTCGCGCGCGCACGGAGCGATATTCCGATCTGCAGTTCGCCGAATTCCTGCCAACCGTCATCGATGGCGTCCATCTTTTTCAGGGCGTCACCGATACAACTCTGAGCCATGAGGAGGGTTGGCAGTTCCTGCAGGTCGGGCGTTTTCTCGAGCGCGCGTCTGCAACCGCGATGCTTCTGGACGTATATCACCGCGAGGTCGTGCGCTCACCGGAAGAATCGATGGACACCTACGAGTATCTAGAGTGGGTAGGATTGCTCCGCAGCTGCACCGCCTTCGAAGCCTACTGCAAGGTCTACACCGCGGATCTGACGTATGAGCGAATGATCGAGTTCCTGCTGCTGAATCCCGATTTTCCTCACTCGATTCGTTACTCCATTGATCATCTGCACCGGTCGCTCACTGCGATCCAGCAGGAAAGCCATCAGTTGAACGTAAATGAACTTATGCGCGTATCAGGAAAGCTGCGTACGCTGCTTGGCTACGATCAAGTGTCGGATGTCTTTGCAGTGGGACCGGGCAACTATCTGCGGCGCATTCTGCAGGATTGCCATCGCATCCACGACTTGATTTACGAAGTCTACATTCAATATTCGGTGCAGACAGCGCTGGCGCTATAGCCGGAAGGAGCACTTATGCTGTTTTATTCCGTGCGGCACCTTACCAAGTTCGTCTACAGCAATCCGGTAAGCGAGAGCGTGAGCGAGGTGCGCATGCACCCGCGCAACGACTCGAACCAGCGCTGTCTTAGCTTTGCCCTCTCGGTAAGCCCGCGCTGCCGCGTCTTCTCCTATCGCGATCACCTGGGAAATAACGTGCACCACTTCGATATTCCCGGGCAGCATGAGCAATTAGTCATGATCAGTGAGTCTCTTGTGGAGCATCAGCCGCTCTCCGATATCCCATCGTTCCTGGCGCCCGATGCATGGAAGGAACTGGATGCGCTGGTCGCAGAAGGCGATTACTGGGAGATGCTGCTGCCGAGCGAGTTTGCCCAGCCCACGCCGTCGCTGCTCGATCTTGCGGCGAAGCTGAATGTCGTTCGCCGCGATGATCCATTGCTGCTGCTGCATGAGCTGAATGCAAAACTCTACGACTTCTTCAGCTATGCGCCGCGCAGCACGCGTGTTGATTCGGCCATCGATGAAGCTCTTGCGACGCGCGAAGGAGTCTGTCAGGACTTCGCTCATGTAATGATTGCTCTGGTTCGAAGTCTCGGCATTCCATGCCGTTATGTCAGTGGTTATCTGCATCACCGCAAGGAGGACCATGACCGCTCCACACATGACGCAACCCACGCATGGGTCGAGGCGTTTCTGCCTCATCTGGGTTGGGTGGGTTTTGACCCGACAAACCACCTGATTGCCAGCGACCGCCACATCCGCACAGCCCTTGGGCGTGACTATGCCGATGTGCCGCCGAGCAAGGGTATCTATCGTGGCCGTGCTAAAAGTCAGCTGTTCGTTGCCGTGCACGTTGAGGCATACGAGCAGGCCCCATCGCTCGACAAGGAAATGCCGATCCCGGAAGACTGGTCGATGCTGGTCGAGAAAGCGCAGGCGCCCCCACCGCCGCCGGCAGAGCCTCTGCTCCTCATCCAGGCGCAACAACAGCAGCAGCAATAGACAAGGGTTTAGTACCGCCATTCGGTGGAAGTTCCAGCGCCACGATCCAAATAAATACGTGTTATACGGTGTTGCGAGTTCTTCTTATGCGCATGTCTTGTTACTTGCTGTTTCTAAGGCATTACAAGGAAATTCGCCCAGCAACTTATAGTTTGCCGGGCAGGCTTCTTAGCTCTTAGTAATAACCCTTATTTATCTGCGGCATTTGATTTACGTGATATCCGAAATTTGTTGTTGAAATGATGAATTCGTTCAAACTAAGTTTGGACATGGCAGTCATCCGACAGACGTTTCACCCCGCTCGCTATCCCAAAGAGCACGCTTTCCAATGAGGTTCTCTTCTCTCGTGCTTCCAGTGCTTCGGTAGAGCGGTAAAAAACCATTCAGAAAACAGATCACTCCCCATATTCCTTTGGAGGTCTTCACCATGTCGTTCCGAAGTAGCAGTTCTATATCTCTATGCAACGCATTCCTGCTCCTGCTTGCCGTGTGCGTGTTCGTTCCGATCTCGACGCACGCGCAGACATTCCGCGGCGGCATAAATGGAGTGGTCACCGATCAGGCTGGCGCAGTCGTAGCCGGCGCTCAGGTTGTGGCTACGGCAGATGCCACCCAGGTCGCACACACGACAATCACCTCGAGTGGAGGCGAATTCTCGTTCCAGGATCTCCCGCTGGGCACTTATACTGTCACCGCAACCGCCCCCAGCTTCCAGACAGTCAAGATCGGCAATGTCGGCGTAACTGCGGGCACGATCTATACGTTGCCCATTAAGCTCAGCGTAGCGTCCCAGGCAACTACCGTTGAAGTCTCTGCTGCTGCGCTCGCCCTGGATACAACCTCAACCACGCAGACCACGGTACTGCAAAGCAAAACCGTGCAGGACATTCCGCTCAACGGGCGCGACTTCACCCAGCTCATTGCCTTGACTCCAGGTTTTGCCGGATACGTTGGCGGCGGCTTTGGCTCGTTGAATGGCACTCGCGCCAACCAGATGAACTGGCAGATTGACGGCATCGACAATAACGACCTGTGGCACAACATCCCTGCAGTCAATCAGGGCGGCGTCTCCGGCATTGCCGGAATTGTGCTGCCGATTGATGCGGTGGAACAATTCTCCGCGCAAACGCAAGCGCCTCCTGAATCAGGCAGAAACCCCGGAGGCACAATCAATTTAAGCTTGCGATCCGGCACCAACGGAATTCACGGCACCGCATACTACTTCAACCGCAACGAAGCTCTTGGGGCCAAAAATCCCTTCACTGCAACGAAGCAGGAAGTGAGAAATCAGAACTGGGGTTTCTCGGCAGGCGGTCCTTTCATCAAAGACAAGCTCTTCTGGTTCACAACGTTTGAAAAGCAGAACTTTACCATCGGCGTCCCGGCCCAGGCGACCGAACCATCACTTGCCTATCAGGCCGAGGCCGAGGCGGTCCTTGCCAATCACGGAATTGCAGTCAATCCGGTTGCTCTTGCGTTGATCAATGGAAACGGTTCTGCGAAGGGCCTTTGGCCAACCTATGCCCTCAACGGACCTGCATCCACGGACAACTACACCAGCGTCGATCCCGAATATGGCTACAGCTACAACGGCCTCATCAAGCTCGATTACACAATCAACGACCGCAACAGTCTTTCTGCCCACTGGTTTGGCGGCCAGGGAAATCAGGTAGCGCCAGTTGGATCAGTTCTGAAGCCCTACTACGAAGTGGCTCCGATTCACGTTCAGAATTACGCACTGGTCTATAACCACGTGTTTACGCCCACGATCGCGAACCAGGTTCTGGCCGGCGTGAACTATTTCAATCAGGTCTTCAGTGATTTCGAGACAGACTTCGATCCCGCGGCTCTGGGACTTGTCACGGGCTCGCCCTTTCCCGGAGCGCCCAACATCAACATCGGCGCGAACGGAGAGTTTGATCCGACCGGCGAAACCCCGCCTGAGGGCCGCAACGACATTACCGGTCACCTTACCGACGACCTCTCCTGGACGGTCGGAAAACATCAATTCAAGTTCGGCGGAGAATACCGTCAGGCCCAGTTGAATGAGTTCTACCACCGCCACGCATTAGGTTCTCTGACGTTCGACGGAGCACAAGGGCCATGGACTTCCGCTGATCTTGCACCCTACGGCGGCGATACAAACCTGCTGCCCCTCGCCGACTTCATGGCCGGCTACATCTCGCCAACCGGCTCTTCCATCGCGATTGGAGACCCCGAGCGGCAGGTCTTCGTCAACACCTTCGACATCTTTGCGCAGGACACATGGCAGGTCTTTCCGAAGCTGTCTTTCAACTACGGCGTCCGTTACGACTATGAAGGACCGCTCCACAACGGTAATAAAGATCTCTCTGTCTTCCGTCCCGATCTTGGCGGTATTGTCTTCCAGGGTGACCAGATCAGCTCACTCTATAAACAGAGCTGGCTGAACTTCAGCCCGCGTATAGGGCTCTCCTACCAGGCAACCAACAATACGGTCATTCGCGCCGGCTATGGGTTCTACTTTGATACCCCCAACCTGAATCCATTCCTCGACAACCGTCCAGGCAACGGCGCTCCAAACGGCGTGGAAGGCAATCCCAGCGGTCCGAGCCCGGTGCTTACCGTTCAGCCAAACAACATTGGTTCGACAAGTCCGATTCAGAGTGGAGTTCCGGTATTTCCATCCAGCAGCGCCGCCGACTGCCCTTGCGCGCTGTTCTCTGTTAACAAGAACTTCAGCACGCCTTACAACATGAACTACAACTTGCAGTTAGAGCAAAGCCTCAACAGCAAAGTGGTGGCGCAGCTTGGATATGTAGGCAGCGAGGGTCGCCGCCTCCTGAGCCTGCTCGATATCAACCAGGGTTTTGTAAATCCGGGCGTAGGAGTTGCTCCGGGAACCTACTCGACCTTCGTACAACCATCGGTCAGCACCAATGCTCTCGTTGGCACAAATCCGATCAACCAGATCGAGAGCATCGGAACGTCTAACTACAACTCGCTGCAAGCCACGTTAAGAACGCAAAGCTGGCACCGTCTCAGCTCCAGCGTGAGCTACACCTGGAGCCACAACCTGGATATAGTAAGTCAGTATCGCGGCACGCTGCCTCAGGACAGCCATAACTTCAAAGGCGACTACGGCAACAGCGATTACGACGTGCGCAACACATTTGTAGGGTTCTTCTCCTACGAGATCCCGGGCTCCAGCCATCTCAAACGCCTCAGCTCCGGGTGGCAGGCGAACACATTGCTGACGCTGCATGGCGGCCAGCCATTCAGCGTCTTTTCATCCAGTGACACGACGGGCACAAACGAAGGTGTGCAGCGCGCCGACGTGGTGGGAAATCCCTACAATGGAGTGCATCACAACTCAAGCACCACGCAGTCGTGGCTGAACGCTGCAGCCTTCGTGAATCCCGCGCAGTACACATTCGGAGATTCACGCCGCAATCAATACTACGGCCCTGGCTATGGTTCCTGGGACCTGTCGTTCTTCAAGAACACGCCGATCACCGAACGCATCAATACGCAATTCCGCGTCGAGATGTTCAACCTGACCAACAAATCCAACTTCGCGCCCCCGAGAAATACGGTCGGATCGCAGTTGGGTACGTTATATGACACGATCGGCGACTACAATGGAGCCCCGGGCATCGGCGCCGGCGAACCGTTCAACACGCAGCTTGCTTTGAAGATCATCTTCTGATTCGCTTACAACCTCGTGTGGCGCATAATACGCTGCATACCCCTTTACTGACCTGCCCGGCAAATCCGGGCAGGTTGTATCTCGTTTGTATATCTCTGGAGTGAAACGGACCTATGGGATTGAGTCGACGTGAATTTTTGACGCGGGTAGGACAGGCCGGCGGCTACGGTGCTGCTTTCATGATGATGCAGTCGCTCGGCCTGATGCCCGCGCCTGGAGCGTATGCGCAGGACGCGCTGAAGCCGGTTCCCGGCAAGGGCACCCGCGTAGTGATTCTTGGAGGAGGCATTGCCGGCCTGGTTTCTGCCTACGAGCTCGGCAAATCAGGATACCGATGTACCGTGCTCGAAGCGCGCGAGCGCGTAGGCGGCCGTAACTGGAGCATCCGCCGCGGCACAAAGGTGCAATTCGCCGACGGCACGCAACAGATGTGCGATTTTGCAGAAGGCCACTACTTCAACGCAGGCCCGGCGCGTCTGCCTTCGATCCACACCACCATGCTCGGCTATTGCCGCGAGCTGGGCGTGCCGCTGGAAGTGGAAGTCAACACCTCGCGCGGCACCTTGATGCAATGCGACAACATGAACGATGGCAAGCCGGTTGAGCAGCGGCAGATGGTGAATGACACGCGCGGCCACGTTTCCGAGTTACTGGCAAAATGTATCAACAAAGGAGCGCTTGACCAAGATCTGAGCAGCGAAGACAAGGAGCGCATGCTCGCGTTTTTGCGAGAATATGGCGACCTCTCTCGCGATTATGCCTTCAAAGGAACCGAGCGCTCCGGCTTCAAAATCTATCCTGGAGCCGGTCCTGAAGAGCCGGAAGCCAAAGACCCGCTCCCCATGCACGCGCTCCTCAACGCCGACCTGTGGCAGGGACTTCTCGCCGAAGACGTGATCGACTGGCAGGCGACCATGTTCCAGCCAGTCGGCGGAATGGACCGCATTCCTGCTGCCTTTGAAAAGAAGCTGGGCAACGTCGTCCGTTATGGCGCCGAGGTGACGAGAATTCGCCAGTCGCCAACCGGTGTCACCGTCACTTATCTCGAGCGCAAGACGGGGAAATCGGAAACAGTTACCGCAGACTACTGCATCTGCGCCATGCCCTTCAGCGTAGTCAAGACAATCGACGCCGACTTCTCGCCGGACATCAAAGAACTGATCAGTGAAAGCACGTATGACTCCGGTTACAAGATCGCGTGGGAGTCGCGCCGCTTCTGGGAGCAGGAATACAACATCTACGGCGGTCTTTCCTACCTACGGCAGACTGTAGACGTCGTATGGTATCCAAGCGCGTCGTTCTTCTCACAGAGCGGCATTATCCTTGGAGGCTATTCGATCGAGAATGGCACCGCTTTCGGACGTCTGCCGAACATGCAGGCCAAACTCGACGCATCCCGCGCATCCATCGAAAAGCTGCATCCCGGATACTCGAAAGAATTGACGAATCCGGTCTACATCAACTGGGGCGAAATTCCCTTCAACCTCGGCTCGTGGATCCACGGCTACGGCAGCGACTACGCAAAGACCTACAAGCGCATCATCGTCCCCGATCGCCGCGTTTACTTCGCCGGCGATCACACCAGCCACATCATTGGCTGGCAGGAGGGCGCCGCGCTTTCCGCATACCGCACCATCAACCAGATTGGAGTCGCAGTGCAGAAGGGAGGATCGAGTGCGGCTTAACCTTTCGATCAGATCAAAGGTGTTGTTCTCATTTGTCGTCGTCACCGTCACTGTGCTGACATGGGCAGGCGCGGTCCAGGCGCAGCAGAAGATCACACGCATTCCGCTGCCCCCGCCTCACGCGAGTTTTCCCATTTCGCAGGGCGTCTGGGTCGGGGACACGCTCTACCTCAGCGGCATGATGTCTGCGACCATCGGCACACCCACGCCGGGAGACACCAAGGAGCAGACCATCAGCGCCATCCAGCAGATTCAGAAAGCATTGGAAGCGCAGAAGCTGACACTGGGCGATGTCGTCATGATGCATGCGTATCTCGCGGGCGATCCGGCCAAGGGCGGCAAGATGGACTTTGCCGGATTCATGGCAGGATACACGCAGTTCTTTGGAACGAAAGAGCAGCCCAATGTGCCGGCGCGCAGCGCCATGCAGGTGGCAGCGCTCGCTGCTCCTACCGGCCTTATCGAAATTGAAGTGATCGCCGTTAGTCCGAAGTAGCCTGCAGTCGGACAAAAGAAAAAGCCCCGCTGATCGGGGCTTTTTCTTTTGTGTTACACGTTCAGGAGAGATGGGTATGTGGCGTGTTCCGCAGCCGCTCTGGCAAAGGAAGCGGCTCAAGGCCGGCCGTTGACGTGGCCATGACTTCCTTGTAGGCGGTGCGGAATTTTTCCATGTCCGTGTGCGTGCCGACAGTAATACGCACGTATGTCGGCCAGGATGGCCACACACGCCCGATGTAAACATTCTTCTGCTGCATTGCCGCCAGCACTTCCTTGCCGGGCCGTCCAGTATCGAGCATGAAGCAGTTGCTCTGGGACGGTGTGAACTTGTAGTTGTTCGCTGCGAGCCATTCGAACGTTTCCTGTCGGATATCCGCGTTGATCTTCTTGCGTTGGGAAATGAGATCCTTGTCCTGAATGCTGGTGGTCGCCGCAGCCACAGCCATAATCGGCAGGGAATTCATTCCGTAATACTGCAGCTTTGCCAGCAGATCAGGGCGCCCGATCGCAAGCCCACAGCGCACGCCCGCCATTCCATAAAGTTTCGAGAATGTCCTCAGCACGATGACATCCTTGTCTGCCTTCACCAGATCGAGCGACGGCGTGGCGTCGGAGAAATGAATATAAGCCTCGTCGATCAGCACAACCGCCCCCTTCGGCTTATTGGCGACTGCGTATTCAATGTCCTCGCGGCTGGTGATCGTCCCGGTAGGATTGTTGGGATTGCAGATGTAAAGCACGCCCGCATTCGGATCGGCAGCCACCATCGCCTTCACGTCATGCCCATAATCTTTCGTGAGCGGAACCTGCAGGACCTTCGCGCCATTCAATTTGGCGGCGTACATACCCGCCTCATAACCGGGATCGCCCGTCACATAGGGCTTGTCTTTCGATGTGTACGCAAGCACGGTGTAGTGCAGTGGTTCGCTCGATCCCGCATACGCCATCACGTAGTCAGGTTTAAGGCCCTCCATGGTGCTGAAGGTCGTCACCAGCTTCTCCGTCAGGTCGAAATCATAGCGCCCACCTTCGGGAATCAGGCTGGAGATCGTTGCGCACGCGCCGGAGCATGGGCCAAGAGGATTCTCGTTGGCATTGATGCGAACAGCATCCGCTGGAATAGGCTTGTACATTCTGCGGCGCTGCGCATTTGCAAGGTGCGCTTCAGTCAATATGGGAATCGATGCTACGACCGAAGCAGCAGCGGAGTAACGGAGAAACGAGCGGCGGGAAAAACGAGCGACAGTGCCAATTCCATCAAGCTCGACAGGACACATAGCTATCTCCTGAATTGTGGATACCGCAAATCTAGCCCCTTGAAGCTGCGGAAACAAGCCCGGAGCCGCAGTTTTTGCAGGTATTCGCATAGCTTCTTTGCAAAATAAGTATCGATTATCAGGCGCAGGAATCAGACCGAGTCAACCCGCCTCCTCAGTAGCCTGATAACGAAACCATAGCCCGCCATATATGACACCTTGTGTCATAATTCTCGCGTCGCCTTTGTAAATTCTTTTTGCGCCATGCGAGACGAACTGCCATGAGAGCCGACCGCCTGATGTCCGCACTGCTAATGTTGCAGGCACGCGGCCAGATGACTGGCCGCGAGCTGGCGCAGAAGCTGGAAGTTTCAGAGCGGACGGTGCATCGCGATATGGAAGCGCTGAGCGCTGCCGGGGTGCCGGTCTTCGCTATGCGAGGCGCACATGGTGGGTGGCAGCTCGACGAGGATTGGCGCACACAGGTGCCGGGCCTCGATGAAGCGGAGCTGCGCGCTCTGCTGATGGCGCAGCCGCGCACGCTGGGCGACAAGCGGCTTGCCGCGGCCGCCGATCGCGCCATCGGCAAGTTAATGGCAGCCTTGCCGCAGCCGTTGCGCGAAAGGGCGGCTTCAATCCGCGACCGGCTCCACATTGATACGACCGGTTGGCGCGGCACCACAGAGAACCTGTCCATGCTGGCCATTGTGCAGGATGCCGTGGCGCAGGATCGCAAGCTGAACTTCTGGTATTGGCGCGCCGGCCGCGAGCGCGTAGAGCGCACCGTCGATCCGCTGGGACTGGTGGCCAAAGGCAGCACATGGTATCTCTTCGCCGGCACGGATCGCGGCAACCGTACGTACCGCATCTCGCGCATGGAGGACGCGAAGCTGCTCGATGTGCCGAGCGTTCGTCCGCCGAACTTCAACCTGGAAGCGGCATGGAAGATCTCCGCCGAAGAATTCCGCGACGAGGTGAACCGTGAGATCGAAGCAGCGCGGCGCGGCTATGAAGCGCGGCAGGAAGCCGAGCGCAGGGCCGCGCAGGAGATGGAGATTGCCCGCGAAGTGCAGGCGCGGCTCTTTCCGCAGCGGCTTCCTCCCAGCCAGTCGTTGGACTACGCGGGTGCCTGCATTCAGGCGCGCAAGGTTGGCGGCGATTACTACGACTTCCTCGATCTCGGATCGCAGCGCCTTGGTTTGGTCATCGGCGACATTGCCGGAAAAGGAATTGCGGGGGCACTGCTGATGGCCAATCTGCAAGCGAGCCTGCGCGGCCAGCTGGCCAGGGCTCTTGATGAGCCGCACCGCCTGCTGCAATCGGTGAATCAGCTCTTCCACGAGAACACAGCAGAGAACGCATACGCGACTCTCATCTTTGCCGAGTACGACGACAAAGCGCGGATGCTCCGCTATGCCAACTGCGGACATCTTCCAGCTCTGCTGTTGCGTGGCAGCGGCCAGATGGACCGTCTGCACTCTACCTGCACCGTTCTCGGGCTTTTCCGTGATTGGGAGTGTCAGGCCAGCGAAGCATGCCTTCTGCCCGGCGACACGCTGGCGCTTTACACGGACGGCGTGACCGAGGCCTGCAACGATCAGGGAGAAGAATTTGGCGAGGAGCGTCTGGCTGAGGCGCTGCATCGGCACCGGCATCTTTGCGCCAGCGGACTGCTTGCGGCAGTGGTGGATGAGGTGCAGCGCTTCAGTCCTCAGGAACAGCAGGACGACATCACCCTGATAATCGCCCAGTGCCGGGAAACCGACCAGCAGCTGCTGTTCGATCGTCCTGTGTAATCATTCCCGGCTGAAGACTGATTCGCCGGGAATGATTATGCGCAGTCAGCGTTTAGTAGGAGTGCGGATAGCCGCGCATCAGGTGCTCGACGCCGACTTCATATCCGCGGCGGAATCCATGGCGATAGGCTTCGCGGTCGTAATGCGGAACCGGCGGATGACGGAATTCGTCACGGTTCTCAACGTTGGGCGGACGATGGTTCTCGTAATCCTTGCGCGCGCCCTCGATGCCGTCGTGGAAACCCTGCGCTTCTACTCCCTGAATCTCAGCCGGCGGGTTGGTCCATACTTCATGACCATAATCTGGCGGAGGTGGCGGTGGACCCTGCTGTGCCTGTATTACCGGAACGCTTAAGAGCGCAGCTGCTGTCAACGCAGCTATCGATAGACCTGGGATGGTTTTCTTCATACGTGGGTTCTCCGTTTTCTTCTGTCGAGTGGTGACTTCATCTCCCACTCTTCTTTGTCGGACCCCTTTTTCGATGAAGAGTTCCGCAGGGGTGTTGCACGCTGAATTTGCGCGCAACCAGGCAACCCTGAAGGCTCAATCAGCTTCGTGCGCAGTTACTGACGCGCTGCGTTCTGCAGCTTTGTCCACTCATCATCGGATGCTGCGGCGACTGCTCCGTGCGCGAGCGCGAATGCGACGAAACCTTCGGGAGCGTTGCGCACCCCGAAGACGTTGGCCAGACGCATCGACGTGATTCCATCCCAGCGGATGTTCTTGAGATCGGTGTTGCGCAGGTCCGTGTTTGTCAGGTCGGTACGCGACAGATCGGACGAGCTAAGGTTCGCGCTGTTCAGGTCTGCGTTGTTTAGATCGGCGTCGCTGAGTTTTGCGCGTTCGAAGTCAGTCTCGCGGAAATTCGCCGACCGCAAATTACAGAAGCTGAGGTCGGCATCGCGGAAGACGCTCATGCGCAAATCCGCAGCTTCGAAAGAGCAGCGGCTCAGCATCGCACGCGGAAGCTGCACGCCGCGCAGAAACGCGAGCGAAGCGTCAAGCCCGGTGAGCGCAACGCGGTCATGGTTCAACTCCTCCAGTGCCTCGATGCGGCCGCCGCTGCCACCTTTGCCCTGCGCCGTGTTGATGACAGTCCATGCGGTGTAGTGCCGCATGCGCGTGCGCTTGCCGCTGTCGGCGAAATAGAAAATCACAACGACGAGCACGGAGAATGTTCCGAGGTATTCGAGCACCTCCAGCAGCGCCCAGTTGCCGAGCGCCCATGCGACCCATTGCAAATACCACTCGAGTTTGTGGAAGGGAATCGTCCAGCTTGCGCGGATTTGGGCTCGCCGTTCAGACCACGCAGGCGGGCGGTGGGGTTGTCGGATTC
>Ga0335073_10003092_pt1 | contig 23031 bp, 23 predicted proteins | sample Lox_Sample_22_FD_207093 | JGI IMG/M metagenome (GOLD analysis project Ga0335073, IMG submission 207093) | Soil microbial communities from Loxahatchee National Wildlife Refuge, Florida, United States - Lox_Sample_2.2 | ecosystem: Environmental > Terrestrial > Soil > Wetlands | place: USA... | reverse complement strand
ACTCTCCGGACACAAACTTCGCGTCCCATGAACCGCGTCAGAGCTGATCCGGACTCCTGTATGGGGTACTCCGCAATGCAGAAAGGGCCGTGTCCGAAGACACCAGCCCTGTTCGCTCTTGTTGCGAGGAAGCCGTCCCTTATCCCAAACCGAAGAATGCCGGTTCCCTCAAACTCAGCTGGCGGAGGGATTTGAACCCCCGACCCTCTGATTACAAATCAGATGCTCTACCAACTGAGCTACGCCAGCACTGCCAAACCTACCGAAAGTATCACAGAGGCAATCAAATTGCAAGCGGGGCTTTCCGGCCCGCAGCACACTCGTTGCCACCATCGAATTTATTATACCCGTCGAGCCCCTTGTATGTCTTATTGTGCAGCCGGTTTCGAAAAGACACTGTCGTCCAGCAGGACGTTGTGCCGGACTTCCGTCACGTGGATCGTCAGCACTGTGTCGCCAGACGTCTCCTGGATCAAGAACGGCCGCCGGAGCCCGTCCACCTCGCGATAATCGTCAAAATCCTCGCGGAAGTCAACCGGTCCCTGCGCGTTGTGGTGGCGGCTCACGACGCGAATGGGCAATCCGCTCGCGGCGTCGAAGTAAATCTCGTCCGGATCGCCGTCGGGCACATCCGCTTCAACCTCGTAGGTGTCGCGATCGTTGATTCTCGCGGGGCCGACCACGAGCAGTTTCGTGTACAGCTTCTTCATGTCGAGCGGATGGTAGAAATCGGCATCTCGCTTGGTTTCATCGAGCTCAGCCCCGGTTTGCTCGCGCAGACCGTGTTGCGGATCGTCGGCCCATCCCACCGTGCCGTCGTATCCCTGCCGAAATAAAATGCCCGCTATCCGAATCTCCGAGAGAATGCGGTCGGGCGCCTTTTCGCGGAGCTCGATCGTGCCCGAAAGATTCGCGGACGGCACTTCGATCGTTCCCGTCGTTACGCGCGACGTCACCCTCGTCCAGGCTGCGCGGCCTCCCGTCGCGTCGAGATAGCGATTTAAGATCTGTTCGATCGAGGGCGCCGGCGCCGCCGCGGAACTTGGCGCTGGAGCCTGCGCGGCCGCGGACGCCACGAGCGTGCATCCCAGAAATCCAATCGCAACGATTCGCTTGCAGTTCATCGCAGCACGTTTCCGATACGCAATCGCCCCGCGAAACATTACACTATTTCGAGCCCGCAATGCCTGCTTCGACCACAAAACGCATCCTCGCGGTAATTGCCGCGATTCTGGGTGTGGCGATGATCGCCTTGGGTGTTCATCTCTACCGCAGTCGCCGGCCCGTTGCGCCGCCGGCGCCGGTTACAGCGGCGGCTCCCGCGACTCTCGGCCAGCTCCCGCCCGACGCACCCGGCCTCGCTTATATAGATGTCGTTGCGCTTCGTAAGTTGCAAGGGTCGACGCTTGCGTCGCTGCTAGGCCTCGCGGGCCCGGCTCCCGCCGAGGATCGCGATTACCAGGACTTTGTCCGCGGCACGGGATTCGACTACACGCGCGATCTCGACAACGCGGCGATCGCCTTCTGGTTGGCGAATCGCGTCGATGCGTCGAACAACTCCGACACCGACCAAGTGGTCGTCATCGCCGAGGGGCGCTTCGACCAAACGAAGATCGATGGGTATGCCTTGCGCACGGGACACGTGGTGACGCGCGGCTCCGAACAGATCTACGAAGTTCCCGGCAAGCCGCCCGTCGCCTTCGAGTTTCTCGCGCCGAATCGAATCCTGCTTGCCAGCGGCAAGAATCCCGCGAGCCTGCTCGGTCCCTACGCCACCGCGCGCCGCGATCCGGCCGTGCAAACGCTGATCGACCGGGTGGCGGCCGCGCCGCTCTTTGCGGTGGCGCGCACCGACAACCTGCCGCCGACCTTCTACGACAGCTTCCGCAGCTCTCCGCAGCTCGCAGGCGTGGCGCGCGATATCCAGGGACTCACCCTCGCCGGCCAGCCGAGCGGCAACGACTTGCAACTTGCGCTCGACGCCGAATGCAGTTCGATGGCGCACGCCATGGAGATGTCGACGCTGCTCGACGGCCTGCGCCTGCTCGGCTCGATGGCGCTCTCCGGTCCCAAGACGCGCCGGCAAATGACCCACGACCAGATCGAATTTGCCAACGCCGTGCTCGGCCAAGCGAAGATCAGCCATCAGGATCGCTGGGTGCGCGTGTCGCTCGACGTGACTCCTGCGATGCTCGGCGAGAAAACTTCGGCGTCAGACCCATAGCCGCTCCGGAATTCTGCGACCGCTAGGGTAAGGCGAAGGCGATGACGCTGTCGCCGGGGGCGTCGTTGAAGAAGCCGTTGATGGCGACGATGCCGGGGCCGCCGAAGGCCTCGACGACGACGTACTGCTTGCCGTTTTTCCCCGTGTACGTGACCGGAATCGTGTGTGCGCTCGCGTCGATCTTTTCGGTCCACACCGTCTTTCCGGTGCGCGCGTCGAAGGCGCGGAAGCGGCCGTCGTTGGTGGCGCCGATGAAGATCAGCCCGCTCGCGGTGACGATCATCGATCCCGTATTCGGCGCGCCGGTATCCGGAAAGCCTTTCTCGGCGAGCGCGTCGACGGTGCCGAACGGCTTGCGCCAGACGATATCGCCCGTCTTCGCGCTGACCGCGAAAATTTCGGCCCACGGCGGCTGGATGCACGGCCAGCCGTTTTTCGAATCCCAGAATCGCGCGTCGTAGCGCGACGTCCCGCCCGGAAACACCTTGTCGTACGGCCCGCCCTGCGGATTCGGATGATCCGCCTTCACGATGCGCCCCGTCTGCCCGGCGTTGAACGTAGTGGTGCCGAAGATATAGCCGAGCTTCGGATCGAACGCGACGCCGCTCCAATTCCCCGAACCCTCGCGGCCGGGAAAGATCACGGCCATCCTGTCCATGTCCATGCTGTAGGGCGTGAACGGGCCAAGATTGTAGAAGTGGTTCTCGTCCCAGAAGTTCCTGCAGAATTCCGCGTGCTCCGGCGTGAGCGTGTAGAGATCGCCTTTCGTGATGCTCATCGGAGCGAGCGGCGGCGGCTTCAGCGGAAACGGCTGCGTGGGCGAAGTCTCATCGCCGGGAACGGTTGTTTGCGGCACCGGGCGCTCTTCGAGTCCGAAGAGCGGATCGCCGTTGGTGCGATCGAAAAGGAAGAGCAGGCCCTGCTTGCTGAACTCGGCGACGCCGGGAATCGTCTTGCCGCCGCGCTTGATATCGAAAAGCGTGGGCGCGCCGGGCACGTCCCAATCCCACAAATCGTGATGAACGAGCTGGCGGTACCAGACGAGCTTTCCCGTGTTGGCGTCGAGCGCAACCACGCTATCGCCAAAGAGCGTGTCGCCGAGCCGCACGCCGCCGTAGAAATCGGGGCCGCCCGTCGGCGCCACCGGGACGTAGACGATCCCGCGCTCGGGATCGAGCGTCATGAAGCTCCACACGTCGTCGCCGCCGCGGACGTTCCAGCTATCGCCCTTCCACGTGGCGTGCTCGGGCGTGCCCGGCTGCGCCTTGGTGTCAAACGACCAGACGAGTTTTCCGGTGCGCGCATCCCACGCTCGGATCATCGGAACGCCGTTGTCACCACAGATCACGAGATCGTGATAGATCATAGGCGCCGCCGAAGGAGACTCGCCCGAAAGAAATCCGCCTTCGCCGAAGCCGGCCACGGGCATTCCCGTCTTCGCGTCGAGCGCCAGCATCTGGCGGCCGTTAACGCCGAGGAAAAGCCGCGGCGCGGTTTGGGCGTCGCCGGGCCAGTAGGCCAGGCCGCGGCGCTGCGTGCCCTTCGTCTCGTACTTCCAGATCTGCGTGCCGGTTTCAGGATCGAGCGCGAAGACGCTTTTGCCCGCAACCAGATACATCACGCCGTCGGCGACCAGCGGCGCGCCTTCGGAATTGACGTCCGCCGCCGCTTCGCCGCCCGTGTGGAAGGTCCAGGCGCGGACGAGCTTCGTCACGTTGTGCGGGTTGATCTGCGTCAGCGGGGAGTAGCGCGTCGATTCGGGATCGGCGCCGGGATATTGCCAGTTCGTTTGGGCTTGCAGGGCGAGGGGGAAGAGCAAAAAGAAAAGAGCGGCGAGTCGCGCGCCGCTCTGGAAATTTCGAATCCGCCGTTTTCGGCCGCTGCGAACCACCCGGCTAATTGGCAGCCAGCAGCGGATCGACGTCGTGCTTCATGTCGGCCAGCGCGAGGGCGTGTTCGTAGTAGTGGGCCTCTTTGCCGTCTTTGTCGTAGATGATCGTCATCGGCAGGGCTTCACTCTTGGCCCAGCGGGCGTCGACGTCCTTGTAATAGGAGTCGTCCGTGGTCGAAGCGATGTAGACAGGGAAAGGCGGCTTCTGCTCGGAGATATACTTCGCCATCTCGGCCTTTTCGGCAGCGTCCGTCACGTCGTTCATCGAGACTTCGACGACCTGGAGCTTATCGCCGTATTCCTTCTGTAGCTTCTCGATATCCGGGAATTCCGTGTGGCACGGGACGCAATACGTGGCGAAGAAATTGAGGAAGACGACCTTGCCTTTGTTCGCCGCGACGAGATCCTTCACGTCCTGCGGCTTCACGACCTTGATATCGGGCGAATTGGCCTGAGCGCGCACGAGGGGCGCAGCCGCAAAGAACATGCAGGCTGCGCCCAGCGCCACGCTCACGAGCTTGATCGCGACGCTCGATTTCACTGTCCGCTCCCCGAAGCTGGGGCCGGAGCGGAGGCCAGCATCTTCGCCGACGCATCCGTCACCTGCGAGAACGTATCGTTCGTGACGTTCACGAAGTTCGCGTACACCTGCCTGTTGATGTCCACCAGGATCGTGTTCTGCGCATCCGGATTCAGCTTGTAGAGCCTCATGCCGGTATCTGCGGTGCCTTTGGCAAAGAACACGAGTGGAATCGTGATGTTCTTGTCGTGGGCGAGCTTGGCAAGCCAGTCCTTCGACTCAGGACCGGAAATCATCACCGCGAAGCCCTTGAGGTTTTTGTTCGACTGCACCAGCTGGTTGAGCTTCACGATCATGTCCGCCGCCTGATCGCTCGGCTTCGGGAAGAAACCGATGACCGTCGGCGCGGTGCCGTATTCGCAGACGTAGCAGGTGTCCTGGCCGGCGTACTTTCCGGTCACGTCGATCACGCGCAGCGAAGGAGTGACGGCTCCCACCGGGCGTCCCGAGGCCATCGGGCCGGCGGTCGTGGCTGTCTCGGCAGGCGCTGCCGGGGCGGCGGCATCGGCCGGCGCGGCGCCGGCTGGAGCCTCAGCGGTTTCGCCCGCTGCCGCGGCAGCGTTGGCCATCTTGATGGCGTTAGCGGCATCGGTTCCGTCAACCGGGTACTTGAGCGCGACCCACTTGTACCACCCGCCTTCGAGGATCTTGGCGTTCAGATAGCCGAATTCGGCGAGCTTCTTATACATATCGATCGAATCTTCGTCGTGGTTGCAGGGGCAATAGAGAACCAGCATCTTGTCGCGCGGGAGGCTGATCGGCGGCCTCACCTGCTGCACCCATGGGTAATTGATGGCGCCCGGAATATGTCCATCGGCAAACGCCTCTTCGGGCTGCGTATCGACCAGCACAAAGCTCGTGTCGTGGTCCTGCATCATCTTCAGAACTTCAGCCGGCTTGATGAACGTCGGCGGCGGAGTCATGCTCGCGTCGTCCGGCCCTCCTATATCATCCTGAGCCAGCGCGCTCGAAGCGCTAAACGCCAACCCCATCACAAGAAATAGCGCTGCAATCCACTTCATCATAAGGACCTCCCTGGCAAATGACCCGCCGAAGCTCTCATCAGCCTTTAGATTCACTGAGGGGCCGGAAGGATACAGCCGAGCAGCAACCCGGTTCTTCGCCCTCATTCTCATAGGCGTTGATACGGTGGATGTTACCCACCCCTTCACGAGGGTGTCAAGGGAACTGCCCCACCAGATGAATAGACGTGCACGGGCGGAGCAGGTTTCGGGAAAGTGCCGAAACGGAAACAGCGACCGCACGCGATTCTCAGTGCGCCGGCGCAGGCAGAGCGAAGGCGTAAACGACGCTATCGACGGGAAAAATCACGTATTGCCGGCCGTCGAGCTCGTATGTTTCCGGTCCGGTGCCGAACGAGCCGCCTGGATACATGTGCCACAGCGTCTTGCCCGTGGCCGCGTCGAGCGCGACGAGCGAGCCGGAACTATCGGCAGTGAAAAGCAGGTGGCCGGCCGTGGTCAAAATGCCCGATTGGCCGCCCCGCCCGAGCGTATCGGCTGTCCAGCGCGTCTTCCCCGTCTGATAATCGATCGCCTTGAGCATCGATTTCGACCCGAGGAAAAAGTCGCGCCCGGCCCAGCCCTCGGCCGTCTTGCTGGGCATCGTGAGATAGAAGACGCCCATCGTCTCGCGCGAGTTGACGTAGAAGAGGCCGGTGCCGGGATCGTAGCTCGGCGCCTGCCAGTTCGTCCCCACACCGCCCGTGACGAGTACGCCATCGGGCTGCGGCTCTCGTTTCGGGTCCGGGATGGGCTCGCCGTTCTTATCGAAGCCGGAGAGCCAGTTCGCGGGAACGAACGCTTCGGAGAGCAGGTCCTTGCCGGTGGTGCGGTCGAGCACGAAGAAGAGGCCGTTCTTGCCGAATTGCGCGAGCATCTTGCGCGGCTTGCCCTTGAAGGTGCCGTCAAAGAGCACCGGCGTCATCACCATGTCCCAGTCGTGCGTATCGCGCGGCGACGTCTGGAAGTGCCAGACCATCTTGCCGGTATCGGGGTCAAGCGCCACGATCGTACAGGTGTAGAGATTCGAGCCGGGGCGCGTCGCGCCGTTTTCGACCGGATGCGGATTGCCCGTGCCCCAATACAGAAGATTCAGCTCGGGATCGTACGTGCCGGTGAGCCACGTCATGCCGCCGCCGCGCGTGACCACGTCGGTCCAACCGTGCGGCCAAGAGTTCCAGGCGACCGTGTCGTCGGGCTTGGGCATCGCGTCCCAGCGCCATTCGATTTTGCCGGTCATCGGATCGACCGAGAGAAGGAAGCCGGGCAGGTCGGCCGTGTCGCCGGACGTGCCGACGATGATGTGATCGCGAACCACGAGCGGAGCGACGCTCCCGAACGCCCGGAGCGCGGGATCGTCGATTTGGATGTCCCAGATCTGCTTGCCGTCGTGCGCATCGATACAAAAGAGGTGATCGTCAGGCGTCGTCATATACAGACGGTCGTGCCACATGGCCGCACCCTTATTGCCGCCGCCAGCCGCGCCGGGGCGCTCGAAATGCCAGATTTGGCGGCCGGTGCGCGCGTCGATGGCCCACATCTGATTGGACGCGGTGACGTACATGATGCCGCCGACTTCGAGCGGCATCGATTCGAGCGAGCGCGAGTGCGTCTGAAACTCCCACGCCAGCGAGAGCGAGCCGACGTTCTGCCGATTGATTTGCGTCAGCGGGCTGTAGCGACGGCCCGTGTAGTCGCCGTTGAACGTCGGCCAATTATTCGTCGGCGGCTTCAGCAGCTCCGAAGGATCGAGATACTGCGGAGCCTCGCCATCGGACGACGCGCCCGCCCATAGGGACGATCCGACGACGAGAATCGCCGCGACCAGGAGGCTCGACCAAGCGAGCGCCGAAATCTTCCGCGCGCGCCTCACTTCAACGTCTCCAGATATGTAAACACGTCATGCATCTCCTGGTCCGTGTACTTGTCGAGCAGCGCCTCGTGCGCCGCGAGCGGGTCGTGCAGTTCGAGCTTCACGGCGCCGCGCGGCCACGAGTGATACCAGCCGTCCGCGCCCTGGATCGCGACGTTGAACCCGTCGTTGAGCAGCAGCGGGCCCTCGAAGGCCTTGTGAGTAGCGATCACCGTCACGGTCGCTGTGGTCGGCGTGCCCGACGGATACAAGAAGCGCGTCTCCAAATCGGGTGGTTCGTATTTCTTCGCAATTCCCGCCAAGTCGCCGGTCACCGAGTGGCATTTCGTGCATCCGCCGGGACCATCGAAGAAAGCTTTGCCTGCTTCGGCGCTTCCGGTGGCGAGCTGCGACGCGGGAATATCGTTGGGATAGCCGCCGGGCGCGCGCGTGTGGAGATCGAAGAGCGTGAGTTCGGAATCGATGAACGCGACGAGATCGGAGATCTGTCCCTGCGTGAACGGAAACGCGGGCATGCCCTTTTCCGGTCGGCCGTTCGTCACCACTGGTGCGATCAGGTCGCCGCCCCTATCGTGGCGGACCAGCCTCGAGCGAATCAGGTCCGGCCCGCGCCCGCCCGTGAGGTCCGCAGCGTGGCACACCGAGCAATTTTGTTCGAAGAGCTGGTGCCCGCGCTCGACGGCCGCGGGATCCGGACCGCGCCTGCCGGGCCGCGGCGGCCCCTCCGGCTGGCCCTCCTGCGCTTGGAGCGAAAAAATCACGGCGAAAGCGGCGACTGCCACGACCGCGAGTTTCTTCAATTCGATTCCCCTCTCCCCCATTCGTTGTTTGAGACGCAAACTATGGCGCCTCGGTTGCCGCTGCCTCGCCAGCAGCCGTCGGCGTCGCGCAATCGGCGCCGTCAGATACTGGTCAGGAGAAGTGACGAGACTCTTGCGTCGCTGCTTTGCGCGTCGCGCCCTGGCTTGTCCCCCCGGAGCAAGCCAACAACGCCCCTGTCGCGCCGCTGCAAATGGCCCAACGCAAGAGTCTCCTCATCTCTCCCACCGCGCACGGTTGAATCGTGCATTCCATCACAGCAGCGCGCCGCCCGAGCTTCTGTTTGCGCTACGGCAGGCCGAAAACAAAATACGTCGTGCCCGCCGTCACAAACACGATTGCCTGCTGTCGACCGCGTACGTCACCGGATTCGACCGCAGCGACGAACCCAGATAAATCTCCCAGAGCGGTTTGCCCGTCTCCGCGTCGAGCGCGAAGAAATTGCCTTTGTCGGTGCCGGGAAAGACGAGCCCGCCCGCACGGCCACACAGAGGGGCCGGGTCGCGCGTCGACTCAGGTTCAACTCCGTTCCCCAACGAAGTGGATCAAGGGAGCGCATTATTGCACCGAAATTCGCGCTGTCAAGCGCGCACGGTCCGTGTCCGATGCATGCGCTTCCGTGTTACGCTGGCGTCAAAGTAAATTCCCGGTTGCGAGGTTGAACGTGGCGGGCGGAGTTGTCGTCTCTCTATTCTTGGGTAAGATCAAGACGGAGCCGTTGTATTCGGTTGCGGAAGCCGCCGCCGTGCCCGGCAAGGGGCTCGCGGGCGACCGCTACTTCGGGCTGGCGGGAACTTTTTCCGGGCCTGAGCCGGAGCCCGATCACGAAGTGACGCTGATCGAAATCGAATCGCTCGAAGCGCTCCAGCGCGAGTACGGCATCGAGCTCGAGCCTCGCGAAAGCCGGCGCAACATCGTGACGCGCGGCGTATCGCTCAATCATTTTGTCGGGCGCGATTTTCAGGTGGGCGAGGTGAAGATCCGCGGCCTGCGCCTCTGCGAGCCTTGCGCGCATCTTCAGTCGCTCACGCAGCCCGGCGTGCTCAAGGGACTGACGCACCGCGGCGGCTTGCGCGCCCAAATCCTCACGGCGGGAACAATCCGCATCGGCGACGCCGTCACACCGAGCGAAACCTCCCCGCACGCCGGCCCGCACTCCGAAACCCTGGCGCCCGCGCAGAAATCGCGCTAGCCGCTGACTACGGCAAGCCGAGGCTGCCGTACGAGCGCGGATACGTCACGATGCCCCACGGCGTCTGAAAGCCGCCGATCACCTTGATCTGCTGATACGTTTTCGCGTCGAGCACGTAGACGTTGTTCGACCGCCCGCAGGCAAACAGCAGCTTCGAATCGTCCGGCGTGAACGTGAAATGCCAGCAGCGCTGGCCGAGCGGCGCTTCGCCGATCTGCTGCAGCGTATCCGCCGTGAACACCTGCAGCTTTCGCGCCGCGGCCGCCGCGACGAAAATCCGCTTGCCGTCGCGATCGAACGCGAGGCCGTAGGGCTTCGCCGACGTCTGCGTCGTGCGGACCACGTTGAAATTCGGGTCGAGCGTCAGCAGCGTGCCCGAACCCTCCATCGTTACGGCGTAGCCGTTCCCGAGCGGCGATGATTTCACGCCGCGCGGGCGCTTGCCGTACGACGCGAGATCGATCTCGCGCAAAAGCTTTCCCGAGCCGACGTCATAGATGCCCAGTGTGTTTGCGGCTTCATTTGCGACGATCAGGTCTTTGCCGTCGGGCGAAAATTCCAGGCCTTCCGTCTCCTTGCCTGCGACGAAGCTCTGCCCGGTCGTCCAATTCTGCGCGTTCAGCGTCATGATCTGCGCGGGCGGCTCGTTTTCGTCGTCATCTTCGTCGCCGATCGCGCTCTCTTTCGGCGGGCCCGCGGTCGAGCCGGGCTCGTACGAGATGTAGAAATCCGCGCCGCTGCGATTGATCTTGACGAACTCGGGGTTGTCGCCGAGATGCACTTTGCGGACGACCTTCATCTGCCGCGTGTCGATCACGGCGGCATCGGCCGTGTCCTTGTCCGCCGTCACCAGATATTTTCCGTCGAACGTGATCCCCTCGCCGCGCGGCGCCACGTCCTGCGGGTGAATCCGCTTCACCACTTCGAGCTTGTCGAGGTCGATCACGCTGATGCCGCCGTCTTCCTCGGTCACGTAGGCCACGTTCGTCGGAATCCGGAAATAGTGCGTATAAGCAAAACCGGCGCCCAACGCGAGGATCACCAGCAGCACCAAAATCCAAACCGTCGCTTTGCCTGAGTTCATTCGCACCTCTCCCTGTCAATCCTTCTTCCTATGAATTCCTTCCGCCCCTATTTTGTTCAACGTGATCCGCGAGCCGAACGTTTCAGCCGGCGCGAAAGAATGTGCGTTATGTCGCGCGCTTCACCGTCTCGACTTCGTCCAGATGCCGCGGCAGCTCCACCAGGCTGTCGAGCAGAATGTCCGGCGGATGCGCTCGCAGGCCGTCGAGCCCGAGGCCGTAACTCACGCCGCAGGCCCAGGTGCCCGAGTTGCGCGCCGTCCGCACGTCGACCTCCGAGTCGCCGACCATCATCGCCTCATGCGGCTCCGCCGCGAAGTGCTCGAGCAGCGCATAGACGCCTTCGGGCTCCGGCTTCTTCGTCGCAAAGCTGTTGCCACCGTAGACGTAGCGAAAGTAGCCCGCGAGGCCGAGCCCCGCGAGAATCGCCTCGCTGAATCGCACCGGCTTGTTGGTTAGCACCGCCAGCTGGCGGTCTTTCAGCAGCTCGAGCCCCTCGCGCACGCCGGGATACGGCGCCGTGTTGTCGAGCATGTGCGCCCGATAGTAGGCCAGGAAATAGGCGTGCCCCTTCTCGATCTCCGCAGGCGTCACGCCTTCGCCGAGAGCGCGCTGCACCAGCACCTGCGCGCCGTTGCCCACGTAGGTGTAGATCGTTTCGTCCGCGAGCGTCTCGCGGCCCATGTGGCGCAGAGTCGCATTCACCGAGAGCGCCAGATCGCGCTTCGAATCGATCAGCGTCCCATCCAGATCGAACATCAGCACGCGCACGCCCTCGAAGCGCCGCCCGCTGCCCTGACTCCCGTTTCCCATCCTCTTTCCTCGCGCGTGATGCAATCGATCATTCTACGTGCCGGGCGCACGTGTGTCAGCCGTTACCCGATTCGACAGCAAGCTTCGGCCCGTTACCAAAACGCAAAACCCGCCCAAGCTTTCCGCTGCCCGGCTGCCGCAGGAGGCTATCGTTGATGTGTCGGCGGTAGAAGACGCTTGGCAACGTCTTGGGGATTGCCTTGAGCCGTATCTGGGAAGCGCTAAAACAGGCGCAGCAGGAAAGGTCGCGCGAACGCGCCGCGCAGGCGCCGGACGAGGATTCGCTCGGCCAGGACCATCGCAGCGGCCTGCGCCATCCTCACGTCGTCCCCGTTCTCGTCTACGGCTCGGGCTTGGATAAGCAGCCGTTCCACGAAGAGGTCGACACGATCGACGCCGGCGAAAACGGCTGTCTGATCGTGCTCGAAACCCCGGTCGTCCGCGGCCAACGGCTCTTCCTCACGAACACGCGCACGCAAGCCGAGCAGGAGTGCCGGGTCGTCCACGCGCGCAGCCTGCCCTCGGGAAAGACGCGTGTCGGACTTGTCTTCACCGCGCCCGCGCCGAATTTCTGGCTGCGCTCCGCCTGATTCGGCCAGAGGCTCTCCACAAAATCCGGACGCGGCCAGGACGATCCCGTCGCGGAAGCGGCCCCTTCATTCACTTGCGCCCAATCCTGCCCGCTGTACAATCGTCGGCTCGATCCCGTTCGCAATCTCAAACCGAGGCCCACGATGGCTGAAATCCAACCGTTCCGCGCTTACCGCTACGACACGAAGCGCGTGGCACTCGCCGACGTTCTCACACAGCCCTACGACAAAATTACTCCCGCGATGCAGGAGCGCTATTACGGCGCGAGCCCGTACAATCTGATCGCGATCGAAAAGGGGCGCGTCCTTCCCGGCGATTCCGCCGGAGACACCGTCTACACGCGCGCCGCGCGCACGCTCGACCAATGGATCGAGGAAAACATTCTGCTACGTGATGCCGCGCCGTCGATCTACGTCTACTCGGAGGAGTTCGAGGTACCAGGCACCAAAGCGCGCCGCGAGCGCATCGGTTTCATCGCCGTCACGCGCGTCGAGGATTACGATGCACACGTCGTCTTCCGCCACGAACGCACGCTTTCGGCTCCCAAAGCCGATCGCATCGAGCTGCTGCGCCAGACTCGCGCGCAAACCGGCCAGCTCTTTCTGCTCTACGACGATCCCACGCTGCGTATCGATCGCCTGCTGGAAGAAACGGCGCGCAAGAATCCGCCTCTTGCGCTGGCCGATGAATACGGCGTCACCCACAAGCTCTGGCCCGTCTCCGATCCCGCCTTCATCGCGCGCATCCGCGATGCTATGGCGGCGCAAAAGCTCGTCATCGCCGACGGTCACCACCGCTACGAAACCGCGCTGCACTATCGCGACGAATGCCGCGCCGCCGCGAGCGCTCCCGATCCGCTCGCCGCCTCCGAATTCGCCATGGCCACCTTCATCAACACGCACTCGAGGGGCCTCACGATTCTCCCCACGCACCGCCTGGTCTCGAATCTCCCAAATTTCGATTTCGATCGCTTTCGCAAGACTCTCGCGCCCTATTTCGATTGGTACTCCTATCCTTTCGCGGACGCCGTGGAACGCGAATCCGCCTACTCGGAATTCCGCAAGGATCTCGAAGGCCGCAGCCATGGCCGCCGGGCCGTCGGCGTCCACGCCGCGCCGAGCGCGAACGGTTCGGGCGCGTTCTATCTTTTCGCTCTTCAGCGGGGGCTCGATCTCGAGGAAGTTCTCCCCGATGTTCCCGCTCCGCAGCGCGAACTCGACGTGGTGCTGCTGCAGCGTCTGATTCTGCAAAAAGGACTGGGTATCACGCCCGAGGACGTTACATCGGAGAAGAATGTCACCTACGAGCGCGAGATGGACGCCGCGATCGCCGTAGTCGATTCCGGCCGCGCACAGATCGCGTTCCTCTTGAATCCCGTGCCGGTGAAGCAGGTGGTCGATATCGCGCTCGGCGGCGACGTTATGCCCCAAAAGTCGACCGACTTCTACCCCAAGCTTCTGAGCGGCATCGCCATCTTCCGGCCGCTGGGCCGCATTACGGATTGACCGCGACGTGACGTATAGCGGAGCCGCAGCCCCTCAAATGCAAAACGCGCGACCCGATCGTCCGATCGGACCGCGCGTCGTGAAACTTTGCCGCTCCCGAATCGCCGGAAGCCGCCGTGACTACGAGAAGCTCTGAATCGCCGCCGCTTCGCTGTCGTACGTGTCGAAGACCGTCATCAGCTTCGTCACCTGCAGCACTTCCTTGAATTTCGAGCCGAGGTTCGCGAGCTTCAGCGTGGCGCCCTGCGACCGCGCGCTGTGGAACGTCGCCACCAGCGTGCCCAGGCCGGCGCTATCGATGTAGCTCACCTGCGCCAGGTTCAGCACGATCTTCCTCTTCCCCGCCGCCAGCAAACTCTTCACCTTTTCGCGGAAGGAGTTGCTCTCCTCGCCGAGGACGATCCGTCCTTCGATATCGATCACGTCCACACCGTTCACATCCCGATCCGTCATTCGCAGTGCCACGTTTCGTGCCTCCTCGAAAGGTTCAATCCGTCTTGCCTTGCAGCTTGAAAGGCCGCCTGCCTCGAGGGCCTCGGCCGGATGTGTCTTTCCTCAGTAGAAGTCCGAGCACGACATATAGTAACCGCATCCCGGGCATATCATCTTGCAGCTTCGCGACGAAAGCCGCGCCGAGCACCGCGGGCAATAGTCGGATGCGAATTCCGTCTGGCCGGCTTCGGAATTCGCCGCACCCGCAGCCTCGAAAATTTCTCCGGAGCCTGTTGCTGATGGAATCGCCTGTCCCGGCTGGGCCATCCCACTCCTTCGTTGGAGCGTCGTTTATAGCACATCCCGCGCATGCGGCAAAGCAAACCGCGTCTGCAATTCAGGCGGCCAGACGGCCCGCCACAGCTGCAACCGCGCCACGAATCATGGCGTCTGATAAGATGTAGGCGAGGGCGGCCATGAAAAGCGCGCTTGAGTTTGGGTTAGCCACCGGAAGCCTGCTGGGTTTGCTTCTCGTCGGTTCCCCGGCGCAGGCGCAGCGCTCCGGTTTCGCCGCGGCCGAGCGCTCCATGGCTGCGCCGGTTCACCCCTCCTACAGCCGCCGCTTCGTAGGACACGCGCCCCTAAGCTCCGCATCGCACGAGGCGAACCGCGTGGCGTCTGGCGATTTCGGTCTTGCTGGCTCCGGCCTTACGCTCCAGCAGTTGCTCTGTCCCATTCCGCCTCCGGGCTTCGATTACCAGTATCTCTCTGCAATCGATAGCGATCTGGCCGAGAAAGCCCTCGTCGATCCCGTGACGCAGGCGCGTCTCGCGGAGGCTCGGCGGTTCCTTCGCGGACGCGGGTTCGGCGCCGGCGGGTATTACATCCTCGATGGCGGAGGATACGACTGGCCCGATGAATCCGATGAGTCTCAAGCTGCCGAGCAACCGCCGGCCGCTCAGCCGCAGCAGCAGCCGCAAATCATCGTCCTGCAGCAGCCGCCTGCGGAATCGGAATCTTCGTCCGAAGCCGCTCCTGCGCAGCAGCCCCTGCCGGACGTGGGCGAGTTCATCCTCGTGCTTCGCAATGGCACCCGCATCCAGGCGGTCGCTTTCTCGCGCACCGACAACGGCATCGTCTATATCACTTCCGACGGCAGCCGCCGCACCATTGCGCTCGCCGATCTCGATTCCGCCGCCACCGTTCGCGTGAACGAGGAGCGCGGCACCCCGCTTCAACTCTAGCTCGCCGAAGCGGTTTGCCTCGCGCGAGAAAAATACACCACCACCGCGCCGATCGCCGCGAAAACCGCCGCGTACAGGAATCCCGCGCGGGCGCTCACGCTCGACCACAACGCGCCCACCACGATGCTCGATACCAGATCGCCGATGCCATTCGCCGTGGCCAGCACTCCGAATCCTGACCCGCGCACGGTGCCCGGCAAAAGCTCCGCCGCCAGGGATTTCTCGAGCGACGCCTGCACCGCCGCATGCACACCCGCGAGCCCAAACAGCGCCCCCAGCACCGGAATCGTCGGCTGCTCGAAAATGAATCCGGCGTACGTCGCCGCGCCCACCGCGTATCCCGCCGCCAGCAAGCCGCGCTTGCCGATGCGGTCCGCCAGCGCGCCCGCCGGATACGATGCCGTCGCGTTCACGACGTTGAAAAACGTATATAGCCCGACCGCCATCGTCGCCGCCTTCGCGCCCCCGAATCGCGGCGTTAACTCCTGTCCCGCGCGCAGGATCAGCAGCGTCGGCGCGAAGTCTCCGATCCCGTGCGCGAATACGCCGGCCAGAAACTGCCGGTATCCCTTCGGCAGTTGCGCGATCCGCGAGCCAAACGACGAGATCCGCGGCGCGCTCTCGCCCGGAGCCACCGTCGCGCCCGGCGCCAGCAGCGCAAAACAGACCGCCGCGGCGAGGCCCGGCAGCAGCGTCCATCGCAATACGCCGCGCGTCCCGAGAATTCCGATCAGCAGCGTCGCGCACAGCGGCCCGGCCACCGCGCCGACCGTGTCCATCGCCCGCTCGAAGCCGAAAGCGCGGCCTTCGCGCCCCGGCACGACGCAATCCGCCATCAGCGCGTCGCGCGAGGGCCCGCGGCTGCCGCGCCCGATCCATCCGAACGCGCGCAGCGCCAGCACCGCCGGCCAGCTCTGCGCGAAGGCGTAGCCAAACGTGGTGATCGCCGTCGCGCAATAGCCGACGATCCCCGTCGGCTTGCGCCAAGGCGCGTGATCGGCCACGAAACCGCCCGCCAGCTTCGCGAAACTCGAGAGCCCGTCGGAAACCCCTTCGATGATTCCCAGCGCGACGGCGGGCGCGCCGAGGCTCGCGAGAAATAGGGGCAGAATCGCGGTGGCGGCTTCGTGCCCCCAATCCGAAAACAGGCTCGCCAGCCCGATCCCCAGCACGCCTCGGGTCAACCACCGGCCTTTGGCCGCCGGCGCTGAATGCGTTTCATTCATGGTTCGCGGGTCGATTCTATGCGCCTGAGGCTGGGCGGCACAATCTGCGGCGCGCCCGTGCAGAACGTGTAGAATCGGGCGCTCGGGTCATGCGAATCGTTCTTCAACGCGTCGCGCGTGCCAGCGTCTCCGTCGAGGGCCGCGTCACCGGCGAAATCGGCCCGGGGCTCGTGGCTCTCGTCGCCGTCGGACGCGAAGATTCTGCCGCGACCGCCGCCTCGATGGCCGAAAAAATCGTGAATCTGCGCATCTTCAACGACGAGCAGGGCAAGATGAATCGTTCGCTGCTCGATACCGCTGGACCGGTGCTCGCTGTTTCGCAGTTCACGCTCTACGGCGATGCGCGCGGCGGCCGCCGGCCGAGCTTCGTTCTCGCCGCTCCGCCGGAATTGGGAAAGTCTCTCTACGAGGAATTCGTCGGTGCGGTGCGGGCGCTGGGAGTGCGCGTCGAAACCGGTGTCTTCCAGGCGCACATGTCCGTCGAGCTCGTGAACGACGGTCCGGTCACGATCCTTCTCGATTCGTCCAAACTCTTCTAGCGATGGTTCACCGCGGTGGAATTGCGTGGGGCTACTTGCCGCCGAAGATTCGCTTCAGGCCCGACCAGAATCCGCCCTTCTTCTTCGGCGTCGTCTCGTCGGCCGGAGGCGGCTGCTTTGGGTTCTCGACTCCCAGCGACTTCCGCACCTCGGAGACGAACTCCGGCGCCGCCACCGTGCCCGTGAACTCCCACTCGGGCTCGACGCGCGCCGTGTGAATCAGCAGCACCATGTCCGGCGTCGGATCGCCGGGCGGCTCTGGCGCCGAGGCCGAGAAGCTCAGGATAGGCACAATGGTGGTCGATGACGGCGCCGCGGCAATTCCTGGCGCGGCGTTCGTGGCGAATTCCTTCGCCTTCGGCACGACCGGATGCGCGTCTTGCACACTCGCGGGCACGCTGTAATCGGCAGGCCGCGACGGCTCGACGGGCTCGGGCGCCGGCACGACGGAAGCGACCGGGTGATCCGCAATGGCGGGCGGCGCCGCCGGAGACTCCGCGTTCGCCGAATGTCGTGCGACCGGCGCCGGCGGGTTCGCCTGCGTGAATTCCGGCGCGGGCGCGGATGCAGTCGCCTCCGTTGATGGAGGTACGAGCGGCACTTCTTCAACGGTCGTTTGCGGCGTTTGCGATGGCGGCGCGACCTGCGCGAATTCCGGTATCTCCGCCGCAGGCGCGGGCGGCGGCAGCTTCGTCGCTATGCACTGGCAGCTTCCGGGCCGCCCTGCGACCGGCTGCAGCTGCCCCGCATTTAGGAAAAATTCGCCCGATTGCGGCACGATCAGCGTCTGGCTGGTGAATTGGTTCGCGAGCTGAATTGCGCCGCTCGTCGCCAGCACGCACATCGAGTCGTCTAGATTCAATCCGAGCGTGACGTCGCGCGCCCCTCCGCTGATGTCGAGCGGCGTCCCGACCACGCTCGGCGTGAAAACGCGCAGCGCCGTCTTCGGCGGCAGCTGCACTCGCATCCGTCCGAAATTCAGCGCCAGGGTGATCGCTTCCGGCGAACGCAGGATCGTAATCTTCGCCGGGCCGCAGATGTCGACTTCGCCGCCGGCGAAGAGCGTCATCACCGCCTGCCCCGAGTGCACGGTCAGCACGCTGCCGTTCGTCACGAACATCGCGGGCGCGTTCGTCGAGGTTCCCATCACCGCGGGCGTGCCGCCGTCCACCGTGACGTCGTTGCCCTGCACTTCACCCACGGCTCCGGGCGGCGGCTGTTGTGCTCGCGCGGGCGTCGCGCATGCCAAAGCCAGCGCCAGCAGAGCGGCGGCAAAACCCCCCGCGCGGCCAGGGACACTCCGCGCACATCCATCGATTTGTAAACGGGGGCACATCGAGGACCGCCCTATACTATACAGCAGTGCAAAACGCCTCCAAATCCGCCACCCAAGAACCGGAGCGCCCCGGGCCCTTGACAATGGACTCCGCCGAAACACAGCCGCGCGTTCCGCATCCGCATCTTTCGACCTGGCGTAGGATGCAGATTCCCGTCATCGCGTGGGCTGTGTATTGGCTGGTGCGGCTGATCGGCCCTACGCTGCGCTTCGAAGTCCTGGGCGTGCACAATGCGATTCAGATCCGCAGTTCGGGCGAACCCTGCATCGGCGCCTTCTGGCATCGTTGCATCTTCCCCGCCGTCTGGATGTGGCGCAACCGCGGCATCGTCGTCCTCAACACCGTGAATTTCGACGGCCAGTGGACACGCCGCGTCATCGAGCGCCTTGGCTTCGGCACCGCGCAGGGCAGTTCGACGCGCGGCGCGATCGAAGGCCTTACCGCGCTCGCGCGCAATCTCGAAGCCGGCGCCCACGTCGCGCTCACGATTGACGGCCCGCGCGGCCCGCGCTACGTGGCGAAGCCCGGCGCGGTGATCCTCGCCCGCCGCACCGGCAAGCCCATCTCGGTGTTTCACATCGGCCTCCGCCGTGCCTATACCTTCAAAAAAGCCTGGGACCAGTTCCGGCTGCCCTATCCGTTTTCGCGCGCCGTGATGTTCGTGGCGCCGCCGATCACCGTGCCCACCGACGCCAACAGCGAGGTGATCCAGCAAAAGCAGGCCGAAGTCCAGGCCGCGCTCGAGCGCGTCCGCGATCTTGCGGAATCCTGGTTCAGTTTGACCGAAGATCAGCGCGACGCTTTGCGCGATGAGTGGATCGATCCCCGCCTCAGACATCACGTCGCTTAGTTCGCCCGCCCTTTCTCCTGACAACCCCCACCATCGCTTGCCACGCCTCTCCTGCTGCCTTACGCTGTTATGGGAACATGCGATGAGCGAAGTTCGCCGCATCCTCGATCAAATGGACCGCGCCTTTTCCGGCGACGCATGGCACGGCCCGCCTCTCATGCGTCTTCTCGAAGGTGTTTCCGCCGAAGACGCCTCGAAGCACGCCGTTCCCGGCGCTCATTCGATCTGGGAGCTCGTTCACCATATCGGCGCCTGGAATTCGATCGTGCAGCACCGCTTGCTGGGGGAGACCGTGGAGGTCACCACCCAACGCGATTGGCCGCCCGTCTGGGAGGTGAGCGACCCTGCCTGGAAGCGCGCGATCGAAAACCTCATCGAGAGCCGCGCGCGGCTCCGCCAGGTCGCAGCGCACTTGCGGGAAGATCAGCTCGACGAAAAGATAGGCGCCACCACCGTCTCGCGCTACGAGATTCTTCACGGCGTCATCCAGCATGACCTGTACCATGCCGGACAGATCGCCGTGCTTCGAAAAGCTCTGGGGCTAACGGTCTCTTAAATCCACACGCGGGAGGCGCACGTGTCGCTTGTCTTTCGCCCCAGCCTCGCCGCGGAGATCGCCTTCGTCTCGGTGCTCGCGGGATGGCTCGGCTTCGGCGTCGTTCTCGCGCTGGGCAAGCGCGGCGCCGCTCCTGGCGCGGCCAGGCGCGACTGGAAATCGGCCATCGGATTTTTCCTGCAGGCCGCTGCCTACGCAATCTGTTTTGTTTTCGCTCGCGTCTACTTCTCCGCGATTCGCCCCATGTGGCATTCGACGGAAGTAATCCTCTCGGCCGTTACTGTTGTAATCGTCGTGCTTTCCGTCTGGTTCTGTTACGCAGCCGCCAAGGCGCTCGGCAGGCAGTGGGCCCTTGTCGCTCGCGTGATTCAGGGACACCAGCTTATCGCCACCGGTCCCTATGCCGTCGTGCGCAATCCGATTTATCTGGCGATGCTCGGGATGTACGTCGCATCCGCGCTCGCCGTCGCCCGATGGCCCGCGGCCCTGATCGGCCTGCTCGTTTTTCTCGCCGGCACCGCGATTCGCATCCGCACCGAGGAAAATCTCTTGCGCGCCAACTTCGGCCCTCGCTTCGATGACTACGCCCGCCGCGTTCCCGCGCTCTTCCCTCGCCCCTTCCGCAAGCGCTCCCTTCCCGGATCGATGTAACCAGCGCGAAATCCCGCGCGTCCGATAATGTTTCCTGTTAGTATGCTCCGCGACTTTGTGAGGGGGATTCCTTCATGCGTTACAAGATTCTTGGTGTGCTCGCCCTGGCGGCCCTTTTTGTGACTTCGACACCTTCGGCCCGGGCGCAGGCCGAGGGCGATTGGCCGATGTATCGCCACGACCTCCAGGGCTCCGGCTACTCGCCCTTGAAACAGATCAATACGGAGAACGTCTCGAAGCTCACGCAGGCCTGGTCGATGACGCTTTCTCAGCGCGGTGGCCTGGAAGTCACGCCCATCGTCGTCAACGGCGTAATGTATCTTCCCGGCACGGGACACGTCTTCGCCATCGAAGCGGACACGGGAAAGCAGATTTGGTCCTACGACATTGCGATGGGCCCTACCCGTGGCGTCGCCTACTGGCCCGGCGACAAGGACAATCCGCCTCGCATCGTTCTCACCTCGTTCAACCGCAAAGTGATTGAACTCGACGCCGCTACCGGCAAGCCCGTCTCGTCGTTCGGCAATAACGGCTCGATCGATCTCGACGTCGGCTATAGCGGCGTCCCGACCATCTACAAGAATCTCGCCTTCCTCGGCGCCAGCGTCGGCGAATTGCCCGTCGGGCCTCCGGGCGACACACGCGCCGTCGACATTCTCACCGGCAAGATCGTCTGGACTTTTCACTCGGTCGCTCAGCCCGGCGAAGTCGGCCACGACACGTGGCTCGATGACGGTTGGAAGGGCCGCTCCGGCACCAACGTCTGGGGCTGGTACATGACCGTCGATCCGAAAGCCAACCTCCTGTACATGCCGATCGGCGGTCCTTCGCCCAATTACTACGGCGGAGATCGCCCCGGCGCAGATCTTTTCGGCAATTCGGTGGTCGCCGTCGACGCCACCACCGGCAAGCTGAAGTGGTATTTCCAGACGATCCATCACGATCTGTGGGATCAGGATCTGCCGCCCGGCCCGGCTCTGATTGATGTCGACGTCAAGGGCAAGAAAACTCCCGCAGTCGTCGTGATCGGCAAAGCGGGCCTGATGTACATCCTGAATCGCGATACGGGAAAACCCGTCTTCGGCGTCGAAGAACGTCCCGTTCCCAAGGGCGACGCTCCCGGCGAATGGTATTCGCCCACGCAGCCTTTCCCGCTCAAGCCTCCGCCGCTCGCGCGCAACAGTTACAAGGCCGACGATATCGTCACTGCCGACGACACCTCGCCCGAGCACGCCAAAGCTTGCCAGGAAGTGCTGGAAAAGAACGGCGGCTCGCTCTATAACGGCGGCCCCTTCACCGCGTGGTTGTATCACGAGGACGGAACCCCGCCGAAAACCACGATTCAGTTTCCCGGCGGCACCGGCGGGGTCAACTGGGGCGGCGCGGCCACCGACCCGACCGATGGCTACGTCTTCGTCCACACGCATGACATGGCCCTCATGGGCTGGATCGAGAAGAAGCGAGCGGGCGCGGGCAGCTATGGCCGCGGCACCGAAGGTTCGACGCAGATCTACGACCGCGCCAGCGTCGCCGGCCCCGGCCCCTACTATGGCTTCAGCGCCACGGTGAAGGACGCGGACGGCAAAGTTCTCGGCAACTGGCCGTGCCAGAAACCACCGTGGGGCAAACTGATCGCCGTCAACGCCAACACGGGCGACATCGCCTGGGAGACCGTCTCCGGCATCACCGAAGGCCTGCCGGAGGCCAAGCAGGACACTGGCAACGGCAGCAGCTCGGGTCCGATCGCAACCGCCGGCGGCCTGGTCTTCGATGGATCAACGACCGACGAACGCTTCCGCGCCTACGATTCGAACACCGGGAAAGAACTGTGGGTCATGCAGATGCCTCACAGCGGCTCCGCGGACCCGATGACCTACGAAGGTAAGAACGGCAAGCAGTACGTTGCCATCGTCGGCGCCGACAGCGTGTACGTCTACTCGCTGCCCTAGCCCGCGATAGCTTCCTCATAAAACGGCGAGCCTTCACGCGAAGGCTCGCCGTTTCTTTTTGTGCGCCTTGATTTTTCCGTGCCACGCGCTCGGCCATTTATATCGTAATGCGATATAATAGGCCCCATGCAAAGCGAACGCCGCCGCAAAATAGACTACGAAGCGCTTGCCCGCTTCCGCTACGAAATCCGCCGTTTCCTCAACTTCAGCGGCAGCGCCGCCCGCGCCGCGGGCCTCGAGCCCCAGCAGCATCAGGCCCTGCTGGCGATCGAAGCTTTGCCGTCAGGCCTCTCTCCGACCGTCGGTGCGTTGGCCGAACGCCTGCAAATTCATCACAACAGCGCCGTGGAACTTAGCCGCCGCCTCCAAAGCAAGGGACTCGTCGAGCGCATTCGCGGCGATTCCGATGCGCGCGTCGTCTTCCTGCGTCTTACCCCTCGCGGCCGGAGCCTTCTCGAACGCCTTTCGCTCTCTCATCGGGCCGAACTGCGCGATGCAGGCCCCCGGTTGATTGCGGCGCTCCGCGCCGCTATCTCGCATGGCGTGGCATCGAAAGAGCGGCCGAAAAACCGACGAACCTCTCACGCGAGGCCTTCGCGTTGAGCCACACGGCCCAAAACTCCGATGACCGCGATCGCCGCGGCGCGGCTCCCCC
>Ga0335073_10003091_pt1 | contig 23038 bp, 17 predicted proteins | sample Lox_Sample_22_FD_207093 | JGI IMG/M metagenome (GOLD analysis project Ga0335073, IMG submission 207093) | Soil microbial communities from Loxahatchee National Wildlife Refuge, Florida, United States - Lox_Sample_2.2 | ecosystem: Environmental > Terrestrial > Soil > Wetlands | place: USA... | reverse complement strand
GCCGAACGCGAGGTGCCGTTCGAGCAGATCCTCGATGTCGACCGGTTCATCGATCGGTTCACCTCGATCAGCTACGTGGCCGCCTTGCCGGACGGCGAGCGGGCATCGGTGAGCGAACGCCTTCGCGAGCTCGCGGCCGGCGCCGCCGGGCAGTCGCTGCACCTCGGCTACGAGACCGAGATGTATCTGTACGAACGCGCGTAGGGCCGCCCGTGGGAGGACCCCCGGCCGCCGCCCCGAATACCCGGGCATGTCAACCGCGCACACGATCGAGGGCGCCCGCCGGATCAACGACCTGACGTTCGACTTCCTGGGCTACCTCGAGCTCGAGCGCGGCCTGTCGCGCAACACACTCGAGGCCTACCGCTCAGACCTGCAGCAGTTCGGCGAGTTCCTCGATCGTCACGACCTCGACCCGCTCGACGTGAAGACCGTCGATCTCATGGAGTTCGTCTCCGAGCTCGCGAACGGAAGCCCGGAGCGGCCCCCCGCGGCGCCCGCCACGCTCCAGCGCAAGATCGCCTCGCTGCGCTCGTTCTATCGCCACCTTCGCCGCGAGCAGATCATCGACCGCGATCCCGCCTCGGAGCTGCGCGCACCCCGGTCGCGTGCGCGGCTGCCCAAGGTGCTGAGCCGCGACGAGGTCGGGCGATTGCTCGAGCAGCCGCGCGGCACTAGCCCGGCCGCGCTTCGGGACCGCGCCCTGCTCGAGACCATGTACGCATGTGGCCTGCGCGCGTCGGAGGCGATCGGGCTGGAACTGTCCGAGCTCGATCTCGAGGCGGGGATCCTCACCGCCCACGGCAAGGGCTCCAAGGAGCGGATCGTCCCAATCGGCAGCCAGGCGGTCGACGCGCTCAAGGCGTATCTCGAAAAGGGACGCCCGCGGCTTGTCGCGCTGCGCCCCGAGCGCCGCGTGTTCCTCAACCTGCGCGGCGAGGGGCTGACCCGGCAGGGTCTGTACAAGATCGTTCGCCGCCACGCCCGCACCGCGGGCCTCGAGCATCGGATGAGCCCGCACACGCTGCGCCACACGTTCGCGACGCATCTCCTGACCGGCGGGTGCGACCTGCGCGCGCTCCAGGAGATGCTCGGGCACGCCGACATCGGCACGACCCAGATCTACACGCACCTCTCGACCGAGCGGCTGCGCGACGTGTACTTCGAGGCCCATCCCCGGGCGCAGATCGAGCCCGAAGAGGAGTAGCTACAGGGCCGCGCTGTCCTGGCTGAGCGCGGCCAGGGCGCCTTGGACCCAGCCGCTGTCCCAGCGGTGGGCCATCGGCGTAGGCGTCTCGGTGGTGTGCTGGATACCCGCGGACGTCAGCAGCGAGTCGTAATCGGCCACGTCGGTCTGGAAGTTGTCGTACCCGCCGATCCAAATCCGGTTCTGGTTCAGGAAGGGGGCCTTATGGGCGTCCAGGAAGCTCGCCGTCAGGCGGTAGTTGGCCTGGAAGTTCGAGTCGCTCCCGTACGCATTCGCCGAGCTCGATCCGAAATCGTCCTCGGTCGCCATGTCGGCGGGGAAATCCCACGACGCCGCCACGGTGAACACGTCCGGGTGCCTCAGTAGGAGATCCTGTGCGCCGAACCCGGACTTCGAGAAACCGATCAGCCAGTTCTGTTCGTGTCCGGTGACCGCGAGATTCTTTGTCACCCACGGGACCAGATCGTCAGTCATGAACGTTTCGTACTGGACGGTCGGGTCGTCGGAGTTGTCCGCGTACCAGGGGTCGGTGGCGAACGATGGCTCGATGATCGTGAGGTTGTACTTGTCTTGGGCGTCGAGACTGGCCAGCGTCTCGAGTCCGTCGCCGTAGAAGGTCCCGTTGTCAGGCTCTACCGGGAGTACGTACAGGAACTCGTGCGGGACCCCGGAGGCCGGATTGGTCGGCCGCAAGACCCTGAGTACCTGCGTGCTGTTGCCATCGTCGGCAGAGGTGACGTCGTATGTCGCGACGCCGTCGGAGTCGGTGTCGACGTATTGGACCTGCATATGCGGCAGCGTTGTCGTCGACGATGTGCACGTTACGGTCACGCCGGTGACGTTGGCCGATGCGACATTGCCGATGCCGCCCGACGCGGTACAGGTTTGCCCGCTCGGGTTGTTGGCCACGGTCACGTTGTAAATACCCCCGTCGGCGACCGGCGTGGCGAACGTGAACGGACCGTCACTGGTGACGCTTAGATTGTCTCCGCCGTTGTCCTGCAGCACCACGGTGCCCGTCAGTCCGGACACCGTGCCGCCGACCGAGTACGACTCAGTCGCGTCGCCGCCCGCCCAGTTGCCGGCGGTCGCGGGGCCCCACGTCATGATCCCCGGTGCGCCTCCGGCGAGGCTTGTGTCGGTCACGACGATCATCTCGGCTCCGTTCTCGTCGAAAGAGATCCTCGAGCCGACGGCGCTCAACCTGAGCTGTGTTCCGGCGGGCAGGGGTCCGCTGAGCGTGTAGGTGCTGCCGAGCTGGTCCCATTGACCGGAGTGGCGCACGTAGACCAGCAGCTCGTAGGTCTGGCTATACGGGTCGTTCCAGTACACGCCGAGGTACGTGTCCTGCCCACCGTTTTGGCTACGGACGGTAGGACCGACCCAGTCGCCTGACGGCAACTGAGTTGAGGTCACCTGGATCTGTGAGTACTGATCGCTGCCGTAGCTCTCGGCCACCCGGATGTCGCCCGCGGCCCCCTGATCCGCGCCGATCACCTGATTCGAGGCGATCGACAGGCCGCCGTCGCTCATCGGTGCCCAATCAGGCCCGAGGTCGCCGTCGGCTCGGTTGAAGTTGTCTGTGGCAGCCGTCGCGCACCTGACCGAGATGCTCGTGACGTCGGCTGAAGTCACCGTGCCGGTTCCGGCAACGGGGATGCACGCCTGGCCGCTCGGATTGCTTTCCACGGTCACGTGGTACGCCCCGCCGCTGGTGATGGGGGCGTTGAACGTGAACGGACCGTTGGCGGTGATACTCAGCGCGTCGCCACCGTTGTTCCTCAGCACCACGGTGCCCGTCAGTCCGGACACCGTCCCGCCGACCGAATACGACGGGGCCGGGTCCGGCGTGGACGGCGTTGGCCCCGTCGTCTCGCCACCGCCGCCCGGGACGACAACGCCTGCGCCAAGGGCGGCATCGATCGTGAACGTGCTGGGAGTGCTCACGCCGGTGTTACCCGCGTTGTCGGATTGCACCGCCACCGCGGTGTACGTTCCGTCTTGCAACGCCTGGCTCGGCGCGACCGACCATCCGCCGCCCGAGGCCGTGGTCGTGAGCGTCTGCACGAGCGAGCCTGAGGTGCTCGAGCCCGACAGGATCTTGACCGCGATCGTGGCCAGGTCGCCGGCGGCCGTGCCGGCGTCACCCGAGAAGGTTGGCTTGTTCTCGGTCGTCCTCGAGCCGTTGACCGGGCTGGTCAGCGCGATCGCTGGGGGGACGGTATCCACCGTCCACGAGGTGTAAGCGGGAGTCGGGTCCGCCGCGCCCAAGGTCCCGATCGCGCGGACCGCGAAGGCGTGGGATCCATCGACGAGCGCGCTGTAGCTCTGCGGACTTGTGCACGCGAGCCAGGGACCACTGTCGAGGCTGCACCGGAAGGGCCCGTGGCCGAGTGACGAAACAAACCGAAAAGCCGCCGCCGGGCTCTTGCTGACGGCCGCTACGGCGGTCGTGATGGTCGTGTTCGGCGTCCGGATCGGCCCGTGATTTGTCAGCCGCCGGACGGTGGGCCTGACGATCGTCAGCGTAGTCCCCCGCGAGCAGTTCTTGTTCTGCGCAAAGCGCTGGATCTGACTGTGGATATCGGTGCACACCAGAATCCCGTATGTCCCGGGGCTCACGGGCAGGGTGGTGATCGGCTGGGTGGTGAACCGCACCTTCCTCGAAGCCCCCGCAGGTAGCGAATGGACGGAGAAGGTGAGTAAGCCTGTTCCGCGGAAGCCAGGGCCTCGGCTGACCGCGACTACCCCTGTAGTCGACCGGACCGGAGCGGCCCCGGTGTTCACGATGACAGCGGACCCGATGACCCGACCTCCGACCTTGCGTACCGAGATCTTCCGCACCGAGAGAGGGAACGACGACGACGCAGCTCTGGCATGCGCCACACCTGCCGCGGGCCGGGCTGCGCCCGAGGCGGTTCCCGATGCGGCCACCACGAGACATACGCCGGCGGAGCAGACCAGCGCGAACCTCGACCGGCGCAGCGCCCCGCGCCGCGCGAGCGCGGCGCGCCGCGGCACGGATCGAAGTGCCGTTATCGCCTTTGTCGATGCTGAACCATTCATAGGGCAACAAACCTCGGTGATCGTTCGCGAGCCCACGCTGCACAGGTGTCGTGCCGCGGCCACACCCGCGTCCGACAAACGGCGCTCCACAGGGAACCGTTCAAGTCCCGGATCCCCCCCACAGGACCGGGCCTTTCACCAGATGAACGGACCGGCGAGTTCACAACTTTTGTCAACCGGGGATGACGGCCGGACGGGGGCCCGGTTGGCGCGAGACCGTCGTACAGTCTCGATCGTGGGAATCGCGTACCTCGAGCACGCGCCGGCGCACGAACACGACCGGTGAGACGAGCCTTCGTCGTAGTTCTCGACGCCTGTGGCGTGGGCGCGCTTCCGGATGCCGCCGACTACGGCGACGCCGGTGCGAACACGCTCGGCCACCTGGCGCGCGAGGCTGGGGGGCTCGAGTTGCCGGTGCTCGGTCGTCTTGGCCTCGGCTCGATCGTCGAGCTCGACGGCGTGCCGCCGGCGGACGCCCCGGTGGCGCACGGACGTCTGCGCGCGCTGGGACCCGGCAAGGACTCGACGGCGGGCCACTGGGGGCTGATGGGCGTCTCGACCGAACAGGCGCTGCCCACGTACCCGCAGGGGTTCCCCGAAGCGATCGTCGAGATCGTGTCGGGCGCGAGCGGCCGCGGCGTGATCTGCAACCGGCCCTGCAACGGGATCGAGGCGATCGAGCAGTGCGGCGCCGAGCATCTGGTCGGCGGCGCGCTGATCGTCTACACGAGCCAGGACTCAGTGCTGCAGATCGCGGCCCACGTCGATGTCCTCGAGCCCGATGCCCTCTACGCGATCTGCGGCAAGGTCCGGGCGGCGCTCCCAGCCGAGCACGCGGTCGGCCGGGTGATCGCGCGACCGTTCGCGGGGTCGCCGAGGGAGTGGAGGCGGACCGACGGCCGGCGCGACTTCTCGATTGTGCCGCCGGGCCGCAGCTACCTCGAGGAGCTCCGGGATGCCGGCGTCGAGGTCCACTCAGTCGGGAAGGTCGGTCAGCTGTTCGCCGGCATCGGCATCGATGTCCAGCATCCCGGGGCGACGAACGCCCGCGCCGTCGCCGAGACGACCGAGTTGATCCGCTCGCTCCCGGCCGGGTTCGTGTTCACGAACCTCGTCGAGACCGATCAGGTCTACGGCCATCGCCACGACATTCCCGGCTTCCACCTGGCGCTGCGCGAGATCGACGCCGCGGTGGCCGGGTGGGTGGCGATGCTCGGCCCGGAGGACATGCTCGTACTGACCGCCGACCATGGATGCGATCCGACCTCACCCCGTACCGATCACACGCGCGAGTACGCCCCGCTCCTGGCCGCGTTCGACGGACACGACTCGCGCCGCCACGACGGGTCCCTGGCGGATGTGGGCGCGAGCGTGCTGACGTGGCTCGCGGAGGAGCGCACGGCGCAGCTCCCAGGCGCGTCGTTCGTCCCGACGAGGATGCGGGGGTAACCGTGCCGGAGCTGCCCGAAGTCGAGACGATCCGCCGCCAACTGGCGCCGTACCTGGAGGGGCGGACGATCGTGTCCGCCCAGATCCTCGATCCGCGGTGGACGCGGCCCGACCCGCCGACGGCCGTCGAGGCCGAGCTCACGGGCGCGGTCGTCGAGCGGATCGGCCGCGCCGGCAAATACCTCGTCTGGTCCCTGTCGGGCGAGCGGTTCCTGTTGCAGCACCTGCGCATGACCGGAACGCTGCTGTACGACCCTGCCGTTGCGCCGCCGCACACGCACGTGATCTTCGATCTCGACGACGGTCACCGCCTCGTGTACGTCGACCCTCGCCGGTTCGGCACCGGCCACCTCGTGCACGGTGAGGCCGCCCGCGACGAGTACCTGGCCGAGCGCCTCGGGATCGAGCCACTCACACCCGAGTTCACTGCCGCGCACCTGCGCGAGCTCGCACGGGCGCGCGTCGCCCCGGTCAAGGCGTTCGTGCTCGACCAGCGGCGGATCGCCGGCGTCGGCAACATCTACGCCGACGAGGCGCTGTTCCGGGCGGGGATCCATCCGCTGCGCCCGGCCGGGCGGTTGAGCGTCGCGGACTGGGGGCGGGTGCGCGACGGAATCGAGGAGGCGTTGAGCGCCGGGATCGAGGCGAAGGGCGCCTCGATCGACGACTTCCGCCACCTCGACGGGGCGCGCGGCTCGTTCCAGGATCTCTTCCTGGTCCACCGGCGCGCGGGCGAGCCGTGCCCGAACTGCGGCACCACGATCCGCAAGATCGTCGTCGGCGGGCGCGGGACGTACGTGTGCGAGAACTGCCAGCGTAAGCCGCGGGCGCGCCGCGCCGGCGCAGGCGGAGCTAGGCCGCGAGCAGCTCGGTGAGCCGCCCCTCGCGGTCTGCCGCGAGCAGCTCGTTGAAGCCGCCGATCGGCTCCTCGCCGATCAGGATCTGGGGGAACGTGAACATCCCCGTACGCGCCACCAGCTGACCACGACCGTCCGGATCGCGTGCCAGATTGATCTCCTCGTACTCGATGCCGCGCTTCGCGAGCAGAGCCTTGGCCCTCAGGCAGAACGGACAGGCATCGGTGGTGTACATGGTGACCGGTCGCATAACTTCATTAAGTATAGCTACTGAGGGGGGATGGCCGGCTCGCTGAAAACCGAGGCGATCGTGCTCCGCTCGATCCGATACGGCGAGGCGGACCGGGTTCTGCATCTGTACACGCCGGGATACGGCCGGCTGGGGGCGATCGCCAAGGGTGCGCGCCGCGCCCGCAGCCGGTTCGGCGCTCGGCTCGAGCCGTTCTTCCACGTCCGCGCGATCCTGCACCAGGGCCGCAGCGACCTGCACACGGTGACGAGCGTCGACACAGTCGCCGCGCACGCCTCGCTGCGCGATCACGCGGCGACGCTCGACGCTGCCGCGCGCGCCTGCGACGCGGTCAGCCGCCTGTTCGAGACGCCTGACCCGCATCCCGAGGTCTTCCGCCTGCTCGCCAACGAACTCGCGTTGCTCGAAGGAGACGCCGGCCAGGCACGCCCGGCCAACGGACTCGCGTTTCGTCTGAAGCTGCTGCTCGTCGCCGGGATCCTGCCGCAGCTCGGATCGTGCGCAAGCTGTGGCGACTGTGATCATTTGCGGGGCTTTTCGGCCGCCGCCGGCGGCGTCGTGTGCAACTCGTGCGAGGCGGCCGCGTTCCCGCTGGCCGAGGAGTCCCACAGCTTCCTGGTCGCCGCCCTCGGCCGCCCGCTCGCCCAGGTGCCCGACGCCTCCGAGCTCGCGCTGGCGCAGGCCGAGCGCGCGATCACCGAAACCGCCGAGCACCACGCGCACGTGCGGCTTCGGCCGCTCCTTAGCACCGCGCGTGGCCGTCCGGCAGTCCCCAGTCGCTGACCTCGGGCCCTGCGGGCACGGGGAGGGCGCACACACCGGCAACGCCTTTGTGACAACCCGGCTCGCAGCGCCAAAGCGCTGTCAGAATCGAGAGACGATGAGCGACCAACTCTTGAGCTCCGGGACCGACCACCCGACGGGGCCTGTCGCGGCTGCGTTCGCCGAGCGGATCCGCGACCGCGAGGCTCGCGAGCTGTCGCCGCTGGCGACGCGCTCGTACCCCGCCAGCCGACAGCGACCCGAGCCTGACTGCGGCCTGCGCACGCCGTTCCAGCGCGACCGCGACAGGATCGTCCACTGCAAGGCGTTCCGGCGGCTCAAGCACAAGACACAGGTGTTCGTCGCGCCGGCCGGGGATCACTACCGCACGCGGCTCACGCACACGCTCGAGGTCACCCAGATCTCGCGCACCGTGGCGCGGGCGCTGCGCCTCAACGAGGATCTAGTCGAGGCCATCGGGCTCGGACACGATCTCGGCCATCCGCCGTTCGGCCACGTCGGAGAGGACGCGCTCGACCGCTGCCTGACCGAGCGGTTCGGTCTGCGGTTCATGCACCACGAGCATTCGCTGCGGGTCGTCGACACGCTCGAGCGCGACGGGCTCGGCCTCAACCTCACGTCTCCCGTGCGCGACGGAATCGTTAGCCACTCCGGCCGGGCGCAGGAGCCGAGCACGCTCGAGGGCAAGATCGTCCGGCTGATGGACCGGGTGGCGTACATCAACCACGACATCGACGATTCCGTTCGGGCCGGCGTCCTTGCGCCGGAGGATCTGCCGCAAGGACCGATCGCCATCCTCGGTGACACCGGTCCCACGCGGATCGACACGCTCGTCCACGATCTGGTCGAGCATTCGGAACAGAGCCAGGACATCGTGCAGGGGGAGACGGTCGGCGCCGCGATGAACGAGCTCCGCGACTTCATGTTCGAGCACGTGTACCTGGGCCCCGCGGCGACTCGCGAGCACGCCAAGATCCGCATCGTCGTGCAGTCGCTGTTCGACTACTACTGCGCCCATCCGGATGAGATTCCTGACTCGATCCCGCCGGGCGACCTCGCCCGCCGGGTCACCGACTACCTGGCCGGCATGACCGACCGGTTCTGCATACGCACGTTCGAGGAGCTCAGCGTGCCGGTGGCGTTCGCACCGTGACGCGGTTTACGGCCGACTCGCGCGATCGCGTGCGCGACGCGGTCGACATGATCGCGGTGGTCTCGGACCACACCGAGCTGCGCCGCGCCGGCGCGAGCGAATACGTCGGCCGCTGCCCATTCCACGACGAGCGGACGCCGTCGTTTGGCGTCAACCCGATCGAGAAGGTCTACTACTGCTTCGGCTGCCAGGCCTCGGGCGATGTGTTCACGTTCGTGATGGAGACCGAGGGACTCGATTTCCCCGGCGCGCTGCAGTCACTCGCGGACCGGTTCGGCGTCGAGCTGCAAACCGAGCAGGAGGACCCGCAGGCCGCACAACGACGCCAGCGCCGCGAGCGGCTCCAATCGCTGCTCGGCCGGGCGAGCGCGTACTACGCCCGCTATCTGTGGGAAGCCCAAGAGGCCGAGCCCGCGCGCGACTACCTCCAGAACCGGGGACTCCAGGAGGAGACGCTGCGCGAATTCCGCGTCGGCTACGCCCCGAGCGCGTGGGACCGCATCCTGACCGCGTCGCGGCGTGCGGGTTACAGCGACGAGGAGCTCATCAGCGTCGGGCTCGCGCAGCGCTCCCACAACCGCCCAGGCCAGATCTACGACCGGTTCCGCGAGCGGATCATGTTCCCCTCCACGGACGCCCGGGGAAACGTGATCGGCTTCGGCGCGCGCGCGATGCGCGACAACCAACAGCCCAAGTATCTGAACACCGCCGAGGGGGAGCTCTACCAGAAGCGCAAGGTGCTGTTCGCGCTCGATCGCGCCCGGGCGCCCGCCTCGCGGGCCGGGAGCGTGATCCTGGTCGAGGGCTACACCGACGTCCTCGCGCTCTATCAGGCTGAGCTGCCCAACGCGGTAGGGATCATGGGCACCGCGCTCACCGATCAGCAGATCGAGGAGCTGCAGCGCATCGCGAACACCCTCGTGCTGTGCCTCGACGCCGATCGGGCGGGCCAGGACGCGATGCTCCGCGCCGCACAGCTCACCGACAAGCGAAACCTCGAGCTCCGGGTCGTGCCCCTGCCCGAGGGGACGGACCCAGCCGAGCTGATCGAACGCGCCGGCGCCGACGCGCTCCGGGAGCGAGTGGCGGCTTCGGTCCCGTTCGTCAAGTTCCACGTGGAGCGGATCCTCGAGCAACACGATCTCACCAGCGCCGAGGGGCGCGATCGCGCCTTCAACCAGCTCCAGCCGGCGCTCAGGGACCTACCGCGGGGCGCGTTCGGCGAGGAGCTACTACGCCGCGTCGCGGGCAAGCTCGAGCTCTCGGAGGCGCGACTCGCCTCGTTGATCGAGGGCGTGTCGCCTGCAGGGCCGGCGCGGACCGGCAGCGACGGCAACGGCACGCCGACCAACGGCGCCGAGCCGCTCGATCAGGGATTTCGTGCCGAGCGGACCTTCCTGGCGCTATGCGTGGCGCTGCCCCAGGCGGGCGCGCGGACCTTGTTCGAGATCGATCCCGAGCAGCTGATCACCAGCGGGCTGATGCGCCGGGCCGCTCGCCACCTCGCCGGCCGCACGCAATCGCCGCTCGCGGACCTGCCGCCGGACGATGACGAGCTGGCGCGGACGGTCGCCGACCTGGTAGCGCGCGCCGGACGAGCCGGCCATGTCGACGAGGACCAGCTCGAGCACGCGCGTCTGGTGCTCGAGCGAGCGCGGCTCGAGCGCGCGATCCGCCGCGCCCGGGCCGAACAAGGGAGCGGGATCGGTGAGCTGGCCCGCCAGCGCGAGGCCGTGCTCGACAAGATCCGGAAGGTAGTCGCGCGCCTCGAGCGGGCGGTCTGACCGCCCCGGATCAGCGCAATGTCCGCGGCACCGTGGTCCGGACCGCGGCGAGTGCCGCCCGCCTCACCTCCGCCAGGGTCCGACCATGCTCGCGCGCGATCTCGCGAAGCGTGACCCCGTTCGCGATCTCCCGCCGGAGCTCGGCCGGAGTGAGACCTAGGTAGCGGGCCGCGGCCGCGATCTCGAACGACTGCAGCCCCTTGAGTCCCGGGAGACCGAGCGACCGGCGCGCCCGGGAGGCGGCGGTCGCGGGAGTAGGCGCGATCAGATCGGTCTGCGGCGTCACGTTCAGGAGCACGGGCGGCGTCGGCGCCTGGTTGAAGTCGAAGTCGCTCTGGAGGTCGCCGAGCTCGGGCAGCGTCTCGCGCACGTCGGGCCGGGGGTCGGGGCGGCCGTCGGTCTTGGGGTCGAGCCGTTGCCCGCCGAGAAAGTCGTCCTCGATGAACTTCGTGTAGGCGTCGAAGCTGAGCGTCTGGTGGTCGATGTAGCCGGCGCGCGCGTACGGGCTGATCACGAGCCCGGGGACGCGCAGCCCGTAGCCCAGAGCGTCCACCCGAGGAGGCACCACGTGGTCGTAGAAGCCGCCCCAGTCGTCCCAAGACAAGAAGATCGCGGTGCTGCTCCAGTCCGGGCTTCGCATGATCGCGTTGATCAGGCCGGTGACGTACGTCTCCCCGGCGCTGATCAGGCCCGGCGGGTGCTCGGACACGGTCCCGTTCGGCGTCACCCACGACACCGCCGGCAGGGTGCCGTTCTTCGCCGCTGTGAAGAAGTTGGGCAGCGACTCGATGTTGCCGAGCTGGTCGTCCTGCTGGACGTCGGTGAAGTACGGCAGCGGGTTCCAGATGCCGGGTGTCTTGGCGGTCTGCACGACCGGCGCGCACGACATCGCTGCGTCCTCGTCGCAGTCCGGCTGGCTTCCCGTGTCGACGTAGTAGGCCCAACTGACGCCTTCCTTGTGGAGCAGCCACGTCAGATCCGTCCAGGCGTAGTTCGGGTTGGTCGGCAGCGGATTGCCGAGCCGCCGCGCGAAGTCGGGCGGATTCTGCGGGCTCTCGATCGCGCTCCGGCAGCTCTTGGGGTCGGCCTGGAGCGAGCAGTACGCCGACCACTCGGACACCATGTACAGGTGGGCTGGGAGGCTCCACGACGCGACCGATTCGAACATGTGGTCTTGAAGCACGTAGTCGTGCGCGTACGTCCAGTAGTTCGGGATGTCGGCCCCGGTGTGGTAGCCCATTACGTCGGGCGTGCCGCCGCCGTTCCCGCAGGCGGGGTTGAACGTCTGGGCGCAGCCCGCCATCCCGCGCTCCTGCTCACCCACGAAACCGTCCATCTTGCCGCCGTTGATGTCGGCCACGGACGCGCCCGCGGAGTGCGGTCCACCGAGGCTGCGGTCCTGCTGGTCGTGGAACGGCTTCACGCAGCCGCCCGTGGCGGGATCCGGGACGCACGGCACCGTGCCCGGGTTGCCCCCGAGCCCGGGAATGCCGTCGGCCCCGGGGTACGTCCCGAAATACGAGTCGAACGACCTGTTCTCCTGCATGATGACCACCACGTGCTGGATCTTGTGGATCCCGACACCCGGAGGGTTCGGGGTCAACACCGACGTGGTGGTGGTCGGAGAGGTCGACGAACTGGTGCTGGAAGGCGTGCTGGCCACATGGTTCGACCCGCCGCCGCACCCCGCGGCGAGCAGCGCAGGCACGACCAGCGCAGCCGCGAGAAACCAGCCCCTGAGCCGCCCGCCCCGGCGCCGACCCGTCAAGACCAGAGCCTCATGCCGTCGCTTGAAGCAATCGATCAGACAACCGCAGCGATGCTAGGCGTCCAACGGGCGGCTTGCGTCAAGCCCCGGTGAAAGCGAAGCGCTGATCGTTGACGGGCGTTGGCCGATCATTGGCGTGGCCGAGCATCGCGTTGTCCCCGCGTTAGCACGGCGTTCAGTGCTGACCCCGGTTCCCGCTAGAGTTCGGCGCTCCTCGTCCCGGGACGAGCCGAAGATCGATCCGGGGTAGCTCAATCGGCAGAGCGTTCGGCTGTTAACCGAAATGTTGTGGGTTCGAGTCCCACCCCCGGAGCTTGTGGTCGCTAGTGCGAGACCGCGTGATGTGACGTGCGTTCGGGCCTGACCGTCTCAGAGCTCGAGGACTGGGAGCTTCACGGCGCGGTCTGGCGCCCGGTCGAGCTGACCGACGATCGTGCGGTGGTCGAGCTCTGCAGCTGCTCGGGCGAGCCGATGGACCGAGCTGAGGGAGACGCTCCAGAGCTGATCGAGTTCATCCGCGCGCGCACGTCCGATCCCACCGGCTGACCGGGCCGGCGCGCCAGTTCCTCGACGAGATCGGCCGCCCGAGCCGCGCCGTCGTTAGCGGCCGACCACTGTGCGAACTCGTCCGCTCGATCCGCCAGCGACCGCGAAGCCAGGGCCCGCCGCACCGCGAGCCGCAGCGAAGTCGGCCCGACCAGCCGCCACGGCAGCCGGACGCCGACGCCGGCCCAATCAGCGCGGGCCGCGTTCTCGGCCATGTCGCCGACGTGCGGGACCGCGAGCAGCGGACGGCCGCACGCGAGCGCCCGCGCCATCGTTCCGTGCCCGGCGTGACAGATAACGAGCGAGCACACCGGGATCGTCTTCGAATACGACAACCATTCGACGAGACGAGCGTTGTCGGGAACGTCGACCGGTCCAGAAAGCGACCGGCGGTTCCAGGTCGCGAGCACGCGGATCGGCTCGCCGCGCAATCCCGCCAACGCCGCCCGCAACAGCCGGTGTGAGGGATCCTGGGCCGTCGATGGCGCCACCAACACCAGCGGCCCGTCTCCGCCCGGCAAATCGACGTCGCCGAACGGCATCTCCCACATCAGCGGCCCGACGACGTGCACGCCGTCGGGCCAGCTCCGCGGGTACTCGAGTTGCGGAAACGTGCCGACGATGCACAGGCGCTCGCTCAAACCACCATGGAGTCGATGCACGGGCGCCAACCCCAGCCGCCGCCGTGTCTCGTTCAGGTCGTCGCGCCCCTGGCGCAACCCTGCGTGCACCGGACGCTCCAGGGTGCCCCAGAGCCGGCGGCCAAAGGGCGTTCGGGGAAGCCGCGCCCCCATCGCGTACGGTGGAAAGCCGGGCGCGGACACGGGATATAGGTGGGGGATAAGCGTGGCGACCGGCACACCCTCGAGCTCGCCGGCCATCGCCGGCGCAAGCGTGAGGATGTCGTGCACGACGACGTCCGGCGCCGCCGCTGCGACCGACCGACGCGTCGGCCCGGTGGCCCTGACCACCGCCTCGTACATCTCGAACGGCTCACCGGGCAAAGGGAACAGCTTGTTCTCGGGAGCGGATACGAACCGCATCCCCGCGGCCTCGACGTGCTCGCGCCACCGCGACCAGGTCTCGTACGTCACGTCGTGCCCGCGCCCCGCCAGCTCCGCGCCGAGCGCGAGCATCGGAAAGGCGTGACCGGGCTCGCCGAACGCCCCCAGGAAGATGCGGAGCCCGCGGGGCCGATTCCCCAGAGAGCTCAAGCCGCCAGCTCTGCGACCGCTTGCAGCTGCTCGATCCGGTCCGGCGCCGTGAACGCCATCGGATTGATCATCAGCGTGCCGACGCCGGCTTCGCGGAAGGCGGCGAGCCGATCGCGGACGTGCCCCTTCGGTCCGCACAGCGTGACCAGGTCGATCAGACCGTCGGGCAGCGCCGCTGCGGCCTCCTCCTTCTTGCCGTCGAGATACAGGTCCTGGACCTCCCGCGCGGAGTCCTCGAAGCCGTAACGCTGAACGAGCTGGTTGTAGAAGTTCTGCTTGCGCGATCCCATTCCGCCGATGTACAGCGCGAGCACGGGCCGCATCAGGTTGCGGGCGCCCTCACGGTCGTCGGAGACGTACGTGCTGACCGACGGCGCCATCTCGAACCCGTCGAGTGAGCGGCCGCCTCGCCGTGCGCCGGCCTCGAGCAGCTCTCGCACGTCGGATACGTGCTCGGGCGAGAAGAACACCGGGATCCAGCCGTCTGCGATTTCGCCGGCGAGCTCCGTGTTCTTGGGCCCGATCGCCGCCACGTAGATCGGGATCCGCTCCTGCACCGGTGAGACCATCAGCTTCAAAGGCTTGCCGGGACCGTCCGGGAGCGGCAACTCGATCGTCTCGCCGTGGTACTCGACGCGCTCACGGGCGAGCGCCGTCCGGAGCACGGCGACGTACTCGCGGGTCCGCTGCAGCTGGCGCGCGAACCGCTGCCCGTGCCAGCCCTCTGCCACCTGCGGCCCGGACGAACCGATGCCGAGCACCATCCGCCCGCCCGAGATGATGTCGATCGTGGCCGCAGTCATCGCGGTCATCGCCGCGCTGCGGGCCGGCATCTGGAAGATCGCCGACCCGAGCTTGATCTTGCTGGTGGCGCCGGCGATCCACGCCAGCACGGTCGCGGCGTCCGATCCATACGCCTCGGCCGCCCACACCGAGTCGTACCCGAGCCGCTCGGCCTCGACCGCGACCGCCAGTTGATCGGCCGGTTGCTGGCCCGGGAGCCAGTATCCGAGGTACGCACCGAGCTTCATCGTCGGCGGAACCCTAAGCGAACCGGGTTCGAGGCGAGCCACCGCGATACTCACGGAAGTGGACGAAGTCGCGGAACCCGCCGTGCCCGAGCCGGTCGATGCCGAACGCCGGACAAGTCCCGTCGAGCTGCTGTGGGACCTCGTGTTCGTGTTCGCCATCACCCAGGTGACAACGCTGTTGTGGCGCGAGTTGACCTGGCGTGGGTTCGGGCGGGCGATGCTCATCCTCGCGCTTGTGTGGTGGGCGTGGTCGGCGTACGTATGGGCGGCCAACGCCCAGGTCGAGAACTCGGCGACCCTGCGCGCCTGCCTGCTCGTTTCCTCGATCGCGATCTTCATCAGCGGCCTGTCGGTCCCGCACGCGTTCGGCAGCGAGGCCACGCTGTTCGCCGTGACCTATGCGGTCGTCCGATTCATGCACCTCGCCCTGTACGCCGACGCGTCCAAACGCGGCAATGCATCCTGGACCGCGATCGCTGGGTTCGCGATCACCGTGACCATCGGCATGGTGCTGCTGATCGCGGGCTCGTTCGCCACCGGGGTGGCGAGGACAGCGCTTTGGGTGCTCGCGGCGGCGATCGACTACGCCGGCCCGGCATGGCTCACGAGGGAGCGGCTGCGCGGGCTCCAGCACGTCGCCGTCGCGCACTTCGCCGAGCGCTACGGCCTGTTCGTGATCATCTGCCTGGGGGAGTCGATCGTGGCGATCGGGGTCGGCGCGCTCGGTGTCTCAGCCGAGCGGCCGTTGACGACGGAGATCGTGGTGGCGGTGGCGCTCGGCGTGCTGATCACGATCACGATGTGGTGGACGTACTTCGAGAGCGGGTTCGCGGCGACCGCCGAGGAGCACCTGCGCGCGCATGACGATCCCGTGCTCGCCGCCGCCGACGGCTACAGCTATCTGCATCTCGTGATCGTGGCGGGCATCATCACGTTCGCGGTGGGAGTCAAGGTGCTCACGCGCGGCTCGGTATCGGCGTCGCTGCCGGATCCGGCTCGTCTGGCGCTGTGCGGCGGCGTCGCCCTGTACCTGATCGGGCACGCGGCGTTCGTGCTCCGGATGGTGGGCGAGGTCGAATACGCCAAGCTTGCGGTGGCGGTGGCGCTGCTCGTGCTCTACGCCGTCGCGGGCGGCCTCGAGGCGTGGGCGGTGGCCGTGGCGGTAGCGGCGCTGATGGGAGCGCTGTGCGCCGCCGAGACGGAGTCGGTCCGGCGGGTTTTATCCCGTGGACCCCGGGAAGCTTCAGCTGAGAGGATGATGGGATGACGACGCGAAATCTCGAGCTGCGCGGGGCCATGGCGCCCGGCTTTGACGAGGTCATCACCCCGGATGCGCTCGAGTTCGTGGCCGAGCTCCAGCACCGCTTCGGACATCGCCGCGACGAGCTCCTGGAGGCGCGCGCTCACCGGCGCGCCCGGCTCAAGGAAGGGGGGATGCTCGACTTCCTGCCCGAGACGCGCGAGATCCGCGACAGCGACTGGAGCGTCGCGCCGGTCCCCGACGACCTCCAGCGGCGGTGGGTGGAGATCACCGGCCCGACGGATCGCAAGATGACGATCAACGCGCTGAACTCCGGAGCCGACGGGTTCATGGCCGACTTCGAGGACGCGAACTCGCCGACCTGGCACAACATGGTCGACGGGCACCGGAACCTCCGCGACGCGATCGACGGGACCATCACCTACAACGACTCGGACGGCAACCACTACGAGCTGTCGGAGAACCCGGCCACCCTGCTCGTCCGTCCGCGCGGCTGGCACCTCCCGGAGCGCCATCTGTTTGTCGACGCAGAGCCGGTATCCGGCTCGCTGTTCGACTTCGGCATGTACGTGTTCCACTGCGGGCGGCGCCTGTTGCGGAACGGCACCGCGCCCTACTTCTACCTGCCGAAGATGGAGTCGCACCTCGAGGCCAGGCTGTGGAACGACGCGTTCGTGTTCTCGCAGGACGCGCTCGGGATCCCGCAGGGGACGTTCAAGGCCACGGTGCTGATCGAGACGCTACCGGCCGCGTTCGAGATGGACGAGATCCTGTACGAGCTCCGCGAGCACTCGGCGGGGCTGAACGCGGGCCGCTGGGATTACATCTTCTCCTCGATCAAGTGCTTCCCCGACCGGCGCGAGATGGTCCTCCCTGACCGCGTCGACGTGACCATGACCGTGCCGTTCATGCGCGCCTACACCGAGCTGCTGGCGGCCACGTGCCACAAGCGCGGCGCCCATGCGATGGGCGGGATGGCGGCGTTCATCCCCTCCCGCAAGGACACGAGCGCGAACGAGAAGGCGTTCGCGGGCGTGCGCGCCGACAAGGAGCGCGAGGTCAAGCAGGGCTACGACGGCACCTGGGTGGCGCACCCCGACCTCGTCCCGGTGGCCCGCGAGATCTTCGAGAACGGACTGTCGGGAGCTCCCAACCAGGTGTCGCGCCGCCGTGACGACGTCCACGTCACCGCCGCCGAGCTCCTCGACCTCGGCGCGACGCCCGGTCAGGTCACCGAGAAGGGGCTGCGCACCGACGTCAACGTCGGCTTCCAGTACATCTCGTTCTGGCTGACCGGCCGGGGCGCCGCCGCGATCAACTCGTTGATGGAGGACGCCGCCACCGCGGAGATCTCTCGCTCCCAGATCTGGCAATGGGTGCATCACGGCGTCGAGCTCGACAACGGCCAGACGGTCACCACCGAACTCGTCCGTCAGGTGCTCGACGAGGAGACGGCCAAGATCCGCGAGCAGGTCGGAGCCGAGGTCTGGGAGGCCGGCCGGCCGCGCGAGACGCGCGAGATCTTCGAAGGCGTGGCGCTGTCGAGCGAGCTGATCGAGTTCCTGACGATCCCGGCGTACAGGTACCTCGAGGCCCCCTAGACCGCGCGGACGGCGTCACCCACGCGGATCTCGCCGTCGCCCACGATGTCCGCCCGCAGGCCGCCGCGGTGCACCAGCGCCCGCAGGACCGGTCGCCCCGCGTACCGCTGGGCGACCGTGCACGGCTCGCACAGGCGCATCCCGCGGCAGCGCACCTCGCCGACGGTGAATTCGTGGCCGACGAGCGCGTTCAGATCGATGCCGCGGGTGACGACGTTCCGTCGGTGCTGGCTCGGGTCGAGCGGCGGATCGAACGACTCGCATACCTCAGCCTCGATCAGCGTAAGCGCGCTGCCCGGCATCCCCGAGGGAAATGTTCCCGCTCCGGTGACGTGGCGGTCGCCCTCGAGTCCAAGGCCGGGACGCGCTCGGACCGAGTCGAGCAGCCGCGCCGGCTCGCCCGCCGACTCGGCCACCGCCAGGGTCTCGACGCGGCCAATCGCGCGGGGTGCCTCCGGCCGCGGAGGAAGCGCCAGCGCGATGTCGGCCGCGGCGATGAGGAAGCCCTCTTCGGGCTCGACCTCGGGCCCGCCGGCCGGGTCCCAGACGACGCCGGACGGCACGCCGTACATGACGACGTAGCGACCGCCCGTCCGCGCGATCCACGGGCCCGGCCACGAGAACGACGCGGCATCGGCGATCCGCGCCAACGCCAGCCCGAGCCCGCCGAGCCAGCGCGACACCGTCCAGCCGGCGGGGTCCTCGCCGGCCGACGGCCGCGGCAGCTCCTCGAACGGCAGCTCGAGGATCGTCGCCACGCAGGCGAGGAACGAGGCCGTTTCGGGCGGGAGCTCAGATTCCGGCGGTCGAACCTCGCGCATCACGCGAGATTCTGGCGCGTTCGGCGACCCGCGGGACGAGGCGAGACGCGCACGCGTGGTGCAGGACGATCGCCGCACCCACGAAGATGATCAGGTCGCCGATGCTCAGGACGTTGCCGATCGGCCATGGCCCCGGCACCGGGATGATGTCGCCGAGGAACGCGAAGTGTGCGTGCGCGAGGTGCGCGGAGTTGTCGAACCCGGCGCGGCTGGCGATCCCCGAGATCCGCAGCGCCGATGCGCTCGCGGGCATCACGCCGCCGTTGGTCGTGATCGCGATGACGTTCAGCGCCGCGCCGAGCGCGACCACCGGCACGCCGACCAGCCGGCGGTTGGCGAACAGGAAGTAAGCGTCGAGCACGTAGGAGAAGATGTGGAGCGCGACGTGCACGAAGTGGCTTCCGCCGGGCATCTGCGTGATTCCAACCTGGATCGCGGCCGCGGCGAGGACCGCCCACACCGCACGCGGGCGGATATCCGCCAGCCGGCCGAGGCGCCCGCCGGCGAGTGGAACGCTCAGGACGAGCGCGATCGCGGTGACCACGAGCAGCATCAGGCGACGCTCAATCGAGTCCGGGGAACAAGCACCCGCGCGGGCTCGGATGTGGCCGCGGTCGCCGGGGCGGTGTGGACGTCCCACCAGGTCACGAGGCTCGCGGCGGGGAGCGGCTTGCTCATGTGGAAGCCCTGCGCGAGCTCGCAACCGAGCGCTCGGAGGCGCTCGAACGTGAACGAGTCCTCGATCCCTTCTGCGACGGTGCGGAGCCCGAGGTTGTGGGCGAGCTCGATCGTCGAGCGGACCACGATCGCGTTGCGGGCGTCAGAACCCATCGCGCGGACGAACGACTTGTCGATCTTGAGCTCGCCGATCGGCAGATCGGTCAGATACGCCAGCGAGGAGTAGCCGGTGCCGAAGTCGTCGATCGCGACCGAGACGCCGAGCTCAGCGAGGTGACGCATGGTCTTCTTGGCGACCTCGGGATCGACCATCAACGAGCTCTCGGTCAGCTCGAGCGTGAGCGCGGTGCCGTCGACACCGTGCCTGGAGAGCAGCTTCTCGACCTCCTCGGGGAAGCGGCGATCAAGCAGGCTACGGACGGAGACATTCAGCGACAGCGACAGCTTGCGGCCGTCTTCGTTCCAGATCCGGAGGTCGTTGAGGCCGAGGTCGAGTACGCGGTAGGTGAGGTCCTTGATCAGACCCGTGCGCTCGGCGACCTCGATGAACTCCGGCGGACCGAGCAGGCCGCGCTGGGGGTGGTGCCAGCGTACGAGCCCCTCGGCGGCGACCGGGCGACCATGCCCGAGCTCGACCTGCGGCTGGTAGTGGAGCACCAGCTGGTCCGCGGCGAGCGCCCGGCGCAGGTCCGCCGCGAGTACGAGCCGCTCGGGGCTGTGGTAGTCGTCCTCGGCGCGGTACGTCACCAGCGGGTGGTGGGTCGCTTTCGCCCGGTACATCGCGACGTCAGCGCGCTGGAGCAGCGTGTCGACGTCGCTGCCGTGATCGGGGTACCACGCGAGCCCGATGCTGGCATCGAGCTCGATCTTGATCCCGTCGACGTCCACCGGGCGATGGAGCGCGTCCTGAAGCCGCCCGACGGCGGCCTGGGCGGCGTCGCCGTCGGCGCCGGGCATGAACACAGCGAACTCGTCGCCGCCGAGGCGCGCGACGAGGTCCTCGCTGCGGAAAGCGGCGCGCAGCCGCGGCCCCACTTCCTGGAGCACGAGATCGCCGTGATGGTGACCGAGCGTGTCGTTGACCTCCTTGAAGCCGTTGAGGTCGACGAGCAGCAGGCCGCCCGCCTGCAGGTTCGGGTTCTTGAGCGCGACCCCGACCGACTCGAGGAACCACCGCCGGTTGGGCAGTTCGGTGAGGCTGTCGTGGCGAGCGAGATGCTCGGCGGTCACCGTGCGGACGGTCTGGCGGCCCGAGAAGTAGACGCCGATCAGCGGCACGAGCAGCAGGGGATAGAGAATCGGGCTGAACTGGAGCACGGTGACAACCACCGGAGCCAGGCACAGCAGCACGGCGCTCACCGAGAGGCCGAACATCAGGTCGCTGCGGAGCGCGTGCGAGAACGGGGTTCCCATGTACAGCGTCGTGGCGCGGGTCACCAGCAGCAGGTTGGCGACGAAGTAGCCGGCGGCCCCGCCGACCACCATCAACAGATCGACCGCCTGGAAGTGACCGGTCCGGAACGCCGGGTAGCCGCCCAACAGCGCGAGCACGCCGGCGGCGGCGGCCAGCGACAGGGTGTACTGGCCGATGTTGAAGCCCATCTGCCACCACGGTTTACGGGCGATCCCATCCTGCACGACCGATGCGATTAGCTGGGCTGCCAGCGCGGGGATCAGCCCGACTCCGAGGAGCAGCGCGAACGAGAACATCACCGAGACGGTGATCTCGCCGTCGCCCGACCGGCGCGGGGCCTCGATCGGGAACAGCTCGCCGATCATCACGCTGCCCGCGAGCGCTAGAAATTCGATGGTCCGGTAGTGACCGCCCAGGTCAACCGGAGAGGTGGCGACCAGGGCCGCCAGAACCGCCGCTCCCACCAGCGCGACGGCAATGCAATAGAGACGAACTGGCTCGAGGGCGGGAGATTTCATGGACACGGTCCGAGCGCTCCGGTGAGGGCCGGAGCGCCCGGCCGTCGCCTTTCTGAACTAGAACTTCCAGCTGGCTCCCGAGACCACGACGAGCGCGACCAGAGCCATGATCGACAGCATCAGCTGTGCGTGGCGAAACTTGAACCTGGACATCCTTGTCCTCCTTGTTGGATCACTTCTGAGGTCGAACATGATGAGCAGGCAGCTGAGCTATCTCGCGGTACGAGACCTCTTGCTTTGCGTCCCCGCCTCGCGACGGGTTTGCCCTTTACAACTCAGTTAGTCCCTGTATCGAACGTCTTTCGCGGGACCTTTAGCCGCTTTAGACAAGTTTTAGGCGTTGCGTCCCGTGTTTGTTTGCAACCACCCAGGCGGGGGATGGTCGTACCGCTCGTTACCTCACCGGCTGGTCAGCGCGGCCGTCCGCTCGCCCTCGAGGACGTCACGGAGCCGGTTCCGAGATTTGACGCCCAGCTTGGTGTAGACCTTGCGCAGGTGGTACGCCACCGTGTGCGGGCTGATGAACAGCTGGGCACCGATGTCGGCGTTTGACTCACCTGCCGCCGCGAGCTCCGCCACTTGCTGCTCCTGCGCGGTGAGCTCGTCCGAGCTGCTGGGGTCGCGCGTCCGCGCGTGCTCGCCGGTGGCCAGAAGCTCGACGCGCGCCCGCTGCGCGAACAAACCCGCGCCCATCGCCTGGAACATGTCGTGGGCGATACGCAGCTGCTCGCGGGCGTCTCGACGGCGGCGTTGACGCCGTAGCCACTCGCCGTAGACCAGGTGCGACCGAGCCAGATCCGTAAGGACGCCAGCTCGCTCGAGCTGCTCGGTGGCCACGACGTACAGCTCCTCCGCGTGGTCGTCATCTGCCATCAACGCGCTTGCCCGCGCCCACAATCCCAGCGCCCAAGGCGTGCCGCTCGGCAGTGCGCGCTCCGACAGCCGCGCAAGTGCTCGGCCGGCTCCCTCAAGGTCGTCGCTGCGGACCATCGCCTCGACCGCATCAGACAAGGTGAAGTTGCCGACGAAGACCGGGTCATCCTCGTAGACCCTCAAGGCGCTGACGCGGGCGGCTTCGTAATGACCCAGTGACAGCTCGAGCGTGGTCAGCTGGGAACCACACATAGCGACCGCGAGTCCCTGGCCGCGGGCCACCGCCTCCGTGCTGGCCCGCTGCACGTAAGACCTCGCCTCTTCCTCGCGGCCGCGCCACACCAGTGTCGCCACGCGCATCAGCTCCTGGGCGCCCGGCATCGACGGATTGCCGGTGGCGGCTGCGATCTCGATCGCTTCCGCGACCAACGCCTCCGCGATGTCCAGCCGACCGCTTTGCAGCTCATTCCAGCCAAGACAACTAAGGGCAATCGGCAGGTCCGACAGTGCGCCCAGCTCGCGGCCGATCCGGACCCGCTGGCGACCAACCGCCACATGGCGCTCGAAATCGAACCGGTCGCCGGTCATGTTCCAGAACATGCCCTGCCACTGGAAGTGCGGTTCGCGACGAAGCGCTTCGGCATTCGCCTCAGTCGCGCGTCGCCAGGGCTCGAGCGCTGCCGCGTAGCCCGTCGTCAGCCGCTCGCTGTAGCCGGTCAGGAGCAGACTCGCGGGGGATTCGTCCGGCTCAGGTGCGGACATCG
>Ga0335073_10003089_pt1 | contig 23046 bp, 21 predicted proteins | sample Lox_Sample_22_FD_207093 | JGI IMG/M metagenome (GOLD analysis project Ga0335073, IMG submission 207093) | Soil microbial communities from Loxahatchee National Wildlife Refuge, Florida, United States - Lox_Sample_2.2 | ecosystem: Environmental > Terrestrial > Soil > Wetlands | place: USA... | reverse complement strand
GGGGCAGGTTGCTCACGTGTTACTCACCCGTTCGCCGCTCGAGTACCCCGAAGGGCCTTTCCGCTCGACTTGCATGTGTTAAGCACGCCGCCAGCGTTCGTCCTGAGCCAGGATCAAACTCTCCGTCGAATGCCAAACCCCCAGACCCCGCCCCACACGGGAACAGAACCCGGGAAAAAGCACCCAACCATGAGCATCATGGCTACACCGTCACAGAACCCGCCCCGGCAAACCGGGACAAGCCTGCATGACGGGGGTATGTACATATCAATGCACTGGCTTTTAGCACGCTGTTGAGTTCTCAAGAAACGGACGCGCACCATCACGGGACTCTCGTCCTTGATCCGGGGCAACCCTTAGACTTTACTCCGGAGGATCCCTCGTGTCAACCCGTTCCCCCAAACTTCCCGGGGCGTTGCGGACACGGACGTTCTCCGGCCACCAGCAGCTAACCCCTGCGAGCCTCACGTCAGACGCGAGACTCTCAGGCTAGACGGCTGCTTGGTGGCTCCCCGGGTCCCGTCCCGCCTTCCGGCGTTCCGTCCCCCTCGGGGCATGTAGAACTCTACGACCGCCGCATGCCCTCGTCAAATCAGGGTGGTATAGCTGTGCAAACCGGCCGTTACCTCCGCATAAACGTCCTCATCTGTGCTCGAGCGCCCGTTAATCGCCTTCAGGAACCACGTCGACCGCCCCAATTGTGCGCTTTCCGCGTCGAAGGACCAGGTAACGACCGTGCAACAGGTCGCTTTCCGCCACGACCGCATCGCGTGAGATGATCCGCCGGTTATTGAGGTACGCGCCGCCTTCGGCGATGGCCCGCCGCGCCGCGGAGAGCGTGGGCACGATCCCGGCGGCCACCATCAGGCTCGCGACGGATCCCAGCCTGCCGCGGAACGGGCGCACTTCAGCGAGCGCCGCCGTGAGCGTCCCCTCATCAAGCTCGGCCAGTTCCGCATGCCCGAACAGCGCCTGGCTCGCCGCCACGACCCGCCCGCACTCCCCCGCCCCGTGGACCAAGGTCGTCACGTCTTCCGCGAGCACCCGCTGGCCCTCGCGCCGCGCCGGCCGCTCCCGGGCGGCCGCCTCCAGGGCCAGGATCTCCGCGCGCGAGCGGAAGGTGAACACCCGCAGCATCATCGGCACTTCGGCGTCGAGGAGGTTCAGCCAGAACTGGTAGAACGCGTACGGCGACATCAGGTCCGCGCTGAGCCAGACGGCGGCGCCCTCGGTCTTGCCGTACTTGGTCCCGTCCGCCTTGGTGATCAGCGGGATGGCGAGCGCGTGCACCGTCGCCCCTTCCACCGAGCGGACGAGGCCGATCCCGGCGACCAAGTTGCCCCACTGGTCGCTGCCGCCGAGCTGCAGCGTGCAGCCGTGCCGACGGTAGAGCTCGAGGAAGTCCAGTGCCTGCAAGAGCTGGTAGCTGAACTCGGTGTAGCTGATCCCCGCGGTAAGCCGCGCTTTCACCGAGTCGCGGTCGAGCATCCGGTTCACCGAGAAGTGCTTGCCCACGTCCCGCAGCAGGTCGATGGCTGACAGCTGTCCGGTCCACTCCAGGTTGTTGACCACCATCCCGGATGAGAGGTCGATGAACCGCCCCACTTCGCCGCGGATCCGCTCCACCCACCCGGCCACGACCTCGCGGGAGTGCAGCGTGCGCTCGGCGGATTTGCCGCTCGGATCGCCGATGAGACCTGTGGCGCCGCCGACTACCCCGATCGGCCTGTGCCCGGCAAGCTGCAGCCGCCGCATGGTCAGCATGAGCGCCAAGTGACCGATGTGCAGGCCGGGACCCGTCGGGTCGAAGCCGGCGTACAAGGTGACCGGCCCGGCGCCGAGCGCCGCGCGCAGCTCGGCAATGTCAGTGGACTGCCCGATCAGCCCGCGCCACTGGAGCTCGCCGATAACGTCGTCCACGGCCGCATAGTGCCACCCGCCCCAGCCGCCAGGCGAACGCTTTTCTTTCCGGCTAGCGCCGGCGCGGTGTGTGCGGCCGGTACACGGAAACAGTTGGATCCCCGGCAATCCAGAATCGCCACGGCACGTCCGCTCCCTCGCGCACCCCCACACGCGGTCCGGTGCGTATCTCAACCTGTTCTCCCGAACGAGCCGTCGCGGCTGCCCCGTGCCGTCCGGCGGCGGGGGGTGGACTGTCTGAGGGGACGGCCGCGGCCGGTCCAGCGGCTGGAGGGCGCAAGCGTAGGGGCGACGTCGGCGCGCACAGGTCGGCGCCGTCGAGGTCCCTGGCGATGCCTAGAGCCTGGCACAGCCGGGCCGGGCCGCGGGCGAGATCCCGCGCCGCGAGGGTGACGGGGGTGGCCCGGTCCTGTCCGTCTTCGGCGGCGCGGCCGCGCGCGGTGCGTCGCCGCCGGGCGAGCTCCTCCCCCGCGATCACCCGGCCGGCCCGCAGCAGGACGGCCGTCGCCGTTCCCGGGGGCGAGCACACCACGTTCACGCAGAAGTGCATCCCGTAGGTGAAGTACACATAGGCGTATCCGGGCGGCCCGTACATCACCGCGTTGCGCCTCGTGCGGCCCCGGTAGGCGTGTGACGCCGGGTCCGCCTCGCCCGCGTACGCCTCCACTTCGGTAAGCGTGACCGCGACGAGTCCCTCCGCTGTCTCGTGCTCGAGCACGCAGCCGAGCAAGTCCGGCGCGACCTCGATGGCGGGGCGGTCGAGAAACTCTCGCGAAAGCACGCCGGCCGCGGCGGGCCGCTCGGCTCTTACGGGCACCGTGGCCGCCGTGTCAGGCTCCGCCCGCGGCGGCCCACCCGGCGGCGGCGTCCACGGCGGCGCGCACCGTCGCGAGCTGCTCGGCGACCCGGTCCGGCGCCGTGCCGCCGAATCCCTTGCGGGCCGCAAGCGCGCCGTCCACGGTGAGCACGGCGCGGACGTCCGGTGTCAGGTGCGGTGAGACCTTGGCGAGATCGGCGTCGCTGACCTCATCCAGCCCGACGTCGTTGACCTGGCACCAGACCACGAGGTGGCCGACGATCTCGTGCGCCTCGCGGAACGGGACGCCGCGCTGGACCAGGTACTCGGCCAGGTCGGTCGCGAGCGTGAACCCGGCGGGCGCGCCCTGGCGGAGCCGCTGCGTGTTGATCCGCAGCGTCGCTACCAGCCCGGCCATGGCGGGCAGCACGAGGAGCAGCGTGTCCACCGCGTCGAATACCGGCTCCTTGTCCTCCTGCAGGTCCCTGTTATAGGTGAGCGGGAGCCCTTTGAGCACGGTGAGCAGGCCCGTGAGCCCGCCGATGAGCCGCCCGGCCTTGCCGCGGGCGAGCTCGGCGACGTCGGGGTTTTTCTTCTGCGGCATGATCGAGGACCCAGTCGCGTAGGCGTCGTCGATCTCGATCCAGCCGAACTCCTGTGACGACCACAGCACGATCTCCTCGCCGAGCCTGGACAGGTGCACGCCGGTCAGCGCCGCGGCGAAGCAGAACTCGGCGGCGAAGTCCCTGTCGGAGACGGCGTCCATGGAGTTCGGCGCCGCGCTGTCGAAGCCGAGCTCGCGCGCGAGCACCTGTGGGTCGACCGAGAGCGACGAGCCCGCCAGCGCGCCAGCGCCGAGCGGGCTGACCGCCGCGCGCCTGTCCCAGTCCCTGAAGCGGTCCGCGTCGCGCGCGAACGCCTGGACGTGAGCGAGCAGCTGGTGGGCGAACAGGACCGGCTGCGCGTGCTGCATGTGGGTCATGCCGGGTGCGGGAGTGTCCCCGCATCCTTCGGCCTGCGCGATCAGCGCGGTCTGCAGTTCGGCGAGCCGGCTCACGATTCGCCTCGCGTGGTCGCGCAGGTACAGCCTCAGGTCCGTGGCCACCTGGTCGTTACGGCTGCGGCCCGCCCGCAGCTTCCCGCCGAGCGAGCCGAGCCGCTCGAGCAGGCCGCGCTCGAGCGCGGTATGCACGTCCTCGTCGGCGATCGTCGGCCGGAACGAGCCGTCCTCGACGGCCTGGTCCAGGTCGTCGAGCGCGTTCAGCATCGACACGACCTCGACGTCGGTCAGCAATCCGGCCCGGTGCAGCATCCGGGCGTGCGCGCGGGACGCCAGCAAGTCATAACGAGCCAGCCGCCAGTCGAACTGGACGCTGAGCGACAGCCGTGCCAGCGCGTCCGCGGGTCCGCCCTCGAAGCGCCCGCCCCACAGCCGCGTCGGCGTCCCCGCCGCCGGCTCCTGTTCCCCGGCGTCCGATCCCATCTGTCCCATCTATCCCACTTCCGTCGTGTCGACCCCGTTCCACCCAACCCTATGGCCCCGCCCACCCGCGGGCAGGCCGCCTGGGGAGGCAATCGGTAAGCGCCGTCCCAGGCCCGTCCCGGATATTGGCGCGAGGCGGGCTGGGCGCGCCGCCAGGCGAGTGGGTCGAATGCGCATTTGGCCTCGCTAGAGCAGGCCGAATGCGCACTTGGCAGGCTGAGGGCGGGGCGGGCACCTGGCTGGGCCGGTGGGGCCGTGGCGCCGTGGGGCAAGCGGCGGATGGGCGGCCGCGCCGGGTGAACGGGGGGGGCGACGCGTGATGGCCTAGCCGGGCGGGGTGAACCGGGGGCGACGCGTGATGGCGGTGCGGGGCGGGCGTGAACGGTGGGCACCTTGTCAACGGCGGCCTTCGGCTAGGCGGCGGAATTCTGCCGCCAGGGCGTCGCCGCCTTGCGGGTCCCTCGTGATGACGAGCACTGTGTCGTCGCCCGCTACTGTGCCGAGGATCGCGGGCCAGGCCGCGTGGTCGATGACCGAGGCCAGGAACTGTGCCGCGCCGGCGGGGGTGCGCAGCACGATCAGGTTCGCGCTCGCTTCCGCCGAGGTGAGGAGTTCCTTCAGGTAGCGGGTCAGCCGCGTGCCCGCGGGCGGGCCGCCGGAGGGGGCGGCGGGCGAGAGCGAGTCGGGATGATCCTGGCCGGCCTGATCGCCGGGTACGGGGGCGGGCAGGGGAGACGGCGCGGGGCGTTCGGGATAATCGAGGACAGTACCGGGGCGGGACCCTGGGCCTCCTGGCTCCTCGGGGAGGGCGTAGACCAGCGAGCCGTCGGCGGCGCGCAGCCGGACGACGCCGAGCTCGTCCAGGTCGCGGGAGAGCGTCGCCTGGGCGACATGCATGCCGGCATAGCGGTCGAGCAGGGCGGCCAGCTGCTCCTGGGAGTGGACCTGCTCGCGGGACAGGATCGCTGCGATGCGCGCCTGGCGCGCGGTCTTCGTGGCGGGGGTGGCCGTCGGGGATCCCGCGCCCGCGGGGGTGGTGTGGGCGGTCATCGGGAGTGCTCCAGGAGCCAGGCGAGCAGCGCCTTTTGCGCGTGCAGGCGGTTTTCCGCCTGGTCCCAAACGGCGCTCGCCGGGCCGTCGATCACCGTGGCGGCGATCTCCTCGCCCCGGTGCGCGGGCAGGCAGTGCAGGGCGATCGCGCCGGGCGCGGCGCGGGTCAGCAGGTCGTCGCTGAGCTGGTAGCCGGCCAGGGCCGCCTGCCTAGCGGCCGCGTCCTGCTGGCCCATCGACACCCACACGTCCGTGGCGAGCACGTCGGCGCCCTTGCTGGCGACGACGGGGTCGTCGAGCACGGTCGCCGAGCCGCCGGTGCGGGCCGCGATCTCCTGGGCCTTGCCGAGCACGGCGAGGTCCGGCTGGTAGCCGTGGGGAGCGGCGATCCTGACGTGCATGCCGGCGGTCGCGCAGCCGAGCAGGTAGGAGTGGGCCATATTGTTCGCGCCGTCGCCGAGGAAGGTGAGGGTACGTCCGGGGAGCGCGCCGAGGCGTTCGGCGACGGTTTGCAGGTCGGCGAGGATCTGGCAGGGGTGGAACTCGTCGGTCAGCGCGTTGATCACGGGAACCGTGGCGTGCGCGGCGAGTTCGGTGATCCGTTCCTGGCCCGCCGTCCGCCAGGCGATCGCCGCGACCTGCCTGGTCAGCACCCGGGCGATATCGCCGATCGTCTCGCCGCGGCCGATGTGCGTGGTGGCCGTGTCGATGATCAGCGGGAGGCCGCCGAGTTCGGCGATGCCGACGGTGAACGACACGCGGGTGCGCAGCGAGGGCTTGTCGAAGAGCACGGCGACGGCTTGCGGGCCGTCGAGGGGGCGGCGGGCATACCGGTCCTGTTTCATCGCGGCGGCGAGTCCGAGGACCTGCGCCTGCTCGGCCGGGGCGAGGTCATCGTCGCGGAGGAAGTGCCTGGGATCGCTCATCAGGCCGCCGTCACCGCGTCGGCGTCAGTGAGGATCGCCGGGAGGGCGTGGACGAATTCCCGGGCCTCGGCTGCGGTCAGGATCAGCGGCGGGGCCAGGCGCACCGCGTCGGGCTGCACCGCGTTGACGAGGAAGCCGTGCATCGCGGCGGCCGCGTTGACGGCCGGCGCCTTGTCCGCGGTGAGCACCGCGGCGAGCCACAGGCCACTGCCGCGCACGCCCTTGAGCAGGGGGTGATCGATGATGGCGATGCCCGCTTTGAGCGCCTCGCCGGTGGCCGTGACGTTGGCGAGGATGTCCTGCGACTCGATCGTGTCGAGCACGGCGAGAGCGGCAGCGCAGGCCACCGGGTTGGCGCCGAACGTCGAGCCGTGGTCGCCCCTGCCGAGCGCGGTCCCGCAATCGCCGAAGCCGACGCACGCGCCGATCGGCAGCCCGCCGCCGAGGCCCTTGGCGAGCGTGAGCACGTCGGGCACTATCTGCTCCTGCTGGTGGGCGAACCAGACGCCGGTCCTGCCGATGCCGCTTTGGATCTCGTCGAGCACGAGCAGCGCGCCCGCCTGGTCGCAGGCCTGGCGCGCGGCGGCCAGGTAGCCGTGGGGCGCCGGGATCACGCCGCCCTCGCCCTGGGTCGGCTCGAGGAACACCGCGGCGACTGTGCTGTCGACCGCGCTGGCGAGCGCTTCGCTGTCGCCGTAGGGGACGAAGCGGACATCGAGGCCGAACGGGCCGAACGGAGTCCTGATCGACTCCTTGCCGGTGATCGCCAGCGCGCCCATCGTCCGGCCGTGGAAGCTGTGGTCGGCGGCGACGACCACCGGCCGGCCCGCGCCCTGCTTGCGGCGGACCAGCTTGATCGCGGCCTCGTTGGCTTCCGCGCCTGAGTTGCAGAAGAACACGCGGCCGTCGCTGTCGAGCAGGCCGAGCAGGCGCTCGGCGAGCGCGACGCCTGGCTCGTGGACGAACAGGTTGGAGGTGTGCGCGAGCTTGCCGACCTGGTCGGTGACCGCCTGGACGATCGCCGGGTGGGCGTGGCCGAGCGCGCTCACCGCGATGCCCGCGATCAGGTCCAGGTACTCGTTGCCGTCGGCGTCCCACACCCGGCAGCCCGCGCCGCGGGCCAGGGCCAGCGGCGGCGTGCCGTAGTTCGGCATCATGGCCGCCTCGAACCGCTTGCGCAGCGCTTCGCTCTCGCTCACAGCGCACCTCCCAGTGTTGATGGTGACACGTTTGATGCGTCAGGGACGACCATCGTGCCGATACCGGAGTCGGTGAAGATCTCGAGCAGGACGGCGTGCTTGAGCCTGCCGTCGAGGACGTGGGCCTGCGGGACGCCGCCGCGGACGGCGGTCAGGCAGGCTTCCATCTTGGGGATCATGCCGGCGGACAGTCGCGGCAGCAGGCCTTCGAGGTCGCTGGCCTGGAGCTGGCTGATCACCTCGGTCGAGCTGGGCCAGTCCCTGTAGAGGCCTTCGACGTCGGTGAGCACGACCAGCTTGGCGGCGTCGAGTGCGACCGCGAGAGCGGCCGCGGCGGTGTCGGCGTTGACGTTGTAGACCTCGCCGTCCGCGCCGCGGGCCAGGCTTGACACCACGGGGATGCGGCCATCGGCGAGCAGCGCGTGCACCGCGCCAGGATCGGTCGCGACGATGTCGCCGACCAGGCCGATGTCTACAGCCTCGCCGTCCACGGTCGCTTGCTTGCGCCGCGCGGTGAACAGGTTCGCGTCCTCGCCTGACATGCCGAGCGCGAACGGGCCGTGCCGGTTGATCAGGCCCACGATGTCCTTGTTGACCTTGCCGGTCAGGACCATCCGGACCACGTCGATCGTCTCTGGCGTGGTGACGCGCAGCCCGGCGGTGAAGACCGACTCGATGCCGAGCCTGTCCAGGTGCGCGGTCACCTGAGGACCGCCGCCGTGGACGACGACCGGCCGCAGGCCGGCGTACCGCAGGAACACCAGGTCCTGGGCGAACCCGGCGCGCAGGTCCTCCTCGGTCATGGCGTGGCCGCCGTACTTGATCACCACGGTCTCGCCGTGGAACCGGTCGAGCCAGGGCAGCGCCTCGATGAGCGTGGCGGCCTTGGCGGTCGCCGCTTCCCGGCGTGCCTCGTCCCTGGACTCGCTCGTCACGATCGTCATGTGGAGTACGCCGCGTTCTCGTGCACGTAGGCCTCGGTGAGGTCGGTGGTGAGGATCACGGCGGCGTTCGGGCCCGCGGACAGGTCGACGGTGATCGTGACGTCCCGGCCCTTGAGGTCGACCTTCGAGCGCTCGTCGCCCGGGGCGCCGGCGCGGCAGACCCAGACGCCGTTGATCGCGACGTTCAGCCGGTCGGGGTCGAACACCGCGTCGGTGGTGCCGACGGCGGACAGCACGCGGCCCCAGTTGGGGTCCTCGCCGCCGATCGCGCACTTGAGGAGGTTGTTCCTGGCAACGGCGCGGCCGACGGTCACCGCGTCGTTCTCGGTGGCGGCGCCGACGACCTCGATCGTGATCATCTTCGAGGCGCCCTCGGCGTCCAGCTGAAGCTGGCGGGCCAGGTCCGCGCAGACCTCGGTCAGCGCCCTGGCGAAGTCCCTGCGGTCCGGCGTGACGCCGGCCGCGCCGCTGGCGAGCAGCAGCACGGTGTCGTTGGTGGACATGCAGCCGTCGGTGTCGAGCCGGTCGAACGTCACCGCGGTGGCCTCGCGCAGCGCCTGGCCGAGCTCGTCGGGAGACAGGTCGGCGTCGGTGGTGAGCACGCAGAGCATGGTGGCGAGCGCCGGGGCGATCATGCCCGCGCCCTTGGCCATGCCGCCGATGGTGTAGCCCTGTTCGCGCCGGAAGGCGATCTTGACGACCGTGTCGGTGGTCCTGATGGCGTCGGCGGCGTGCACTCCCCCGCCGCGATCCGCTTCGGCGACAGCCGCGTCGACGGCGGGCAGCAGCTTGTCCATCGGCAGCCGCTCGCCGATCAGGCCTGTCGAGCAGACCGCGATCTCGCCCGCGGAGTCGTCCAGGGCGGCGGCTAGCCGTTCGGCGGTGGCGTGGCTGTCCTGGAAGCCGAGCGGGCCCGTGCAGGCGTTGGCGCCACCCGAGTTCAGCACGACCGCGCGGACCCGGCCGCCGCTGACCACCTGGCGGGTCCACTTCACCGGCGCCGCCTGCACGCGGTTGGCGGTGAAGACCGCGGCGGCGGCGCGGGACGGGCCGTCGTTGATGACGACCGCCACGTCTCGTTCGCCGGACTGCTTGAGCCCGGCGGCGACGCCCGCGGCGCGGAAACCGAGCGGTGCTGTCACGCTCATGGGGCGACTCCGTGTGTGGTGAGGCCGGCCGTCTCCGGCAGGCCGAGCATGAGGTTGGCGATCTGCACGGCCTGGCCGGCCGCGCCCTTTCCGAGGTTGTCGATGGCGCAGACGGCGACCGCGCGGCGGGCGTGGGCGTCCGCGGTCACCTGCAGCTGCGCGCCGTTCGACCCGGACAGCGCGCCGGAGACCGGCCACTGGCCGACCGGGAGCAGGTGCACGAACGGGCTGCCCGCGTACGCGTCGGCGAACGCGCCGCGGAGCGCGTTGTCGGCGTCCGGGCCTTTGTCGGCGACGCCCGGCGCGAGCCGGGCCGTGCAGGTAGCCAGGATGCCGCGCGGCATGGGGGCCAGCAACGGCGTGAAGGAGATCGTGGGCTGGGGAGCCGGCACGGGGCGTTCGGTATCAATGGCCGCAAGCTCCGCGAGGGCCTGCTCGATCTCCGGGGTGTGCCGGTGCGTGCCCCCGACCTTGTACGCGGACACGCTGCCCATGACCTCGCTCGCGAGCAGGTCCGGGCGAGGCGAGCGGCCGGCGCCCGAGGTGCCCGAGGCGGCGACGATCACGATGTCCTCGGGCTCGGCCAGGCCAGCGGCGAGCAGCGGGGCGAGCGCGAGGATTGACGCGGTGGCGTAGCAGCCGGGGGCGGCCACGCGAGTCGCGATCCTGATCTTGTCTTTGGCGAACGGGAGTTCCGGCAGGCCGTACGCCCAGCGGCCGGCGTAGGGGACGCCGTAGAACTTGTCCCAGGTTGTCTCGTCGGCGAGCCTGAAGTCGGCGGACAGGTCGACGACCAGGGCGTCTGGGAGCTTTTCGGCCAGCGTCGCTGACTGGCCGTGCGGGAGGGCCATGAAGATGAGTTCCGCGTCGGCGAGGACGTCCGGGCTCGCGGGCTCGAACGCGCGGCCGTCGAACGCCGGGTGGCCGGTGAGGTTGGGATGGACTTCGGTGACGGGCCTGCCCGCGTTCGACTCGCCCGTTACCGCGCCAACCTCCAGGTCCGGATGGCCAGCGAGCAGACGGAGCAGCTCGCCGCCCGCGTAGCCGCTGGCTCCAGCCACCGCGACCCGTGTGCCCATGCTGGTGCCTCCTCGCCTCCCGCACGCCTGCCGCACTCTGAAGAATTATGCACTGTCATGAATTAATATGCAAGCCATGGTAGTGAGCGGGTGGCGCACGACTTCTCGTCCGGCCTTGTCAAGGCCGGCGGCCGGCCCTCGCCGCCGCATGATCTGGCCCGTACCAGGACCCCAAGGCCGCCGCGCGGCAGCACGCGGCAGCACGCGGCACCCCGCCGAACCACGCGGCACCCCGCCGAACCACGCGGCACCCCGCCGAACCACGCGGCACCCCGCCGAACCACGCGGCACCCCGCCGAACCACGCGGCACCCCGCCGAACCACGCGGCACTACGCGGCACTACGCGGCAGCACGCGGCACCCCGCCGAACCACGCGGCACCCCGCGGCACCCCGCGGCACCCATGATCGCGAAGACTTGCGGCACATAGCGTACTTTCCGGTCGTTTTTGCGCCCGTTTCGTCCTGGTATGCGGATGCGAAAAGTACTCCATGTTCACCAACGCTTCGCAATAAATGAGACCGGCGGCGGGCAGCCGGCCCGGACCGGGCCAGCCCGGCGCACTCCCGGCTCGCCAGCCACCCGCAACCCAGCCCGCCCGCAACCCAGCCCGCTCGCACCCCCGGCCGCGACCCGCCGCCCGGTCCCTTCGCCGACCCGGACCCTGCCCGCGCGAGCAGCCGCCGCCCAGGCCCCGGACCCGAACACAGTCCACCACCGGCCCCGCAGAGCCAAGTGACAGCGCCAGAGGGGCACGAATATTCCGTGCTAATCGCCCGCCTGAAATATGTCCGGTATTCAGTGGGACATATTTCCTGGTTCGTTGCCCCTCGCACGGGCAGCGGACGGCGAGGCACTTCCGAAGGGGAGATCTTAAGCTGCTGGTATGGGGCAGATCCTGGTCGGCACGGCGTCGTGGACGGACAAGACGCTGCTCGTCTCCGGGTGGTACCCGCCGGAGGCCGACACGCCGGAACAGCGGCTGCGGTTCTACGCCCGCCAGTTCCCGCTCGTGGAGGTCGATTCCAGCTACTACGCGCTGCCCGCCGCGCAGACCGCGGCGACGTGGGCCGCCAGAACCCCGGCCGGGTTCACCTTCGACGTCAAGGCCTTCAGCCTGTTCACCCAGCACCCGACGCCGCTGAAAGCGCTGCCCGTCGATTTGCGCGAGGCCGCGGGCAAGGCCGGCAAGGCCCGGCTCTACCTCAAGGACGTCGACCCGGAGGTGACCGGCCAGGCGTGGGAGCGGTTCCTGGCGGCGCTTGAGCCGCTGACGAACGCCGGCAAGCTCGGCGCGATCTTGCTCCAGTTCCCGCCGTGGTTCCCCATCTCCAGGGCGAACAAGGCCTACATCGCGGCGTGCGCGGACCGAGCCGCGCCGCTTCGGGTGTGCGTGGAGTTCCGCAACCGCACCTGGATGACCCCGGACAACCAGCAGGAGACCCTGGAGTTCTTGTCCGCCCGGCAGTTGCCGTACGTGTGCGTGGACATGCCGCAGGGATACCCGAGCTCGATCCCGCCTGTGCTCGCCGCCACCAGCGACCTGGCGCTTGTCCGGCTGCACGGGCACTCCGGCAAGTGGGACAGCAAGGACATCTACGAGCGGTTCGGCTACCGCTATACCGACAAGGAACTCGACGAGTGGGCCGGGAACGTGCGTGGCCTGGCGGCGGGCGCCGAGCGGACCCATGTGCTCTTCAACAACTGCTACCGCGATTACGCCCAGGCCAACGCTCAGCAACTCGCCGCCAGACTCGGCAGCTAACGGCCCGGTCACGCATTGCCATGAGGTGCGGGCGTAGCGTAACCGGTGATACCGAGCGGAGTTCAAGGGGGAACAGCACATGCCGCTCTACATGTACCAGGCTTCCTATACAGCGGAGTCGATCGCAGCGCAGATCAAGGATCCGCACGACCGCCTCGAGGCGGTGCGGCCGTTCTTCGAGCGGATGGGGGCGAAGATCCTGGCGGGCGGGTTCCCGTTCGGCGAGTACGACGTGATGGCCGTCTACGACGCGCCCGACGACACCACCGCGGGCGCTCTCGCACTGGCCATCGCCGGCGGCGCGGCGGTCAAGTCGGCCAAGACGACGCGGCTGCTCAGCGGCTCGGAGTATGTCGAGTCGCTGCGGAAGGCGCAGGACTCGACGTACGAGCCCGCCCGCTGACCGCCGGCCCTGGTGGTCACACCGCCAGGACGGTCGTTACGCGGGCACCCATTCGGTCGAGGTGGTCACGGCCCTCAGCTCCGCAGCGAGCGGTGTGACGCCGAGACCTGGACCGGTGGGAACACGCAGGTGCCCTGAGTCGAGCACGAAGGGCGCCGTGATGTCGGTCTCGTAGTACCGGTCGGACGCGGAGGTGTCGCCAGGCAGCGTGAACCCGGGCAGCGCGGCCAGCGCCACGTTGGCGGCCCGGCCGAGGCCTGTCTCGAGCATCCCGCCGCACCAGACCGCGATGCCGTGCGCGGCGCACACGTCATGCACCCGCCGCGCCTCCAGGTACCCGCCGACCCGCCCCGGCTTGATGTTGACGATCTTGCAGGCGCCCAGGGAGATCGCGGCCGCCGCGGTGCGCGCCGACGTGATCGACTCATCAAGGCAGATCGGCGTCGAGACCACCGTGGCCAGTTCGGCGTGCCCGAGCACGTCCTCCTCGTCGAGCGGCTGCTCGATGAGCAGCAGGTCAAAGGGGTCGAGCCGGGCCAGGTGCCGGGCGTCCGCGAGGGTGTAGGCGGTGTTCGCGTCGACCTGCAGCAGGAGGCCGTCACCGAAGCGCTCGCGCACCGCGCGCACCGGCTCGACGTCCCAGCCGGGCTCGATCTTCAGCTTGATCCGCACGTAGCCGGCGTCGAGGTAGCCCGCCACGGCGTCAAGCAGTTCGCCGACGGAGTTCATGATGCCGACGGACACGCCGCACGGCACCCGGTCACGCGCCGCGCCCAGTTCGCGGCCGAACGACCGGCCCGCCAGCCGCAGTTCCGCGTCAAGGACCGCCATCTCGAGCGCGGCCTTGGCCATCCAGTGCCCCTTGACCGGCTGCAGCGCCAGGCCGACCGCGGCGCCGGTAAGGTCGCCGACCGCCGCGAGCCTGGGGATCAGGAACCTGCGCAGCACGTCAGCAGCTCCGTCGACGTACTCGGGCGAGTACAGCGGGTCGGACATCGCCACGCACTCGCCCCAGCCCTCGGTCTCCCCGCCTGGCCCTGAAGCGGCGACCCGCAGCAGCAGGATGTCCCTGGTGCTCTCGACGCCGAACGACGTCCGGAACGGCGCGACCAGCGGCATGTGGATCCGGCGCAGCTCCACTCCGGTCAGCTTCATGGGGACTCCTCCTTGTGACGTGGGGGGTTGGGTGCGGCGGGACTGACGGCGGTGGGCTCTTCGACGACGTACCAGCCGGCCTTGTCGAAGCCGGTGACCCGGCCGCCGCGGGCGAGCGCGGGCGCCAGCGCGGCGCGCACCCCGGCACGCCAGGCGTCGGCGCACGCCGGGTCGGACGCGCGCATCCCCTCGATGTCGGCCGGCACTGCGACGAGCAGGACTGACCCGGGGGAGTCGGCTGCCCGCGTTCGGGATACCGGCCAGCCATCCGCCCCCGTCGAGAGCACGGCGCGAGCGCCGTGGCTGAGTTCGGCCGTGGCCGAGGCCTGCCGACGCGTTCCCGCGCAGGCCGCCGCCACCTCGGGCGAGCGCAGGTCCCAGCGGACGAGGAGCCGGTCGCTGTCAGTTCCGGCGTTGATGCCGTCGGTCATGCCGCCGTAGAAGTTGGGCAGGTACTCGGTGGGCCGGGCGCCGAGCCTGACCAGGTTGAAGTAGGCGTTGCGGCGGACCAGCGGGTCGAACGTCCACGCGATCTCCGTGACCTGCCGGTCCAGCGCCCACGCCCGCTGGTGCAGCTTCAGCGCGTACCCGACACTGCGGCCGCTGGCCGCCGCCGACACCCCGGCCACGTGGCTGTGCAGCGCGCGCTCCGCGGGCGGCCCGAAGAACCCCACGCAGGCGCCCACCAGGAGCGAGCCGTCGTACGCGCCCGCGGCGTAGTTGCCCGCCTTGGTCAGCGCGCGCAGGAGCTCGAGGGTGAACGCCGGGTTCGTCGGGCTCGGCCGCCAGATCTCGTCGAACAGGCGGCGGGCCGCCTCCAGGTCCGCCAGGTCGGTGAGTTCCCTGACGCGCACGTCCGCGGCCGCGGCCGCCACGTCCGCGGCCGCCGCGGCGGCGACCAGGATCCCGCGATGCATGTCTGCTGACCTTCGCACGGTTCCCATGGTAGGAAGGCCGCATATGGACCGCATGTGGTAGGAAGGCCGCATGGGGAGCCTGGCCTACGAGCGTCGCGGAGCAGGACCGGCGCTTGTTCTTGTGCACGGGGTCGGGCACCGCCGCCAGGCGTGGGGCGCCGTCATGGACCTGCTGGCGCCGCACAGGACCGTCATCGCGGTCGACCTGCCAGGGCACGGCGAGTCGCCCCCGCTGGGCGCGGCCCGCGGGCGCGATGCGATCGCCGCGATCGTCGGCGAGCTCTCCGCGTTCTTCGGCGAGCTGGGCCTGGACCGCCCGCACGTGGCCGGCAATTCCCTCGGCGGCGCCCTCGCCCTGATAGCGGGCGCGACCGGCAGCGCGCAGAGCGTGACCGCGCTTTCCCCGGCAGGCTTCTGGGCGCGGAGCTGGCAGTTTCCCTACGCCAAGGCCGTCTTCATGTCCGCGCAGCTCGCAGGCCCGGTCGTCCGCCCGCTGATCCCGCACCTCGCCCGCAGCACCGTTGGCAGGTACGTCATGGACGGCCCTTTCGTCGCCAAGCCTGGGGACATGCCTCCCGCGCAAGCCGAGGATGACGGTATCGCGTTCTTCGACGCGAGCCACGCGGTCGCCGCGGTCCTGGCGGAGAAAGCGGATTTCACGCTCACCGTGCCAGCCGATGTCTCTGTGACCATCGCGTGGGGTGCGAAGGACCGCATCCTGCCGCCCAGCCAGGCCGCTCTCGCGCGGCGACGAGTGCCGCACGCCAGAATCGTCCAGCTACCCGGCTGCGGGCACGTGCCGATGACCGACGACCCGGGACTGGTCGCCCGCGTCCTCCTCGACGGCAGTGCCCAGGATGGTCCGGCCGCGTGACGGACCGCCGCGTTTAATTAGCTGGCCGAAAGCGTTCGGCGCATGTCATCCTGCCCGCATGCCCAGCCAGGTCCAGGGCGGCCCGTGGGAACACGAACAGGCGGTGCGCGCAGCGGTGCGCGAGCACTGGGGGCTGCGGTCCGACTTTCGCCCGTTGGAAGATCGGCCGGCCAGCCGCACCTGGCAGGCCGATGGTCACGTCGTCAAGCTCGCCCGCGACGAGCCGGTCCACTTCAGAGCCGGCCTGCTCGCCAGCGAGGCGGTCGAGCAGGCCGGCGTCGCGACCGGAGCTCCCGTCCGCACGCGTGACGGGGAGCTGTGCCTGCCGCTGGTGCCCGGGCGGCCGCCGTGGGTGCTGGCCGTCCTGCGCCGCGCGCAGGGCAGTCACTTCTCGATGCACGAGGTCGCGCCCGCGGTCCTTGGCGGGTTTCTCGGCAGGCTGCACCGCATCCTGCGCGGCTGCCCCGCGGCCGGCGCGTGGACGCCCGGTGACACGCTTGGCCACATGACCCGCGGCATCACGCAGGCGCAGCCGCCATCGGTACGGCGAATGATCACTGAGGCGGTCAGCGCGGTCAGCGCCTATTACGACACCGCGCCGCCGGCGCAGCTGCTGTACGGCGACGGTCCTGCGATCTTCTCCGCGAACGGCACGGACATCAGCGCCATCATCGACTGGGGCGGAGTCCGCGCCGGCAGCACCGCCGACGACATCGGCTGCTGGACAGCGTACGGCCCGACCGAGCGCATCCAGCTGCCTGCCTACACCGCCGCGTTTCTCGACGGCTACCGGCTTAGCAATGACCTCCCCGCCGCGGCGGCCGCGGCGGTCCCGCTGTTCCAGCGCCTGCGCGTCGCCTCGCGCGCCTGCTACGTCACCGACCCCGAAGCCCTGGCCAGCGTCGCGGCACGGATGCGGTTCGTCTTCGCCGAGCGTTAGCCCAGCGTTAGCGCGCCTTAGATGCCGAGGTCCTTCTGCGCCCAATCCGGTGGCGCGTCCTCGTCCTGGCTGGCGCCGATCCCGCCGCCGGCGCGATCTTCTGCCATGCCCTTGATCACGCCGTTGACAAAACGCCCTATGGCCGCCAGGGCCTTGACCACCTTTCGCATCACGCTCTCCTCTCGACCTCTCGACCTCTCGACCTCTCGACCTCTCGACCCGATCCGGCCGGCTCACGCTTCGCTGCCCCAGGCCAAGGTACGTCCAACTACCCGACTGCGGCCACGTCCCGATGACCGACAACCCCGAACTCGTCGCCCGCGTGCTGCTCGACGGCAGCGCCCAGGGTAACTGAGCCGCTCCGCAGCCGCGTGTCCTGACAGGGTTGATGTGCTAAAAATTGGTGGGGCAAGAGAGGGCTTAAAACTGGCCTCTCGTGTATGAGGCGATTCGTCGCCTTGAGTTGTTCCGCTTACCGGGTGTGACAATTCTTTTCTTCTTGTTTCTTCTGTGCTGGATTTCCTGCATGCATACTCATGGTCCATGAGCGACGAGACATGCACATCGTCATGAAGACGCCGCGGCTCCGGATCCGCCAGTTCACCCCAGACGACGCGACCTGGCCTGTTCGACCTGAACAGCGATCCCCAGGTGGCCAACTATTCTCATCCGACCTGATTCAGCCGCGACGATCTGGAGCCGCAATCAATAGTCAGCCGGGCGATGCTTGACGAGAAGGGCGCCCCATGCTATTAGTGCGTGATCGGCGACCACAATAGGCCTGGAGTGATCGTATGGTTAGAGCGCGAGGGTACGGGAAAGGCCGCGTTGCGGCCTTCGTTTTTACGCTTGCAGTGGGAGTTTCGCTCGTCGCTGGTTGCAGCGCCTCCGTCACCATCGGCGGAACGCCATCAGTTCCCAGGCAAACGGTCGCTACCCAGGTAGCCACCACGCTCGCCCACCAGCTGAACCAGCCTGTCCCGAAGGTAGTGTGCCCGACAGACCTTCGGGGCAAGGTAGGCACCGTGATCTACTGCTCGCTCACGCCGCAAGGATCCACCACCACCTACCCCGTGAAGGTTCAGGTGGACTCGGTAAGCGGAACCAACGTTCACTTCAGCATCGTGGTCAGCAAGACGCCAGGCCACTTCACAAGCTGAAGCGTCGCGGTTCTAGGCGCCTCGGACAGGCATCCCGGCGGCGTGATACCCGTCGTCGATCAGCCGCATGGTCACCACGGCGCTCTCCGCGGTCGTGGGGAATGGCGTGCCTTCAAGCACAGCGGCAGCGAACGCGCGCAACTGCCATGTGAACGTCGTGTCGGCGCCGTCGGGCAGGTCCGCCCCGTCCTCCGCGGACACCACGGCACCGTCCCGGGTCACCGCGAGCCGCCCCGCCTGCGCGTTGATGAAGTTCCGCAGCCGTAGGTGCCCCTGCGAACCGATCACGTGCACGTCGGCACGGAACTCTCCCTCCCGCGTGAAAGACGACTCGAACCAGCCGGTCAGCCCGCCGGGGAACGCCAGCCGCGCCGCCATCGACCGGTCGACGCGCCCGTCAGGCATCGGATCGGCCAGCGCACCGGAGACAGCGGGGTCCACTTCGCCGCACGCCTCGCCCACGAGCCGCAGGCAGTCGATCGCGTAGCACCCGCCGTCCATCAGCGCGCCGCCGCCGAGCGGGTAGTCGTACCTGATGTCGTCCGGGTCGCCGATCGCCCAGCTCGTCCACGCCTGCGCGTGCGTGACCGCACCGATCGCGCCGGATCCGATCAGCGCGGCCATCCGCGCCACCAGCGGGTGGTAGCGGTAGTGCATGGCCTCCATCACGACCAGTCCGCCCGACGCGGCCGCCTCCACGACCTCACGCGCCTCGGCGGCGTTCGACGCGAACGGCTTCTCGCACAGCACGTGCTTCCCGGCCGCCAGCGCCCGCAGCGTCCAGTGCGCGTGCAGCGCGTTCGGCAGCGGCACGTAGACCGCGTCAACCGAAGGTGAGGCAAGCAACTCCTCATAGGACCCGAACGCGTCCGCGATCCCGTGCTGCAACGCGAACGCCGAAGCCCGCGCCGCGTCCCGCGCGGCGATCCCCGCCACCGTCACCGCTGGCACCATGCGCGCCGGCGCGAGCAGCGCCCGCCCCGTGATCCGCGCCGTCCCCAGGATCCCGATCCGCACCTGTTCGCTCATCGCCGGCCTTCCGGAGCCAATGCCTGCAGCACCTCACTCGCCCGCAGCACCGCCCGGCCTTCGTCCCCAGCGGGATCGCCGACGAGCGGGTCCCAGTTCAGATCGTAGAACACCTCGGTCACACCGCAGCTTTCGAGCCAGGCCGTATCCGAGCGGATTTGCGCGTAGCTCCCGGACAGCAGCACCCGCTCTCCGGTAGCCGACGACTTCACCGGCGCCCCGGCGCGCACCACGCCACGGCAGACGATCCGCAGCGGCCCGCGCCTGGCCGCCCGGGCGGTCTCCTGCACCACCTTCGCGGCTTCCGCGATCTTCGACAGGTCCGCGCTGCTCGCGGTGACCCAGCCGTCGGCGATCCGTCCGGCCCGTTCCATCGCCGGCCGCGACATGCCGCCGAGGAGCACCGGCGGTCCTGGCCGCTGCACGGGCAGCGGATCCTGCCGCCCCGGCGGGATCTCGTAGTGGGACCCGCGGAAACTCTTGCCTGCCCACAGCGCACGCATCGCGGCTAGGTACTCTTCGGTGCGCGCCCCCCGCCGCGCCATCGACGCGCCAGATCCGGTGAACTCCTCGGGCAGCCAGCCGATGCCGACGCCGAGGTCGAGCCGCCCGCCGGACAGCACGTCGATCGTGGCGGCCTGCTTGGCCAGCAGCAGCGGCGAGGCGAACGGGTGGTTCACGACCGCGACGCCGAGCCGGATCGTCGACGTCACGGCGGCCGCGTAGCCGAGCGAGACCATCGGGTCGAGCACGCTGTGGTACACAGCCGCCATGCCCGACCCCTCAGGCACGAGCAGCCGCTGAAACGTCCACAGCGACCGGTACCCGAGCCGCTCAGCCCGCCGGGCGAACTCTGTCAGGTTGCGCGGCGTGGCCCACGCGCCCGCCACCGGCGCGCCGAATCCGATGTCCATGGTGACGACCATAATCAACGGGCATAGGGCCGCGCGCACGCTGCCCCGCCGCACCGCCCCTGCCTCCTGTTATCCCGAACGAACAGTGGCGTCTCCCCAAACCAGCGCTTCGAGCCTTACCGTTGGCCCCATGTCCTCAGCGACCGAGCCGTCAGGTTCGGAGTCCTCAGCGGCGGCGCCGACAGCAGCGGAGTCCTCAGCGGCGGAGTCCTCAGCGGCGGAGTCCTCGGCGGCGGTGCCGACAGCAGCCGAGTCCTCAGCAGCGGAGTCCTCAGCAGCGGAGTCCTCAGCGGCGGTGCCCTCGGCGGCGGTGCCCTCAGCGGCGGTGCCTCAAGCGGCGGTGCCTTCGGCGGCGGTGCCCTCAGCGACCGCGGAGTTCTGCGCCGCGATGCTCGACGCCACGGCTAAGCCCCTGCCGCCCGTCGTCTCCCGCGCGGCGCGCCGCACGCTGGTCAACGTGCTAGGCACCGCCGTCTCCGCCGTGGCGTCCCCGACCGTGTCGGTCCTGCTGCGCGCCGCGGCCGAACAGTCCAGCCAAGGCCCCGTCCCCGTGCCCGGCCTTGCGCGCACGCTCGACCCGTACTGGGCCGCGCTCGTCACTGGCACCGCCGCCCACCTGGACGATTTCGACGACACGCACCTGGCGACCGTGATCCATCCCGGCGCGTCCGCGCTGGCGACGGTGCTGTCGCTGGCGCCGGAGACGGCGCCGTCAGGCGCGGCGTTCCTCGCCGCGTTCGCGGTCGGCTGCGAAGCTCAGCTGCGGATCGGCAACGCGATCTCGCCGTCGCATTACGATCACGGCTGGCACATCACAGGGACCTGCGGCGTCTTCGGCGCCGCGCTGGCCGCGAGCGCGCTGCTCGGCCTGGACGCGGCGGCCGCCGCCCGCGCGCTGTCGCTGGCCGCCACGATGACCGCCGGGCACCGCGAGGCGTTCGGCTCGATGACCAAGCCGCTGCACGCCGGCAAGGCGGCGGCGAACGGCGTCATCGCCGCGCGGCTGGCGGCCGCCCCCGCCGGGCTGGCCGGGAGTGCCGTCGCCGACCCCCTGGGTCCTGAGGGCGCCCTCGAGGTGCTGGCCGCCGTCGTCGGCAGGAGCGCGCTCAGCCCTCCAGACGGCGGCTGGGAGCTTGAGCTCAACACGTTCAAGACATATCCGTGCGGCGTTGTCGCCCATCCCGCGATGGACGGGGCGATCTCGGTGTCGGCCCAGCTCGACCCGGCCGGGATCACCGCGATAACGCTGCGCTGCAACCCCCTGGTGCCGGAGCTGATGGGCATGGTGCACCCAGAAGACGGCCTGCGGTCGCGGTTCAGCGCCAGGCACGGCGTGGCGGTCGGGCTGCGTTACGGGCGCGCCGGCCTGGCCGAATTCAGCGACGAGGCGGCGACAGACCCCGAAGTCGCCAGGTTGCGCGGCCTGATCGCGCTCGACCCCGATCCGGACGTCCCGCGCGACGCGGCGCACTTGCGGATCGAACGGGGCACGGCGAGTCCGGTCCACGTGGCCGTGGAGCACACGCGGGGGAGCGCCGCCCGGCCGCTCACCGACGAGGAACTGCGCGACAAAACCCGCGACCTGATCGCGCCGGTCCTCGGCGCGCACGCGGCCGCCAGGATCTGGGCGGCCGTCGACGGCCTGCCTGATGCCCCAGACCTGTCTGACCTGTTCGCCGCCCTGCGCCCGGAGCCGTGATGACCACCACCGACGAGATCCTCGCTCTCCCAGCGAACGCGGCGCCCGCTTCCCTGGCAGCGGCTGACGCGGACATCGCCCGCTTCGACGAGGCGGTGATCCGCGGCATGACCAGCGACGCGGTCCGCGTCCTGCGGACACTGCGGGAAACCCCGACCAGCGCCCAGGCGGCATTGCCTGACAGTCCCGCGTGGCGAGCCTGGCTCTCCGCCACGGCGGCGATCGCGGGCTCGGCCGCGGGGTCAACAGCGGGGTCAACAGCGGGCTCAACGCCGGCCGAAGACCCCACCGCCCGCTTCGTCGTGTGCGCCGCCGCCACCGCCCTCGGCGACGACTGCGCCGCGGCGGTCGCGGCAGGCGTGCGGGCTTGCGCGCTCGTCGCGGCCGGCCTCGCGAACGCGCCCGGCTGGTCGGTCCCGACGGTGTCGTCGGTGATCGGCGCTGGGCTGGCCGCGGGCGTGATGCTCACGCTGCCCGAAGTTCAGCTGCGCCACGTTCTCGGCATCTGCGCCACCCAGGCGGCGGGCCTGAGCGTGGCTGGGACAGACACCGCCGCCTTGCAGGCCGGGAAGGCGGCGTTCAACGCGGTGGAGGCGGCGCGGCTCGCCCGCCTCGGCTTCACCTCGTCCCAGGAACCGCTGGATGGCCGCCGCGGACTGTTCGCCCTGTTCAACCGCTAGTCCCGCGGCCCCATCACCACCTGCGACCGCTCGTCGCGCCCGCAGTAAGCCCGGAGCGTTTCGCGGCTCCTCAGTGGGCGAGCAGGGGGATGAGGACCTGGGCGTCGGGGGTTCCCCAGCCCGTGACCGGGTCCCAGCCGGGTCCGGCCTGGTAGCCGGTGACCGTGACCCCGTTGAGGACCACGGTGTTGTCGCCGGTGGTGATGTCGTGGAACGCCCTGTGGTACAGCGGGCCGCGGGCGATCCGGTAGATGGCCGGGTTGACGAAACCGAGCGGATGACCTGCCTCCTGGTCAGCCAGGGCGATCAGCCCCGCCCAGAACGGCGCGGCCGCGCTGGTGCCGCCGCCCCCGAAGAACTCGTAGCCGCCGCCCGGCGCGCCGATCGCGATGGCCATGCCGGTGGCGGAGTCGCCGTCCGCCGCGACGTCCGGCATGCCCCGCATGGCGCCGATGCCGGGTACGCCGTCCTGGTAGGCGGGACGGGCGAAGAGGGTACTGAACCCGCCTCCCGACGAGGACGGCCCTTCCTGCCCTGGCGGGTCGTTCCACGCGGTCTCGCCGATGTACGCGCCGGTGACCGGGTTCGCCGTCAGGCTGGTGCCGCCGGCCGCGAGCACCAGCGGGTCGGACGTGGGCAGGATGATGCTCTTGACCGGCGTGGTCGAGCCGTTGCCGATCGCGCCCTGATCTCCTGACGCGACCACGACGGTGACATGGCGGCCGGCGGCGTACGCCAGCGCGGAGTTCATCGTCGCCACCTCCGCGCTGGTCCAGGAGCCCTCAGCCAGGTTGAAATCCTGGCCGATGCCGCTCTGCGAGATCACCCAGCCGTGGCGGGCCGCGATCCGCACCGCGGTGGCCCATGTGGCGGCGAATTTCGCCGGGGTGCTCACGTCCGCCGGCTCGACAAGAAGCTCGACGATGGTGGCGTCCGGCGCGACCGTATGCACCAGTTCGGTATCC
>Ga0335073_10003088_pt1 | contig 23049 bp, 21 predicted proteins | sample Lox_Sample_22_FD_207093 | JGI IMG/M metagenome (GOLD analysis project Ga0335073, IMG submission 207093) | Soil microbial communities from Loxahatchee National Wildlife Refuge, Florida, United States - Lox_Sample_2.2 | ecosystem: Environmental > Terrestrial > Soil > Wetlands | place: USA... | reverse complement strand
GGCGACGTGCCGCAGGCGGCGGGCAATGGCGTATTCAACGGCGGGTTCAAGCGCTTCGATAAAATGCTGAACGCGTTTCCGAAGACGAAATTCATCGCCCACGCGGACACCTTCTGGGCCAACGTCAGCGCGGATTATAAATACGATACGGCGTATCCCAGCGGTCCGATCAAGCCCGGCGGCATCAGCGATAAATGGCTTTCGGACTACCCGCACCTGTGGGCCGACATGTCGGCGAACTCCTGCAATAATTTTCTGAACCGCGATCCCGAATTCACGCGTGGTTTTCTCGCGCGGCATCAGGATAAACTCATTTTCGGCTGCGACTGCTCCTGCCTCGATGGCCGCGGGAAAGGTCAAATGAACCCTAATCCGCGTTTCCGCGGGAAATGCATCGCGCGCGCGACGCTGGCTGACGTCCAGAGGATGTCCAAGCCGCAAGTTTTCCGCAAGATTCGTTGGGAAAACGGGACCCGGCTGCTGGGGATTTCGGACCAGGTTTAATCGGCCTCAAAAAACTCGAAAATCACCACGCCACTAGCAGGATGCTGAAAAAGGGGACAGACCGCTCTGTCCACGGCCATGGTCGCACGCGGCATGAATAACTTACAGGCGGGGACAGAGTAGTCTGTCCCCTTTTTCAGCACCCTGCTAGAGCACGTTTGTTTGCATGCCGATGGTTGCGTGCACGCAGATTACCGGGTTTGCGCTCCTGAACGGTCGGAATCACGCCGCGAATTGACAGAGCCGGAAAAGTCTGTTAGTGTTTCCTTATTCCTTTAAAGCGCCAGGATGCGCTCCGGCCTCGTAAACCTTCACTCTCTCGTGTGACTTAGCGTTTCCGGCGAGAGTTCCCACGTTGCTTTGAGTCGCCCCCGTGAGGCTCCGTGTGATCGACTTTCATTTCGGCACAAAGGAGTTTGACGTGACTAACACCAGACGGGAATTTTTCACGCGCGTCGGCCAGGCCGGCGGTTTCAGCGCGGCGTTCGCCAGTATGCACGCGCTTGGATTGGCGCCGATCGCGATGGCTTCGGCCGTCGATTTGCCGGCCGGCGCCGGCAAGGGCGTCAAAATTGCCATTCTCGGCGGAGGCATCGCCGGTCTGGTTTCCGCTTACGAGATGGGCAAAGCCGGTTTCCATTGCACCGTTCTCGAAGCGCGCGACCGTCCCGGCGGGCGCAACTGGACCATCCGCAACGGCGCCACCATCGAGTTCATCGACGGCGTGAAGCAGACCGCGTCCTGGCAACCCGACAGCTATTTCAACTCCGGGCCGGCGCGGCTGCCGTCGATTCACAAAACGATTCTCGGGTATTGCAAGGAGCTGGGTGTTCCTCTCGAAGTGGAGGTCAACACTTCCCGCAGCACGCTGCTGGTGAAGGACGACGCCTTCGGCGGAAAAGCGGTGGAGCAGCGGCAGGTGATCAACGACACCCGCGGCCATGTGGCGGAGCTGCTGGCCAAATGCGTCAACCAGCACGCGCTCGACCAGGAACTGAGCGCCGAGGATCGGGAGAAAATGCTCGAGTTTCTCCGCGTCTACGGGGATCTCAAGAATAATTATCAATATCAGGGATCGTCCCGCGCCGGCGCGTCGCGATTGCCGGGTGCGGGTCCGGTGACCGAGGAACTGCGTCCGCCGCTCGAGATGCATGCGCTGCTCGACGCCGATTTCTGGCGCGGCATTTTGTTCGAGGAGACGCTCGACATGCAGGCGACCATGTTCCAGCCGGTCGGCGGCATGGATCGCATTCCCTATGCGTTTGCCAAAAAGCTGGGCAACGTGGTCGAGTACCGCTCGGCGGTGCAGCAGATCCGCAAAACGCACGCCGGCGTGCGCATCGTCTACACGCAAGGCGGCGTGGAGAAGGTGCTCGAAGCCGATTACTGCATCTGCGCGCTGCCGATTACGATTCTCAAATCCATCCCCAACGATTTTTCTCCGCGCATCCAGCAGGCCATCGCGCAGACCGAGTATGGCGACGCCTACAAGATCGCCTGGGAATCGAAACGATTCTGGGAAACCGATTTCAACATTTATGGCGGAATTTCCTGGGTGCGTAGCGGGCCGGTGGGCCTGGTGTGGTATCCCAGCGCGAAAATGTTCAGCGACACCGGCGTGGTCATTTCAGGCTACGCCAGCGAGCGCGGCACGGAGTTCGGCAAGCTTCCCGATATGGACGCGAAAATCGCCGCGTCGCGCGAGGCGGTCGAAAAATTGCATCCCGGATACGGCAAGCATCTGACGAGGCCGATGTATATGTACTGGGCGAAAATTCCGTACAATCTCGGATCGTGGGTGGGCGGCCGTGGAGGCAATTATTACGAAGGTCCATATAACGAATTTATTCAGCCCGACGGGCGCTTCTACTTCGCCGGCGATCATTGTGCCCGCATCGGAGCATGGCAGGAAGGCGCGGCTCTGGCCGCGCACGCGGCGATCAAGAAGATCGCCGAACGGGTCCGGCTGGGCGGATCGGCGCAAAAGGCGACCGCTTAAATCGTCGCGCGCATCAGAAAGGAAAATCGAATGAAGAGTAGGCGTTGGCTTTACGCGCTCGGCTGCGCGACGGTGTTCAGCGGCATGATTTTCGCGCAGACTCCGGTCAAGCACATTCAGACCGCGAAATCGGGAATCGCGACCGCGGTTTGGGCCGGCGATACGTTGTACGTCAGCGGTCAGATCGGGCCGCCTATCACGCCGGCCGACCGGGAAAAAGGCACGCCCGCGGTTTACGGCGATACCAGATCGCAGGCGACCGGCTCGCTGACGAAAATCGCGGGCATTTTGAAGGAGCAGGGCCTCACCATGGGCGACGTAGTGGCGATGCACGTGTTCATGGCCGGCGATCCGGCGAAGGGTGGGAAGCTCGATTTCGCGGGCATGAACGCCGCCTATGCGCAGTTCTTCGGCAGCGAGGATCAGCCAAACAAGCCGGCGCGCAGCGCCATGCAGGTGGCCGCTCTCGCGGCGCCCGGAGCATTGGTGGAAATTGAGGTGATCGCGGTCCGTTCGAAGTAAGGATTCGGTTCGGGTTTAGCGGTGAACGGCTGCCGGCCGCCTTGGCCGGTCGAAAGCGCGCGGGAGAGTCCAAAGATCCAGCACGCCCGACGTCGCATGCTGGTTCGAGTTTCCCTCGGGCAACGCGATTTTCCCGTCCACCACAATCGGACTGTTCCAGTGCCCGCCGCCGCTTTCGAGCTTCGTAATCTCAGTTCCGTGCACCGGATCGTAGACATACAGCCCACCGTTCGGGTTGTAGACGTACAATAGACCGCCCGCGACAATCGGGCTGGTTCCGGCATTCGAGTTACTCCACATCTTGGTGAGCGTCCCGCTGCTGAAAGTCCACGCCGCGGTGGCCCCGTCATCGGCGGCGAACATCCAGGTCTGGCCGTTTTCCACCCACACCGCGGGCGCCGTATACAACAGATTGCCGGAAGGCGTCGGCATCGTCTGCATCTCACTGTCCTTATGCGGAGCCGTGCCCGCGATGGTCGCCAGGCTGAGCGTCCGAATCAGGCTGTCTTTGCCGCCTTGCGCCACAACTCCCGGACTCAGCAACACCGGCGACGTCGATCCCAGGTCGAGGTCGTCGTCCTCCAGTTGGGTATTATCGGTCGGCGTGTAGTTCGCCAGGATCTGCGTCGCATTCGGGTTCAGCTCGATCAGCGAGTCGCCCCAATTTTCGCTTCCATCGTAGGGACCGTTTCCGGTAGCGACAAAAATATTGCCGGTGGAAGCATCGATCACCGCGCCGGCGCGCCCCCAGATGGCCGATCGCGTGTTCGCGCACGAATTGGGGTTGATCAAACCCGGGTCGTTGCTGCAAAGCGAATTCCAGACGTGCAGAAGACTGCCGCTCTGCGCGTCGAGAATGGCCACGTGTCCCTGGTAAGGTGGTGCGTCGCCGATATAGCCGCCGGTGACGGCGATCACGTTGCCGTTGAAAACCTTGAGTGGCGACGCGATTTTTTCGAATTGCGGGAGCAGGGTGATGGCGGTGGTCCACACAACGGCTCCGTTGGCGATCGCGAGCTTCCTTATGGCGCCATCCGGCGCAGCCGCGTATATATGTTGCCGGTCCGGATCGGCGGCGGGAGTGCTGGTGGTGATCTCCACCGTTCCGGCCCAGGAAGAATACTCCGGCGGCGTGTACTCCCACAGGATCACGCCGCTATTGCCGTCGATTGCGATGGTCTTGCCGTAAGTCGTCGTGACGAAAAAGACGTCGTGCGTTGATCCGTTCACGGTTACACCGTGCAGGTAAATGGCGGAAGAGTCCACTGTGCCGTCAAGCTGGATCTGCTGCCGCCGCAGCGCGCCGATGTTGCGCGTATCGATGCCCGTGGGCGCCTGCGAGGCTCCGCTGCTGGCCACGTCCCAGCCGAATTGCGGCCAATCCGCGCTTTGCGCGTGGGCGAATCCGATGAGAGTGAAAAAGAGAATCGATGCAAGCGATCGCGGCGGGACCAGCACACCACGCAGCATACGCCTCAATCATAGCTCTTGTGCGGCATCCCGCTTATCGAAGAATACGAATGTGACGTCTCGGAGGGCGGGATTGATCCCGCGCGGAGCTTTTAGCTCCGCGGTTCACCGGCGGGACTAAAAGCCCGCCTCCGCGGCTGCCGCGAATTGTGCAAGGAACTTTCGAAACAGGAGTCTCCTATCCCGAAGATCAGCGATATTATTCCTGCGGGTTTGTGGGGCGGGCCCTCGGCCTGCCCCCACGGGCGACGAATGGGACGGGACACTAACCGATGCCGATCTCCTGCGTTCGCGGCCGGGTCACGGAAATCCGGAAACATGACGAACGCGAAATGGCGATTCCGAGTTGCAGCTCGAGTTGGCGCGCGCCCAGATGAGTGACACGCACCGAGCGGCGTGCGGGATGGACCATGATCCAGCGCAGCTCCGTCAGACGGGAAAAAAGAGCCGTTCCGATGGCGCCGCCCAAGTGATGGCGCCGCTCCGTCCAATCGATGCACGCGCGGCTGAGCAATCGTGGTCCACGGGCCGAAGATGGAAGATTTATTCCCAGCTCGCTGCACCATTCTTGCCCGGCAGCGGTCAACTGATAGGTCCTTTCCCTGGCGGCCACCAGGAATCCGCGATCGAGCAGCGCCCGGTGCATCTCGACCGCCAGCAGGCCGGCCAGATGTTTGTAGCAGGTGCGGGCAAAACGAAGTTCCCGGATGCCTTCGGAATCGTGCCGCGCCTGTTCCCGCGCGTCGATTTGCCGACTCAGCGGCGCAAGCACGGCCAGCGCTTCGAGCGTCGCCGCGACCGAGTCGTTCGCCAGCCGGTAGTAGCTGTGCTTTCCCTGCTTTTCGACGGCGATCAAAGACGCATCCATGAGCTTACGCAAATGGAAACTGGCGGTTTGCGGCGCAATATTTCCAATAAAGGCCAATTCTCCAGCCGGACGCGAGCGGCCGTCGACCAGGGCCACCAGGATGGCCGCGCGGGCGGGTTCTCCGATGAGTCCCGCGATGCGCGCGATGTCGGAGCCCAGTTCCATTTTAAGAGCCATGTTATCTCAGCCCGGCTCAATACGTTTCGATTGCCGTCGAACTGATTTCGAAATTCGTCTGCTACAGTCGCCAACAGGAGAATCGAGGATGACAACACGGGCAGCGATTTTTTCCGGAGCGGCCATGCTGGCAACAGTGGTGCTCTGCGGCGCGCAGACGTCTTCCGCCCAGCGGCAACCCGCCTCAAAATGGGTGGAGCTACAGCGCCACGACCTCGCCGATATCGGGCGCGAAGGCGTGGAAATGTTGATCGAGATTCCGCCCGGCGTCACCACGCAACGGCATAGTCATGCAGGTGACGACTTCGGTTACGTCATTCAAGGAACCATCGTGCTGATGATCGACGGGAAGCCGCCGCAGACGGTGAAGGCGGGCCAAACCTTTTTCACCGAGCGCGGCCATATTCACAACGCCCGCAACATCGGGAAGATCACCGCCAAGGCGGTGGATACGTATATCATCGATAAAGGCACGCCGGTGGTGATCCCGCAGTAATGGCGACCCAGGCAGAAAAAGGAGCAGCGTTCCGCGCACTGCATCAGCGCAAGGACGCCTTCATCATTCCCAATCCGTGGGATGTGGGCACGGCGCGTCTGCTGGCGCAGTTCGGCTTTGAAGCCCTGGCCACCACCAGCGCGGGCTATGCCTTTTCCGCCGGGAAGCCGGACTACGCCATCGGCCGCGATCAGATGATGGCGCATGCGGCGGCCATCGTGGCGGCAACGAATCTGCCGGTCAGCGCCGATCTGGAGAATGGCTTCGGAGATTTGCCGGAGACGGTCGCAGAAACCATCCGCCTCGCGGCAAGCATCGGATTGGCGGGCGCGTCCATCGAAGACATGAAGCAGCAGCCGGCGCAATCGATCTATGAGCACGAGCACGCGGTGGAGCGGATTCGCGCGGCGGCGGAGGTGGTCCGCGGTCTTTCCTTTCCTTTCACCTTGACGGCGCGCGCTGAAAACTATTTAGTGGGGCGTCCGGACCTGGCCGACACCATCCGCAGACTCGAAGCGTATCAGGAAGCGGGCGCGGATGTGCTTTATGCGCCCGGCCTGTCGAGCCGCGAAGATATCGCCGCGGTCGTCCGCTCCGTGGACCGGCCGGTAAACGTCGTGATGGGGATGCAAGGAGTTCCGCTGAGCCTGGCCGAACTTTCCGCCATGGGAGTGAAGCGTGTCAGCATCGGCAGCGCGCTTTCCCGCGCTGCCTTGGGCGCTTTCCTTCGCGCTGTGACGGAAATGCGCGAGCGCGGCACGTTTTCCTTCGCCGAAGACGCCGTCAGCTATCGCGAGATCAACGCGATGTTCGCGGGCTGGCCGGCTCCGCGATAATGGTCGTTGGGAGGATGTAGTATGAGTCGGCTTCTTACGACTGGCGTGATCCTGGCGGCGTTCGCTTGTAGCGCCGCGGCGCAGGATTGGTATCACGACCGCGACGCGCGCTTCCGCGGCGAGTGGAGACCCCATCTGTTTACATACGTGAGACAGGATCTGGATCACATCTGGGCCGGCCACGCGGCCGAACAGGAACGCGCCCGTCTTCAGCGGACGGAACAGGAGTTAACCAAAATGCAGGCGGACCTGGACCACGGCCGCTGGGATAACGGCATCTTGAACGATGTGATCGATTCGATCCGCAAGTCCTCCGATGACCAGCGTTTGGCGCCGCGCGACCGGAACATACTCGCTGATGATGTGAACCGCCTGAAGGAATTTCAGGACCAGCACAATCGCCGGCATTAGTCTCCTGCCGTGGGGCCGGCGATCGCCCCCGAATCGAACTTTTGTGAGCGCGGTAACGTTCTTGAGCGACGGGAGTATTGCAGCTTGTGGGATTCCTCGCTCAAGACCTTCGCTTCGCCGCGCGCACCTTTCGTAAGTCGCCGATTTTTATCGCCGTCGCGGTGCTGTCCCTGGCGCTGGGAATCGGCGCCAACACCGCGATTTTCACGCTGGTCGATCAGCTTCTGCTGCGCCTTCTGCCGGTGAAAAATCCGGAGCAACTGGTGCTGTTGTGGGGACGCGGCCAGCATTATGGCAGCAACAACGGCCGCTATCGCCTTTCCTATCCGATGTACGAGGATTTTCGCGATCACAACCAGGTGTTCAGCGGCATGTTCTGCGTCGACCCGATGGGCATGAGCGTCAGCGCCGGCGGAAGAACCGAACATGTTTCGGGTGAACTGGTGTCGGGAACCTATTTTCCGGTGCTCGGCGTGGGCGCGGCCCTGGGGCGCGTGTTCACCCCCGACGACGATCGCGCGCCCGATGGCGAGCCCTACGTCGTGCTCGGCTATCGCTACTGGCTGGAACGTTTCGGCGGCCAACCCAGCGTGATCGGGAGCAAGCTGCTGGTAAACGGCTATCCGCTGACCGTCGTCGGCGTTAGCCAGGCAGGATTCGACGGGACCAATCCCGGCGAAGAGGTCGCGATCCGCGTGCCGGTGATGATGAAAACCGAAATGGACCCGGTGGGATCGCGCTTCAACTATAACCTAAAGGCGCGGCGCGGCCGCTGGGTGGAAACATTCGGGCGAATGAAACCGGGCGTGTCGATCGAGCAGGCCAAGGCCTCGCTTCAGCCGTTCTTCCACTCGCTTTTGCAGATGGAAGTGGAGCAAAAAGAGTTTGCGCGCGCCGCGCCGGAGAGCAAACGGCGGTTCCTGAACATGTGGATGGACGTGCTGCCGGCTTCCAAGGGCAATTCCGATCTGCGCCGGGAGTTTTCAAACGCGCTGCTGGTGCTAATGGCGATCGTTGCGCTGGTGCTGCTGATCGCCTGCGCCAACGTGGCGAATCTTTTGATCGCGCGCGCGACGGCGCGGCAGAAGGAAATCGCGGTGCGTCTGGCGCTGGGCGCGGGCCGGATGCGGATCGTGCGGCAGTTGCTGGTGGAAAGCGTCACGCTGGCGCTGGCCGGCGGCCTTGCGGGAATCGCCCTGGCGATCTGGATGGATCGCGCGCTGCTCGATTTTCTACCACAGGGCGATAGCCCGCTAACCATTTCGACCGCGCCCGATCTGCGCATCCTGGCCTTCACGCTCGCGATTGCGCTGCTGACCGGCGTGATTTTCGGACTGGCGCCCGCGCTGCAATCGACGCGTCCGCATCTGGCCGAAACGCTGAAGGACCAGGTCGGGTCCATTGCCGGCGGAACGTCGGTGGGCCTGAGAAAATCGCTGGTGGTGGCGCAGGTGACGCTGTCGTTGCTGCTGTTGATCGGCGCCGGTTTGTTTATCGGCAGCCTGCGTAACCTGCGCGACCTCGATCCGGGATTCCGCACGACGAATCTGCTGGAGTTTTCGATCGATCCGACGCTGAACGGGTATCCGGCCGCGCGCACCCTCGATTTTTATCGCCAGCTGCGCGAAAACCTGGACGCGATTCCCGGCGTCGAATCGGCCAGTCTGGCCATCATGCCCGTACTGACCGGCAATGAATGGGACAACACGATGTCCGTGGAAGGCTTCGCCAACAAACCCGCGGAAGCGCCCGATCCGCACATGAATTTCGTATCGCCGGACCATTTTAAGACCATGAACATCCCGCTTCTCGCCGGACGCGATTTCCGCATGAGCGACGAAACCGGAGCGCCGCAGGTGTGCATCATCAACGAACGCTTTGCGCGGAAATATTTTCGCGATGGCATCGCCGTCGGCAAACACCTGGGCGATGGCGGCGATCCGGGAACGAAGCTGAATATCGAGATTGTCGGCGTGGTGCGCGACACCAAGTACGAAAGCATGCGCGACGAAATTCCGATCGAGGTGTATCGCCCCTACCGGCAGATGTCGTTCCTGCTGGGGATGTACGTGTATGTGCGCACCGCGCGCTCGCCGGAGCAGATGTTTCCGCTCATTCGCCAGACGGTGAACCGGCTCGACGCGAATCTGCCGCTCACCGAAATGAAGACGCTCGAAAAGCAGATGGAGGAGTCGCTGATCACGGAGCGCCTGGTGGCCACGCTTTCGGCCGGTTTCGGATTGCTGGCGACGCTGCTGGCGGCCATCGGGCTGTACGGCGTGATGGCCTACGTGGTGGCGCAGCGGACGCGCGAAATCGGCGTGCGCATGGCGCTTGGCGCGTCGCGCGGCGACGTCGTGTGGCTGGTGATGAAGGAAGTGCTGCTGCTGATCGGCCTGGGCATCGCGGCCGCGCTTCCGGTAGCGTACGGCCTGACGCGGCTGGTGAAAGCGCAACTCTACGGCATCCAGCCGAATGACCCGCGGACGGTGGCGGTCGCCGTCGCCGGGATCGCACTGGTTGCGCTGCTTTCCGGATACGTGCCCGCGCGGCGCGCGACAGCCATCGATCCAATGCGGGCGCTGCGCTGGGAATAACGCTCATTACCATCCGGCTTGGCGCATTCGATCGAGAATCAGAGCGCTATAGTGGTCCATCCGGCCGGGCCGCCGGCGGCGGGGCGCGGGCAAGCACGCCGCGAGCCTCGCGGACTGGTCGCGATCGAGTTGCGACGCCGTGGTGTGGTAATGATATTCGGCGGCGGCCTCGGCGCCGTAAACGCCCGGCCCCCACTCGATCACGTTGAGGTACAGCTCCAGCACGCGATGTTTCCCAAGAATCCAGTCGGCCAGCGGAGCCAGGGTGTACTCAAACGCCTTCCGCACCGGATCGCGATAGGTGGTGAAGAACAGGTTCTTGACCAGCTGCTGGGTGATGGTCGATGCGCCGCGGCGAATGTGGCCGGTTTCGCTGCTCTCTTCGGCAACTTGTTCCACCTGCTGCCAGTCGATGCCGTGATGATGGTAGAAGCGTCCGTCCTCGGCGGAGATGACCGCGTGTTGCAGGTTCGGCGAAATGCGATCGAGAGGGACGAACTTCTGCCGCTTGCGATACGTCCCGCGCGAAAACATCGCTTCCACGCGCCGCTGGATCTGAACGCCGGTGGTCGGCGGATTGACGAAGCGCAGCGTCACCAGCGATGCCGTCCAGAAGATGTACAGCGCCGCGACCACCGCGGTCGCCAGCTTGAGCAACCGTCGAATCCAGCCGTGCTTCACAAACGAAACAGTATGGCACGAAGCGCCCGCGTAGCTTCAGCGATGACGGCCGTGCAGATTTGAGCGGAGATATGCCGGCGGAATCGGACGTGCGCTTCGGTTCGGGCGAGCGGGTCCGCGCATCCACCGCATCATTTTGTTCCAGAGGCCGGCGATCCATTTGAACATTGCGACACCTCCGGCACGAACGTTATCACAACCATCCGCCGGAGTCACGCCATCCGCGGCGATTCCGCTCTCCAACCCAGATTTCACGCACCATTCCGCGAAAATCGCGGCAACGTGATTGATAATAGGAATGGAAAACTGAATGGGGTCTGACAATTCGTCGCCGGTGAGCCGCCGCCCCATGGCCGAAAGCCGGGCCGCGGCAATGATTCGCGAAATCTTTCAGTCCGGCCGGCCGCTCACCTATATCCGGTCGACCGAGGAGCAGCGGATCGGACGGGTGCTGCGCGAAGTCGCGAGCCGGCAATTTACGTCGGCGCCGCTCCAGGTCTGGACCTGGACGCTGACGGAAGGCCTGCGCCAGGATGGCGTGGATATGGACCCCGATACGCGGAGCGCTCGCGTGGCGCTCGATTTTATTGCCGGTTATCGCGGCGCGGCGATCTTTCACCTGAAGGATTTTCACGAGCCGCTGCGCGAATCCGCCGAGATCCGGCGCCGCCTGCGCGATCTGCACGAAAGCTGCCTGGATCGCGAAAAATTCATCGTGATCACTTCGCCGGTTCGCTTCATCCCGGAGGAACTGGAGCGCAGCATTCTATTCGTCGAGCTTCGCCCGCCAGACCAGCTGGAACTGCTCGATTTCCTGCGCGAAGAAATCGGAGCGGAGCAGGTAAACGACGCCCTGCTGAAGCAGTTCGCCGTCGCGCTGCAAGGCCTCACGCTTGACGAAGCGCGCTATGCGTTGCGCCGCGCCCGCGCCGCCCATCCAACGCTCGGACCCGAATCGGTGCCGTTTTTCTTGCAGGAGAAACGCCTGCTGGTGAACCGCACCGGCGTGATCGAATATGTTGCGGATGGCACCCAGATCGGCGACGTCGGCGGTCTCGAAAATCTGAAGAAATGGCTGCTCGACCGGCGCCACTTATTTCAGTCGCGGGACAGCCTGAGCGCGGAAATCGTGCCCAAAGGAGTGCTGATCATGGGCATTCCCGGCTGCGGGAAAAGCCTGTGCGTGAAGGCCGTCTCTTCGTCCTTCGAACTGCCGTTGTATCGCATCGACATGATCGAAATTTTCTCCGGCCGCCACGGCAACCCGGAAGGCGCGTTCGTCGCGGCCTGCCGCATGATGGAAGAAATGGTTCCGGCGGTGCTGTGGTTCGATGAGATCGAGATGGGCGTCACCTCCACCGAATCGGGCGGCGCGCAGGGCCGCATTTTCGCGTTTTTCCTCACCTGGATGCAGGAAAAAGCCAGCGGCCTCTTTGTTGCTGCGACGGCGAACCGCATCGATTTGCTGCCCGCGGAAATGATCCGCAAAGGACGCTTCGACGAAGTGTTCTTCGTCGACCTGCCGCTCGAAGAGGAACAAGCCGACATTTTCGGTATTCATTTCAGCCGCCGCGGCGTCGATCCGTCGCGCTTCGATTTTTCGAAGCTGGCGCAGTTCACCGCCGGCTGGACCGGGGCGGAGATCGAACAATGCGTGGTTTCGGCGCTCACCCGCGCGCAGGTGGAGCAGCGCGAGATCACCGAGCAGGATCTGATCAGCATCGCCGCAAAAATCATTCCGCTCTCGCGAACGATGAAGGAGCAGATCAATCACATTCGCGGCTGGGCCTTCGAACGCGCGGTCCGCGCGTCTCCGCGTCCGCAGGGACGCTGAGATAAGAAGTGGGGCAGCCCCTCGGCCCGCGGCGGCTTCTCAAACCGCCCGTTGCGAACACCCCCGGCCCAACGGGCGCGGCCGCTGCATTGATTCACCTGGCGCAACCATTCGTTTGGGATCGCATCCTGCCGGATGCTACGCTCGAAGTATGCCCCTTTCGGAATCGTTTTTCGCCGCTCGATTTGCGCTTACCGAGCACGATCTGGAGCAGTATTTAAGTGAAGCGCTCTCGGCCGGCGGCGATTACGCGGACCTCTATTTCGAATATCTGTCGACCAGCTCGCTGGGCATGGACGAAGGCATCGTGAAAAACGCGACCGAAGGCGTGACGCTGGGCGTCGGCGTGCGTGTGATCGCGGGCGAGCGCACCGGCTACGCTTATAGCGACGATCTGAGTCCGGAAAAAATTCGCAAAGCGGCGCGCGTGGCGGCGTGCATTGCGCACGGGCCGGCCTCGATCGTCAAGACGGGTTTTGAGGAGGCGCCGCGGCACAACCTTTATCCGATGCTGCACGCGCCCAATGAAATGGGCCTCGCCGAGCGCGTCGAGCTGGTGAAACGCGCCGATCGCGCGGCTCGCGCTTACGATCGCCGGGTGTTTCAAGTGCAGGCCGGCTATGCCGACAGCCTGCGTCACGTTCTGGTGGCGACCAGCGAAGGCCGCTTGACCTTCGATCGTCAGCCGATGGCGCGGATGAGCGTGACCGTGCTCGCGCGGCAGGCCGATGGACCGCCGCAGGAGGGTCATTCGGGCGGCGGCGGACGCGTCATGCTCGATTTTTTTCTGAATGAAAAAACGCCCGAGTATTTTGCGGGCGAAGCGGCCCGGCAGGCGATCGTGCAGTTGGGCGCGGTGGCAGCGCCGGCGGGCGAAATGACCGTCGTGCTGGGCCCGGGATGGCCCGGAATTTTGCTGCATGAGGCCGTTGGGCACGGGCTGGAAGCGGATTTCAATCGCAAGGGCGTTTCGGCCTTCGCCGGCCGCGTCGGCGAAAAAGTGGCGAGCCCGCTGTGCACGGTGATCGATGACGGAACCATCGGATCGCGCCGCGGATCGCTGAACGTCGACGATGAAGGCAACGTGACGCAGCGCAATGTGCTGATCGAAAATGGAGTGCTGCGCGGTTATCTTCAGGACAAGCTGTCCAGCCGGTTGATGCGCGCCGCACCGACCGGCAGCGGACGCCGCGAAAGCTATCAGCAGATCCCCATGCCGCGCATGACCAATACCTATATGTTGGCGGGCGAAAGCGATCCGGAGGAAATCATCCGTTCCGTGCCCAAAGGAATTTATTGCACCACCTTCGGCGGCGGGCAGGTGGATATCACTTCCGGAAATTTTGTCTTCGCGGCGAGCGAGAGTTATCTGATCGAAAACGGGCATCTGACGCGGCCGGTGCGCGGCGCGACGCTGATCGGCAACGGACCGGAGGCGCTGAAGTACGTGAGCATGGTCGGCAAGGATTTGAAGCTCGACGAAGGCGTGGGCGTTTGCGCCAAAGAAGGCCAGCATGTTCCGGTGGGCGTCGGCATCCCGACGCTGAAGATCGATCGCCTGACCGTGGGAGGGACCGCGGCGTGACGGAGCTCGAAAAAATCGCCGCAAGCGCGGTGGAACGTGCGCTCAAAGGCGGCGCGGCCGGCGCTGAATGCACCATCTCCGACGGCGCGGAATTCGAGGCCGGCGTGCGCATGCGCGAGGTCGAAAGTTTGAAGGAAGCGGCGTCGCGCGGCGCGGGGATTCGCGTGCTGGCGGGCCAGCGCAGCGGATCGTCGTACACTTCGGATTTTTCGCGCGACGGAATTTCGAAGATGGTGGACGCGGCGCTCGAACTGGCGAAAATCACCAGCGAAGATCCGTACGCCGGATTGCCGGAAGAGTGCGGCCGGTTCGACGGCGATCTGAAATTGTACGACGACGCCGTTGCCGCGCTCGAAACTCCCTGGAAAATCGCGCAGGCGATGGCAGCCGAAGCGAGCGCGCTGTCCGCCGATCCGCGCGTGACCAATTCCAAAGGCGCGTCCTTTGAATCACACCTGGGAACGCGCGTGTTCGCCAATTCGCGCGACTTCGCCGGCAGCTATCGCAGTTCGAGCTGCGGGCTGGCGGCACAGCCGGTGGCTTCGCAAAACGGATCGACCGAGCGCGATTACTGGTACACGTCTTCGCGCACCGCGGCGGGCCTGGAAAGTGCGGAACTGGTCGGCCGTAAAGCGGCGGAGCGCGCGGTGCGGCGTCTGAATCCGCGAAAAGTCGCCACGCAACGCGCGCCGGTGATCTTCGAGCCGCGCACGGCGCGCATGCTGCTCGGCGAGATTTTCGACGCGGTGAGCGGATCGTCCGTTTACCGGCACGCTTCGTTTCTGACCGGAAAGCTCGGCGAAAAAATCGCGTCGGAAATATTAACGGTGGTCGATGACGGGACCCTGCCGGGGTTGTTCGGAAGCTCGCCGTTCGACGATGAAGGCGTCGCCTCGCGCCGGACGGTGGTGATCGAGCGCGGGGTGCTGAAAAATTACCTGCTCAACACCTACACCGCGCGCAAGCTGGGATTGCACACCACCGGCAACGCGTCGCGCGGGCTGAGCGGCAGCGCCGGCGTCGGGCCGGGGAATTTTTATATCGAAGCGGGATCCGAGACGCCGGAGCAGATAATCGCCGGCCTGCCGCGCGGATTGTACGTGACGGAACTGATCGGCGCGACGGCCAACACCGTCACCGGCGATTATTCTTCCGGCGCCGCGGGGCTGTGGATTGAGAACGGCGAACTGGCATATCCTGTTTCCGAGATCACCATCGCGGGAAATTTGCAGCAAATGATGACGGAGCTGGAGCGCGCCGGATCCGACTTGGAATTTCGCGCGTCCGTCGCGTCGCCGACGATTCTGGTTCGGGAGATGACCATCAGTGGGCATTGATTTCACAGCGCCGCATTCGCAAAAGCAGCCGATGGCGAAACTGCCGCTGTATGTTTTGGCGGCGGTGATCGTGCTCGGCGGAACGCTGTATTTTTATTTGCAGTATCTGACGGGGCACGCTCCGCAGGATATCCCGCTCACACCGGAAGCGAAAGGATACGTGCGGAATTTGCAGCTTTCCGACGTCACCATGCAGGCCAATCAGAGCTATTTCAACCAGGTGGTGGTGGAGATCGGCGGAAAAATTGCGAACACCGGCGATCGGATGCTCGATCAAGTGGACCTTTATTGCATTTTTCGCGATTCGTATGGGCAACTGGTGCTGCGGAAACGCATCCCCATTGTCAGTTCGAAAATGGGCGGGTTGAAGCCGGGCGAGACCAAAACCTTCCGTCTGCCCTTCGATGAGATCCCCGAAAGCTGGAACCACGCGATGCCGTCGCTGGTGATCGCGGGCATTAAATTCTCCTGATGGCGCGAGTGCTGGTGGTGGATGACGACCGCGCCGCGCTCGAACTTCGCAAATTGGTGCTGGAGCGCGCCGGGCACCTGGTTACCACCGCGGCGAGCCTGGCGGAAGCTCGCGCGGCGGATCGCGCGGAGGTGGTGATTCTGGATTTGCGCGTGCCGGAGCTCGAAGACGGCTTGGCGCTGATTCGCGAATTTCACAGCGCCGGCTCGCGCGTGGTGGTGTTGTGCGGGAATTGCGCGGATCTGGAGGGTCGCGCGGAAGCAGCGCTGGTGGATGCGGTGGTGGCCAAGCCGGCGCGGTCGGAGGTGTTGTTGAAGGCGCTGAACCGTTAAGAGATCCGGCCGAAGATGGCGTAATCCAGTCCGCCGAAAAACGATTCGCGGAACGCCGCGGGCAATTCGCCGAGCGCGGGCATGGTTTCCATCGCGGGCGAAAGACGCTCGATTTCGAGGTTCACGAAACCGGCCTCTTCCATGTAAAAACGCAGCAGCGCGGGCGGGATCGGGCGCGTGTGGGTGGGATCGAGATAAAAATGCGTGGCGAAAATCGCCAGGCATTCCGGGTTCGGCGTTTCAATCGCGGCCAACGCGCCGCGCGCCATTTTTTTCGCCAGCAGGTTGATGAGATCGGGCAGCCGATCGGGCGGAAGATGCTCCACCACTTGCGAACAATAAACGCCGCCGATCGAAGCATCGGCCTGCGAATCGAGGAACTCGAATAAATCGGCGCGCTGGGCCTTGAGACTTTTCGCGCGGCAGATGGCGATGGATTCTTCGCTCTGATCGATGCCGCGGGCGGGGATGCCGGCGTCGCGCGCGACCTCCAAAAACTCGCCGCGGCCGCAGCCCACATCCAGAATTTCCGCGGCGCCGGAGAATTTTGCGAGATACATTTTCTGGTGCTCGCGGATACGTTCTTCCGAGCCGCGAAAAACGTCGGCGAAACGGAACCAGTCGATCGCGACCGGCGCGGGCGTAAGCGGCTGAGCCGGTGTGGGCGCCGGCGCAGCTGCGGATTTTTGCCGGATCAGTTTCAATTCGTGATGGATGATTTTTTCATACTGGCCGCGAATTTCTTCAAGGTCGCGCCACAGACGCTTCTGCACGTCCAGTGTGTTGCGCTCCAGCGCTTCGGTAAAAGATGCGTGCTGCTGTCGCGCCAGTTCGCGAAAACTCTGTTCGAGCAGTGTGACCCGATGCTGAAACGCTCCCTGCAATTCGGAAACGGTTCGCAGCAGGTGAATTTCGCTGGCATCGCGACGGTCCTCAAAGCCGACCCGCCACTGCGCCCAGTGCTCGCGAATGTCCTTGAGCTCCTGCGCTTCGCGATACAGAGCGGCCATATCGGAGCGAAGCTGATCGTAGGTCCCGATCATTTCCTCGCGCAGCGCGCGGACCTGCGAATGCATCTCCTCGCGCAGCGCCTGGTGATGCGACGCCATCGCCACCATCGCGCGTCCGCATTCGGCCGAAGCTTCAATGGTCGCCTGCACGCAAGCCATGGTCGCGCGGTTGAACTCGACCTGTTCGCGGATGTGCCAATCGAGCGCGCGGGCGATCGTTCTCTTGAAAAATTGCACGAGCGAATTCTTCAGCCCGGGCGGGCGCGGATTGACGGTACCGATGGCCGCGACTTTGGCTTCGGCGGCGTCGCGGGCGCGGACCAGGGGCGTCAGGTCCGGCGCGCCGACGCCTTCAAGACCAGCCGAGCCCTCGGGATATCGCGCGCGAACGCGTTCGCGCACTTCGCGAATGACGGCGGTTAACTCTTCATCGCGCACGTTTGCGGCTCCAGTTCGCGGTAATTTTGGTAGTCACTCCGCCGCGCGGGGCGAACGCGCCCACCAGCGTGGCGCTATGCGGATGCGCGGCTTTGACGATATCCGCCAGCATGCGATTGACGGCGTTTTCCTGAAAAATTCCTAAATTACGATACGCCAGTGTGTACATTTTTAGCGATTTTAATTCGAGACAAAGCTTGTCTGGCACGTACCGAAGCGTCATGATTCCGGAATCTGGCAAGCCTGTTTTCGGACAAACGGACGTGAATTCCGGCATAATGATTTCGATTTCGTAACCCGTTGAAAATTGATTAGGCCACGTTTCAATTTCCGGCAGACGAGCGTTGACTCCGGCCGCGGCGTGCTCGTCGGTGTATTGGCGTTTCATTGCTGCGGAGCGCTGGCGCTGGAGCTTTCTGAAAAACCCGGCATCGGTCGAGCTGGCAGTGCGGCAGTCACGAACAGACCTCCCGCGAGAGCAGATCCAGGAACAATCCCACATCCGTCACCACGCCGATCGCCTGGCCGGTGCCCCGATCGCTCACCTTTGTCGCGACCGCGGGATTGATATCGACGCACACAATTTTCACCCAGCTCGGCAGCATGTTGCCCACCGCGATCGAATGCAGCATGGACCCGCAGCAGAGAACCAGGCCGGCGCCTTTAAGCTGCTCGGCGTAAGCGTCCTGCGCGCGATTCATGTCGGTGATCGTGTCCGGCAGCGGACCATCATCGCGCAAACTGCCGGCCAGGACGAACGGCACTCCGGCTGTTACGGCCTCATACATGACGCCGCTTTTGAGCCGGCCGCTTTCGACCGCCTTGGCGATGCCGCCGGCGTGATAAATCGCGTTGATCGCGCGCATGTGATTGCGATGCCCGTGGTCTTCCTGGCGACCGTCGCTCTGGCGAACACCGAGCGAAGTGCCGAGCAGCGACGATTCAATATCGTGCACGCCGAGCGCGTTTCCGGCGAGCAGCGCATTCACCCAGCCTTCGCGGATCAGGTTCGAAAGCGCGCGCGCGCCGCCGGTGTGGATCACCACCGGTCCGGCGACCACGATAATTTTCTGCCCTGCGGCGCGCGTCTGGCGCATCAGCGCGGCGGTCTGGCGCACGGCGGTTTCCACCTGGCGCTCCGACGAAATTTCGGTGTTCATGAAGGCGAAGGCGAGGCGATCGCGCTCCTTTGATTCCGGAATCACGCGGATGCCGCGCATGCCGACCACCACCTGGTCGCCTTCGCGCAGATCACGGAGACGGCGGCAGATGGCGTGATGGTCGGCGACGACGATCATGGCGTCCATGCGCTGACTTTCGACTTCGATCCATTGGCCTTGATGGCGCACCAGGGTGCGATGATTGGTGGTCGAGTAAAAATCTTCAGGGGCGCAGCGGTCGCGCTCAACCGAGGCGAGCTGCGCGTCGCCGGAATCAACCGGGGCGCAGCCGAGTCCCAACAGACGCGTCAGAAGCTGCTGCATTTCGCCGCCTTCCGGCGTTTCCACCTTAAGCCGAAGATAGGACGGCTCGGCGTTGGTGCGGCCGATGCGGAATTGTTCCACCTCGAATTTGCCGTGATGCTCGACCACGGAGTCGAAAATCTGCTCCATCAGGTGCGAATCGATCAGGTGGCCTTCGGCTTCGACGACTTCCTGCTGCATGAGTAATTTTCAGGATACCTGAGAAATTTTCCCGGCTCGCACAACTACTATTTATGCGCTTGAAGGAACCAATACCGTGGGCCAACGCGCTCCGTCACCGTCATGCCGCAACCAGCGGCTTCCAGGCGCGACGGTTAAGAAGGGCGTTCGTGGGCAGCGCAATCGTGCTGATCTTCGCGGCCAGTGCCGCGGCGCAGAGCCGGGTGGAATACGTTGGCGGGACAGCGCCGGGATTGCAGAGCGGAGCTTCCGGATCGCTGGACGTGCGCGATGAGCATTACTTGGCGTTTTATACGAAAAAAGGCCAGGTGCGGGTCCGTTACGACAAGATTGACGACCTCGAATACGGGCAAAAAGTCGACCGGCGGCTGTTGATGGCCGCGATCATTTCGCCGATGTTCCTGCTGAGCAAACGGCGCAAGCATTTTCTGAGCATCGGATATGTGGATGAAGACGGGAATCACCAGGCGCTGGTTTTTCGCGTCGATAAAAACGATATTCGCGCGACGCTGGTCAGCCTGGAGGCGCGCACCGGGCTGAGAATCCAGTACCAGGATGACGAGGCGCGCAAGGCGGGTAAAGGATGAAGACCATCGCGATCGCATTTCTGCTCACGTTTCCGGCCTGGGCGCAGGAGGATCTGTCGCGGCAGCTTTTGACGGTGAAACGGGTGTACGTCGACCGGCTCACCGGCGGCGAGACCGCGGCGCAACTCCGCGACCTGATCATCACCAGCCTCGAAAACACCAAGCTGTATCTCATCACGGAAAATCCGGAGCGCGCCGACCTGACCATGCACGGCGCGGCGGAGGACCTGATCTTCACCGATATGTTTCAAAGCTCGGAAGGAATCAATATGCACGGCGGAGCGTCGAACAGCTCGGATTACGGCACCGGGACGCGCTTCAATGGCGCCGGCGGAGGCTACGAATCGCGCAGCAGCCGGGCGATCAACGTGGGCATCGGCGATGAGAGCTCCTCGAACATCCACGAACGCCGGCATGAGGCCTTCGCCACCGTCCGGCTGGTGAACAAAGACGGCGACGTGATCTGGGCGACCACCCAGGAAAGCACCGGCGGGAAATATCGCGGCGCCAGCGCGGATGTGGCGGATAAAGTGGCGCGGCAGCTCGCCGACGATATCGAGCGTTTAAAACATCCCAAACCGGCTGCGGCCAGTCAGGAAGAATAGCGCTTCAGAATTTGCGGAAGATTCTGCGAAAATGCCGAGCGCGCCAGCACCATGTCGCAACCGGCTTCCTGCGCCTGCTGTTTCAGCTCGCCCTGCACGTGGGAAAGATAGCCGATCAGGCTGATGGGTTTGGTTTCGGGGTTCGATTTGAGGGTCGCGATCAGGTGCAGCGGATCGATGCGCGCACAGTTCAGGTCGATGATAATCAGCGCGGGAGGGTCGGCGGCGCGCGCCAGGGCGTCCGGCTCGCTTTTCACAAAGTCGATCGGCATGCCCGCCCGTTTGGCGGATTCGTTGATCTTCACGGTGAAGAAAAGGTCCTCGACAACGGCCAGAATTCGGTTGTTAGGCATAGTTCAGATTGTTTCTGTAAGATCCGGGGGCGGGGTAAATCCGATATTACCACAGCGGCACATTCATTTCCGGGGAACTTAATGCACCGGTGCGAGGGTCACATTTCGCGCCGAATAAAGCACCACCGCGATCCGCCCGGTGTCTTCCACCCAATGAAAATCGAGAGCCGCGGTTCCGTTTTTTCCGGGCGAGCTTCTGAGCGGCACCTCGATGTTGCCGATCTGGAGGGAGACGTCTTCAAGCGACAGGTGCATCGCCGCGGCGCTGCCGCTGTAGCTCACCTGGCCGCTTGCGTGCGCCCCCGCCTTGGCGACGATGACGCCATCCACGGAGATGTCTTTGGCCAAAATGAAGGTGACCGTTCGCGGCGTTTGCGGCGTCGTGGATCGCAGATCCTGCACCGAAATCAGCGACACCGGCAATCCTTTGGGCACAACCGGCTGAAGCCGCGAGGCGAATTTCGGAACGTGGGTCGAGAAACTGCGATAAACGAATTGCTGGAGCAGGTGCGACGCCGCCCTGCCGCCGAAACCGAGCAGAACGCTATGAAAAAGACGGAGTCCCATGCGGGAACTGGCCGGATAATAGAGCGTGGAGATCTCGCCCGACGCCAGCCCGCCGATCACGTCGGAATAATCGGGCTGCCAGTGGCCGTTGTCGCCCTTGCGGACGAACGCGGTTCCGACAGCATACAGAAAGCGGGAGCGGAAGGCGCCGGTGCTCTTGTAAAAATAACGCGGGTCCTGATGAAAAATCGCGTGCGTGACCACATGGCCAATGAAAACCCCGCTCACGCGATCAGCGTAAGCGGCTCCAAGGCGTTTTCCGAACCCTTCCGAGCCTTGGCCGAATTCGGGGTAGGAGTTGCGCGCCTGCTCGATTCCGGCGATGAGTCCAGTGCTGATGAGTACTTCGGGATCGATGATCTCCCTCCAACCAAGCTGGAATTTCTGCGCGGCGGTCAACGGAGCCGCGTTGGATTGGTAGGTGACGAAGAAATTCGGAAAAACGCCGAGCACGCGCTGTTTTTCTTCCTGATGCACCTGTGCGGCGGCGAGCTCATGCGGCGGAAGAGTTACGTTCATCTGGCTGATGGCCGGCGCGACCACCAGCGTGATCGGCGGGAGCGGAGGATTTTCCCCCGAAACAACGGTGACGCTAGATTTGTATTCGCTGAACCCCAACGCGATCACCGTGAGATTGTACGTTCCCGCGTCGACGCCGGAGAAATGGAGTGAGCCGGACCGGTCGGTGATGGTGGTACGCTCCGCTGAGCCGGAGCGCTGCAAGTTGACTACCGCGGACGCGACTACCGATCCGGAAGGATCGATCACCGTGCCCTGAATCGTGCCGGGAGCAGCGGATTGCGCGAAGGATGAAACCGCCGTGCAGATCCAAAATGCAGCGATTGCGGCAGGAGGGCGAGCGATGCGGGATAAGCCAACTTCCAGGCGCATACGCCTGAACCATTTTACAGGCTGACCCGAACGATTCCCGTTTCCGATGCCGGCGCGCGAGCCTGCCCCACTCTCGCCGTGAGTGCATGAATCCTTGAACCAGCGCCGGCAAAATTTCAGGTTTTTAGAGTCGGGCAGCCTACTGTGTCAGCGGCCGCAGCCGCGGCGCAAGATCCTTCAGGATCTGTACGGCGAGCGCGCTGGTGAATTGATACGATCCGGCGGTCTGGCTGGGCACAAAGGCGGTCACGGTCCCGAACAGGCGATCTCCGGCGATAAACACGAAGGTCGCCGTCCGGTTGACCGGACGATCCGAAACCACGCCGCCGCCACGCGAGAAAACTTTAAAGCGATTGTCGCCGGTGCCGGTTTTTCCTCCCAGCGTCATGAATTTTCCGCCCGGAAGAACGAAGGCGTGAAAGGCGCGCCGGCCGGTCCCGTTCCGCACCACGCCGATCATTTCCTGATGCGCCAGCCGCGCGATCTCGGGCGTCAGCACGCGCCGGCCCGCGGCCGGTTTCGGCGCCAGCGTTGTTTCGATCGGGGTCTCGGCGGCAAACGTCATTTCGCGAATATCCTCCACCGGGTTCAGTACGCCCTCGTTGGCGATAATGCCGGCCAGTTCGGCCAGCGCGCTCGGCGTGTCGCCCGAAACACCGATCGCCGTCGCATACGAAGGCACCAGGTAATTGAACGGATAGCCGAGCTGTTTCCAGGCCTTCCAGATCTCATGAAACGCGTCCTGCTCGAGCAAAATGCCGATTCGTACGTTCTGCCCGAAGCGCTTCGACGGCCGGAATAGCCACCGGTAAA
>Ga0335073_10003087_pt1 | contig 23049 bp, 17 predicted proteins | sample Lox_Sample_22_FD_207093 | JGI IMG/M metagenome (GOLD analysis project Ga0335073, IMG submission 207093) | Soil microbial communities from Loxahatchee National Wildlife Refuge, Florida, United States - Lox_Sample_2.2 | ecosystem: Environmental > Terrestrial > Soil > Wetlands | place: USA... | reverse complement strand
CAATGCGTCTTCAGAGAACGCGTAGTAGCCGCCCAGCGTCCCGATACGAGCTAACTCGTCATCTGACAGTGACAGGGCACGCTCTGCCAGATCATCCTCGCCATATGTAAGCAACATCCCAGCTAGTACTTCTCGCTTCACTCCGAGCGCCATGTGCGAAGGCTAGCTCTCGATGCCTCTCAGACGCCGAGCTGTTCGCTGCTCGGGTCGCCAACGCGAGTCGAGCCGATCCCACCGTCACGATTGCGATCGCGCGGGGCCGCTTTCCTAACCGGACGTACCTCGCAAGCGAGCCGCTATTAGCCCTGCTTTGCGCTCCCCGATGCAGACGAGATGCGCGTCGCCGGTTCAAAGCGAGTCTCGGGCTGGTTGGTCGGTTTAGCCGCATCGCCCCGGCTTCCGCACGCTAGGCCGATTCGGATGGCCACGCTAGGCGGGAGCGCTCTCCCGCGTCTTGTCCGTTGCGAGAGCGCGGTTGGTCGCTCCAGGTGCGGCGAATGAGAGAGTTGCGGCAGCCCCACTACGTCTCGCCGGTTGGAAAGGTTGAGCGCCGTGCGAACTGGTCACCCGATTCGGATGATGAAGCACCAGCCCCGCTGCGAAGAATCTGGGCATCGGCGACCGTGTGCAGTTGGTATGCCACGCGAGCAAAACGTGTAGGCAGGTTGTCTCGCCGACCGTCGGCGCGACGTGTGGGTGTGTTTGTTCCTGGCCATGATCGATCTTGGAGCTGGGATAGACGCTGTCCCTGCAGACGATGCCGATTAGGCCATCGACCGAGCCGCTGGCGAGCCCGGGAGATTGCGAATGACATCGGAACCGCAGGATCCTCGTAAGGACGCGACGGCAGCAACGCGCGCCGCGAATGACGCACTCGGCAGCATCGCTGCCGTTCGAGGATCAGCGCGATTTTGAGGAGGCGGGGGGGCGGTCTGATCGCGCCCCTGCCAGATCGTGGGGTGATCCGAGCGAGCGACGGGCGGCCGGTGTGGGATCTGTCGGCGTTCTCGTTCATCGAGCAGGGCTCCAAGCCCCCCGCGACAGTCAACCCGAGTCTATGGCGTCAGTCGCAGCTGGTGGTGCAGGGCGGGCTGTATGAGGTGGTGCCGGGCCTGTACCAGGTGCGCACGGCCGACCTCTCGAACATCACGTTCGCCGAGGGGGGAGACGGCGTCGTGGTGTTCGACCCGCGGTCGCGATGTCGAAGGTCGGGCTGGCGTGATTGGCCTTCTTGTTAACCGCCCTGGGTCTTGCCGGGCTGAACGAATAGCTGGATCCGACCGCCTGCCGGTGTTCCCGACGAGCCCGCCCCTCAGAGCAGCTCCGCGATCAATGAGGCGGCGCGCCCGGCCGCGCCAGGCCCGGGCGGTCGATAGTGCCCCGTGTCCGAGCCGAGTGTCTCGAGCGCGAGCTCCGCGAGGGTCTCGGCGCTGCACCGCGCGTAGTCGATACGTCGTCCAGCGGCGTGGGTCTCGAGGCGATGGGCAACGTGGTAGATCTGCTCGAAGTGATTGATGAGTGGGCAGTACAGGAATGGGCGGCGGGTCAGGGTCAGCTCCATCGTTGTGCCGAGCCCGCCCTGGACGATCGCGAGGTCCGCGACCGCGAGATGTTCGTGGAGATCGGGCACGTAACCGCGCACCTCGAGGCCGGGGTGCTGCGGGAGGCGGGCCGGGTCAAGCCGAGGACCGGCCACCGCCACGCAGTGCGCATCAGGGTGCTCGGCATGGATCAAGGGCCACGCCGCGATCGCCTTACCTAGAAGGTGCTCGCCGACCGCGGTGCCGCCCACGGTGCACACAAGCAGCGGACGATCTGGTTCGTATCCCAGCCGTGCGCGGACTGCGCGCACGTCGGCGTAATCGCCGGCATCGAAGGCGTTGATGTAACCGATGGTGGTGAAGTGCTCGGAGATCCAGTCGCGGATGAGCGGGAGGCTCGGGCCGAATCGGTCGGGAACGATGTCGTCCTGGTCGCCGATGTAGAGCGCGCGGTCGCGCACACGTGGGTACCGGGTGACCTGCTCGATCATCTCGGCGTTGTAGTCGCTGGTCAGGCAGTTCTCGCGTGAGTCCTCGCGCGAGTCGATCGGCAGGTAGCCAACGAAGTCGGTCAGGAACACGAACGGCGCCGTTTTCAGCTCGGGGTTCTCGTGCAGCTGATAGTCCACCTCCCAGGCCTCGTCGCCCACCCACAGGTCGTAAGCGCCGTCCCGGACGACGTCGAGGAAGACCATGAAGTTGGCGAGGAAGATCTCGTCCATCTCCCTTAACGCCTGGAACGCATGCAGCTCGTGCTCCGCCGACGCTGCCTCCCAGTGCGCCGACTCGCTGGCCAGCACGCGGCTGAGCGGATGGATCGTCTCACCCGCGTCCTCGAGCACGCGCGTCACCGGATGCTGGGCCAGCCACTCGATCTCGAGTTCGCCGACCAGCTGCCGGAGCTCCCGGGCGATTGAGAGGTCGCGCTGAGCGTGGCCGAGACCGATCGGACTGGAGATGAACAGCGCCCGCGGCGTCGGGCGCGCCATCGCGCGCCGGAGCGTCCGGCGCTTTGGCGCGGGCGCGCTAAGAAAGCGCGAGATCTCGAGGTTCACCCGCACCGCATTGCGGATGTTCACCCCGTGTCCGCCGGCCTCGAACTCGATCATGTCCCAGTCGGGCCTGGCATCCGCGATGGCGCGGCTCGTCGCGATGTCGGCGATCCGGTCGTCGCGGGGGTGGATCAGGAGCACGGGACATTCGATCCGCCGCAGGATTTGATCGAGCGGAACGCTAGGCATCAGCGCGAGATTGACCACGCTGCTGATCAAGATGTCCGGCGTGGTCTGCATCGCCCACGCCACCGCATCGTCAATCGGCTTGGTGCAATGCGGTTCGCTGAATACCTGCTCCATGAAGAAGGTGACCCAGTCCAAGTAGTGCTCGCGCCAGTAGTGAGCGTTCTTCTTCTCCCACCCGTCGTAGGAATCACGGCGCTCCCAAAACGCCGGATCCTCCCCGAACGCCCATTCCGGCGGGACGGTCGCGATCGCCACCAGCCGCGTGACTCGTTCCGGATAGCGCCCCGCCATCCATATCCCGTGGGCGCCGCCCATCGACAGCCCGACGACGCTGGCCGCCGCGACGCCGACGTGGTCCAGCAGAGCAACCCCGTAATCGACCACGCGGTCAAGCTCGAACGCGGCCGGATCCTCCGTGCGCTCGCCGCCGCCGATCCCCGGCGGGTCGTAGGTAATCACCCGGAAGAAGCGCGCAAGATGGGGGACCTGCATCTTCCAGATCAAGCTCGGCGCGATCTGCCAGGTCGGGAGCAGTAGAACCGGCGGCCGGTCGCCGGCGCCGAACACCTCATAGGAGATCTCGAACCCCTTTACCCGAAGGCAGCCTGACTCCGCTGGGGCAATCGCGCGCATGGCTGACACGTCTCCTGACCCATCCTAGGTCGCGCGAGTCCCCTGATGCAAGCGCCCCGCCCCCGGGGTTCGGATTAGGTGCCCCCCGGACGCGAACCTGGCACCCGCGGACGTAGCCTCGCGTCCGCCCGAAGTTCAAAGGAGTCCACATGAGCACACCACTTCTCGAGGACCTGACCCTGCTAGACGCGCAGGCGGTTCTCTGCCCGGACCCGCAATGCGCGAGCCCGGCCCACATCGAGGATCGCTGGACCTGCGGATCGACCGACGGCTCGGTCGAAGTGATCAAGGTCCGCTGTTCGAGCGGCTGCTGGTACACGATCCTGGCCGACGACCTCTCATCCGCAACCGATCGTTAGAACAACGATCAGAAAAGGAGGAGCGCAAATGCCGCTCATCAACGTCAAAGTCATCGAAGACGTGTTCACGTCCGAGCAGAAAGAGCAGATCATCGAGCGCCTCACCGACGCCATGGTCTCGATAGAAGGCGAGAACATGCGAGGCGTCACCTGGGTCGTTGTGGAAGAAGTGAACAGCGGCGAGTGGGGCATCGGCGGCAAGCCACTGACCACCGCCGACGTCCAGGCCCTCGCAGCTGGAGCCCCCGCCTAGCCTGCTCGCACCGACAACGCAGGATGAGGAGCTCCTGCTCTCCGGCCAACCGCCGGCGCATTGCCAGGACGACGGTGCGCCGGCCGGTCGCGATGTCGCCCCGCCGATCGGCCAGGATCGCAGATACGAGCATGCCGACGATGACGACGACAATGCCGACGGACAAGGCCAGGTTCAGAATCAACGATCCAGTCATCGCTTCCTCCGTTGCATGCGGTAACGGTGAAACTGAGACTCGCTGCTCGCAACCCGCTTGAAACCATCCCAAGGGTCAAGCGCTCACACCTCCCCATCGGCCATGTCCAGCCCCCGGTCCGTCTCGAGACGCGCGACCCCTCATCGGTCGCGATTACCGCCCACGACGACTGCTTCAGGCGCGTGATGCGGCAGCGGCCGTTGGTCGCGCTGGCAACCGCGCGACCGATCTCGAGAGCCCTGCTCCACGTCCACCACATCAGCTGGGGCGTGTCGCCAACCCCGCCCTGCGCGGACGCCGCGCCCGCGCCGGACGACCGGAGCGCGCGCCTCGCATCGCCCTCCGAATACAGTATGACGACCATGCTCTACATGGTCGTGGCGCTACGTTGCTGGGCCAGCGGGCGTGTACGAACGCGCTGCATCTCCAACCGGCAGAGGGGGGTGAGTTTTCCACCGGCGCCGACAAGCAGCAGCTATCGCCGCCTCCCTCAGGTGTTCCTGATCAAACGCGAGGCAGACCCCGGCATGGTTGTCCGCGTACTGCGCCCACATGCGTGCCCGGGCATAACCGTCGCCAAAGCCGATGAGGGAGCTTCGCTCGTTTCGAGCGGCTCGGGAGAGGCACGCCAGGCGGCACCTGTTCCGCAGCAGATCGCTGGTTCCGACGAAAAAGAGGTCGCGCTCTGCTCTCATCGGGGGCCAGGGCTCGTCAGCACGATCTTGGACTTCGAAGGCGCCGCGCTCGCCCCAGCGCCCGCCGGCGGCGCTCGGACGGAGCCCGTCCCACCGCAAGGAGCAGTGGCGCTGAAAGCTGCCCCGCGCGTCGATCGGATCGAGGTCCGAGATCGCGACGAGGAGCTCGCTGTGCTTCACATCGCTCCCGATTGCAAGCGCTCGATCGCCGCGAGTACTTCTTCATATTCGCCGCCGGCGAGCAAATCAATCGGACGCCGGCCGTCCAGGCTGCGCTTGCGTCCATGCAGCCAGATCTCGGCGCCCTCGGCCGTGTAGACGTCGCGCAATAGCTGCGACACGTAGTGGAGCTGCAACAGGCGATCGCGGTTACGGCCGCTCGGCGTGTTAGCGCCAGCGCTCCAGTTGCGCACCTGGCGCTCGGCGACGCCGATGAGCTGCGCCATCTCGGACACGCTCAAGCCGCCGTCGCGAACGTCGTCAACGACGCGCGAGTACAGCAGCTCACTCGCGCCAGCACGCACCTGCTCATCGTCTGCGTTCGCCCGACGTGCTGTACTGCCTCGCGCCACTAGTTCCTCCTTATCACCACTATACTCTTCATGCAAAACTTCCAGATTACTTCCGCTATAATAGCACGGCATGATGTCGACAAATGTGGTGCCCATGGCCGCTGAACTCCTGATTCGCCCGTCGTTCAATGATCACAAGGTGGTCGCTGACCTCGTAGCACCAACGGCTTTGAGCTCGGGACGACCAATCTCGCGACTCGTGCTCGCCGCGCAGGATGTGGCACGGCGCAAGGAACTCGCCGACGTGGCGGCCAAGAGCGGGACGCCGCTCCTGATCGACCCGATGACGATCCTATTCCAGGGCATCTTGGCGGCTGACGATCCCTGGGCGACGCATGTGGCATTCGGACGATCCGCGGGCTACGCGTCCGAGGAGCTCGAGAATCCGTTTGTTTTGGATTCGATCGTTGCCGGGTCCCTTCAGTTCCAGGTCGAACACGGCGCCAGCGCAATCATCGCACCGTACTTTTATGCCGACAGACCGGACTCGCCCGCTTTCGCCGCCAGCCTTGCCGCCATTTCACGCACGGCGAAGCGGATGCGCGCCGACGGAATCGCGCTTCCGCTCGTGGCCGTTCTGTGCGCGCAGCTTCGGGGGTTCGCACATCGCGCCGGCTGGCAAGGAGCACTCGATCGTTTTGCCTCGGCCGCGATCGACGTAGGTCCACAGGCCCTGGGGTTTTATCTGTCCCCCGTCGGACGCGGCGACGACAGCTATGCGAAAGTGCTCGAGCTGATGCTCGCGGGTCGGCATCTGGCGACGTTTGGCGTACCGGTCCTTGCCTGGCGCCAAGGCGTCTACGGGCCGGCGCTCGTCGCCGCTGGCCTCTCCGGCTATGAATGCGGCATGGGAATCGGCGAGCACGCCAACGCTCGCGGCTACATCAATCAGCACAAACCGCGTGACGCCGGCGGTACAGCCTTCGCCGCGCAAGGCATTTACCTGCCCGCGCTGGGACGGAGCGTGATACCGAAGGTAGCCCGGACGCTGCTCAGCGACCGCGTGCTCCGTGGCCGCCTCGTATGTGACTCCCCCCGATGCTGCCCTCGCGGCGCCGAGAGCATGCTCAGCTCACGAGGCCGCGAGCACGCCGTTCGGGCGCGCGCGCGCGAACTGGACGACATTGTCTCGATCCCCGATGCCGGATGGCGTCTACATCAGGTCGCGAAAAAGGCGGCGAGCGCCCACGTGCTCGCGACAAAGGCCAACGAGGCGCTCCGCGCAGCGAACGTCAACGCGACCATCCACACCGAGGGATACGCCGCGCTCGAGCAAGCCGCCGAGTTCCTGTGCACCCAGCGACCAGCCGGAGCTCGCGACCTCGCCTGAAACTCACGTCGTCCTTTGGATACGCCGAGTCGCAACTCCGTGTAGGACCTAGCTTCCATCCTCACGACGGCTCAGAGACTGCAGCCGCGCGTCCTGCGCGATTCGTCTCTCGCGAGAGCGACACCGCGAGCTGTGCAGACGCCTCGGTCCAAAGGCGACGGCCAATCCCCGCGAGTGTGAAGGGTCGGCTGCGAGCCCAGCGATCAAGCGCGCCAGTCGCTGCCGCGCCGCAGAGCGCGCGCCCAGGCGCGGCGATGCAGTGTGACTCGTTCACGCCTTTAGCAGCAGAGCCGCCAGCGATGCCGACGTGACTGCTCTCTCGCGGTTGGAGCACTCCGCTGAGGCAACCACCGGACGCTCGGACTCGCCCGCTGGGCAAGCGCGGCGCCTGGTCTGGCCGTCATGTGTCAGCGTCTGCGGGTTGTGCTGCACGCACAACCCGGCGATTGCCGGTGATTGCCGCTTGCCCGAAGAGCAGAGCTGCTCACCTCGGTCCGGGTCCGAAGAAACGGTCCCCGAGGCGGTGAGCAGCCGCATAGACTGACCCCGCCGGGAACCTGAACTGCGCCGGACTCACGGCACCAGACGGCGCCCGAGCTGAGGTGGAGCTTCCGCTCGTGTCCCGAGCCGGAGCAGACCGAAAGAAGAGGAGATCGCCACTATGAAGTTTGGTGTCTTCGACCACATGGACCGGAGCGGCGCCGACTTGGGTCAGCTGTATCAGAACCGACTTACGCTTACCGAGGCGTACGACCGCGCGGGGTTTTACGCGTATCACGTCGCCGAGCATCACGGCACGCCGCTGGGGCTGTCCCCGTCGCCGAGCGTGTTCCTGTCGGCGGTCGCGCAGCGCACCGAACGCCTCCGATTCGGTCCGATGGTTTACGTCCTGAGCACGTACCATCCGCTGCGGATCTTGGAGGAGATCTGCATGCTGGACCAGCTGAGCGGCGGCCGCCTAGAAGTCGGAATTGGGCGCGGCATCTCCCCGGTCGAGCTCGGGTTCTACGGCATCAAGGACGAAACCGAAGCGAAGCATCGCTACGAGGAGACCCTGTCTCTCCTTCTTGAAGGTGGCAGCGGCGGGCCGATTACTCATGGTGGCGAGTACTTCAGCGTCGAGGGCTTCCCGATGGAACTCGAACTGGTACAGAAGCCGTTCCCGCCGCTGTGGTACGGCGTCGCTCGTCCCGCTACGGCGGATTGGGCTGCGGAGCGTGGCATCAATTGCGTAGGCAATGGCCCGGCCGGTGCTGTCCGCAAGATCACCGACCAGTACCGCGCTGCCTGGCAGCGGCTCGACCGTGATCCTCAAGACCTACCGCTGCTGGGAATGAGCCGCCACATCGTCGTTACCGACTCCGACACCGAAGCCTACGAAGAGGCCAGGGCCGCCTACGCGCAGTGGTTCGCCAATCTCAACCTGCTCTGGGTGCAAAGGGGCATACCGATACCACTTAACTTTCCGTCTGATTTCGATGACGCGGTGAACGCCGGCTTCTGCGTTGTCGGCTCGCCCTCCACCGTCCGGGACCGTCTCCTTCCGCAGGTCGAAGAGGCCGGCATCAACTATCTACTCGGACGGCTCGCATTCGGCAACCTCGCAGTCGATCGGTCGCTGCGGTCAGTGGAACTCCTCGAGGAGGAGGTGATCCCCGCCCTGGCCGGCGTGGGCGCTCTGCCCCACGGTTAGCGCACGGCCCGTGTCAGGACTCGCAGCGCGCCGACACGACGATATCGCGATCGTCTGGCGATTCGTTGTGATCGACGTGTGCCTCATCTCGCGCGAGCGCTCCGGCGACAAGGGAGGCGGGAGCACTCTGAGCAGCCGATGCCCCCCTCGCCACGCGGCTGCGACAAAGATCCGGCGCGCGTGATCGTAATCACGGCAACGACGAGGTGCGAGCATCCAACGCCGGTTCGGCGGACTCCTCCATCCGCGCCGGAACAGTCATGCTTTCCGCCGTGGGCAGACTGCTGCCTTAGGGACACAAGCAGCGATGTAGGCACCGTCAACGGGCACACCCGCGCGCGAGCACGAAGGCAGGTGTCGCCGCGCTGTTCACGAGCGACCTGGTATTCGCCCAGAAGCACGTCTACTACACCCGCCGATCGCCCGTGATGTGCAACCTCCGCGCGCGCAAACGCGATCGTCGCGCCGGTCCAGGCCGGGGTGATCGCATGTGTGGTATTGCGATGGCGCGGGGTTCCGGTTAACCGTCCTGCGTCTCCGCGATCCGCGCGAAGGCGGTGGTCCTCGGATGTCACGAAGAGTTTGGCTGAAACTTGGAAGCGGGTGTTTCACGAGGAGCCGCCGCATCCGTGCTGATTCGCGTGGATATCCAGACCGAGCCTCTGGTGTTCGGTTGGCCAATGATGGGACCGTCGAAGGTGGCGTTCAACTAATGCTGGTTTGGGGGCACGCGGCCGTGTCTCAGAGGCAGACTTGGCTGTACTTGTAGCCGGTGACGAACTGGGACCATTCGTTGTGTGTGAGGTTGCGGCCGGCGACCGTGCACGCGTGGCTCTCGAGGGCGGCTAGGTTGATGGGCCAGAGGGATCCTTGGCCGTTGGCGTTAATGGAAAGGAGAGATTGTCCGTTTGGGGTGAACTGGGCGTTACCCGATGTGCCTTGTTCGGGGTCGAGAGTCGCACCGTCTTGCTGAAGGCTGGAAGTGAACCACAGCTTCAGGCCGCCTTCGGGTCCGCCCGCCGTCGCGAAGCGTTGCCCGGATCGATCGAACGCGATGCTGGCGACCGCTGTGCCGGCTAGCAGGGGATGGCCGATCGGATCGCCGGTCGACGGATTCCAGAGTTGGACGACGCCGACGGCGGTCCCGGTCGCGAGCGTCCCGTTTGGGGCGAACGCGACGCTGGTGGTCCCTTGGTTGGCGCCCTGGACCGGGTGAATTGTGAGGACTCGCCTTCCGTTCGAGGAGTCGAGGATCAGCACCCGGCCATCGTTGAGTGCGACCGCGACCCGGCGCTCGTCGGGGGAGAACGCCACGTCCTCGGTGAGGCTCCCAACTTTGAGGGGTGTGATGACGGGTGCGCCGGTGCGGGTGCGCCAGATCGCGATCCGCCCGCTGCTCGCGAAGGTTATGACGTTGTTGCTGGCGTCGCTGGCCGCGATCAATCGATTGTCAGCCGAGAAGGCGATCGATTGGATCGCTTCGGGAACTTGGCTTGTTGGGCGCAGTGCGTCCAATGACCGCACGAGATGTGGCGCGCCGCTCACCTCCCAGAGTTGCAGCCGGCCGCGGTCGCCCCCGACGGCTAGCTCGGCACCGTCTGGCGACCACGCCAGCGCCGTGATCGTTGCGTCCGGCGCGACCCTCAGTGAGCGCATTCGTTGCAGTGTGTCGACGGAGAAGATCCCGACATCGCCGTGAGTCGTCAGCGCGGCGAACTTGGATCCATCCGGCGAAATGGCCAACGGTGGAGTCGGTGGAGCGGTGGGCGACAGGGTGGGTGGGGGCGCCCCGGTGGTGAACGGGCGTCCGAAGCGGCGCTGGGATCCGAGGTCCCATTCGATCACGGTGCCGTCGAGCGAGCTCGTGTAGAGCGTGCCGCCGTCGGCGCTGAACACGCTCTGTGTCGGGCGGCCGGCATGACCGAGGAGGGTCTGCAACGGTTGTGCGGTCTTTGCGTCCCAGACGATGACCTTGTCGTCGTCGGCGGTGCTCACGAGCCACCGCCCGTTCGGTGAGTACCGCACGCTCTGGACGTCTGCAGTGTGCTCGCCAGCCGCGGCGTGGATCGCGCCGGTCGATAGGTCGACGAACAACATCGTTCCGTCGGGCGAGCCGACAGCGGCGCTCGTGCCATCGGGACTGATGGCGGCCGCGGCTCCAATGCAGCACGAGACCGCGCCCAAGACGCCGAGCTGCCCCGGCAGATCGACGGGGACCGTCCGCTCCGGCGCGAGCGTCCGCGCGTCGAGCGTCTGCACGGCGGTGTCGCCGAGCACGATCAAGCGGGTTCCGTTGTCGACTAGGCGGATCGCAACCAGGCCGCGCGCGCTCACACGGCTGCTGGAGAGCAGCCGCCCGCTCGGTAGCGACCAGCGATCCAAATATCCCGGTCCGGGTTGGCCGGAGCTGCTGGTCACCGCGTATGCGTAGTAGACGGTCTTGCGATCGGGGGACACGAACAGGCTCTCGGCCGAGTTGTCAGCGTCGATCGTTTCGAAGTAGCGGCGGTCAAACGGCAGGCGGGCGACGGTCCGGAAGGTGTGAGCGTTTAGGACGTCGATCGCGGTGTCAGCGCCGTTCGTCAGCAAAAGCAGCGAGCCGTCGGGCGAGTAGACCGGGTCGTCGTCGCCGTTGAAGTTGGGTATCGGGGGGCGCTGCTGGCGCAGGGTCGTGGGGTTATAGACGTACAGGGTGTCATTTGCGTTGTTGTTCGCGAACACGACCAGCGTCCGCCCGTCAGGGCTCATGGCGAGCCCGATGGGCTGCACCCCGATCGGCAGCTCGAAGCTGGCGATCGCCGCTGGACTGCGCAGCAGGGTCGCCAACAGCGTGCTCTCGGTCTGCTGGCTGCGGTCCAGATTGACGGCCTCGCGTGCGAGCAGCATCGCGAGGTCGATCCGCGGCTCGATTACGGCCTCAGCACCGAGCTGTCGCGCGACCGCGACGCGAGCCTCGCTGGTCGCGTGGTGTTTTTGCGCGAGCGCGAGGACCCCGGCGATGAGGGAGACGAACAGCAGCGCAGCGACCCCTGCGAGCACAGCGCGTAGCCTGCGCGCGGCGCGGCCGGACGCGCTCTGGCTTGCGCGTAGGAACTCCCGCTCGACCGGGCTCAGCTCATCCCGATGCTGAGCGGACCAGTCCAGCACGGCGGTGAGTCTCGCGCCTCGGTAGAGGTCGCCCGGGTCCCGACCGCCTGTATCCCACTCCCGCGATATCTCGGTCAGATGCGCGTGCAGTCGCCGACCGACCCGATCCTCCTCGAGCCACGCCCGGTAGCGCGGCCATTCCGTTAACAAAGCCTCGTGCGAGACCTCAACCTCACCCTCGCTGACGGTAAGCAGCCGGGCGTCGGTCAGCGCCGCCAGCACCGGTGTGGCCCCGTCGATTCGCTCGAGCTCCGCGACGGGCAGGCGTCGACGGACAAGGGCGCCGTCCTCGCCGTGGGCGAGCCGTAACAGCAGCCCGCGCGCAACCCGCCGCCCGGGCTCGTCGAGCCGCACATACGCATCCTCCGCGAGCCGAGCGACCGCCCCCCGCACGCCGCCGCTCGCCGCATAGCGCTCGGCCTTCAGCACGCGCCCGTCGCGCATCCGCCACAACTCGAGCAGCATCGTCGACAGCAGCGGCAGCCCACCGGGCTCACCGGCCACATCGCCTACCAGATCCTCGACCAGCGCTCGCTCGACCTCCAACCCTGCTCGAGCAGCCGGCAGCTCGATCGCCCGCGCCAGCTCCTGACGTGACATCGGCCCGACGAGCGCGTGGCTCGAGCTGAGCAGCTCCGCAAAGCGGGTGTAGGTCGCGCAGCGGCCGTAGAAATCGGCGCGCAGCGCCACCACGATCAGCAGCCGCCGCTCGGTGTCGCACGCCGCCGCCGCGAGCTGATCCAGGAATGCCACGCGCTCGCCCTCGTGCTCACAGACCGTGAACAGCTCCTCGAGTTGATCCACGGCGACCACCAGCCGATCGCCCGGCGTCACCCCCGCCAGCACCACGTCCAGCTCCTCACCCCCAAGCGCTCGCGACAGCTCCGCGCACGGCCGCTCGCCAGGGCGCAGCAGCACCTGTCGCCAGCCGGCGCTGCCTGGCAGCGCGCCCGCTCCCAACATCGACAGAACCCCCGCACGGAGCAGCGAGGACTTCCCGATCCCCGAGGGACCGACGATCCCGACCAGCATCGACTCCGCGAGCCGGGCAACCAGATCGGACACCATCCGCTCGCGCCCGCAGAAATACTCGGCGTCGGAGCGGTCAAACGAAGCCAGCCCCTTATATGGGCAGACCGCTAGCTCCTCGATCGCGCTCGGCGCAGTCGTGACCGCCCCCGGCTCCAGCTCGAGCGTCGGATCCTGGCGCAGCATCCGACGCTCCAGCTCCTGAAGCCCGCGGCTCGGCTCGAGACCAAGCTCTTCGCGCAGCAGCTCACTCACCTGCCGATAGACCTCAAGCGCCTCCGCCTGGCGGCCGGCCCGATACAGCGCCAACATAAGCTGCGCACGCAACCGCTCCTGCAGCGGGTTGGACGCGACCAACCCCTCGAGCTCCGGGATCAGCTCCGAATCGGCGCCGAGCGTGAGGTCGGCATCGATCCGCTCCATAAACGCCAGCAAGCGCAATTCCTCCAAGCGCCGGATCTCGGGCTGAGCGAACTCGAGCAACCCCAGATCCGCCAGCGGCGGTCCCCGCCACAGGGCCAGACCCTCTCGCAGCCGTGCGCCCGCCGACGCGGCATCGCCGCCAGCGAGCAGCCCGCGGCCCTCGGAGAGCAGGCGCTCAAAGCAGGCGGCGTCGAGCTGCTCGGGCCCGGCCTTCAGCACATAACCACCGGCCTGCGTCAAAAGAAGCTCGCCTGGGTCGCCGTCGTCCAGCAGCCGCCGCAGCCGCGAGACCGCCACTCGTGTCGTGTTCAGCGCCTGGTTGGACAACTCCTCGCCGAGAAGCTGGTCGACCAGTTGCTCGGTTCGGACCAACTCGTTCGCGTGCATCAGCAACAGTGCCAACAGCGCCCGCTGGCGCTCGCCCCCGAGTCGCAACGGCGTCCCGTCTCGCCACGCCTCAAGCGGACCGAGCATCCGGAACTGCAGCAGCCCCCGGGGTTCGTCCCCCATGGCAGGCGATTATCCGCGCGCGCAGGCCGCCGCGCAACCGCGTGACAAGACCCGTAACGCGAACGTCACGCACGCGTCACGGTCCTCCCAGACGCTCCCTGCGACCGGATCGCACCCGGCGATCCACCGAATAGGAGGCAGTCCAATAACTCGCGCCACCGCACTTCGCCGGATCATCGTGATCATCGGCGTCGCGCTCGCAATATGTACGACCGCCGGTCCCGCCTGGGCGAGCCCCGTCGACCCCAACTCGCGTGACTCGGTCGTTCAGCAGCCAGCGCCCAGAATCGCTCGTACGGACGCTCCTAGTGCAGCCAGAAGCAGCTTCGACTGGGGCTACATCGCGATCGGATCAAGCGCAGTCGCGCTGGTCCTGGCCGGAGCGTGCCTCGCCGTAACGACCCACCGACGCCGCGCCCTAGAGGACAAGCGACGGCGTCCGATCACCACTAATCGCAAAACCACAGAAGGCAGGTCGACATGACCAGCACCCACCGCATCGCCACCGGCATCATCGCCACGCTCGTGCTCGCCACCGCGGCGCCGGCGTCGGCCACACCCTGGGACCCCAACTCCAGAGACCCCTTCATCTCAATCCGGCCGGCACCGGAGCCGGCAATGATCGCGCCCGCGCCAATCCATTATGGCAACAGGCCGATGGGTCATCTCCGGATCCACCGACCGTGACTTTGACTGGGGCGTCGCGGCATCGGCCAGAACCTCGACTTCAACTCTCAAATTGCTCGCTCGTTCAGCAGCCACCCCCGAGCGCCTCTGCAGCTCGGGCTACGTCGCCAACGGCTCAGGCGTCGTCGCGCTCGCTCTGATCGGAGTCGGCGCGGCCGCAACCGGCCGTCGCGCGAGTGACAACACATCGCCGCCCGGGATCGGAGTCGCTGCATGGATCCAACACAAACCTGTACCCACAACCACCTTGCGAGGCCGAATGACTAATCAACAACACGGCTTGGGACCTTGCGCTGCTGCCCACGCATCAGCTCTCGCCTCGAGCCGATCCGCCAACGCACCCGCATGCGGCGCGATCACCTCGACCCCGCCACGCGATCGGAGGGCATGATGAGGCTCAAGATCGCACACGCATTGCTGATCGCCCTTATCGGTAGTGGCGCTTACGTCGGCGTGGCCCTTTTGTTCGGCTCGCCCGCGAGTGCGGCAACCAGTCCTTGTTCTGACCCCGTGATGAGCGCGCCGACCGGTCCTGCGACGGTGTCGGCGGCATGGACACCGGACTATGGTCGAGTGCTGGTCATCGGTTCGGGGTCGTACGCCGGTTGTTCGTTGTACCTGCTCAGCTCGGACCAGCTGCACACGTTGACCGGAGCGCCGTACGCGTGTAGCGACAACCCGAACGTCAAGATGAAGCCTTGCGACACGATCCTGTGGCCGGCGCTCCTCACCAACGGCGCTCCGATCGCCGGGCCGGGGGTCAACCCCCGGCTGCTGGGAACGGTGACCCGTACCGACGTGGCTGGGTTGGGGACGGTGCAGCAGGTGACCTACGCCGGTTGGCCGTTGTACCGGTTCTTCCGGGACACAAACCCCGGGGACACGGTAGGCGCCGACCAGAACGATCCAGTGACCACCCCCGCGGGCATCTGGTACCTGCTCAATCCGCGTGGCGGCATCCCCGCACCTGGTCAGGCTGAACTGGAGCTAGAGACCGCTCCCCTCAAGGGCACCGGGCCCGAGGAGACCGTGCTGGCGGCAAGGATGGACGATGACTACACGCCATTCCCGGACGCGACCTTCCCGGTCTACACCTTGAGTAGGCACGGTGGCAGTGACTGGGGCTACTTTGGAAGCTATGGCCGGGGCCGCGAGAGCGCCTGTGAGGGGACCTGCGCCGTTTTCTGGCCGCCGGTTCTCACCTCTGGGTGGCCCGAAGCCGGGCCCGGGGTTGACCAGCGTGCCATCGGCGTCATCGACAAGCCCGACGGCAGCCGCCAGGTGACCTACCACGGGCGGCCGCTGTACCTGTTCAACCAGGACGCCTATGTCGGGGGCGCCAGCCCTGTGGGGACGCAGGGTATTTACGGAGCGGGTGCGGTCACCCCATCAGGCGTCTTCGACACGATCCCGCCGCTGCCCTAGGAGGCACCAGCGAGCCTGAGCACGGAAAGCCCCGGCCGACTCGATCGACCGGGGCTTCCTCACCCTCCATGGCGAGCCGGCGTCGGTCGCCGGCAGCCGGACGCCCCCGGGTCGGCCAATAGCTGGCCGATGGCCCCCGATTGGTCTGCAAACCCGCGCGCGCAGCAGGCGCCGGGCCATCGGGCAAACCGCTGCTCCGGGCTTGCCGCCAAACCGTGGAAGCTGGCCGCGTCACAAACTTCATCGACCGGCTTCCGGATTCCCGCGGCAAGCATCCACCCGGTCGAAAACCCAGCCACCTGATCGCAACGACGAATCGCAGAAGGGGCGCCCCTCTCGTCGGCGCTCTCATGCTCGGCAAGCAAAGGAGCCGTCAGCGAGCCGTCGGCTGACTACCCCCTCCCGTCGGGCTGACTACCACCTCAGGACAATCGCGGCCACGCGATCGGCTCCATCGCACGAACTCAGACGTCGCGCTCGCGCCCATCTCGAGGCCCGTGCCGCCCGCGCCGAGCCGTGTCCGGATTCCGTGGCTCTAAGTGACTGGTCGGATCAGTTCGCTTGGCCATGTTGGAAGGTGGACACGCGTGTGGACACGCCTCCGCGAGGCTTAACGACGTCGGCTAGCCGCGCTACCGCTCACACAAAATCCTGCTTATGGCCTGTTTTTCGAGTAGCGGCGCGGATGCCGGAGGAGGGACTCGAACCCCCGACACGCGGATTATGATTCCGCTGCTCTAACCGACTGAGCTACTCCGGCGCGCCCGCGAGTGTAGCCCCAGAAGGCACGGGAACGGGCGGCGGCGGGGGCCGCCGGCGACGAGGCGGGCATATGATCCGGCGGCGATGACCGACCTTGGCCCTGCCGTCAGAACCGTCGTCCGGCGATGTCTGGCGGTGCAGGACGGCGAGAACGTGGTGGTCGTGGTCGATCCGCAGACGCGGACGATCGGCGAGGCGCTCAGGGACGCATCGGCTGCCGCCGGCGGGGACGCGGTCCTGATCGTGATGGACGAGCGCGCCACCGACGGGACAGAGCCGCCGCCACCCGTCGCGGCCGCGCTCGAAGCCTCTGACGTGTTCATCGCCCCTACCAGCCGATCGCTCAGCCACACCACCGCCCGCAAGCGCGCCACCGACGGCGGCGCGCGGGGCGCGACCATGCCCGGCGTCACCGAGGACATGCTCGGGCGCGTGATGGCGGTCGACTTCGACACGATGGCCGCGCGCTCGAAGGCGGTGGCGGCGGTGCTCGACGCGGGGACGGCGGCGCATGTCAGGTGCCCCCGCGGCACCGATCTCAAGCTCGCGCTCGACGGCCGCGCCGGCATCTCCGACGACGGCGAGCTCAGCGCCCGGGGAGCATTCGGGAACCTTCCGTGCGGCGAGGGCTTCATCGCGCCGGCGTTCGGAGAAGGCACGGTCGTGGCGTCGAGCCTGTCGCCGCTCGGGATCAGCGTCGACCCGGCGAGGCTGACCGTCGCGGAGGGCCGGATCATCGCGGCCGACGGCGGCCTCGGCCCGCAGTTCATCGAGTTGCTGCTCGCCCACGGGGAGCTCGGGACCAACCTCGCCGAGCTTGGGGTTGGCACGAACGATCAGGCCCGGCTGACTGGAAACGTGCTCGAGGACGAGAAGATCCTCGGCACCGTGCATGTCGCGTTCGGCGCGAGCGCTGGGATCGGAGGGACGGTGTCGGTGCCGATCCATCTCGACGTGGTCGTCCTCGATGCGAGTCTCGAGGTGGATGGGCAGGCGGTGCTCGACCACGGTCGCTACGTGCTCGGTTGACGCTCCTCGCGATTCCAAACGTGTCCGAGGGGCGCGAGCAGCCCGCCATCGACGCGATCGCAAACGCCTTCAACACCGGTGCTCGGTTGCTCGACGTGCACTCCGACACCGACCATCACCGCAGCGTGTTCACGCTCGCCGGCGAACCGGGAGAGCTCGCGGACGCGGTCGCGGACGGCGCCGCTGAGGTCATCCGCCAGGTCGATCTGAGCGCCCACGACGGAATCCACCCACGTGTCGGCGCGATCGACGTCGCCCCGATCGTCTACCTCGATCCGGCCGACCGGGGCGCCGCGTGCGCGGAGGCGCTCATCCTCGGCGACCTGCTCGGCGACGAGCTCGAGCTGCCGGTGTTCCTATACGGCGAGCTGGCTCAGGGACGGCCGCGAGCCGAACTGCGAAAGGGTGGCCCAGCCGCACTGGCGAAGCGAATCGAGTCACAGGAGCTCCGGCCGGACTTCGGACCACACAAACTCCATCCGACCGCCGGCGCCGTCCTGGTCGCGGCGCGACCCCCTCTGATCGCCTTCAACGTAGAGCTCGCACCGCCCGCCACGATCGAGGATGCAAAACGGATCGCCGCGCGCATCCGCGAAGGCGGCCCCGAAGGCCTCGAGTCGGTCCGCGCCATCGGCCTGTGGCTAGCCGCCCGCGACGTCGCCCAGGTCTCGACCAATGTCGAGGACCACCGCGCGACCCCCCTCGCGGGACTTGTAACGGCGATCGCCCGTCATGCCACCCCGAGCCAGGCCGAACTGGTCGGACTGGCACCGCGCAAGGCGTTCGACGGCTTCCCGAAGGATCTACCTGTCGCCAACCGCCGGCTCATCGAAGACGCGCTCCAGGAGTAGCACGACCGGACCTCCGCCGTCTAAGCTCCATTCACCATGGCCCAGACCAAACGCAAGCGCCGCACCAAGCACCGCGGGACGGCGGCCGGGACGATCCAGACACGGGGTCGCACGGGTCGCCCGCTGTCCGCCGAGGAAAAGAAGAAAGCGACCCGGTTGGAGGCGCGCGAGCGCCGGCAGAACTCACCGCCTACGTGGAAGGCCTCCGTGACCAGGGCCGGGCTCGCGTCCGCGCTCATGTTCTTCTTCCTGGCGCTGGTCGGGCCGAAGAACAACCGAATCGTGAGCGCGCTGATCTTCGCGGTATTCGCGTTCCTTTTGTACGTCCCCGCCGGCTACTACTTCGAGATGAGCATGTACCGCCGGCGCCAGCGGAAGAAGGCGCAGGCCGCCGGCAAATGATCGACGTTCGCATGTTCACGGTCGGACCCGTGCAGGAGAACTGCTTCATCGTGCGCGAGAAGGACGCTCCGAACGCGCTGATCGTCGACCCCGGCGATGAGCCTGAAAAGCTCCTGGCGGCCGTCGAGCAGCTGAACATCGAGAAGGTCGACGCGATCCTTGTCACCCACACCCACTTCGACCACATTGGTGCCGTGGCGCCGGTGGCGCGGGCGACCAACGCTCCGGTCTACTGCCCGGAGCTCGAGACCGAGGTGCTGGCCAACATCAACGACTACCTGTGGCCCGGCTTCGGCCCGTTCGAGAGCTACGAGGCCGACCACACCGTGGGAGGCGGCGAGACGCTCGAACTGGCCGGTCTCACGATCGACGTCGTCTTCACCCCGGGCCACAGCCCCGGGCACGTCACCTACGCGATCGCCGATGAGGACGCACTGTTCTCGGGCGACGTCCTGTTCCAGGGGTCGGTTGGGAGGGTCGACCTCCCGGGCGGTGACTGGCCGACACTGCTTGCCTCGATCGAGAAGCTCACGACCGCGTACTCGCCGGAGACGACCGTGTACCCCGGCCATATGGGGATCACAACGCTCGGGCGCGAGCGCGCCACCAACCCGTTCCTGCGCGAGCTCGCGGAGCGGTGAGCGCTCGGTGATTCAAGCCCCCCGCGGCACATTCGACATCCTTCCGGAGTCGGCGGCGCGGTCGCCGGTCGAGTCGGCCGCGCGCCGCAAGGTCGTCGAGGAGCAGGCCGAGAAGATCCTCGGTGCGGCCGGCTATGGCCGGATCGAGACGCCCACGTTCGAGGCGACCGAAGTGTTCGCGCGTGGGGTGGGGGAGGCGACCGACATCGTCCAGAAGGAGATGTACACCTTCGACGACGGTGGCGGCCGATCGCTGACCCTGCGACCGGAGGGAACCGCGCCGGTGTGCCGGGCGTATCTCGAACACGGGATGCGAAAGCTTGCCCAGCCGGTGAAGCTGTGGTACCTCGGGCCGTTCTACCGAGCGGAGGCGCCCCAGCGGGGCCGCTACCGGGAGTTCTGGCAGGTCGGCGCCGAAGCGATCGGCTCGGAGGCCCCCGAGACGGACGCGGAACTGATCGTCCTCCTGGGGGAGCTGCTCGAGGCCCTCGGGGTCAAGGACACGCGGTTGCGCCTGTCGAGCCTCGGCACGCCCGCCACCCGCGCCGCGTATCGCGAGGAGCTCGCGGCATATCTACGCGCGCACGAGGGTGAGCTCTCCCAAGATGTCCGCGAACGCATCGACCTCAACCCGATGCGTGCGTTCGATTCGGGAGATCGGGGAACCCAGGCGGTTATGCGCGACGCGCCGATCCTGCTCGACCGGCTCCACCCCGACGACGCCGAGCACTTCGAGGCCGTCCGGGCCCTGCTCGACGACGCCGGGCTCCGGTACGAGCTCGACCCGACGCTCGTGCGCGGCCTCGACTACTACGCCCGCACCGTGTTCGAATTCACGAGCGATGCGCTCGGCGCTCAATCGGGCGTCGGCGGCGGGGGCCGGTATGACGGCCTGATCGAGCTGCTCGATGGTCCGCCGACGCCGGCGTCAGGCTGGGCCGCCGGAGTCGAGCGGATGCTGCTGGCCGCGCGCGACATCGAGGCGCCGACCGAGCTCGTCGACCTGTTCGTGGCTCTGGCCAAGCGGGAGGGGTCCCGGACCGCGTTCGAGCTCGCGCTCGAGGCGCGCCGCGCCGGGCTCCAGGCCCAGCTCGAGCTGGCCGGCCGCTCGCTCAAGGGACAGCTGAGACACGCCGATCGGATCGGCGCGCGCTATGTGGCGATCATCGGCGACAACGGCACCGCCACGCTCAAGAACATGGAGTCCGGCGATGAGCGCGACACCGAAATCAATAACGTGATCCCGGAGATCCTCCGCGCCGGACGGCTGATGTGAAGCACGCTCCCCGGCCGAACGGATACCGCGACGCCTGGTGCGGTCAGTTGACTGCCGACCGCGCCGACACCACTGCGCGAGTGGCCGGCTGGGTCAACCGCCGGCGAGACCACGGCGGGCTGATCTTCATCGACCTGCGCGACCGCTCGGGGATTGTGCAACTCGTCTTCCACCCCGAGAACGCTCCCGAGGCGCACGAGCGCGCCCACGCCCTCCGCTCCGAGGACGTGATCAGCGCCGCCGGCACTGTGACGCGTCGCGATCCGCAGAACGTCAACCCGAACCTCGCGACCGGCGAGATCGAGCTCGCCGTGTCCGAGCTAGAGATCCTGGCCGACGCCGAGACCCCGCCGTTCCCGGTCGACAACGGCGGAGACGTCGACGAGATCATCCGCCTACGCCACCGCTCGCTCGACCTTCGCCGCGCCCAGCTGCAGCGCACGATCGCGCTCCGCCACCGCGTGATCAGCACGATGCGCGAGGTCCTGAACGGCCAGGACTTCCTCGAGATCGAGACCCCCTACCTGACGCGGTCCACGCCCGAAGGCGCGCGCGACTACCTGGTCCCCGCGCGCATCCAGCCTGGCTCGTTCTACGCGCTTCCGCAGTCGCCCCAGCTGTTCAAGCAGCTGCTGATGATCGGCGGCATGGAGCGCTACTACCAGATCGCGCGGTGCTTCCGCGACGAGGACACGCGCGCCGACCGCCAGCCCGAGTTCACCCAGCTCGACGTCGAGATGGCGTTCGTCGGGGAGGACGACGTCATCGAGTGCATGGAGGCGGTGATGGGCGCCGTGTTCGAGCGCGAGGGCTTCGACGTCCCGCCGTCGCCTTGGCCGCGGATGACTTTTGCCGAGGCGGTGTCGCGCTACGGCATCGACCGGCCCGACACGCGCTTCGGGCTCGAACTCCACGACCTCGGCGACGCACTCGCCGGGACCGAGTTCAAGGTGTTCGCGGGCGCGCTCAGTTCGGGCGGCGTCGTTCGCGGGATCAACGCCGGGCCGCGAGATCTGCCCCGGTCTGACCTGGACGCCCTCACCGAACTGGCCAAGCAGCACGGTGCCAAAGGCCTCGTGTGGGCGTTCGTCCAGGAGGGCGGGTGGCGCTCGCCGATCGCCAAGTTCCTCACCGAGGGCGAGATCGAAGCCGTGGGCAAGCGGCTCGACGCAAGGCCAGGCGACCTACTGCTGATCGTCGCCGACGAGCTCACGACCGTCGGCCAGACCCTGAGCGCCCTCCGGATGGAGCTGGCCCGCCGCTTCAACCTGATCCCGGAGGGACGCCACGACATCCTGTGGGTAGTCGAGTTCCCCGCCTTCTTCTGGGACGCGGACGCCCAGCGCTGGGATGCAGCGCACCACCCGTTCACCGCGCCGTCGGGCGACCTCAACGATCCGGCGCACCTGAGCTCGCGCGCCTACGACCTCGTGCTCGACGGTGCCGAGATCGGCGGTGGATCGGTCCGAATCAATCGGCTCGACATTCAGGAGCGTGTGTTCGAGCTGCTGGGCATCGGTCCCGAGGAGGCGCAGGCCCGGTTCGGGTTCTTCCTCGACGCGCTTCGATACGGCGCGCCGCCGCACGGTGGGATCGCGATGGGGATCGACCGGATCGTCACCGCGCTGGCCGACGTCGAATCGATCCGCGACGTGATCGCGTTCCCGAAGGCCGCGAGCGGCGCCGATCCGCTGACCGGCGCGCCCGCGCCGGTCGACCCGGCCCAGCTCCGGGAGCTCGGCCTCCGACTCCTGTAGTCACCAGCCTGTGTGTCCGCTCCCGTCCAACTGGGCTTAAAGCCCGGGCGTCATCTGCCGAACAACAGGCTTGATGGCAAGCCTGCCCCGACCCTTGATTGCGTTGCTCGTAGCGACCCTGGCCGCGTTCGGGCTGTGGTACGTCGAGCTCCGGCCGAGCTCGTCGTCCTCGGGCGGAAGCTCGCAGGGCGTCGGCGCCTATCAGTCGGCGATCAACAAGGCACATCAGGCGGTCAAGACGTCGAACGCCGCCAACGCCAAGCTCGGAGCGCCGACGTCCACGGGTCGCGCGCCGGCATCGCCGACGCCGCCGAAGACGACCGTGACGCCAAAGAGCACGACGACCGCCGCGGTCGCCTCCAAGCCGGTCGCGAAGGTCGCACACACGGCGGCCGCGTCCAAGCCTGCCGCCACGACCCTGTCGCCGGCGAAGCAGCTGAACGAGATAAAGACCGCGATCGCCGGACACAAGGTCGTCGCCGTGCTGTTCTTCAACGACGCCGCCGCCGACGATCAGGCGGTGGCCCACGAGCTCGCCTCCGTTTCGACCCACGGCGGCAAGGTCGTCAAGGCCGCGGTGCCGCTCAGCCAGCTCAC
>Ga0335073_10003086_pt1 | contig 23051 bp, 20 predicted proteins | sample Lox_Sample_22_FD_207093 | JGI IMG/M metagenome (GOLD analysis project Ga0335073, IMG submission 207093) | Soil microbial communities from Loxahatchee National Wildlife Refuge, Florida, United States - Lox_Sample_2.2 | ecosystem: Environmental > Terrestrial > Soil > Wetlands | place: USA... | reverse complement strand
GCAACAGACCTTTTAGCAGCACCCGTGCGGCCCTGCAATTGTGTCCGCCGCGCAACAGGGAGAACATCGCGGCCGACGCGACGCAGGCCGCCCGGGCGTTCGCCTGCGCGAGATGCGCTGCTCCAGGCTAGGGCGTGAGGTAGTGATCGAACCAGTCGGGCAAACGCCTGCGTAGATCCTTCACATGTTCGGCCTGCTCGATCAGATGGCCCTCGCCCGCATACACATGCAGACTGGTCGTCACGCCGAGATCGCTCAGCGCATGCCAAAACTCGAAGGATTGCTCGGAAGGAACCTCGACATCGTACTCACCCGTATAAAGAAGGGTCGGAGTCTTCACCGCGGTGACGGTCTCGAGCGGCGATACCCGGCGGTACAGATCGGGCGCGCGATACATGGTGACCCCGAAAAACGGCAGCATCCAGGTATCGACCCCGTTCAGCCCATAGTAGCTGATCCAGTTGGAGATGCCGGCGCCCGCCACCGCCGTGCGAAACCGAGTGGTATGGGCCACCGCCCACATCACCATGAAGCCACCGTAGCTGTGGCCGTGAATGCCCAGCCGGCGCTCGTCGATCGGCGCGACGCGCTCCGCCGCATCGATGCCGCTCATGATGTCGCGAAAATCGCCTCCGCCGAAATCGCGGATGTTTGCGCGTGCGAAGGCATCGCCCTGACCGAAACTGCCGCGCGGGTTCGGCATGAACACGTAATAGCCGTGCTCGACCCATTCGTGAATGGTCGTGTACAAGGACTAGTCGGTTCCGAAGATCGGCAGCACGGCCGCGCTCGGGCCGCCGTGGACGTGCACGATCATCGGATAGAGCTTCCCCGCCGGCCGCTTGGAAGGTCCGATGAGCCAACCCTGAACCTCGAAGCCTTCGTTGCGCCAGCGTACGCTCCTCGTCTCCAGATCCACCGCGAGGCCGTCGTTGTCGCGGCTCACCGCCGCCATCCGCCCGATCGGGCCCGCGATGATCCTCGGGGCATGTCCGAAGTCCTCGACCACGCTTGCCCCGGTGCGCCCATCGGCGCTCAAGCTGACCGACCCGTCCTCGGCAAGGGCCGTGACCTCCGCGCTCCAGAGGGTGCTCACCGAGGGCTTGTCTGCCGCGCCGATCGCGAGGAGCGCCGCGCGGTCGACGAGGATGCCGGTGGCGAGGAGGCGGGATTTGCGCCAGATCAACCCGTTGAACGAGCCGCGGAATTCGGGCGTCAGACTCCGGGGCGTACCGCCAGAGAAGGGCACCTCGTAGATCTCGCCCGCAACCGGCCCGAAGTCGCTCATGATTCCACCGATGAACACCACCTTGCTGCCGTCGGGTGAAATGCGCGGCACCGCCATCTGATATCTCGCCCAATCGTTCTTCGCGATCGTGCGCACCGTCGCGCTCGCGCGCTCGAAGGCATCAAGCTCCGCAAGCCACCAGTTATCATCACCGTCGCCCTTGGCCGCGGTACCGATGAAGCCACCTCCATCGGGCGTCCAGTCGTACTCGTATACGAAGGTGTCGGGGGGACTTGCGAAGGCGGGCATGCCGCCGCCAATCGGTACCACGGCGATCCGTTGCTCGTCGGGCGATGCGCCGATATCGCCGACCTGCTGGGCGCCTGCCTCGAGCGCACCGGTCTTCTTCTTCGGTGACAGCGTCGCGAGCATCGCGATCGACTTCCCGTCCGGGGAGAAGCGCAAGGTGTTCGCGATGCCCTTGATGCTCGCGATCGAGCTGTCATGGCCGTCGCGATCGATCATGACCTCGGCCAGGCCGGCCTGGCTCGCGAGGAACGCGAGCAGCTTCCCGTCCGCCGACCAGGCGAGATCGCCGTAGCTGCAGGCACTGCAGGGATCGATCCGCTGCACGATCGATCCATCGCGCACGCGGCGAACCACGATCGCGGCATGCGATGATTCGACGCTCTCGAACGACCGGCTCCCTTCGATGCTCGCGAGGCGTGTGCCGTCCGGTGAGATGCTGAGTGAAGCGAAAGTGTGCACCGGCACCCCGGCGTGGGCGCAGAGAGAGTGCGCCGCCAGCAGCAGTGCGGTGATCCGACAGGTCGAGCTGACTTTCATGGTGTTGCTTTCATCCCGCGCCTCGCGCATCAGGCGGCGAGCATCGTCCGCAGACGAGTCGATTGCAAGGCATGCTGCGACGCCGCATGCGCCCGGCGAGTCGGCAGCGCGTGCGCAAGGCATCCATTTCAGTGGACCGCGGCACGCCGCAGCCGTCGCGCTTCCGCCCACTGCCAGGACGCAAGCGCGGGCAATCCCCACGCCAGTTCACGCAAGCGCTTGACCATCGCGAGCGCGAAAGCCATGTCGGCGGGTATTCCCAGCAGTTGTCCGAACACGAGGATGCCCGCCTCCTGCACGCCGATGCCGGCCGGAACGAGAAAAGCGATGTGCCGCACCGCCTGCGTCATGCTTTCGAGTGCCAGCGCAGCGCTCAAGCTCACCGGGTGATGGAATACGCGCAGCGGAAACCAGATCTCGAAGGCGCCGGAAACGAATGCCACCCATTGTAAGCACCCTGCGATGCCCAGCGGGCTCGCTCGGCGCAACGAGGCGCGCACCTCCTCATCGAGGGCCGCCGTTGCGCGCGAAACGTCACTGTCTCCGGCGACCGCATTGACCAGGAAATGCAGCAGCTTGAGCGCCCATCCCTTTCGTAGCAGCAATATCACGCCGAGCGGAACGGGCAGGCTCAGCGCGAAGACCAGCAGCGCTCTCTGGTAGTCATGACTCGCTCCGCGATGGTCCGACAAGAGCAGCAGACCGAGCGCCGTGAACAGATACACGACCACCAAGGTGATGAGGATTTCGACGATGACGCTGGCGGCTCCGGGAGCGGTCGCGACTCCGCGCCAGCGCAGCAAGCGAACGCCCACGACGCTGCCGCCGACGCTCGCCACGGGCAGGAGCCGGTCGACGCCATCGCGCACGATGGCGGCCCACAAGAGGTACCCCAGGTTCACGCGACGTTGCGCATCCACCGGCCGCAACAGCGCCAGCCAGCCGAGCGCGTACAGCGCGAAAAACGATATCCGGTAGGGTATCAACCACCAGAGTGCGGAACCGGCCGAGCGCAACACCTTGAGGATCGCGGCCAGATCGGCATGCACCGCGATTGCGATGAGCACCGACAGGCCCAGCAGGCCGCCGATGAATACGGATTTCTTAATGCCGCTCCCCTGCCGTCGCGCATCCCCGTTGCGCGACGAGAGGGTCAGGAGGCTCGGTGCATGATGCCGTTCGCATCCACCTCGAACTCCCCTCCCCGCCAGCTGACGCGCGAAATGAACAGGCTGCGGCACCAGGTCACGCAAAGCAAGAGGTCGCGAAACGGCAGCAGCAAGAATCCTCTGAGCAGCTGCCACCCACCGACACTCTGCTCCCAGTGCAGCAGCATCCTGGCGACCAATATGAGAGCGAACAAGCTCCACGCAGTCAGCGGCGGCGCCCCATAGGAGATCGCAATCGCCATCCCCAGAAAAGCCATCGGCAGAGTGAACGTCACGAACATCGCCTTGTAGCTGCGCGGCCTCAGGGCTCTGATCGTGCGCATCCAGCGAAGCTCGTGCCGGTTGAGCGATCGCAAATCCGGCTCATGGTGCTCGCCGTCCAGTACATAGCCGGACAGCACGATCTCGAGATCGAGCGCGCGCACCAGCTGCCCGAGCCGATGATCCTCGGCAAGCTGGCTGGAGAGCATTTCCAATCCGCCGATTCGCCGCAGCGTATCGCGACGTATGCACACGGTTTGACCGGAGACATAGCTTTTGTATCCGAACAGCCTCGCGATCAGCACCGAGGGCATGTACCAATCATTGATGTACATCGCCCCGAGTCGCGACCACACCCCGGTGGTTGGCACGCCCCGGTAGAGGCAAGTGACCAACCCCACCGCGCTATCCTCCAGAGGCGCGACCACTGTCGCGAGATAGTCGGCGGCGACGATGGCGTCACTGTCGGCCATGACCAGCACGTCGTGGCGTGCATGCGCCAACATGTTGATGAGGTTGCTCACCTTGCGGTTGCTGCCGTGAAGCTGCGGGTCTGCGATGAGCCGGATCGGCAGCTCCGGGAACTCCTCGATCAGCCGCTGCACCGTGCCGCAGGCCGGGTCCGCGGCATCGCGAACGCCGAAGATGATCTCGAATTGCGGATAATCCTGAATGCAGAACGTGCGCAGGTTTTCGTAGAGCCCTGGCTCCGTGCCGCACAGCGGTTTGAGGATGCTCACGGGCGGCCGGGATACGCGCGAGCGCGCCCCTCGCCGTGCGTTGCCGGCATCACGCCGCCAGAGCACGACCGCAACCAGCGCGAGCACGGCATAGGTCGCCGCGACAGCAAGACTCACGATTCCGAGCGCGGCGGTTACCCAATGCAAGAGCAGCTCCTCGATGGCCTGCGAACTTCTATTCTGATTTACTTTGCCATACCGAGTCCACGCCCAATGGATATTTGTGCATAGGGAGGGGTCAGGCCCGAGCCAGGACGGTAAGGTAGCGCCTCTACGGGCGGGACCGCACATCGCACCACGACAGGGTGCGCGCCGCGCGCTCGCTCGCCGGATGCTTGGCCTGGGGTAAGTATTGATAGGATTGGCTTTTTCGTCTTGGACGATCCGCGCATGACCATGTCTCGTACTCGAAACTGAAAGCCGTGAAGCACTCGATTGCACCGGCCTTGGGGCCTCCGGTGCGGCCACGGCTTGCGCGCGTGCTCGCGCTTGCGGTGGCGCTCTCGCTCCTCGGCCAAGGCGCCGTGCAGTCCTCGCTCGCGGCGAAGCTCACTTCCAAGGAGCATACCCGGATCGAGGAACCCCGCCCCGTCGATGTGCCGAGCGATGCAGAGCTGGAAGCAGCGGGAGCGGTCATCGGCAAGATCGAGATCGAGCCCCGCAACATCTTCGACGAACACGATCCGCGCGAGAACAGCGGCCTTTACCGGCTCGCGGACCATCTGCATATCCGCACCAAGCCCTCGACCATCCGCGCGCAGCTCCTGTTCAAGACCGGCGATCGTTATCGCGCCGAGAGGCTCGCCGAGACCGAGCGAAACCTCCGGCTCCAGCCCTACCTCTACGACGCCCATGTGGTCCCGGTGCGTTATGTCGACAATACGGTGGACATCGAGGTGATCACCAAAGACGTCTGGACGCTCGATCCCAGCGTGTCGGTCGGTCGAGCGGGCGGCGTCAATTCCACCAGCTACAGTCTTGAGGACGAGAACTTTCTCGGATGGGGGAAATCCGTGCAAGTCGGCCGCAACAGCAACGTGGATCGGACCAGCAACATCGCGGAGTATTCGGATCCGAATGTGCTCGGCTCGCGCTGGACCGCGGCGCTCGCCTACGTCGATTCGAGCGATGGCAGCCAACGCGCAGCCCAGATCGCGCAACCTTTCTATTCCCTGGATACGCGCTCCAGCGAGACGTTGCTGGTGCGTACCTACGATAGGACCATATCGCGGTACTTTCTCGGCGACATCGCCAATCAATTCAACGACAATGAGACTACCTACCAGCTGAGCGGCGGTGTCTCGAGCGGGCTCATCGACGGCTGGAGCAAGCGTTTGCTGTTCGGTATGTATTACGATCGGAACGACTTTCTCGCCACGCCAGCGACCGCCCTGCCCGCAAAGCCCTTGCCGCCCGATCGGACGCTTTCGTATCCTTTCGTGGGCTTCGACATCATACAGGACAAGTACGCGAAGATCGGCGATGAGAATCAGATCGGCCGCACCGAGGACCTCTATTTCGGCACCGAAGTCACCGGGGAACTGGGCTACTCGAACGCGGCCTTCGGCGCGAATCACGATGCCGTGATGCTCGCCGCGACCGTGAGCAGCGGCTTCCAGCTGCCTTACGCCCAGCAAGTGTTCTTGAACGGCACTTTCAATTCGAGGCTCGAGGATGGCACGCCACGCAACCTGATCGTGAACGGCGGCGCGCGCTACTACTTGAGATGGCGTCCGGACTGGCTGCTCTACTGCTCGCTTTCGGGCACTGCGACTCGCGCCCTCGATCCGGATGTGCAAGTGCTGCTCGGCGGCGACAATGGTCTGCGCGGCTATCCGCTTCGCTACGAGGCCGGCAGCTCCCGCGGGCTGTTCACCATCGAGCAGCGCGTTTTCACCGACTGGTATCCGTTTCGACTGGTACGAGTCGGGGCCGCGGCCTTCGCCGATGCGGGGCGCACCTGGGGCACCGGGGTCGTAGGTAACAGTGACCTAGGAACGCTGAGCGATGTGGGGATCGGACTTCGTCTGGGCAACGCTCGCAGCGGGCTCGGCAATGTGTTGCACATCGATCTGGCATTCCCACTCAGGAACGTTCCAGGCAATTCGAAGGTGCAGTTCCTGGTTCAGACGATGCAAAGCTTCTGAGTCCTGCTATAGTTCAGCCTCCGCCATGAGGCATCTGGAATCGAATAACATGAAGCGTAAGTTGAAGCTCATTGCATGGACATCCGCCGACGTGAAGCGCCTGCGCACCCTCGCGAAGGCCCGCCATTCGGCACCCGCGATTGCCAAGGTGCTGAAGCGTAGCGTCGGAGCCGTAAGTCAAAAGGCGCTTCGCCTGGGAGTCAAGTTCCGATCGCGCGGGTAGCGCCGCGCGGGTAGCGCCGCGCGGGTGGCGCCGCACCGGAGCCGTTGGCGCGCAAAATCTCCGAGGGATGATAGGTCACGACACTACGCCGCATGCCTCGATGTGGCGCAACAGCGGCCGCTTGTGCAGGCGACGCTTCCCGCGGAGTTGCCAGTTGAAATACTCGACCGCGTTGGTGACGAATACCGCAGTCCTCGAGATTCGCGCCTGATTTGCACCCCGCTGCTTGGCAACCGCTGTAGGAGCGCCGATGCAGCGAAGGTGAGCGAAGACGCCGACACGACAAAGGCCCGAGGTCTGATGTCGAGCTTCGTCCGGCAGGGATAGCCTGCTTCCAGGCGGGTGGGTCGGGGCACGGCCGCGCCCAGGGTCACCCAGCGAGGCACGCATGGTCGAGCGGCGGCGCATGAGCGCGGCGATCGAGTCCGACATTCCGGCGCGCCTCGATCGGCTGCCATGGTCGAGATGGCACCTGCGCATCATCATCGCCCTCGGGACCTCGTGGATCCTGGATGGACTCGAGGTGACACTGGTCGGCTCGCTGTCAGGGGTCTTGCAGAGCAAGGACAGCCTCGGCCTTTCCGACAAAGCAGTCACGGGAGCCGCCTCCGCCTATCTCATTGGAGCGGTGATCGGCGCATTGCTGTTCGGGCATCTCACCGATCGACATGGGCGGAGAAAGCTCTTTCTGGTGACCGTGTCCACCTATTCGGTGGCGACCCTTTGCACCGGGCTTTCCGTCAATTTCGCGATGTTCGGCATCTGTCGATTCTTCACCGGCCTCGGAATCGGTGGCGAGTATGCCGCCATCAATTCCGCCGTGGACGAGTTGATCCCGAGCAAGATTCGCGGGACCGTCGATCTGATCGTGAATGCGACCTTCTGGGCCGGTGCGACCGCGGGATCGCTTGCCGCGCTTTTGCTGCTGGGCAGCCACATACCCACCGCGTTCGGCTGGAGGGTCGCCTTCGGCATCGGTGGGCTGCTGGGCATCGGGGTGTTCCTGCTGCGGCTGGCCGTACCGGAAAGCCCCCGATGGCTCATGTTGCGCGGCCGCGAGATCGATGCGCGACGCGTGATGGAAGACATCGAGGGCAAGGTCGCGCGCGGTGGCGGCGCCATCAGCCGCGAGCGAGCGCAGTTGCTGGCGATCAAGCCGCGCGATCACACGCCCTGGAAGGAGATATTTCGCAATATGCTCGGCGTCAATCGCGAGCGAGCGATCCTTGGTCTCATCCTGATGGTGAGCCAGGCGTTCTTTTTCAACGCGGTGTTCTTCACGTTCGGGCTGGTGGCGAAGACTTTCTTCGCTGCACACAACACCAAGCTGCCGCTCGTCCTCCTGCCCTTCGCCGTCAGCAGCTTTTTCGGACCCGTGATGCTCGGCGCTCTGTTCGACAGGATCGGCCGCAAGCCGATGATCGCCGCGACATACGGCGTGTCCGGAGGCCTCCTGCTCGTGAGCGCGATTCTATTCGCGAGCGGCACGCTGCAGCTCGAAGGACTGAAAGTCTGCTTCGCCCTCATTTTCTTCGTCGCATCCTCGGCGGCGAGCGCTGCTTATCTGACGGTGAGCGAGATATTTCCGCTCGAGATCCGTGCCTTCGCCATCGCCATCTTCTACGCGCTCGGCACGATGCTCGGCGGGGTCGGCGCGCCCATCCTGTTCGGAATGCTCATTGACCATGGCAAATCCGCCGTGGCGCTAGGATATGGGCTCGGAGGACTTCTCATGATCGGTGGAGCGCTCGGCGAGATATGCTTCGGCGTCGAGGCGGCGGGTCGCTCGCTCGAGTCCATCTCCAAGCCGCTGCAGGCGCAATGACGCTTCACTGAGAGGCGTCTGACGACGAATAAATGACTATCACTAGTGCGTTTATCTATATAATAACATTAAGTTTTTTCTATGTTATCGAACCAGGGTGAGACCCCCGGCGAGGCGCGCGCGTCTGGGTGCGCAACGAATCGAGTTTAGCTTTTCTTAAAGCTGCCTCACCGCTACTAATTGCGGCGCTCAGCGTCTGCGCCATGCTGCTCGCAACCGAATCAGCTGGAGCAACCATGTCAGTACCCGCTGTGCACGCTCAGAGTCGCGTCGAGGGCGAGATCGAGTTCCTCGTCCCCGGACCCGCCAAGCCGTTTGCTTACAACTATGATCCCGGCGCGACCGCTCTCCCCGAGTCGGCCTCGTTCGAGCGTCGGACCGTCGTGCTGCAAGATGTTCGCTACCACGGCGCGCCGTCGATGGACATGCACGGCGCGACCCTGCTGCGGCGTCCGACCGCGGTCCGCGACCTCTATGATCCCGACGAAATTACACGGCGTTATTATCCGGAGGCGGCGCAGATCATCGCCTCCAGCGTGGGCGCACGAAGGGTCGTCGTCTTCGATCACAACGTGCGCCGTGGCGCAGGGCTCCCGGTGCATCCGGGCTCGAGGAATCCGGTGCAACATGCGCATACCGACTTCACGCCCCGGTCCGCCCGCCGACGCCTGAGCGATGTGCTCGGAGAGACCATCAGTGACTCCGGCACCGGCCACTTTGCGCAGATCAACCTCTGGCGTCCCATTCGAGGACCGCTGCGCGATTCACCGCTCGCCATCTGCGACGGCGCGACCGTCTCGAGGCGCTGCTTGCGGGCTACGGACTTGCTTTATCCCGACAGGACCGGCGAGATCTTCTACCTCGCCCACTCGACGCGGCAGCGATGGTACTTCGCCTCGGATATGGATCCGGATGAGATCTGGCTGATCAAGAATTTCGATTCTCGCCCTCGGGGCCGGGTGGCGCCGCACAGCGCTTTTTCGCCCGCCAGCGCCGGCCCGCGAGACGTCTTGCCGCGCGAGAGCATCGAGGTACGCGCCTTCGCATTGTTTGCAAAGTAGGCTCATACCCGGGAGTCGCCTCGGGCGCCGTGCCGGAGGATTCCGCTACCCAAGATGGGCGGTCAGAAACACGATCCTCGTCCCAACTTCGCGCTTTGACGAGGCCGCACCCCGGGATTTTGTGATGCCATACCGCTTGCCTGGACGGTGACTCAGGCACGATTGATCAACTTGATGCCATGCAGAGAACGCGCGGCTTAGTCTGCCAGAGACGATGGACAGTCAACATCAAAGCACGGACGTCGCACTCGACTCCCTGGCACGCGAGCTGTCCTGCAGACACGTTCTGGTGTACTCCCCGACGCTGTTCTTCGAGCGCATATGGCCCTCGCCGCGCGGCGACATGGACGTCGTTCACTCCCTGATACACGATTTTCTCTGGCCGCTGGCTCAAGCGGGTATCGAGCAGCCGCTCCTCAATAGGGTGCGCGTGGGACGCAAGTCGCGCGTTTTGCCCTACCGGATCATGGTTGCCTCGCTCTCGCCCGCCAACCCGTCGAGCGGGCTGATCGCGGCCCTGCGATCGCAGGAGGAAAAGCCTTTCACCGATCGAGACCTCGACAGCCTTGCTCAGGGCGCGGCGAGGCTCATGACTTCGATCGCGGATCGGGTCGACAAGCCGACCGGGCTTCTGCTGCGAGCCGAGTTCGAGGCCGAGGTGGGCATTCGCATACAGGAACCCTCCTGCGTCTTGTATGCCAACCTCGATCAGATCCATGCCGTCAACGAGCATGAGGGATTCGCGGCCGGCGATCGGGTCATCGGCTGCGTCGGGCAATTTCTGTACTCGCTCGCAATCGAGACCGGCAACATCGCGACGCATCTTTCCGGAGATCGGTTTGCCGCCGTGCTGCTGGCTCGAACTCTGAACCAGGCGCGAGCCTGGGCGGAGAAGGCCCGCGAGGGAATCGAGTCGTTGATCGAGATCCAGACAGGCACCTACGCGACCGCGAGCATCGGCATCGCGGGGTTGAACCCGGGCGAATCGTTTCAGCATGCGCTGGCCGCCGCCGAGACCGCTTGCCGGGTCGCCAAGGATCGCGGCCGCAACCGCGTCGAGCTCTATATGAGCGCGGATGAGACGGTGATGCGGCGCCATCGGCAGGTGCGCGAATACCGGCACGTGATCGAGGCGCTCGAGAGCGACTCCTTCCAGCTGGTCGCGCAGCCCATCGTGTCGCTGGAGGATCCTGGGACTCGTCATCACCATGAGGTTTTGCTGCGCGTCTCGGTCGCCGAGGGCGAGTTTCAATCCATCGCCGGCTTTCTGGAGGCTGCGGAACGCTATCAGCTCCTCGAGCGAATCGATCGCTGGGTGATATCGCGCGTGGTGAGCATGCTGGGCCCCAGGCTTGCGCATTTGAGCTCGGTCGGGGCGAGTTTCGCGATCAATGTAACGGGTCAATCGATCAGTCAGCCGGAATTCGCCGACTGGGTATGCAGTCAACTGAAGGTCGGCGGTGTTCCTGCGCAGATGGTCGACTTTGAAATGACCGAGACCTCGGCGATTCACAACGTTGTCGCCACACGCCGCTTCATTGCGCGCATGAAATCGATCGGCGCCAAGATCGCGCTCGATGACTTCGGCACCGGCGCCTCTTCACTCATTCATCTCAAGGATCTCAATATCGATCGCATCAAGATCGACGGTCAGTTCGTGGCGGATGTGATCAACAACCCGCGATCCGCGGCGCTCATTCGCGCGCTCGCGCAAATCGCGAAGGAGCTGGGCCTCGACACCGTCGCCGAGTTCGTCGCGAGCCCGGATGTGGCGACGGTGCTGCGCAACCTGGGAATCCAGCGCGGCCAGGGCCACTTCTTCGCCAAGCCACGTCTGCTGTCGGAGGTTCTGGAGGAGCTCGCCCCCACGACCGCGATCGTACCTGCCACGGCGCTCATTCCCTAGGCGGGAGCGCCGCGCAGCGGCTCCCGCGCGAGACGCCATCCCAAGGCCGATGATCAGGGCCCTTTGGCCTCGATCTGGAAGTGATCCGGCTCCGTCCAGGCGCTCGCGGCTGGGGCACCCGGATCGAACCGCACCATGGTCGCATCGAGATCGCCATTCTCGAGCCGGAAGCGAATGTAGTGGAAGTTGACGGCGGTATCGAGCCTGGACAGTTCCCCGAACATTCGCAGCACCGGCACCGGCTTCGCGCCTCCGCCGCCGCTCACGAGATAGGTGACCTGGTCGCGGCGAAATCGTTCGTAGTTGTGTACGTGGCTGCCGATCACCACGACCCGGGCGCGCATTGCCCGCGCGTGCCGTGAGAAATAGCGCGCGATCTCGCTCTCATCCTTGCCCCTGGGGAAGATCGGGTCGCGAACCGGCGGATAATGCATCAGGACAAGAATGAATTGCACACCGGCACCGGCATGCGCAATCTGCCGCTCGAACCACATGCGCTGCTCGCTCGCGGGTTTGAGCGATGAATCCGAATCGAGCACGAGTATCAGGACCTTCGGCCCGAGAGCCACCGAGTACCAGCGGAAGGGGCGCACTCCCTCCGGAGCGACTGCCTGCCACCAATTGTCGAGACACGGACTCGGATCCCGCTCACAGCCGCGTAGCTCGTGATTGCCGAGCGCCGCGAAGATCGGGATCCTGGCCCTTGACCACGCGCTCGTCTCGGTCCTGTAGGTCGCGAAATCCCCGGGGTCCGTGCCCTCGTAAACCACATCGCCGCCGATGAGGATCGCCGCGGGGCTTTCGCCCGCGATTCTCGCAACCAGGGCCCGGCGGGCCGCGCTGTTGGCTACGCCATCGCGCTGCGTGAAGCGCGTGTCGCCGTATGCGACGAACGTGATCGGCGCACTGGGATCGACGAGCGGAACCTCGAGGCGAGGCGGCTCATCGGCGAGAGCTTGCCAGGAGAGCAACGGCAGAGCCAGCAGTGCGAGAAGCTTCACCCGGATCTTCATGTGGATCACCTTGGACGGCAATGATTGCGCTCGCACGCTAGTCGAGAGGAGAATGCTTTCCCCAGTCGAATCGCCGGCCGAATATCGCCTTCACGATGAGGTGGTCTGTGCTGCCCGTGGCGCCGACGCCGACGCCGAGGTTGATCTCCCACAATGGCGAGACGTTGAGGTCGGTGACCACGAACAGCTGTTGCTGTTGATCGTGAGTCGGATAGAAGTCGCCGACTCGACCGTAGTCGGCGTAGTACTCGAGGCCGGCGCTCACCACCGGGGTGATGTCGTAGCCAATCTTGGCCGCCGGAGCGAAACCAAAGCCCTGTCTCACGTCGGGACCGTGCAGCGTCCGCTCGAGGGCCGGATTCACCGCGAGGTACCAGCGGCCAATGGCTTTGTCGATGATCGGGCGCACCTCCCAGGTCCAGGTATCGGGTGAATAGGCCGAACGCTGAAATCCGATCTCCGTCGACAGGCTCAGCCCCACGGGCCAGCCCCACGACTCGGGTACCCGCACTCTCGGCCGGATGTGGTCCCCCACCCACTGCACGCCATGCCCCTCTTGCTCGCTCGTGAACACATAGAAGCCGACCTCGGACCAGTCCGTCAGTCCCTCGGTGAGCTCGACGGTCTCATGCTCTTGATGATCGGTGGGGTAAACGCCGTCGATCTCGTAACGTTCGCCCTCCACGGTGTAGTTGGAGTGCAACTCCACCATCAGGTTCCGCGGCGGAACGGTCTCCGCTCCGTAGACCTGGATCTCGTAGTTCCCCTGGGCACTAGCCACTCCCCAGCATCCTAGGGGAGTTGCCACGATGACTGCACGGTAGGCGCGGCCGAGGCTACGCATAGCGGAACAGCATCATGAAGCCATTGTCCATGTGGTCCTGCTGGTGGCAATGGAAGAGCGACAACCCCGGGTTGTCGGCGACCAGCTCGACGTCCGTGCGGCTATTCGCATTCACCAGCACCACGTCCTTGAAAACCCCGCTGATCTCCCGAGCGGACGTGTCATCGGCTGCGCCGACCGGCCGATTCAACCGTCGAAGCTCGAACGTATGGCGGTGCAGGTGCAGCGGGTGGTCATCCGCGCTCTTGTTGATGAACGCAAGTCGGTAGCGCTGACCTCTGACCAGCGGCTCGACGCTCGCATCCGGGTAGGATTCTCCGTTGATGGTCCACGCCTCCATCGCGCCGTGCCCGCGGAACCTGGACTCGAACACGAGAGCAATCGTGCGCGGCTCACTGGCCGGCGCACTCCGCCGCGCATTCGGCGGCGCTTCCAGCGCGAACTTCCGGTAGTCCCATATCAACTCTGTCGGCTGCTGCCAGGCGGCCTCCCCTGCGTGGTCCGCATACTCGAGCACGATGCCCATCCCGGCCGCGCGAACGTGCTTGCGAGGCTCACCGAACACCCAGACGCCGGGAGAGGTCATGTCGATCAGCGCACTCACGCGCTCGCCCGGTGCGAGCCGCAGCATCGGCACCGCATCGGACCTCGCCACTGCATTGCCGTCGAGTGCCACGATGCGCATCTCGTGTCCCGACAGCGCCAACCAGTGGGTCTCGGTCGGGCTCGAGTTGAGCACGTGCACGAGCACACGATCGCCCGCCCGTACTCGCAGGGGCTCGCCCGCGCCCAATACCTTGCCGTTGATCGTTGAAACGTTGTAGCTCGGCATCATGGAGCCATCGTCGCCCGCCGACAAGTGGCCATCCCAGTCATGGAGCACGAGAAAGAATTCCCGATCGAATCCACCCGGATCATCCCGGGACTCGATCATCAGCAGACCGTGCTGCCCAGTGTATTGACCGAGCGACAGATCGTTCATCGCCGTCGTGTGCGTGTGGTACCAGCGAAGTCCCGAGGGCCTCGGCACGAGCGTATAGCGCGCGCTCGCTCCGGGCTCGATGAGAGGCGTACCCTCCTCCACCGCGCCGTCGATCGCGGGCGGCAGGAACAGGCCGTGCCAGTGCACGATCTCGCGGCGTGCCGTCCGATTCGTGACCTCGATCGTGACCGGTCTTCCTTCCCGCAAGCGAAGCAGCGGACCCGGCGCTTGGCCGTTATAGGCGACCGTCCGGATTCGATGCCGGCTGGAAAGCTCGAGCGTGACCGGTGCGATCTGCAGAGTGTAGTCGGCCGCGCGGGCCGGCTCGTTCGCCGGCAAGGATGCTGACAGGGCCGAAAGACCGGCAAGCTTGAGAAAATCGCGCCGCTGCAACATGGCGCGAGCCTACACAATATTCGATTGCCGAGGTGCCCGGCTCGAAGTTGGCAATGAGTGTGATTATCATTCTGCTCAATACTCACCTTCAAGGGGCGCCGCAATGCAAACGCGCAGGCTTGGCAACAGCAATCTCGAAGTATCGGCACTCGGCCTTGGATGCATGGGTTTGAGCTTCGCGCTTGGACCCCCCATCGACCGGCGAGCCGGCATTGCCCTGATTCGAGCGGCGGTCGAGCAAGGGGTCACCTTCTTCGACACGGCGGAGGTCTATGGACCGTATGCGAACGAGGAGCTCGTCGGCGAGGCCTTGGCTCCGTTTCGCGGGCGAGTGGCCGTCGCCACGAAGTTCGGATTCAAGATCGACGCGCAAGGTCGCCAGACGGGCGGCCTCGACAGCCGACCCGAACACATCAAGCACGTCGCCGAGGACTCCCTCAAGCGCTTGCGGCTCGATGTCATCGACCTCTTCTACCAGCATCGGGTCGACGCGGAAGTGCCCATCGAAGAGGTGGCCGGCGCGGTGAAGGAGTTGATCCAAGCCGGCAAGGTGCGCCATTTCGGCTTGTCGGAGGCCGGGGTGCAGACCATCCGGCGTGCTCACGCCGTGCAGCCGGTCACTGCCCTTCAAAGCGAGTATTCGCTGTGGTGGCGCGAGCCGGAGAGGGAGATCCTGCCGGCGCTCGAGCAGCTCGGTATCGGGTTCGTGCCCTTCAGCCCGCTGGGCAAGGGCTTCTTGACCGGCGCCATCGACGAGAACACCAAGTTCGAGCGCGGCGATTTCCGCAACATCGTGCCGCGCTTCACTGCGCAAGCTCGCAGGGCCAACAAGGCCTTGGTGGACCTCATGAGCGCCATCGCCTTGCGCAAGCGAGCAACGCCGGCGCAGCTCGCGCTGGCCTGGCTGCTCGCGCAACGACCCTGGATCGTGCCGATTCCGGGCACCACGCACCCGCAGCGCTTGCGCGAGAACCTCGGGGCCGCGTCGATCTCGCTGTCCGCCGAGGATCTACGCGAGATCGATGATGCGGCCGCGAAGGTTCAAGTGCAGGGGGAGCGCTATCCGGAACATCTCAACCGTCTGGTGGGCCGCTGAGGGGCTCGTCGCACTCGGCGAGCCGTGGCTGCACGGCGTCCGCAGCCTTGCGCAACTGTCAAATCGGCGCCCGAATCCTGCCTCCGACACGTGAGGCACTTCGCATAATCGCGTTTTCCTACGCCTTTGTCAGCGAAAGTCGATAGCACCGGCCGCACCCGCGCGCTAAGAATTCGGGCCTATGACCTTCCGAGGCTCCACAGCGATCGACACTTCGACAGCCATAGCGGCCGCAGCGGCGCAGATGGCGGTCGAAGCCGGCCTCCTGTATGTCTCGTGCAGCGAGCCCGGTATTCGCCGCGTGCGCGCCGGCAAAGGCTTCTATTACCTGACGCCGGAGAACCGGCGACTGACCTCCGCCAGCGAATTGAAGCGCATCGCGAGCCTGGCGGTGCCGCCTGCCTATGAGGATGTGTGGATCTGCGTGAATTCACGCGGCCACTTGCAGGCGACCGGGCACGACGCGCGGGGACGCAAGCAGTATCGCTACCACCCGCAGTGGCGGCAGGTGCGCGACAGCGCCAAGTTCGACCGCATGGTCGCCTTCGGCGATGCGCTGCCGAGGCTCCGGCGCAAGCTCACCCGCGATCTGTCGCTGCCCGGATTGCCGCGCGAGAAGGTGCTGGCCGCGCTGGTCGCGCTGCTCGACGTCACGCGCGCTCGCATCGGCAATGCCGAATACGCGCGCGACAACAAGAGTTTCGGGCTGACGACCCTGCGCAACCGCCACGTCACCTTCGTGCGCGACGGGCGCGCGGTCCTCAATTTTCGAGGCAAGGGAGGCGTTCAGCACGAGATCCCCATCGATGACAAGCGCATCGTGCGCATCGTGCAGCATTGTCAGGAGCTCCCGGGGCAACACCTGTTTCAGTATGTCGCCGACGACGGCAGCCGCTGCCCGGTCGACTCGGGCCAGGTCAACGATTATCTACGCGAAGCGATGGGCGATGATTTCACCGCCAAGGACTTCCGCACCTGGGGCGCGACGCTGCGCGCGCTGGTATTGCTCGCGCGAACGCCGCGGGATCCCGATGCGAGCGAAGCCGCGCTGAAGAGGGCCGTCGTCGGCGTCGTCAAGCAGGTCGCATTCGAGCTTCGAAATACGCCCGCCGTGTGCCGCAAGTCCTACATCAATCCGATCGTATTCGACGCCTGGCGGTCGGGTGCAGTCCACGAGGCTTTCGGCGGAAGCCTCGCCACCGTATCGCCGCGCAAGGCCGAAACCCTCGTGCGGGACTTCCTGCGGCACAAGCTGTAGCCTCAACCGCTCGCGGACGGAGCACGGGCGGGCCAACGCGGTTTACCCGCTGCCTGCGTCAGTGCGATAATCGCGGCAGGGGAGCTTGCATGCCTCAACTGCCCACATGTCTCGAGTGCTACAAGAGCGACCGCAACCGCGTCCACGAGACCCCGTGAGTCGCGGGCACGACACGCTGGAAGTCATCCTCCGCCACCGCCTCCCGGTACGGCTCTGGCACTGGCTTTCCGTACTGGCCGTGGTTGGACTCCTGTTCACCGGCTTCTGCATCTTGAACGTACACCCGCGGCTCTACTGGGGCGAGGTGGGCAATGCCTACACCCCGGCACTGCTCGCGCTCGAGAGCAGCGAGCCCGGGGGGCCCAATCCCAGCGCCCATCCCGCTGCCACCGTGCTTCGCGTCGGCAATGGACAGTTCGATGTCACGGGCCGCATGGGTGCGGTCGCGGATGCCGGCGGCGACGGACTCTATTTTTTGATCGCCGATACGCCCGAAAGTTGGCACTTCGGCGCCATGCGCGCCTGGCACTTCGCGATCGCCTGGATACTGGTTCTCGCGTGGCTCGGCTACGCAGTCTATCTGGCGGCGACCGGACAGCTTCGTCACCGGCTGCTGCCGGCGGCCTCGCAGCTTCGAGCTCGGGCAATCGCGCATGACGTCTTCAGGCACTTGAAGCTTCATCGCGCTCGCGGCGAGGAAGCCAAGAGCTACAACCTGCTGCAGAAGCTCTCCTATCTGGTAGTGCTGTTCGCCCTGATTCCGTTGATGATCCTCACCGGGCTCGCCATGTCGAATGCCGTGGCGGCACGATTTCCCGAGCTGCTCACCTTGCTCGGTGGGCGCGAATCCGCGCGCACGATTCACTTTCTGTGCGCGTTCGCGCTGCTGCTGTTCGCGGTGATCCACGTGATCCAGCTGTTCGTGGCGGGCTTCTTCAACGAGATGCGCTCGATGATCACCGGTCGCTTCGCCGTACGTGGTCCGAGGTTGCCATGAGCGACAAGATCTCGCGCCGTGCCATCGTGACGGCCGCGTCGTTGGGCGCAATCGGCGTCGCGGCGGGCGTCGCGTTCCGAGGCGGACGACTCAAGAGCGATTTCCTCGATGCCTCCGAGCAGCTGACCATGCGAACCCAGCGGTTCTTGCTGGGCCGGCGCACTCTGGCAAGGGAGTTTTCCTCGAGCGAGGTGTCCCGCGTATTTCCGATCAATGGAACGCACGTGCCGCCGGGTGCCGCGTATCAGGAGCTCGCCGCCTCGGGTTTTCGCGACTGGGCCTTGAAGGTCGACGGTATGGTGAAACACCCGCTGTCCCTGAGCCTCGCGCAGCTGGCGTTGCTCGAATCCCGCACGCAGACCACGATGCATTGCTGCGATGAGGGGTGGAACGCCATCGCAACCTGGACCGGCGTGCCTCTGGCGCGGGTGCTGGCTCTCGCCGAGCCCTTGAGCCAGGCCGCGTACGTCGTCTTCCATTGCCTCGATAAGCGAGAAGACGGTCAGCTCTACTACGAGAGCATCGACCTCACCGATGCTCATCATCCTCAAACCATTCTCGCCTATCGAATGAACGGACGGCCGCTGCCGGTGGGCAACGGCGCTCCCTTGCGCCTGCGGGTCGAAACGCAAATCGGCTACAAGAACGCCAAGTACATCGATCGCATCGAGCTCGTGAATCGACTCGATGGATTCGGCAAAGGCAAGGGCGGATGGTGGGAGGACTTCGACGGTGCGGTCTGGTATGCGGCGCAATGATCATTGAACCGCAAAGTGGTAGCCACCCACCCCGGCCATGGCCGAGCCCGACGGGACGCATTGGCCGACGGGCAGCGGGAGCGCCGCGGCGCTAGCCGATGTTACCGTAACTTTTCACAAGATCAGCCATCTCGCGCGTCTTCTCATTGTTCTCGAACGCGGCTGCCACCGAGCGGCGGTTGGCTTCCGGCTGGTTCTGACTGACCTTCCACTTGCCCTCCAGCACCGCGATCTCGACTTCGATGCCGACGATATTCTTCATCTGCGCCTCGACGTAGTCTCGAGGAGCATCGCTCACCGACCATGGAGCAGCGCGCGCAGCCTCGCGCGCGGAGGTCAAGAGATTCAGCTGAGCGGCGAGCCAAGCGCCCTGGTCCCGCACCCTGACCCTGCCCCGAGCCTGGACCATCGCATAGTTCCAGGTCGGCACCACCTTGCCGGTTTCTTTCTTGGTGGCGTACAGGGAGGGGCTGACATAGGCGTCCGTACCCCGAAAAACCACCAGCGCCTCCTGACCCTCGAGCTCCTGCCATTGTGGATTTGCCCGCGCCATGTGGGCCTGCAGCACGCCGCGCTCGCTGTCGCGAGTGTTGATCTCGAACGGCAGAAGATTCGCAGTCAATCCGCTCGACCCCGACGAAATCAGCAGACCCAGAGGATGGCTGCGGATGAATGCATGCTGGACGTCGAGTCGATCCTCGCGAAAAAGCGCCGGGCAATACATGCTGCGTCCTCCCCTCCTCGAGCTGCGCGAGCCGCCATGGTTCTTGAAATGACTGTGATAGTCAATATACTGACCTGATGGCGGAGCCCTTAAGATCCATCTCGGGCGAGGAAATGAACGAGCTGCTCGCGCGGCGGCTCGCGCAGCTGCGCAAGGCCCGCAATCTGTCGTTCGATGCGCTCGCCGCCCGCAGCGAGATCAGCAAGGGCATGCTGGTATCCATGGAGAAAGGCCAAGCCAATCCCAGCATCGCCACCCTGTGCAAGCTTGCCGCCGCCCTGCGCGTCTCCATGGCGCAGCTCCTCGAACAGGATCCGCGCTCGGAGAGTAGCGTCCGAGTCCTCTCCCATCACCAGGCCAACGTGCTCTGGCGAGGTCCCAAGGGCGGCCTCGGATCCCTTCTGGTCGGCTCCGCGGGACCCGACATGCTGGAATTGTGGGAGTGGACGCTGCACCCCGGCGAGAGCTTCGAATCCAAGGGACATCCGCCGGGAACGGTCGAGCTGCTCTCGGTCAGGGAGGGCACGCTCGAGCTCGAGATCGACGGCGGCGATCACCTGGTGCCGGCGCATCATTGTGCGATGGCAGTGACCGATCGGCCGCACGCTTACCGGTGCCACGGCGAGAAGCGCACCCGCTTCTCGATGGTGGTGCATGAGCCGGTAATTCGCTAGCGGGATTCCACCTGGGGCGCGACAGAGGGCGAAGCGCGCGACACCATCAATGCGACCGCGGCACGGTGCATCGTACGATCGTACCTCCGCCGGGGCGGGGGCTGATCGACAGGCGCCCGCCGATGGCCTCGGCTCGGTAGCGCATGAGCGACAACCCGCGACCCACCTGCGCCGCGCCCGCCGGCATCCCGCCGCCGTCATCGGCGACGGTGAGCTGAAATGCCCCGTCGAGACTCACGAAGTCGACCTCGACTCGATTGGCGGCAGCGTGTCTCATGGCATTTTGGATCGCTTCCTGAGCAATCCGGTACAGCTGCGCGCGGCAATCGACGGGTAGCTCGCGCTCCGTTTCCTCGCTGCCCGACACGGTCAGCAGCGGTTTGCCCTCGCGCAACAGCTCCGCCTGCCAGCGCAGCGCACGCAGCATGCTGTCATTCGCATCGATCAGCGGCGAGAGTCCCTGGGCGATCGCGCGCGTGGCACGGATGCTCTCCTCGATGATCTCGCGCACGCGAACCAGATCGGGCGCGATCGGCAGCTGCTCCTTCTTGGCGCGGTTGAGGACCGCCGAGGTGAGCAATGCGGCGCCCGTCAATACCTGTCCCAGGCCGTCGTGCAGTTCCTTGCCGATTCGACTTTGCTCGCGCGCGACCGCGCTGCCGAGCTCGCGCTCCAGTCGTTTGCGCTCGGTGCGATCGGCGTAGGTGAGCACGAACCGCTCACGCCCTCCGATCTGTACCAGGCGAACGCTCACCACGACCTCGAGCTTGGCGCCGCTCTTGCTCCTCAGGGCCACCTCTTCCGATTGGAGCATCCCGTGTTCGAGTACCTGTTGGATGCCCTCGCTCCACACGGACCTGCTGTTGATCCCGAGCTCCAGGGACGTTTTGCCGCGCACTTCCTCGGCCGAGTAGCCGAACAAGCTGCTCCACTCGCGGTTGACGTCGATGTATGCGCCGCTCGGAGCTTCCTGGAGCGCGACCGGCATCGCCGAATCGTTGAACAAGGTCGAGAAGTAGAGCTCCCGATCCGACAGCCGCTGCAGCGCCGCACGCTCGTCCGTGAGCACCTCGGTGAGGATTGCGATACCGCCCACCGCGCCGGTGGCATCGCGCCAGGGGAGAATCTGCCAGCGCAGCCACTCGACTCGCCCATCGGCTCGCACGAAGGAGTCCTCGTCCGCCCGGATCTTTTCGCCCGCGAGCCCGCGGCGATGCGCTTCCTTCCAGCGCTCGGGAAGCTCCGGGAAGACTTCGTAGTGACTGCGTCCGCGCAGATCCACCGCACCCAGGCCGTAGTCGCTGCGCCACCGGTCGCTGCTGGCCACGTAGCGCATGTCCCGGTCGAATACCGCGACCGCGGCGGGCGTATGCTTGATGAACTGCTCGAACTGCGTGAGCGTGGACTTGAGCTCGGTCTCGAGGCGCCGCGCGCTGCTCTCGAACTCCTGGACGCGATCGGCAAGGATCTCGAGCTTGATGCGCTCGCTGACGTCGCGCACGGCGCACACCGTGAGCCAAGCGCCGCCCAGGGTAATGGGGCTCAAGCTGACGTCGATGGGAAATTCGTGGCCCTGCTTGTGCAGACCGAACAGCCTGATACCGCTGCCCATGAGGCGACCGATCGGCCGCGCGCCGTAGCGCGAGCGATGCGCGACGTGCCGTTCGCGCCAGCGCTCCGGCACCAGCATCTCGATGCGGCGGCCGACGAGCTCCGACGACGCATAACCGAACACGCGAGCCGAGGCGGCATTCGCCGCGAGAATCCGTCCATCGGCGGCCACGACGAAAGTCGCATCCTGCGAGGCCGCGAAGACCTGCCCTAGTTGATCGACGCTGATGTTCATCCGCCCCAGCGCCGCTCCGTGGCACGTACTCCGCTTACCGCCGTCTGCCGGCGTTCGGATCCTAGCACGCAACCCGACGCGTACGCGGGCGGCGATCCGCATCCCGGTCGCGACGCGGCGTGGGCATCGGATGTGCTCGCATGAGCCTATGTAGATCCTCGTATTACCAGACGCGCCGAGATCGAGAATCATGGCGCGACCTTCGGGGGAGTTTTGCCCGCAGATGCCCGGACCACGGCGCAAGCAGTTCTCAACGTGTAATTGCAAGGAGTGAGCCAATCATGAAGTCTGTGCAAACATCCCGGCTCCTCCCGATCGGCGGCCTGCTCGCGCTGACCGCGATCTCTGGATGTGTCTCGCAACCGGTAGCGACGGCGCCGGCCGGCCCTCCCGACACGAGGGTCTACTTCTATCCGACTCAAGGACAATCGAGCGAGCAGCAGGATCGCGACCGATACGAGTGCCATAACTGGGCCGTGCGGCAGAGCGGCTTCGACCCGAGCGCGCCGAACGCCCCGCCGCACCTGCGCACCGTCGTGGTCGCGGGGCCGCCTCCGGGGAGCGGAGTCGCGGCCGGTGCGGTGACCGGCGCGGTAGTCGGTGCCGCGGTCTCCCGGCCATGGGAGGCCGGATCCGGAGCGCTCATCGGCGCCATCGCCGGTGCGGCGATCGGCGGGATTGCGGAATCCGCCGCGACGGAGCAGGCACGCGTCGAGGCCGCCGCGAGCGCGAACAACGCCCACGTCGCCGCGCTGGAGCAGCAGGCGAGCGGCTACCGCCGCGCCATGAGCGCATGCCTCGAAGGGCGCGGATACGAAGTGCGGTGATTTACCACAGGATCGCGCGGCGCAAGCCGCCGGGGTAGGCAGCTATCATGCGCAAGAAGATTTTCTGCAACGGAGTCCTGATCGCCGCGGCTCTCGTCGCGGCAAGCACGGCCGCCATTGGCCAGCGTGCGAGTGCGGGCGGCGGCAGCCACGCAGGCAGCCATGCCGCCGCAGGGGGCCATGCGAGCGGAGCCGGCGCCGCACACCAGCACTTCGACGCCCGATTCGGC
>Ga0335073_10003085_pt1 | contig 23055 bp, 15 predicted proteins | sample Lox_Sample_22_FD_207093 | JGI IMG/M metagenome (GOLD analysis project Ga0335073, IMG submission 207093) | Soil microbial communities from Loxahatchee National Wildlife Refuge, Florida, United States - Lox_Sample_2.2 | ecosystem: Environmental > Terrestrial > Soil > Wetlands | place: USA... | reverse complement strand
AATCAACGAAGCGACGCGATGCGCATCCAGTCGAAAGCGAACAAGATCAGGAGAGAAGTGTTTCCATGCCCAAGCGTACCTTTCAACCCAATCGCCGCAGCCGCTCGAAGACGCACGGCTTCCGCAGCCGCATGAAGACCAAGAGCGGCGCAGCGGTGCTCTCGCGCAGGCGCGCCAGGGGCCGCAAGCGTGTGTCGGTCAGCGCGGGCTATCGCGACTAGATCTGCTGTTCCCATTCCCCCAAACGGGCTGCCCCGTGCGTGGCCGCTGGTTTCTGGATTGCGACAGAATGGAGAGATGCCGGATGCAGCATTCGACTGGCGCAGTGCCCGTTTGCGGAAACACGCGGACTACCAGCGCGTGTATCGCGACAGCCGCCGGTACTCGTCCGCATCCATGAGCTATTTCTTTCGCGCACGATCGAGCGATGACGCAGGGAGCGCACAGCCCCGCGTAGGACTTACTGCGGGACGCGTCCTCGGCGGAGCCGTGGAACGAAATCGCATCCGCCGTCGTATGCGGGAAGCAGTGCGGCTCCATCTCAACGAACTGCCGCCACGGGTCGATGTCGTGCTGCATCCGCGAAAGAACGTCCTCGAAATGGAATTTGCTCGCCTCGAGCGTGAAGTCTCCCGCATCTTCGCCAGCGTCGCCGTGAGCGCCAGGGGAAAGCTGTGAAGACGACGCCAAACGAATCATTCCGAATCGCGCGATCCGCCGGCGCACGCGTTCTGCTCGCGCTTTATAAGCGCGCCGTCTCGCCGGCTCTCCATGCCCTCGCGCCCGGCGCCTGCCGCTTTCAGCCCACGTGCTCCGAATATGCGGCGATTGCAGTTGCCGAGCATGGAGTGGTGCGCGGTGGCCTCATGGCCCTGGGGCGCTTGCTGCGATGCCATCCCCTCCATCGCGGCGGCTTCGATCCGGTTCCCGCAAAGCGCGGCCTCTCGCATGTTCACAATTCCGGCAACACAATTCGCTGCGTTCCGCAGACAGAGAACAGGTAACGGAAGTCTTGGCAGAGATACAAAATCCTAATCAGCAGGGTGGCAGCCCAGGCGGCAGCGGCGGTGGCGGCGGCGATATGCGCTCGCTCTGGGGCTTCATGGTCGTGTTCGTGATCATGATCGTTGCGTTCCAGTACTTCGCGCCGAAGAAAACTGAGCAGCAGAACTCGCAGCAAAAGCCGCAAACACAGACGCAGCAGAGCGCACCCGCTCCGGCTCAACCCGCCAACCCCGGGGCCACTCCCGGCGCTTCTCCCGATCAGCCCGTTTCGAACGCGGCGTCCGCCGCAGCGGTACAGGCGCCCAGCGAATCCGACACCGTTGTCGAGAACGAGCTCTACCGCATCACGTTCACCAATCGCGGCGGAGTTGTGAAATCCTGGGTTCTCAGGAAATACAAAGACGATACGCAGAAGAACCCGCTGGACCTCGTCAACCACGCAGCGGCCGCGAAGTTCGGCCTGCCGCTGTCTCTCTTCGCGTACGATGCCGGCCTGAAGAATCGTCTCAACTCCGTGCTCTACGTGCCCTCGGAGACCGGAACCATCAGCGTTCCAGGCACAGGCGAAAAAACGCTCACGTTCGATTACTCGTACGGTGGGCTGACGGTTCGCAAGACCTTCCACTTCGACTCCAGCTACGTCATCGGCGCCGATGTTTCCGTCACACAAAACGGCGGCCCCGTCACGGCTCTCATCGCGTGGCCCTCGGGGCTTGGCGATCAGACCACGCCGCAGGGCTATGTCGGCGCAACCATCGATACGTCGCAGAACGGCAAAGCCGATCAAATTGCCCTCAAGAAGGTCGTGGGTGGCGATACGCTGCGCGGCTCCTTCGATTACGCAGGCGTGAGCGACCTCTACTTCTCAGCAGTCTTTATGCCCGTCTCGCCGGCTGACACAGCGGTTGTCACGGAGCATGAATCGCTTGCCGTGCCGAAAAATCCAGCACACCCGGATGCCAATGCAGTCGATCAGGTACCGCTGCTGGGCGCGGCTGTGGGCAGCATCGGCGGCGGCGCATTCGGCACCCGCCTCTTCGTCGGGCCGAAGAACCTCGATCTGCTGGAATCGGTCCACACCGCCAGCGGCGAAAACCTCGAGCACGTTGTGAGCTTCGGCTGGTGGGGCTGGATCGCCAAACCCATGCTCCTGGTGCTGCGCTTCTTTGTCACGCACGGCATTCCCAACTGGGGCTGGGCCATCCTCATTCTTACCCTCATCCTCAATCTCGCCATGCTGCCCACGCGCGTGATGATGATGAAGTCTTCGCTCAAGATGCAGCGCATCCAGCCGCAGATGGACTCCATCAAGGCGAAGTACGCGAAGTACAAGACCACCGATCCGCGCCGTCAGGACATGAACAAGGAGATGTTCGACCTGCAGCGCAAAGAAGGCGTGAACATGTTCGGCGGCTGCCTGCCCATGCTGCTGCAGTACCCGCTGCTCTTCGGCTTCTACCGCATGCTCATGTACGCCATCGAGCTGCGCCAGGCGCACTGGCTCTGGCTCACCGATCTCTCGGCTCCCGACGCTCTGCATATCCTGCCGCTCTCGGTGATCATCTCGATGTTCCTCTCCCAGTTCTTCACGCCTTCGCCGGGCATGGACCAGAGCCAGCAGCGCATGATGGCCTTTATGATGCCCGCTATCTTCGGGGTCATGATGTGGAACATTGGCTCCGGCGTCGCCCTTTACTGGGCGGGCAGCAACCTGCTGGGCGTGGCCACACAGATGGTGATGAACCGCACCAGCATGGGCCAGGAAATGCGCGCTATTGCTGCGAAAAGAGCCGCCAAACGCGGGGCCAAAACCATCAACGCACGCCGCTAAATCGCATCACTTGCCGAATTGGTGGCTCCAAACTTCGCCAACGTGATCTAATAACCTGGGAAACAGGCAACTAATAGTTCAATGCCCATTGACGATTACTCCGCCGCCGCGCAAAAAATTGCAGAATTCCTCAATACCCTCATCCATCTGGGCCGGTTGCGTTTGAAATTTCGCATCACGGCCGGTCCCGGCGCGGCCGATCCCGCCGGCCTCGAAGCGCGCGAAATTTATGTGGAGCTCGCCGGTCCTGATGCGGGCCTGCTCACGCAGCGCGGAGGCGAGTTGCTGCGCGCCCTCGAACACGTCGCCGCCAAAGTGCTCCGCCTCGAAAATGAGGAGCACGACAAGGTCTCCTTTGACGCCGAAGACTTCAAGGCCCTGCGCGCTCGTGAGCTGAAGCTGGCAGCGGAAACCGCTGCGGAGCGCGTCCGCCGCACCGGACAGCCCTACAGCTTTGCCCCCATGAGCTCCCGCGAGCGGCGCATGCTCCATCTGGCCTTTCGCTCCTATACCGATCTGGAAACCGCGTCTTCCGGCGAAGGCCTTCGCCGCTACGTTGTGGCCTATCCAAAGGGATACGAGCACCGGGACTCCGGCCCGAGTGAGAGCCGCTTCTCCGGGCGCCGCCGCTAAACTGAAACCAGTTGCCAGCGCAGCGCGCAAAGGGAGTTGCCGGCGTGCAGCCTCATCCACAAACCAAAGAGCGGGAATCCGTGGCGCAGGAGACCATCGTCGCCGTCTCCACACCCCCCGGCCGCGGTGGCATCGGCATCGTGCGTCTCTCCGGTTCCCATGCGCTCGACATCGCAAATGGCCTGGTCCGGACCCCCGCCGCGCTGGAACACGCTCGTGCCCGCATGGTCAACGTTATCGATCCCGACAGCAACCAGAAAATTGACGAGGCCGTTGTTACATATTTCGCACGTCCCAATTCCTACACCGGCGAAGATCTGGTCGAACTCGCCGCGCATGGTTCACCCGTCGTTCTGGAAATGCTGGTCCGCCTTGCCTTGCGCGCCGGAGCGCGCCTGGCGCGGCCTGGAGAATTCACCGAACGCGCCTTTCTCGCCGGACGCATTGACCTGACGCAGGCTGAGGCCGTGCGCCATCTGATCGAAGCACAGACCCTCTATCAGGCCCGCATCGCCGCAGAACAGATGGGCGGCGCCCTCTCGCGCCGCATTCAGCCGGCCAAGCAAAACCTCGTCGACTTGATCGCGCTGCTCGAGGCTGGCATCGACTTCGCCGAAGACGACGTCGAGGTCACGCCCGACGCGGAAATTGTCACACGCATCGATACAATTTATTTCCCTCTGCAGCACCTCGCCCGCTCGTTCGAACACGGCCGCCTTGTGCACAGCGGACTGCGCCTCGCCATCGTCGGCCGCCCCAACGTCGGCAAATCGTCGCTCTTCAATCAGCTGCTCGAGCGCGAGCGCGCCATCGTCACCGCGCAGCCCGGAACCACACGGGATCTGGTCAGCGACCGGCTCTCTCTCGGTGGAATCCCCGTCGAGCTCGTCGATACCGCCGGTCTGCGCCAGGCAAAAGACGAAGCCGAAGCCATCGGCATTCGCAAGTCGCGCGAGATGCTTGCCGACGCCGACATCGTGATGGTCGTTCTCGACGCGTCGGTCCCGCTCCGCGACGACGAGCGCGAGTTGATCGCCTCACTCCAGGGTCGCCGCGCGCTGATCGTGCGCAATAAATCCGATCTGAACGACAGTGCGGCCATCCCGCCCGATCTTCTGCTTCCTTCGGTCAGCACCTCAGCGCTCACCGGCGAAGGCGTACAGACCCTCCGCGATGCGCTCGCCGAATCCGTCCGCAACCCAGCTGGCGAAACCGACTCCGGAGTCCTCACCAGCCTGCGTCACTTCGAAGCCGTCAGTGGCACACTGGACGCGCTCCAAAAGGCGCGCGCCGCCGTCAGCGACAAGATCCCCCACGAAATGCTGCTCCTCGACCTCTACGCCGCCCTGCGCCACCTCGACAGCCTAACCGGCGAAACCACCGCCGACGATATCCTGAACCAGATCTTCTCCACCTTCTGCATCGGAAAATGATGACCGGGAGTCAGCCAGCTGGCAGAGCAGTGCAACCGATGCGACTCACGATTCTGTTTGTCAGCCTGCTCCTGCTCGTCCGGTCAGGATCTTGTCAGCCGACGCAAAGCGCGGCTGCACAACCGGCCTTGCCCGTAACGCCTGGGCTTTTCGTCGACATCGCGCCCGCCAATGGGGTTCGCTTCCTGCATCAGGCCCCGCACAGTCCGAGGAAATATCTTCTCGAAACCATGGGCTCCGGCGTCGCGCTGTTCGATGCTGACGGCGATGGGCGGCTCGACATCTATTTCGTCAACGGCGCGCCCTTCGGAGAATTTGTTCCGAAAGGAACGATTCCTCAGAAGACCGACCCGAAATACTGGAACCGTTTCTATCATCAGAAACCCGATGGCTCGTTCGAAGACTGGACCGAGAAGGCAGGCCTCGCGGGCGTGGGCTACGGCATGGGCGTCGCCGTCGGCGATTACGACAACGATGGCCATGAAGACATCTTTGTCACCGCGCTCGGCGGCAATCGTCTCTATCACAACAACGGCAACGGAACCTTCACCGACGTGACGGAGAAAGCGGGCGTGGGCGGCTCGGGCTGGTCCACCTCCGCCGCCTGGGTCGATCTCGACGGCGACGGCTACCTCGATCTGGTCGTCCTGCGTTACATCCAGTGGGACTGGGACGATGTCGTTTGCGGCTCCCCGGACAATCGCGGCTACTGTCATCCGGATGTCTTCCAGCCGATTTCAATGCTCGTCTATCACAACAACGGCAACGGCACCTTCACCGAATCGGCGCACAAACTCGGTCTGGATAAGCCAGGAAAAGCGCTCGGCATCGCCATTGCCGACTACGATCGCGACGGTCATCCCGATATTTTTGTCGCCAATGATTCCATGGTCGAATTCCTCTTCCACAACAAGGGAAACGGCACCTTCGAAGAAGAGGGCCTCGAGGCAGGCGTTGCAGTTGACGGTGAAGGCCGCACCTTCGCCGGCATGGGAGTCGATTTTTCCGATTACAACAACGATGGCTGGCCCGATCTGGTGATCGGCGATCTTGCTAACCAGAAGTACGCCTGCTATCGCAACGACAAAGACGGGAGCTTTGAATACGACAGCTACGTGACCGGCATGGGGGGCGAAACGCTCTTGCATTCCGGCTGGGGGTTGCGGTTTGTCGATTACGACAACGATGGCTGGAAGGATCTCATCATCGCCCAGGGACACGATCTGGACACCATCGAGAAAAGCTTCCCCGCGCTGCACTATCGCGAACCCGCCATGCTGCTGTGGAACATGAAAGGCAAAAAGTTCGTTGATGTCTCGGCGCGGTCCGGTGAGGTCTTTCAGCAGCGATGGGTGGGGCGCGGCCTGGCCATCGGCGATCTGGATAACGACGGACGCATCGACGTAGTGATTTCAGAAAATGGCGGTCCCGGTCACGTGCTCATGAACCGCACGAACACCGGCAATCACTGGATCGGTTTCCGCCTCGTCGGGCACAAAAGCAATCGCGACGGTATCGGAGCCGTGATTCGAATCGAGACCACGGCCGGCCCTCAGTGGTACAGCGTCACTACCGCCTCCAGTTACATGTCATCGAGCGACGTCCGCGCACATTTCGGGATCGGCCCGGACAAAACGGTCAAATCAGTCGAAATTCGCTGGCCGAGCGGCATCGTGCAGCATCTCGAAAATGTTCCCGGCGATCGATATCTGCAGGTCGATGAACCCGCCAAATAGCGCCTGCGCGGTCCTAATCTGAAATCAGTTCGCCTGCAGGGAAATCTTGTCAGCGCTCCTGCGGCGAACGACAATAGCAAGCGAGCGATGCGAATCCTCTCCCTGCAGAAATCGCTGCCTGTCCTTTGGCTCTGCATTGCGGCTCTGGCCGCAGCGCAATCGACGCCCAGCCTGCAGGACGGCATTACGCTGATGCAGCAGGGCCGCGTGGCCGAAGCACGCACGATTTTCGAGTCCATCCTCGAGCGCGATCCCGAAAACCAGCAGGCCCGGGAACAGGAGGTTGTCGCCATCGAACGTCAGGCTCTGGAACAGCGCGGCGGCAACCACATGGTGGAAGCGCTGCAGACGCTGATGGACGGCCAGAAGGCCGTCCCCTCCAGTGCGCGCCTGGCCTACGACACAGGCATCCTCGAAGACGAGATGCAGCTCTATCCCGAGGCAGCCCGGTCGCTCCAAACGGCGCAACAACTGCACATGGACGATCCCATGCTCCTCTACGCGATGGCGCGCGTGCAGATGGACGCGGGTCAGCTTGACAAAGCCGCGCAAACCATGCAGCAGTACCTGCAGCAGCGGCCCGGCGATGCCAGCGCTCACTTCGGGCTCGGCCGAATCTATCAAATTGGCTTGCAGTTCGACAAAGCGTCGGCGGAGTTCCATGAGTCCATTCGGTTGCAGCCGGCGCAAAGTGAAGCCTGGTACCAACTGGGGGACATCGCCCTCAAGCAGCAACAGTTCGACGAGGCTCTCACGGATTTCAGTCACACCCTCGAGCGCAATCCGCATCACGGCGGCGCGCTCGCCGGCTGCGGAGAAGCGCTCTTCCGCGAAAAGCAGTACGACAAGGCGCTGGATTTTCTCGACCGCGCCATTGCCGATGCCCCGGACTATCAAACCGGACACTACTATCGCGGACTCACGCTGGCGAGACTCGGACGCAAAGAAGAGTCGGAAAGGGAACTGGCCACAGCTGCAGCGCTGGCCGATGCGGAGAACAGGAAGTCATCCACCCGGTATCAGCTCACAGTACCGAATCCGCAGTAGGTCTGGAACGCATCGCTGAACGAGATCCTGCGCTTGCCGCGGATCCAAACCTCTTCTATAACGGGCTCGTAAGCTGTTTCCCGAATGCCTGCGATGAAACTGCCTTCCTCCGCCCGATCCGTTGCCTGCCTTTTAGCACTCTTTCCGCTCTCACTCCTTCTGCCCGCTCGCGCTGCCGCCCAGGAGCCCCACGCGCTGCCACTCACCGGCGACTTCACCGGAACGCACGATCCATCCATCATCAAAGAAGGAGACACCTGGTACGTCTTCGCCACCGGCCGAAGCCATCAGGGAGGCCAGCTTCCCATGCGCTGCTCGACTGATCTCCACGCATGGAAGTTCTGCGGCCAGGTCTTTGACGCCATTCCCGGCTGGATCCAAAAGGCGAGCCCCGAAACCAGAGATCTCTGGGCGCCGGACATCTCCTTCGTCCATGGCGAATATCGTCTGTACTACGTCTTTTCCATCTTCGGCCGCAACCTTTCCGGTATTGCTCTGGCGACAAATCGAACCCTCGACTTCGCCAGCCCCGACTATCGATGGGTCGACCGCGGGCTGGTTCTGAAAACCGGTGAAGGCGACGACTTCAACGCCATTGATCCAAACTTCGTCCTCGACGCAAAGAGCCATGCGTGGCTCGTCTTCGGCAGCTTCTGGAGCGGAATCAAAATGCGCCGGCTCGATGACAAAACCGGAATGCTCTCTGCGAGCGATACAACGCTCTACTCGCTGGCAACGCGCCGCCGTCCGGACAACGAAACCCCGCTGCCTCCTGGCAGACCCGCCGCATGGCAGGCGGTCGAAGCCCCTTTCATCGTGCGCCACCACGGCTACTACTATCTGTTCGTCTCGTGGGATCGCTGCTGCCGCGGTGCCAACAGCAACTACCGCACCATGGTCGGCCGCTCGCGCGCCATCACCGGTCCCTACGTCGACAAGGACGGCGTCACGATGTCGCAGGGTGGCGGCTCAGAACTGCTGACCGGCAACACCCGCTGGGTGGGCCCGGGTGGTGAATCCGTTCTGATGCAGCCTCACGGCGACGACCTCATCGTATTTCATGCCTACGATGCGCAAACCGGCCACCCCGCGCTGCAGATCTCCACACTCACCTGGCAGGACGACTGGCCCCACGCGGCGCTTCTGGACCATTAGTCGCAACCAGCACGCCAAGGTCAGTTCTGGTTGTGTTCTCCGTACAGCGTCTTGCTCAGCGAAAATTCCGCCTGCGCCTTCATCGCGTCTCCCGTGCTGCGATACGCCTGGCCCAGTTCGAAATGCACCCTCGGATTCTTCGGATCAAGCCGCGCCGCTGCTTCCAGTTCGACGACCCCCGCCTTCGCATCTCCGGTTTCAACCAGAGCATGCCCCAGTTTTTCGCGCGCCGCCGCCAGATCCGGAGCAAGCCCAGCTGCGCGCTTCAGGAACGGCAGCGATTCAGCTGCGCGTTGCTGATCGAGAAGAAAAGTCCCCAGATCCAGATAAGGCCACGGATCGTGAAGGTCTCTCTCTTCCGCCCACTTCGCCGCCAGGCGCAACGCCGCCTCGGCCTTCTGCGGCTGGTTCTCCGCGTCCAGCGTCAGGCCCAGATTCTCCTCCGCCTTTAAATGGACAGGATGAAGCGCCAGAACCCGCTCGAATGCCAGTTGCGCCTGATCGAAGTGGTTCTGCGTGTAGAGACAGCGTCCCAGACTGTAAAGCACGTCCACGTTGGCCGAATCGGTGGAGAGCGCAACGCGCAGCCAGTGCACCGCGTCGTCGTAGTCGTTCAGCAGCACATAGTCCAGAGCGACCGACCGCAACTCACTTGCCGTCGGGCGGCGAACTGCGGCGGCCTGCGTATAAATCGCAAGCGACTCCTTCGGTTTGTTCTCCTGTCGCAGAACCAGAGCGAGTTCGTAGAGAACCTCCGCCGAATTCGGCTCGGCTCGCAAAGCATCGCGCAGCTTCGCTTCGGTGCTTTGCAGACTCTCGGAAGCAACGGATTCCTCCGCGGTCAGCGGCAATGAGGGACGCTGTGCGGACCTATCGGGATTCGACTCCTGAGCTGGAACGCATGCGCATGAAATCAGGGCAGCGGGAATAAAAAAAGTCCAGATGCGCAATCGCACGTAGTTCAGCCCCGGTGCGCTCAGTCGAGCGCGCTGTTTTCAGCGTACTCCTGCCAAGGCAAGAGCGAACCCGGTCCGGCGGTTTGGTAATCGTTTACTCAACGATCTCCATAGCGAGCGAGGGACCTGTCCGCCCGCTAACGCTCTTCCTGCGAAGGTCCATTAGTGCGGCGTCCCGCTGCCCGCTGCCTGCAGGCGATTGAACTCCTCAGCAGCATGCCGGGCATCCGCCTCGCGGTTCAGCTTGCGATAAATCCGCATCAGCGCATACCAGTTGCCGCGCTCGATGAACGCCGAAGGATGCTCCTTCAGCGACGATTCCAGCGCGCCGGCAGCCTCCTGCTCCTGGCCGGTTTTTTCCAGACCGAGGCCCAGGAAGTAATACGCCAGCGCCGGATCGGCATGCGCGTCGATCGCCCGGCGCAGCAGGGGAATTCCCGCAGACGCTTCTCCTCCCTCCACGCGGATCCGCCCCAGCTGCAACAGCGCCGATGCGCTCTGCGGATTCAGCTCCAGTTCGCGCGCGTACGCTTTGGCCGCGTCGTCCAGCTTGTTGCTCCGCTGATACTCGGCGCCCATCGCGTCGTACAAATCAGGATTATTGGGCTGTGACTCGATCGCCACGGCGTATTCTGCCGCCGCCTGTTCCGGCTGTCCTCCTGCTGAATAAATTTCCGCCAGCGCGCGATGCACATGCCAGGATTTGGGATCGAGTGCGTAGAGTTTCTGAAAGCATTCCTTCGCCACCTGCGTATGCGCGCGTGCCCGCAGATCCAGAATATTCGCATCCTGCGGCGCCAGTGATCCGGCGCGATCCAGCGGACCGGTGGCTGCGTCCGCGTCTCCCTTAGCCAGCTCGGCAATGCCCAGCCAGCTGAGCGCCTCGGCATTTTTCGGCTGCAGCTCGACTTCGCTTTCCAGCGAGCCGATCGCCGCGTCGAGTTCGTTCTGCTGATATTGGGCGATGCCGAGAAACAAATGAGCTCCCGGCAGCGTCGGACTCAGGCGCACGGCATGCTGCAATGAGTCTTCCGCCTTGTCCCCATGCCCTTCGCGCAACCACGTCATGCCCAGCCCGAGATACGCATTGGCCGAATCGGGATTGGCACGAAGCGCTTCGCTGAACTGGACTTCGGCCTCCGCGAATCGGCCTTCATGAATCGCCTGCGCGCCCTTTTGCAACAGCTCCGCCTCGCTGTTGGAGGACGCCTGCGTCCAGCCCCGTTGCGCCACAGCAGGAAGCAGCAAGAGACCGGTTGCACACAAAAGCGGTGCGGCCAGGCGAGCGACGTTCTTCATCATCGCAATGCTCTCCGTGTCGGATGAGAAAGGCGCGCTCATCATAAACCTCCACCAGGCCGCGCGCTTCTTACGAAGGTCAGGCGCAGGGAAAATTCCGCACGCCCGAACCATAATGGGAAAACGTTCTCTGTCAATTTCACCCTGAAGACCGAGAGCGAGCCTGGCTGCAACACCGATCCGCGAGATCGCTCAAGTCCACTGTTACCGTGTACATGGCCATATCGACTCGGTAAACTGCTGTCAGCAACACCACTCCATGGTAATCAGCCCGCAGTGCCCCGCTGAAGCCGGAAATACTGAGTCGACCCTGAGTCAATTCGACCGATAACCATATTTTTTTATGGTAGTTACTGGAATCATGCCCAGGGAGCGCCCAAATGGCTCTCCAAGTTCGCAGGATCGCTCCTGGCTAGTAACGCTGTCGTTACCGGTCAACATTTTTGTTGACACTTTGCCGTCTCGCTTCATACGATTGCATGTTTTTGAAAGACGATTTGCACGCAATCCGGAAAACGATTTCCAGATAGTTCTCAAACGGATTGTGCAACAGAAACACCGTGGCCGCTGCGCCGTTGGCTCGGCCACTTTGACTCACGGGAGGCTAACTTGACCAGAAAACCGCGTGTAGCCGGTTTGCTCTGCATTGTGGGTCTTGTGCTCACCTTGCTTTCCATCCCTGTCCCTGGCTTCGCTCAGTCCGTTCGGGGCGCCCTCGCCGGCACCATCACCGATTCCTCAGGCGCGGTCATCGCCGGCGCCAACATTGTCGCCACTGAAACCGACACCGGCGCCAGGAGCCAGACCGTTTCCACCGCCTCCGGCGACTACCGCTTCCCGGAACTGCCGCTCGGCCGCTACGACGTTGTCGTGACCTCTACCGGCTTCTCGCAGTCCACCAGCATTGGCGTGCTCGTCACCGTGGGCAGCGTCTCCACTCTGAACGTGGTGCTGAAAGCCGGCGCGGTCTCCGAAACGGTGACAGTCGACGCCAGCTCGCCGACCATTGAGACCTCAAGCTCCGACGTCGGCGGCACCGTCACGACCAAGCAGATTGAAGACCTTCCGCTGTCCCTGGCGCTCGGCGTCAACGGCATGCGCTCTCCCGAGACGTTCGAGTTCCTCGTCCCCGGGACCACCGGGCCCGGTTCTGCGACACAGAGCAATTCGTCCAACGGTGTTTTCTTCGCCCGCATCTCCGGCGGCCAGGCCTATGGCAACGAAACTCTGCTGGACGGCGCCAGCGTGCAGCGCAGCGAGAACGGATCCTCCTACGATGAAACCTCGCCTTCCATCGAGGCGCTGCAGGAGTTCAAAGTCACCACCTCCACCCCGTCGGCCGAGTTCGGCCGCACCACTTCCGGCATTACAAGTTTCTCCACCAAATCGGGAACGAACGATTTTCACGGGATCGGCTACGCAATCGCCAAGAACCGCGCCTTCGATGCCAACTCCTGGTTCAACGACGGCTACAGGGCCTACCAGTGCGTCGGTGTCTCTGAAATCAACTGCGCCTACAGCAAGCCCGCCGACAGCAAGTACGACTTCGGCGGTATCTTCAGCGGGCCAGTGCGTATCCCTCATCTCTACGACGGAAAGAACCGCTCGTTCTTTCTGTTTGCATGGGAGCAATACAAGTTCAAGCTGGGTGGCACGGTCGATTCAACGGTGCCCACTGCTGACGAGCGGAACGGAAACTTCAGTGCCGATCTCGGACCGGACGTCCCCGGAGGCTCTCCCTATCCGGGAGCCCCCTATAACGTCCTCCTGAATCCCTGCACAGGAACGCCCCTGCAGTACAACCAGATCTTCGACCCACGAACCAGTACCCAAATCAGTCCGAATGTGTTCTGTCGTACGCCGTACCCGAACAATACGATCAATTCACCGATGAGCGCGGCCGCCCAAAAGCTGATCTCCGGATTGCCGCTCCCCAATCAGGCTCCCCTCACAACCAACGTCTTTGGCTACATCAACAACTACGTTGTTTCGGGGACCCGCAGCATCATCAACACCACCTACACCATCCGCATCGACCAGAATATCGGCCTGAAGAGCAAGATCTTCGCGACCTACGACACCCGCCAGAACACCGCGCTCGAAGCGATCCCGAACTTCCCCGGAAACTATAACGACAACGGCTATCCGCAGGCCTTCACCACGCACTACTCGCGAGCCGGGTGGGACTACGCTATTACCCCGACCCTGCTCAATCACCTCAACCTCGGCTACAACCGCACCAACAGCGTGAACGTGGGCGCGTCCTACGGCACTTCCCAGACGGCTTCTTCTCTGGGGATCGCGAATGACTATTCGAAGTTCTTCCCGCTGATTGTCTTCCCCAGCCCGGATCAGCCATCCACATGGGGACAGCAGCAGAACGGCGACAACATCGACAACGGCACCCGGATCAATGACAGCGTGAGCTGGATCAAGGGCCGGCAAAGCATGAAGTTCGGTGTCGACTTCCGGTACCAGCAATACTCGGTCATCCAGTACAACCAGGACACCTTCAATTTCTATCGCGACCAGACCGCCGGCCTCAGCAACGCCTGCTGCGGATCGGGAGACCCGATCGCAAGCTTCCTCGTGGGCGAGGTCGGCAACGGGTTTCAGGCAGTCTATAACGACCACCCACGCTGGAACTCCCACTACGTCGCCGGGTTTTTCGAGGACGACCTGAAGCTCTCGAAAAATCTGACTGTGAACCTGGGCCTGCGCTACGACGTAGACGTGCCGCGCAAGGAAGCCCTGAACCGCACCTCGGAACTCAGCCTCACGGCGCCGGATACGGCCGCCGGCGGCCTGCCTGGCGCGCTGGTCTTCGGCACCAACTGCAGTCATTGCAATACAGCCTGGGCCGACACCTGGTGGAAAGACTGGGGACCGCGCGTTGGCTTCGCTTATGTGCTTCCGCACACCGACGACAAGGTTGTCCTCCGCGGCGGCGGCGCCATCCTCTACGGCCCGCTCCAGTACAGCGATTTCGGTTCCTCGATGTCACTCGGATACAACCAGAACCGCTCGTTCTTTGCCGTGCAGAACGCGGCGGCCAACACCGGCGGCGCCTTTACGCCCGCCTTCCGGCTCGATTCGACCTCGACCGCTGACCCAACCAATGCCTCGGTCGGCTTTCCGGCTGTGAGCTATGCGCCGAACCTCGATCCCACTCAGCTGACCGCCCAAAACGGTCCGGGCAGCTTCACCGCCGTCGGCGGCGAAGTCATTCGGTCCGACTGGGGCCGTCCCGCCATGGTCGATAACTGGAGCCTGCAGCTACAGGATGAAGTCGCGCAGGATCTGATCCTGACGGTCGGCTATATCGGGCAAGCGGGGCAGGACCTGCATTCCGGCTATCTGTCCAACATCAATAACATTCCGACATCGGACTTCAGCCTCGGCGACAAGTTGTCCGTGCCCGGCTACACGATTCCTCTCGGTGGCTCCAACGGCGGCGTCAACGCGCCGTATTCCACCTTCACCGGCGCGCTGGGACAGGCTCTTCGCCCGTTCCCCCAGTACGACTACATCGCCGGCGATTGCTGCCTGGAAAACCTGGGCCACTCCTCTTACGAAGCGCTGGTCACTTCGCTCCAACGCCACTTCCGCGATGGACTGAACCTCCAGGCCTCCTACACCTGGTCCAAGGCACTGACCGACGCGGATTCGACAATTCCGTTCAGCTACATTACCGGCGGCGGTGGCAACACCCTGCGCCAGGGCCAGGGCTCCGACGACCTGCATCTGGAAAAGGCCGTGAGCGCCCAGGACATCACCAATCAGTTCTCGCTGAGCTACCTTTACCAGCTGCCGTTTGGCAGGGGTCGCAAGTGGCTGCACGGCAGCCGCGCGGCTGATCTGGCGATCGGCGGATGGCAGATAGGCGCAATTCAGCGCTACCAGAGCGGTGAGCCCATCAGCTTCGGCTGTGCCTCCGGCATTCCTTTCTACCAGAACTGCATCACCTACACAGCCGGACCCGCATCGGCGGGCGGGACCAGTTTCGCCAGCGCGGCCTACAAGGCGAAGAAGAACGGGCCGAGCTACTTTAACCAGCAGTCCTGGTTCAAACCGGCGTACAACACCATCGCTTCGTCCGGACCGCTGGTGGCTCTCACCGATGCAGCGTTCGTGGACCAGAACTCTGAGTTTGGCCCGGACCGCCATTTCACGCCGGGATGCGCCGCCTTTAACGGCGGTAATGCCTGCTCCTTCGATCCGTTCAGTCTTGGAAACATACCCCGCGTTACCAACAAGATCACCGGACCGAATTACCTTGCCGAAGACATCAGCCTCCTCAAGGATTTCCATATCACTGAACGGTTGACCTTCCAGCTCAAGGGAGAAGGGTTCGATATCTTCAACCGGCACCGGATGGCACTTCCTGACACAAGTCCGGGCGATCTCTGCAACGGAACCGGCTGCACCGGCTTCGGTATTCCAACCGCCACCGACTACGGTCCGCGTAACCTGCAGGTCAGCGGCCGCATCACCTTCTGACAACCAACTGGGGTTCTTTCTGAATAAGAATGAACCCCAACTGGACCTCCTGGAGGCCAGGCTCGCTGCCTGGCCTCTTTCTTTTCCAACCCCTGGCTCCAATCCCCTGAGAGCCGTCGTATACTTTGCCTTCTTCGCGCTGAACCTCGATGCTGTCACGCACCCCGCCGCTTCTCGTAACCCTTCTTCCCGTGGCTGCTCTCCTGTTGCTCCTGCCGCGGTTCAATGGCGCGCAGCAGCCCCGGCCCGGCAACTCCGGCATGGCCACCAACTCTGCCCAGCAGCCGGCCTTCGACGCACAGCATCGCCCCATCACCGCCGGAGGAACCGTCACTTCCGGTCCCATCGTGTTTCAGAACATCGCCGAGCAGGCAGGCCTCACCCGCTGGCGCAATCGCACAGGAACTCCACAAAAACGGCTCATCATCGAAGCCAAAGGATCGGGTGTCTGCCTGCTCGATTTCGATCGCGACGGCTGGCTCGATATCTACCTCGTCACCGGATCCACCTTCGATGCTCTTGCCGGCAAAGCCCCGGCGCCTCACGCTGCGCTCTTCCGCAACAATCACGATGGAACCTTCACCGATGTCACCGCGAAGGCCGGTGTCGCCAACGACCGCTGGGGCCTCGGATGCGCTGTCGGCGATTACGACAACGATGGCTGGCCCGACCTCTACGTCACCAACCTCGGCGGCAATCGCCTCTTCCACAACAATCGCAATGGCACCTTCACCGATGTGGCGGAGAAAGCCGGCGTAGCGCTCAAGCCCCCCCCGGGCAGCATTCTCACTGACTACACCGGCGCAACCTTTGGCGACTACGACGGCGATGGCCGCCTCGATCTCTTCGTTGCCGGATACGTCCAGTTCGATCTCCGGAATCCGCCCGTGCCCGGCTCGCCATCGGTTCGCACCGCCCGCTGCCAGTACCGCGGTCTGGACGTCATGTGTGGTCCGCGCGGCCTCGTGGGCGCACCGGATCATCTGTTCCATAACAACGGCGACGGTACATTCACCGATGTGAGCCGCAAGGCCGGCGTGGAAGATTCACCCGGCTACTACGGCCTCGGCGCGCTCATGGCTGACGTGAATGGCGACGGCCGTCCCGACCTGATCGTCGCCAACGATTCAACGCCCAACTACCTCTACATCAACAAGGGCGATGGCACCTTCGACGACCAGAGCTATCCCAGCGGCTTCGCCTTCAACGGCGCCGGCCGCGAAGCCGCGAACATGGGCATCGCGGCAGGAGACTACGAGAACAACGGTCACCTCGACCTCGTCAGCACCACATTTTCCGACGACTACGACATCGTCTTTCGCAACAACGGACGCGGAGAGTTTGAAGACGTCAGCTATCGCGCCCAGGTCGCGCCGTCCACCTTGCCCTTTGTCGGCTTCGGCGATGGCTTTCTCGATTACGACAACGATGGATGGAAAGACCTCTTCATCGCCAACGGTCACGTCTATCCTGGCGTCGACCGGCAGCCGGACTGGGGCATGAGCTATGCGCAGCGTCCGCTGCTGTTCCGCAACCAGCACGACGGAACCTTCGCGCTCGTTCCCGCAGTCCAGGGTTCAGGCCTTGCCGCGCTCAGCGTGGCCAGAGGCGCCGCCTTCGGAAACCTCTTCAACGACGGCAAAATCGATGTCGTCATCAACAGCCTCGACGGCCCGCCCGTCCTGCTGCGCAATGTCCATCCCGATCGAAACCACTGGGTCGAGTTACAGCTGATCGGAGGCCCCGGAAGCCCGCGCGACGCCGTAGGATCGACCGTCTATCTCACCTCCGGAGGCATTCGTCAGCGAGCCGACGTGCTCAGCGGCGGCAGCTATCTCTCCTCCAGCGACTTTCGCCTGCACTTTGGGCTCGGGGCATCCACCCACATCGACGCCATTGAGATTCACTGGCCCGACCGCACAATCGAGAAGATCGCTGTCCCCTCCGTCGACCGCATCTTTACCGTCGAAGAGGGAAAAGGCGTGACCGGTTCGACCTGCGCCGCCTGCTCCCGGCATTAACAGCGGCAATCAGCCACTGCCCTCACCACACCCAGGTGCCGACCGACTCAGCAGGCAGCGACGTCGACAGGTTCCAGCCGTGATACCGAATCGTGAACTTCGTCGCGAAGTTTCCTGTGTTCGAAACGACCAATACCACTCTGCCCTCCGGCGTCAGGAACGCCACATTGTTCAGCTGCTCCAGCGTCGGCGATCCAACCCGCAGCGACCCGGGCGGCACGAATTTCGAAAAGTGCGCCAGCGTGTAATAGGCCACGTTGCGCGTCACCTGATCGCCATCCAGCGTCATCGCGCCATAGCAGGAAGGGCATCCTCCGTCGTTCGTGTGCGGGCCAGCCTCGGGATCGGCCGCCAGATTCCAAAGCAACACGTTCCGTGCCCAGTTCCGCGTTGCGCCAATCATCACTCCATCCACGGGAAACGCGATCTCGAGAGTCGACGAATGCGGCTCCTGCGTCACCGACTGCTCGGTCAGGAACAGATCCTTGTTCGGATATTCGTCGTGCACCGCCGTCATCGCGTCCGTGACTCCGCCATACAGATGGAACGCAGTGCCATTCACATATTTGTTAGCCGCCGCATCCTTCAGGATTGACATCGGGTACGACGGCACATCCACGTTGTGGTCGTAGAGCTGAATTCCCGTCCTGATCCCCGCCTTGGCAAACGCCGGCCCCAGATCGTTCGCCACAAAGTCATCCTCCTCGAGCGCAAACATCACCATGCTCGGTGTGTTCTTCGGGTTCAGCGGCTCGTTCTGGATCGTAATCGCGTTGATCGCGATCCCCGCCGCCTTCATGCCCTCGATGTACTTCACAAAATATTGGGCGTAGGTCCCGTAGTACTCATGCTTCAGCTCGCCGCCCTTCAGCGCGTCGTTGGTTTTCATCCACGCCGGCGCCGACCACGGCGACCCCAGAATCATGATGTGGGGATTGATCGCCAAAATTTCGCGCAGAACCGTCATCACGTTTCCCCGATCGATGTCCAGGCTGAATCTCTTCAGTTCCGGATCGGTCTCGCCCCGCGGCATATCGTCATATGTATAGGCATGATCGTTCATGTCTGAGGAGCCGATGCTCACCCGCAAATAGCTGACGTGGATCCCTTCCCCGGCCGGCGCAAACAGCTCCTGCAGCAGCGTAGCTCTCGCCGCCGCCGACATCCGCGTCAGCAGCTGGGCGCTCCCGCCGGTCAGAGCAAAACCAAATCCCTGCATCGACTGGTACTGCTGCATGTCGTTCACCTCGATCACGCGTTCCTCAGCAGGCGCCGTCTGCGAGAAAGCCAGCGGCGCGGCCTGTTGATCGAGGAGATGGGCACGATCGACCGTGGTCAGCCAAACATGGGCATCGGGCGGTTGCTGTGCAGCGGCAGGTGTTTGCGCATGGGCCGCGCCTGAGATCCCAACACTAACGATCACAACAGTAAGAATCCAATGCAGAAGAAATTTCGACTTCACGGCATCCATCCTTCGTACCGGGGGTAATAAGAGCATTGAAACAATCGTTTGTTTCAGAGCGCAGACGCGTCATGTTTCTGCACCGCACAGGATCACAACAGCACTCCCACCCATTTGTCAAATTACGAAAGGGTTACCTCGTTCTCCTTTCTCATGCTGAAAACAATCGTTTGTTTAACTTGACATCGGGCGCAGCATTGAACGAATGTGTGTCTTGCCGAACAGCGGGCACTGCCCGCTCTTCCGAAACACAATTGTGCCGGCGAGGGCCAGACTGGGTGAAAAGAGTAAGAACCATCGCAAAGGGAACTGTGCTGTCTGTTTTGCTGCTCATTGCCTGCATTCCGGCGGCGCACGCGGCTTCGCAATTTACGGCGCGCCTCGACGATGCCGAGGCCATCTACTTTACCCCGGACCGCTTCCCGGTTCATGGCGACGGCGTCTCCGATGACAGCGCCGCGCTCCAGGCCGCCATCGACGCCGTTGAGACCGCGCATGGCGAAGGCATTCTCTTCGTGCCCGAAGGAAAGTACCGCATCACCCGAACCATCTACGTCTGGCCCGGTGTGCGCATCATCGGTTATGGGTCCGCGCGTCCGGCTTTCGTGCTAACCGACAACACTCCCGGCTATCAAAAAGATCTCGCCTACATGTTCTTCTTCGCCGGCGGCCGGCCTGGCAGCACGCACGAGCGCTACCACCGCACTCCGGATCCCAACCGCCCGCCCACCGAAGGCACCGTCCCGCCCAACAACACCATCCCCGACGCCAATCCCGGCACCTTCTATTCGGCTATGAGCAACGTGGACTTCGAAATCGGCGCTGGCAATCCAGCCGCCGTAGCCATTCGCTTCCACATCGCTCAGCACTGCTACCTGTCCCACATCGACTTCCACATGGGCTCCGGCCTCGCCGCCCTGAAGGACATTGGCAACGAAGCCGAAGACCTCCACTTCTACGGAGGCGACTACGGCATCGTCACCGGCAAGCCCTCGCCCGGCTGGCAATTCACGCTGTTCGACTCAACCTTCGAAAGCCAGCGCGTCGCCGCCATCCGCGAGCATGAGGCCGGCCTCACCCTCGTCCACGATCGCTTCCGCAACGTCCCCGCCGCCATCACCATCGATCCCGAGTACCACGAAGAACTCTGGGTCGAGCGCACCCGCTTCGACAACATCTCCGGACCCGCCATCACAGTCAGCGACATCGACAATCCCCGCACCGAAATCAACATCGAGAACTCCTCATGCCATCATGTGAAGACCTTTGCCCTGTTGCGCGAAAGCGGCAGGCAATTCACCGCGCCGTCTGAGGACTACGACGTCCGCACCTTCTCCCACGGCCTCACCATGCGCGGCCCCGCCGACTGGGGCGCCATTGCCACCAGCTTCGACGCCCGCCCCCTCAGCGCTCTGCCGGACTTTGGCCCCCCCGCAATCGCGCCGCTTCCGCCTTCCTCAGAATGGGTGAACCTGCGGTCCCTCGGAGTGAAAGGCGACGGAGCCACCGACGACACCACAGCAATACGCAAAGCAATTGCCGAGCACCGCGTGCTCTACGTCCCCATGGGCCGCTACATCATCAGCGACACCATCCAGCTGCGCCCCGACACCGTGCTCATCGGGCTCGATCCCAGCATGACCCAGTTCGATCTGCTCGACGGAACCCCCGCCTTCCAGGGCCCGGGTGCGCCGCACCCCATGCTCGAAACACCGCACGGCGGCGCCAACATCGTCAGCGGCATCGGGCTCTATACCAACGGCATCAACAGCCGGGCAGTCGGCGCACTCTGGAAAGCCGGTCCGGACTCGCTGATGGACGACGTCCGTTTCCTCGGAGGTCACGGCACCAACGCGGCCGACGGTTCCCGGATCAATCCCTATAACAACACGCATACTGCCGATCCCGACGCCCGGCGGCGCTGGGATGCTCAGTATCCCAGCCTCTGGATCACCGATGGCGGTGGCGGCACCTTCGCCGATATCTGGACTCCCAGCACCTTCGCCCAGGCCGGCCTCTACATCTCGAACACCGATACGCCGGGCCACGTCTATGAATTGTCGAGCGAGCACCACGTGCGCAACGAAGCCGTGCTGGACCACGTGCAGAACTGGGAGATCGTCGCGCTGCAGACAGAAGAGGAACGCGGCGAGAGCGCCTTCGCGCTGCCCCTCTCGATCGCCCACTCCTCCGCCGTCACCGTCGCCAACTACCACGGCTACCGCGTGGTCAGCAGCTATCAGCCGTTCCCCTGTGCCATCCGGTTATCTGACTCGCACGATATTCATCTGCGTAACGTCCACGTGGACAGCGACAGCAAAGTCTCCTTCGACAACGGTGTCTGCGATACGACCGGCCACGCGGAGGTACGCGCCCGCGAATTCGCGAACCTCGACATCCCGGGCAACGGCTCCTCTTCTGCGAAACTGCCCGACGCATCTTCCTTACTCGAGCCCGGCTCTCATCTCACACAGCTCGCGTCCGGCTTCTTCAATATCTCCGGTGCCGCCGTTGACCCCCAGGGACAGCTCTACTTCGTCGACGCGCACTGGCAGCGTATCTATCGCTGGAACCCCACAACCAACGAGGCTGAGGTTGTCCGCGACAGCCCGCTTGATCCCGTCAATCTCGCCTTCGATAAAGCCGGCGACCTGCTCGTCGTCTCCTGCGACGGCGATGGCACCGTCTACACTTTCCGCCCCGATTCGCTCGAGTCTCAGCTCACCCTGCTGAAGCCCGAACCTGCATCGCCCCGCGAAAGCATGGACGCAATTCTCCCCGTCGACGTGTGGTCGCTGCACGACCTGCCGAACAAAGCTCCATGGCAATACGTATCCCCGGACAACAGCATCTTCCTGCCCGCGGGAGACGACTTCGTGCAAGGCCAGCTTTATTACGGAACAAAAATGGCGGATGTGATTCGCGCCTTCCGAATGGCCCCGCACTCGACAGGCCAGCCCTTTTACGTCAGCGACGAGTCCGAAGAGAAGACCTGGAAAGTCACGGTTTCCCCCAACGGAGACCTCCAGAACTTTCAGCCTTTTGCCGAAGCTGGAGGTGAGGGGCTCGCGCAGGATAGGGCGGGCCATGTGTTTTTAGCCGCCGGGCAAATCCTGATATACAGCTCAGACGGACATTTACTGGGAAAGATCGATGTGCCGGAAAGGCCGACCAGTCTCCTCTTTGGTGGGCCGAACCGGAAGACTCTGTACATCCTGACACACCACTCACTCTATGCAGTAACAACCGCAAGTCCGGGCTTGTAACCGGGCTGTCTGGCAAAGCAATTTGCCATGGCCCGCACAAGTCTCTGAAAAAACCTTTTACTGAACCGCAATCGAGGTATTCTCGTCACGTGCCAACGAAAGCCAATGGGCTGAAGAATGGAAGCAAGCCCTTAACCTTAAAGACACTCGCGGCCTATCTCAACCTCGATCCCGCGACCGTCTCTGTGGTTCTGAACGACGTTCCCGGCCGCTCGATTCCTGAGAAAACCCGCCAGCGCATCCGCGAAGCTGCCCAAAAATTCAACTACCAGCCCAGCTTTGTTGCCCGCTCCCTGCGCAATCAGCGCACCATGACCATCGGCATCCTGGTTCCCGTCCTTGCCGATGGCTACCACGCCGAAGTCATGAGCGGCATCGGCGATCACCTGCTGGACATGAACTACTTCTACTTCATCGCCCACCATCGGCATCGCCCCGATCTCATCGAGCGATACCCGCAGATGCTCGCCAGCCGCGGCGCCGAAGGCATCATCGCCGTCGATACCCTCATTCCTCACAAGCTCACCGTCCCCACCGTTGCCGTCGCTGGACATCACAGGCACCGCGGCCTCACCAATGTTGTTCTGGATCATGCCCGGGCGGCAGAGCTTACCCTGCGCCACCTTCACGGCCTTGGGCACCGGCAGATCGCCTTCATGCGCGGTCAGCCCTTCAGCTCCGACTCTGAAGTCCGCTGGACCAGTCTCGTTC
>Ga0335073_10003084_pt1 | contig 23059 bp, 18 predicted proteins | sample Lox_Sample_22_FD_207093 | JGI IMG/M metagenome (GOLD analysis project Ga0335073, IMG submission 207093) | Soil microbial communities from Loxahatchee National Wildlife Refuge, Florida, United States - Lox_Sample_2.2 | ecosystem: Environmental > Terrestrial > Soil > Wetlands | place: USA... | reverse complement strand
CGCCATGCTCCGCCACATCATCACGTCCGCGCGGCCGATTCCACTGCGCTGCCGATGCGCTGATGCGCCGCTTCCCCCATCCGCTGTCCGCGAAAGCACGCAGCGCTCAAAAATTTCATCTGGAAAATAAATGCTTTAGCGTGGCACGATCCATGCATTTAGACCGGTGTTCAGACTTTGGTTACGCGCTGGCACTTCTTCTTCGCTCGAGCGCTACGCGCCGTCGCGCTGGTGCTGCTCGTGTTGAAGAGTGACCTGGGCGTGGGGGGAACGCTCTCTGCTGCGATGGGGTGAAAGAGCGATGGCTCTGTGAGTCGCGGCGGAGGGCGTTCCGGGGTTCGCCGGCCACCGCTTTTTCATAATCGGCTCGCGCTTCACCTACGCCAGCTCACGCCGGAAAAACGCCAAGCTCGCCGCGCCGTCTTTTTCGAACGTGCCGTTTCCTTCGATGGAAATCCCGCCGCGATAGCCGATCTGCTTCACGATCGCAAAAAATCGCGCATACACCGGATCTTCGCTCGCATCGTGCGGCCAGCGCCGTCCGTTGGGATTGGCGAAGTGCATGTGCACGATGTGCTCGCGCGCGGTGCGGACAATCTCCGGGTCTTCTTTCTCAACGCGCATGTGGTAGTAATCGATGATCATCTGCACATGCGGATGATTCACCTCGCGCACCAGCCGCAGCGCCTCCGCGCCGGTATTGATAATGTTGCTCTCCTGTTTCCGCAGCGGCTCAATGGCGATGGTGATGCGTTTCCGCGCCGCAATATCGCCCGCGCGATTCAAAAACATCTTAATTTGCCGCCACGCTTCTTCACGCGAAAAACCCTCCGGCACATTTCGTGAGCTGGCGCTGCCCCAGACGGCAATCGAGGCGCCCAGTTCGCGGCAGCGCTCGAGGGTCGCTTCGAGATAAGTGGAAACCGCCTCCAGATCCGAATCCGGCCCCACCACTTTCAGCGTCCGGATCAAACTATTGAAGCTGTCGCAGCGGATTCGCGAAGCCAGAACGCGGTTGCGAAAATCCGCGAACTGCGCCTCGCTCATCGCGGAAACGGCCGCCGCGCTCGGTTCGTAATAGTCGAATCCCAATTCGTCGGCTTTGCTGAAATTGTCGGCGGATCCGCACACGCCGATTTGAACACCGCTATTACCGGCGAACGCCGCTCCGCCGAGCAGCGCCAGAACGACGCGCCGCGACGGAAAGGAATCGATCATGACTCAATACGATATCACTTTAGAACTCCGGCGCAGTGGCATAAGCCGCCAGGCTTGTGCTCTTCACGCCTCAAGCCGCCTTACCTCACTGTCGCCAATTCGATCGCGCCGTGGTCGTCGCAATGATCGCCGTGCTCGTGATGCAGATGCCCGCCGACCAGGTAATCGACATGGCTGCCGTGCGGAATCGCCTGGTGCCCGCAGTTGGGGCCGTGTTTGTGTTCATGATCATGCTCGCCGCAGCCATGATTCGGGGTGCAACGTTCCGGATTGTGATCGCCGACGCCGATACGATGTTCGTCTACGTGGTCGCCATGCAGGTGGTGCAGGTGGCCGTCGTGCAGATAATCGATATGTCCGTCGTGCCGCACCGCGGTGTGCCCGCAGTTGGGGCCGTGCTGGTGCGAATGACCTTCATGCGCTTCATGTTGTTGAGCCATACCTCCGGTGGACTCGACCGGCAGCGCCGCGACTTCAACGTAACCGCTACTTTGCTAACGTAAACGCGAACAGCGAATCGCCGGCGCCCACGACGACATATTGCTGCCCATCCAGGAGATACGTTTCCGGCCCGTTGTTCAGGTTCGCGCCCAGCCCGGCGTGCCACAGAATTTTTCCATTCGCCGGATCAAACGCGATCAGATGACTCGCGCTGTCGCCGGTGAACAGCAGCTTTCCCGCGGTGGTAAGAATCCCGGCGTGTCCGCCGCCGCCCGGAAAATGATGGCTCCAGACGGTTTTTCCGGTTTGATAATCGATGGCGCGCAGCGTTCCGCCATAAGACCCCGCGCCCCGCTCGGCCGCGCCGTAGCCTTCCGGATGGGCATCGGTGTCGGTCAAATAAAACACGCTGAAGGACTCCTGCGTGCCGACGTAAAACAGTCCTGTTTCCGGATCGAAACTCGGCGGCGGCCAATTCGTCGCGCCGCCGGATTCGGGAGAAACCAGCACGCCGTCAACGGTCGATTCCTTGGCCGGGTCGCCGATCGGCTGGCCCTTCGCGTTCAATCCCTTGGACCAGTTGAGCGTTTCGATCATTTTCGAAGTAAGCAGATGCTCGCCGGTGGCGCGGTCCAGCAGGAAAAAATATCCGTTGCGGCTGGCCTGCGCGATCAGCTTGCGTTTCTTTCCTCGAAATTCGCCGTCGATCAGCACCGGCGTTTCCGCGGCGTCCCAATCGTGCGTGTCATGCGGCGAGACCTGATAATACCAGGCCATTTTTCCCGTGTCGATATTCAGCGCGACAATCGAACAGGTCCACAAATTGTCGCCTTCGCGTCCCTTGCCGGTTTCGACCGGATTGGGATTGCCGGTGCCGATGTAATACAGCCGCAGCTGCGGATCGTAGGTGCCGGGAATCCAGGTCATTCCGCCGCCGTGCCGCATCGAATTTTCATCGGGCCAGGTTTCCGACCCCGGATCGCCTTTCTTGAGCGGCTCCGACCACCATTTCCACTGCACCGCCCCCGTCTCCGGATCGCGCGATTCCAGAAATCCCGGCACATCGAGCGAATCGCCGCCGGTGCCGGCCATCACGTGATTTCCCACCACGATGGGCGCCGGCGTCGAAAAATATTCCTCTTTTACGTCGGCAATTTCGACATGCCAGCGCTCTTTTCCGGTGCGCGCGTCGAGCGATACTAAATAATTATCCGGAGTTTCGAAAAAAAGCCAGTTTCCATACATTCCCATCCCGCGATTTCCGATGTGAATACCGCCGCGCGTTTTCCAGAAATAATGCCAGATCTCGCGCCCGCTGCGCGCGTCCACGGCCCACGCATTATCGGGCGTCGAAAAATACAAAACCCCGTTGACCATCAGCGGCGTCGCTTTGATCTGCGTCTGCCCGCTGGAGATTTCCTCGCCTTCACCGCCGATAATCGTCCCCGGCGTATTTCCCGCGATCGCGCGAAACACCCACGCCAAGCCCAGCTGCTTCACGCTCGATTCATTGATTTGCGACAGCGCGCTGAATCTGCGCCCGGAATAATCGCCGTTATAAGTCGGCCAGGCGTCGATCGCCGGCAGCTCCAGAAGATGCGGGTCCAACCCCTGCGCGAAAAGAGGCAGCGCGCTCACCAGCATCCAGACGAGTCTCATTTGAGGGTCACCAGATAAGCCGTCAGATTATGCATATCGCGATCGCTGTATTTCACCAGCATGTCATAATGCGCCTGCAACGGATCGTGCACTTCGACTTTGGGCACATCGCCATCGCGCGAAAAGGCATGATAATCGCCCTCCGAGTCGACCATCGCGACCTCAAAATCGTCGATATGTTTCAACTCTCCTGTAAATCTTTTTCCGGAAGCGAGCGTCACGGTGACCATCACTTTAGAGCGCGGCGAATCCACCGCGCCGCGGCCGCCGCGCGGCATCAGGAATTTTCCTTGCAGCGTCACCGGATCATACTTCGCGCCGATGCCCTTTAAATCGCCGGCCGGCGAATGACAGGCATTGCACTTTCCGGCGCCGTTGAAATAAGCCTCGCCGGCTGCGGCGTCGCCGTCGACGATATTTTGAATGGTGTAGGTGCCGCGCAGCGCCGCGTCTTTAATCCGCTGATGCAGAAAGGTGGCGATATCGCTGATCTGCGCCGCCGTCAGCGAAAATTTTGGCATCGCGCCGCGTCCGTTTAAAACCACGGGGCCGATTTTTTCACCGTTATCGTCGTCCAGCACGATGGTCGAGCGGATCAAATCCGGACCGCTTTCGCCGCCTTTAGCGTTCGCGCCATGACAAAATCCGCAGGTTGCGACGAACGTTTTTTCCCCGCGCGCGACCACGGCCTGGTCGTAATCCGGGTAGCCGCGGCCCACGATCGAAGCACCGCGCCCGCGCGCCGGGGTCTGCGCGAAAAGCGCGGCGGCGCTCGCAAAAAACAGCAGCGGCGCGCGAAATTCAGTCATAACGGATTACAGCGTATCGCCTTCGATCCGACTGCGCAAGGCGTGCCCTGGAATTCCGTATAATCCCGATGAAGGAGAGATTAAACGTGAAATTTCTGGTGCTCTGGCATCTCGACGTGGGGCGTCCCGGTCCGGAACTGATTAAGGCTGTGGCCGAGCAGCCCAATTACGGCAAGAAACTCGAAGCCGACGGCAAACTAGAATGCCGCTACCATCTGATCGGCAAGCACGGTGGCGCCTGGATCTATAAAGTCAAATCGAACGAAGAACTCGATTTGCTTTTGGCCATGGCTCCCGTTTATAACTACGCCCATTATGAGGTGCTGCCGCTGGCGGATATGGCCAACGCGGCAACGGTCTTCGGAAAAGGGCAGGGCTAGCCGCTGATTTTGGCGAGCAATTTTGCGCCGCGCTGGCGGTCCGTTTCGTCCCAGCGCTCAAAATGAATCAAGCGGGCCAGTTGTTCGCGCCGCTCCCATCCGGCGGTCTCCAATTCCGGTTTTTCCGGAAATTCCGAAACATATCCGATGCATAGATACGCGACCGGAATCAATGGCGGGGGAATTTGCAAAATTTCGCGCAGCCGGTCGAAGTCCAGAATGCTCACCCAGCCCACGCCGAGCGATTCCGCCCGCGCCGCCAGCCACAGATTTTCCACCGCGCAGGCCGTCGAATAAACGTCAGTCGCCGGATCGCTGTGGCGGCCCAGGCCCGACCCGAGATTCCGCTCGCGATCGCAGGTGATGCATAAATTCACGGGAGCATCCAGAACGCCCGCGAGTTTTAAATTGTCATACAAAACCCGGCGCTCGCCCGAATACGTTTCCGACGCGCGCCGGTTCGCTTCGATGAAACAAGTCTGCACCGCGCGCCGGACCGCTTCATCGCGAATCAGAATAAAATCCCACGGCTGCATGAATCCGACCGAGGGCGCATGATGCGCAGCGTCCAGCAATCGCGCCAGGACTTCCTCGGGAACCGGATCGGGCAAAAAATGGGAACGAATATCGCGGCGTTCGTAAATCGCGCGATACACAGCGCGGCGCTCCGCCTCGGAAAAATCGTTTGGGGGCATGCGGTCGAGTCGATTCATGGATAGCACGCGCCCGCCTGCGCCCGCAACGCGATTCTGATAGGATGAACGGACAATGAAGCGGAATGTTGCAATTTACATGATGATGTTCGCCGCGGTTGCGGGTTTTGCGCAGCAGGAAGCGGGCCAGGGCGGCGGGGGCCGCGGCGGTGGTGCGGCGCTCGGCGCGCCGAATCCGCAGCCATTCGAACGCGTCATAAAGCAGGACGCAAAGGTGAAGAAGGGCCTGTTTACCGTCTACCAGGTCGGCGATCGCTATTATTACGAGATCCCCCAGTCCGAGCTCGGCAAAGAGTATCTGTGGAACACGCAGATTGCGAGAACGACGCTGGGCGTCGGCTACGGCGGCGGGCAGTTGGCCAATCGCGTGGTCGCCTGGCAGCTGCACGATAACCGGGTCTATCTGCGCGACGTCAATTTCAGCGTCACCGCGCGTCCGGATACGCCCATCGCCGAAGCGGTGAAGGACGCCAATAACGATACGATCATCATGGCGTTCAATGTCGCGGCCTATCACGACGGCGATCCGGTAATCAACGTCGACCGGCTGTTCAACACCGACGTTCCCGAAATCAGCGCGCGCCAGCGCCTGGGCGCGACTGCGTTTGACGCATCGCGTTCCTATATCGATCGCATTTCGCCTTATCCGGAAAATGTCGAAGCCGAAGCGACGATGACCTACACCCGCAGCGGCAACGCGCCTGCCGCGGCGGGCGGACGCGGCGGCGGACTCGGCGTCACCACCATGCGCGGCAACAGCGCGACGATTGTTCTGCATCACAGCATGGTGCGCCTGCCGGAGCATCCCATGATGCCGCGTTTGTTCGATGAACGCGTCGGCTATTTCACCACGCAGCAGCTCGATTACAGCGCCGACGATTATCGCGCCAAACAGGTCCGCTACATCGCGCGCTGGCGGCTGGAGAAAAAAGATCCGAACGCGGCGGTTTCCGAGCCGGTGAAGCCGATCGTTTACTACATCGATTCCGCCACGCCTAAAAAATGGGTGCCGTGGTTGAAGAAAGGCGTCGAGGATTGGAACGAAGCGTTCCTCGCCGCGGGTTTCCGGAACGCCATCATCGCCAAAGACGCGCCGACGCCGCAGGAAGATCCCGACTTCAGTCCCGAAGACGTCCGTTATTCGGTGATTCGCTGGCTGCCGTCGACGGTGGAAAACGCGAGCGGTCCGCACATCTCCGATCCGCGCACCGGCGAAATTCTAAACGCCGACATTCAGTTCTACAACAATGTGATGAACCTGGGGCGGGACTGGTATTTCGTGCAGGTAGGTCCGCTCGATCCGCGCGCGCAGAAGCTGCCGCTGCCCGACGATCTGATGGGACGGCTGCTCGAATACATCGTTTGCCATGAAGTGGGCCACACGATCGGGTTCCAGCACAACATGAAGGCCAGCTCGATGTATCCGGCCGATAAAATTCGCGATAAGGACTGGGTGCATAAGATGGGCCACACCCCCTCGATCATGGATTATTCGCGCTTCAATTACGTCGCGCAGCCGGAGGATCACATCGCGGTGGAGGATTTAGTTCCACGCATCGGGCCCTACGATGTTTGGGCCACCAAGTGGGGCTATATGGAAATTCCGGGCGCGAAGACGCCGAACGACGAGAAACCGGTGCTCGACAAGATGGCGCGGGAGCAGGACACCACGCCGTGGTATCGTTTTTCGACCGCCAATTCCGAAGGATCGGATCCGGGCGAGGAAACCGAGGCCGTGGGCGATGCCGATCCGGTCAAGTCGACGGCCATGGGCATGAAAAATCTCCAGCGCGTCGAAAAGATGCTGATGCCGGCGACCGCCTGGAAAGACGGCGAAACCTACGACGATCTGGACGAGCTGTATGGCCGCATGATCAGCCAGTGGCAGCTTGAGATGAATCACGTGGCGCAGGTGGTGGGCGGGTTCAACAGCCAGGAAAAAATGGTCGGGCAGGAAGGCCGCATCTTCACGCTGATTCCCAAGCTGAAACAGGAAGACGCGGTGAGTTTCCTGGTTCAGAATGCGTTCGCCACGCCGGTCTGGATGGTGGATCCGGAGATTCTGCGCCGCATCGAACCCACCGGAGTTTTGACGCGGATTCGCAACGCCCAGACCAGCGTGCTGAACACGCTGTTCAACGATCAGCGATTCGCGCGACTAATCGAACAGCAGACCATCGACGGAACGGCGGCGTACACGGCCGCGGAGCTGCTGGCGACGGTTCGCCGCGGCGTGTGGAAGGAACTGGAATCGCCGCAGGTGAGAATCGACGCGTATCGCCGCAATCTGCAGGACGCCTATCTCGAAATCATCAACACCAAGCTGAACGGCAATCCGGCGGCGGCGGGACGCGGCGGTTTCGGCGGAGGCCGCGGACGTCCCATGGATCGCAGCGACGACGAAAAGCCGTTCTTCCGCGCGGAGCTGCGCGTGCTGAACACGCAAATCGGCGCGGCGCTGGCGAAGGCCGCCGATCACGACACGCGGGCGCATCTGGAAGGCGCGCGCGATCAGATTGCGAAAATTCTGGATCCGAAATTTTTGCCGCCGGCTCCGGCGGTCGCGGCGGGTGGTCGCGGCGGAAGATAAGCAGGGGCGTAAGCCGCCAGGCTTGCGTTTGTTGGCGGCTCGACCGTGGGCCGTCGCGAGCACAAGCCGGGCGGCCCATGCCACCTATGCATACGTCGAGCGGTTCGCGGATTTGCGGGGAGCGCGCTCCGCGGTGATGCGGTCGAGGTAGCCGCTCTCGCGAAACGCCTGCATCGGATCGGCGGGCAACCGCTTCGCCGCGCGCCACTCGCGAATCGCGGGACGAACGTCGGTCGAGAACGCATCCTGAAGGCAGCACTCAGCGCGAACAATATCGGCCGCCTGCTGTGCAGCGGCCAGCCGCGCATGATCCACCAGCGCCGCTTTGGCGCGTAATTCCTGCGCGATGCTCACCGTCTGGATCGCCGCCTCGATTTTTCCTTTCAGGTTGTGGCTCTGGTCGATCATGTAGGCGATATCGGCCGCCGTGCCCGTTTCCCATTCGAAAAAACGAGTCTCGTGAAAAATTCGAAATACCTGATACGGATCGATGGAGCCGAGCGTCAGATCGTCATCGGCATAGCGACGATCGTTGAAATGAAACCCGCCCAGTAAATTTTCCGCGAGCAGCCACGCCACAATCTGCTCGATATTCTGAGACGAATAATGATGGCCGGTATCCACCAGGACCTTCGCGCGCTCGCCGGCCGCTCGCGCCAGCATCGCGGCCATGCCCCAATCGGCAATATCGGTGTGATAAAACGCCGGCTCGAATGGTTTATATTCGATCAGCATGCGCTGATCCGCATTCAACTCCGCGTGCGTCCGCGCGAGAAGTTCTTCGAACCATTTTTTTCGCTGCCGGATGTTTGCCGAGCCGGGATAATTCGATCCGTCGGCAAACCACAAACTCACATCCCGGCTGCCGAGCGCTTTGGCGATGGCGATGCTCTCGCGTGCGTGCTCCAGAGCCTTGGCGCGGACGCGCTCATCGGGATTACCGAACGACCCGAATTTATACTCCTGATCCTCGAAAAAATTCGGATTGACCGATCCCGGGCGCACCCCGTTCCGCTGCGCCGCTGTCTGCACTTGAGCGACGCTGGCAAGACCCTCCGGGAAATCCCATTGGACATGCAGCGCGATGGTCGGACACACGCCGGTCAGCGCGTGCACCTGCGCCGCATCCTGAATTTTTTCTGCAATGGTCGCGGCCGCGGCCGGTTGCAGATATTTTCCGAAGCGCGTTCCGGTGTCGGCGAAGCCCCAGGAGGGAAGCTCGATATGGAAGCGATCGAGCGCATCGAAGACGGCGGTGGAATGGCTCACAATCCGAACTATATTCTACATTGGGGGCAGGCGGATTAAAAATCCGCCGCAGGCTGCAAGTCTGCCCCACTCAGGCGAAATGAAGAACTATCTGGCATTCGACCTTGGCGCGGAAAGCGGGCGGGCCATGATCGGGAGTTTCGAGTCCGGCCGCTTGCGCCTTTCCGAACTGTGCCGTTTTCCCAATCAGCCCATCGAGCAGGACGGCTCATTGCGTTGGGACATTCATCGGCTGTTTTCCGAAATCCTCCGTGCGATCGACCTTGCGCCCAGGCCGGTCGAGAGCCTCGGCGTCGACACCTGGGGCATCGATTTCGCACTGCTCGACGCGCGCGGCGAGCTGCTCGAAAACCCATTTCATTACCGCGATCGCCGCACCGAAGGCGTCATGGAACGCATCTGCGCGAAGCTTCCGCGCGAGCGTATCTATGCGGCAACCGGCGTCCAGTTTCTTCCCATCAACACGATTTATCAGCTCTGCGCCACCTCGCCCGAAATCCTTGCGCGCGCCGAATCGTTTCTCACCATCCCCGACCTGTTGAATTATTGGCTGACCGGGCGGAAGTTGAACGAATATACGAACGCCAGCACCACGCAGTTGCTCGACGCGCGAACGCGTGATTGGGCGTGGGAGCTGATCGGTGAAGTTGGTTTGCCGGCGCGCATTTTTCAACCGGTCATCCAGCCGGGAACGCAGCCCGGGCGATGGAAGATGGGCATCCCCGTGATCGCGCCGGCGTGTCACGATACCGGCTCGGCCGTCGCCGCGATTGCCATGTCGCCTCATAGCGTCTTTTTGAGCTCGGGCACCTGGTCGCTGCTCGGCGCGGAGCTGACGGAACCGATTCTTACGCCGCTCGCGCGCGAATCGAATTTCACCAACGAAGGCGGTGTTTGCGGAACCATTCGATTCCTGAAAAACATCGCCGGCTTATGGCTGTTGCAGGCGTGCCGCCGCGCCTGGTCGGCGGGGGGACACGAATTTTCGTATAACGATTTGCTCGAAGCCGCCGCGCGCGAGCCGTCGCCGGGCGCGATCATCGATCCCGACCATCCCTCCTTTCTCAATCCGCCGGACATGCCGCGGGGGATCGCGGACTATTGCGAAAAAACCGGCCAGCCCGTGCCGGAGACGCCCGCGGCGTGCACGCGCGTGATTCTCGAAAGCCTGGCGCGGAAATATTGCGACGCTCTCGAATCGCTGGAACGCGTCACCGGACGCAGCTTCACCGAAATTCGAATCGTCGGCGGTGGTTCGCGCAATCGCCTGCTGAATCAGTTCACCGCCGACGCCACGCGGCGCACCGTCGTCGCCGGGCCGGTGGAGGCGACCGCGCTGGGCAATATCGCCATGCAGATGCTCGCTACAGGCGCAATCTCTTCGCTCGCCGAAGCGCGAGCAATCATCGAAAATTCGTTTCCTGCCGCTCGTTACGACCCGGGCGGAAACGCCTGATCGGAGGCCGCATCAATCGGCACGCAACGCCCGAGCCGGATCAAGGCGGCTCGACGAAATCGCCGGAATCGTCGTCGCCAGGAACGTGACCACCCCGACGATGATCGTCGCGCCCAGGAGAATCGCGGGGTCGGACGCGCGCATCTGGTAGAAATTGCCGGCGACAATCCGGCCGCCGGCGTAGGCTCCCGCAACCCCAATGACAATGCCGATCAGGGCCAGACGCTGCCCGCTCTTCATCACCAGCCAGAACACCTGCCCGGCGGAGGCGCCGAGCGCGATTCGCGTGGCCAGCTCCGTGCGGCGTTGCGCGCAAGAATACGCGATGATTCCGTAAATCCCGATCGCGGCCAGCACCAGCGCGAGCGCGCCAAAGATCACCATCAGCGTCATCCCGAGACGCTGATTGGTCAGCGTCTCCGCCACAATCTGCGGCGCCGTTTCGAAATTCAGCACGATCTGCGGATCAAACTTCGTCAGCTCCGCCTGGACACCCGAAATGAGCGCCCCCGGATCGCCCGCGCGAGCCGCAACCACCACCGGCTGCTGCAAGAACAGGAACGGGCTCTGTTCTTCCGCGAGGTAGCAGGTCGGTTCGGGAACTCCGGCGAGCGACGCGTACCGCACATCCTGCACGACGCCGACGATCGTGTAGACGGTGCGGTAATCCGGCTGCGGCAGACCCATCGCGAACTGAGTCGCCAGCGGGTTTCGCGTACCAAGCAGCCGGCGGACGAACGCTTCATTCACGATGGCCACGGGTCTGGTCCCTTGCCGGTCATCGGCGGTGAAATCGCGTCCGGCCAGCAGATGAATTCCCATCGCTTTGAAGAAATCCCGGGTCACCCCCCGCGCGTGCGTGCCGACTTCATGTTCCGGATCCACCACCTCGCCTTGCACGCCGACCTCGAGGGTCCCGTCGCGATCGGCGCGCAGCGGAAACGTGTTTCCCGAGCCGGCCCATTCCACGCCCGGAACGGCGCGCACGCGTTCCAGCATCCCATCCCACCACGTGTGCGCCTCCGCCGGACTTAGCCTTTTGGCGACTTTCACGTCGACCACCAGGCGGCCCGTTGTCGTAAATCCGGGGTCCACCGCATGCAGCCGCGCGAAGCTTTCGACCAGCCATCCGGCGCCGGCGGCCAGCACGATGGCAAACGCGACTTCCGCGACGATCAACGCCGACATCGATCCTGACGCGCTTCGTCCCGGCGTCGAGGAGCGGCCGCTCGCGTTCAGCAGACTCCGCATATTGGCGCGCGCCAGGCGCAGCGCCGGGGCGAGCCCCATGGCCAGCGCGCTGAAGACCAGCACCGCGATCGCGAATAGAAATACGCGCCGGTCGAACGCAACGGTGGTGAGGCGGGGTAGCTTGGAGGCGCCAAGAACGAGCAGCAACCGGATTCCGGCGTAGGCGAGTCCGAGCCCGAAGATCGCTCCCGCGAAGGCCAGCACCAGGGCTTCGGTGAGCAGTTGGCGGATCAGCCGGCCGCGACTGGCGCCGAGGGCCGCGCGCATGGCGAGCTCGCGCGTTCGCGCCGCGCCCCGGGCCAGCAGCAGATCGGTGACGTTCACGCAGGCGAGCAGCAGCAGCAGCGCGGTCGCGGCGAGGACAATCAGCAGCGTGGGACCGAGACTGCCGACGATTGAATCGAGCAGCGGTGTCATCAGGTATTCGCGGCCCGCGTCGGTCGGACTGGTTCGCGCCAGATCGGCCATGGCGGCCCCGGCCGCGCTGCGCAGCGCTTCGATCCGCGTCCCGGGCCGCAGGCGAACGATCCCGGCGAGGCCGTGTCCGATTCCATGCGGGTCTATGCGCAGGGCCCACCAGAAGTCGGTGCCATGAGGAAAATCCATTTCCGGCGAAGCTACGCCGGCGATCGTGATCGAACCGGCTATCTCGACAATACGCAGCGTCTTGCCCACAATCGCCGGATCGCGGCCGAACATCTCCGTCCAGAGGCGATAGGAAACGATCAGCGCCGCCGGGGCATTCTGTCCGGAAGGCACGAAGTCGTCCGCGGTGAATCCGCGGCCAAGGGCAAGCGGCAGATTGAGAATTTTAAAGAAGCCCTGCGTGACGCCGCTCAGCAGAACCTGAACCGGCCGGCCGTCATTTCGGAGAAGCGTCGCCTCGAAGGGATTGTTGGAGACGCCGGCGATTCCGGTGATCGGGATCCGCGGATTCTTGAGCGCCCAGATGTTCACGGGCGACAGGAAGCCGCTGGTGACGCGCCCGTCGGTCAGGCGCGAACGGACGTTGATGAGTTGTTCCGGATGCGGAAACGGCAGCGGACGCAACAGCGTGGCATTGACGGCGCTAAAAATCGCGGTGGTCGCGCCGATGCCAATGGCCAGGGTCAAAACGGCAACAGCCGTGAACGCCGGTGACGCCTGAAGACTCCGGAAGGCATAGCGAAGATCCTGACCGAAAGCGTCGAGCCACCTGGTAATCTTCATCGCGACACAACAGCTAGTATGCCAACAACGATTGTCCTTCGCGTTTGCGTTTGCAACCCGCGGACCGCGGCGCTACGCGGACGTGGCAAGCGAGTTGCTCCTGTGGGTAGCCGGTCGACGAAGTTGCCGGAATGCGCACGATGGTCAAAAACTGGAAGCTGAGCGCGATCGCCGCGTTTTCGTTAACCGTGGCCATGGCGCTGGGAATTTTCGCGTTTACGATCGCCGATATCCTGCTGCTGCGCCCGCCCCTGGCGAAAAATCCTCAGGATCTGGTGGCCATTTTCTCCAGCGCACCCAAGGAACCATTCGGACGTATCTCGTTTCCCGATTACGAATACTATCGCGATCATAATCGCACTTTAACCGGTATCGCGGCTTATGCCAACAGCATCGGCATCAACGCCGGGACCTTCGAAAACCACATCGTGATCGTCAGCGCGTCCCCGGTTTCCGACAATTATTTTTCGGTGCTGGGAATCGAGCCGCTCGCCGGCCGCTTTTTCGAACAAGGCGACGACCGCAAACACACACCGGTCATCGTGCTGACCTACTCCGGTTGGACGCGGTTCCATCGCGATCCGCACATTATCGGCAAGAAGATTCTATACGGCCACAACGCGCTGACCATCATCGGCATCGCTCCAAAGAATTTCAAAGGCGCGGCGTTCGGATTCGAGCCCGACACCATCGGCCATTTCAATCTCAACGATGACGACCTGCGCCCCGGGAATCGCCGTTACATTCTGCTCGGCCGCTTGCGGCCTGGTGTTTCAGTGCAGCAGGCGCGGGGCGATTTGCAGGCGTTGTCGCGGCAGCTCGCAGAGACCTATCCCAAAGCGGACGCCAATCGCCGGGCCGGCGTCGAACCCGCCACTACCCAGCCGCCCGACAACCGCGCCGATGCGCGCCTGTATTCCGCGCTGCTGATCCTGGCGATTTTTTTCGTCTTGCTGATCGCTTGCGCCAACGCCGCGAACCTGCTGCTGGCGATCGCCACGGGACGGCGGCGGGAGGCGCTGATCAAGCTCGCGCTCGGCGCTTCGCGCGGCCGGCTGATTCGCGAATTTCTCGGCGAAACCGGCGTGCTCTGCCTGTTGAGCGCACTCTGCGGATTCGCGCTGGCGTGGCTCGCGATCGCGAAATTTTCCGAGTTCGAAGCCAGGCTTCCCGGCTTCGGCCAATTGCGCCTGGCGGCCGATTTGCAGACCGACTCCGCGGTTTTCATCGCCAGCGTCGTGATGGTGCTGATCGCCACGCTCGCTACCGGCATCGCGCCGGCGCTCTATGGCTCCTCGGTACACCTGGCCAGCGCGCTCAGCGGGGAAATCGTGGTCGGCGGAACAAAAAGAGGCGTGATCCGCAACGGGCTGGTGATCGCGCAGGTCGCCATTTCGACGCTGGTGCTGATCGGCGTGGCGCTGTGTTATCGCAGCCTGCACAATCTGCGCAGCGTCGACCCCGGATTTTCCTCGCGCAATCTGGCCGGAATGCTGGTGGGGACGAACGATCAGGAGATCAATGACGCGAAAGCGCGCCAATTCTACTCGCGTCTGCGCGCGGCCGCATCAGTGGTTCCCGGAGTGGAAGCGGTCGCGCTCTCTTCCGGGATGCCGCTGCAATTGGGCGGCGCGGGCGCGGACGTCCGCAGGGACAATCCTTCGCAAGCGCCGGTTCGAATCCGCGGCGGATTCGTCGATGAGAACTATTTTTCCACTGCCGGAATCAGGCTGTTGAGCGGGCGCGCCTTCAACGCGCTCGACGACGAAAAAGCGCCCGAAGTGGTGATCGTCAGCAAGGAAATGGCGCGGCGGCTATGGCCCGGCTCCGATCCGGTGGGACGCAGCATTCACTTGGGTGACGGCCAGCGCGTGGCCCGCGTGATCGGCGTCGCGGCCGACGTGAAAATCGGCGAGCTCGATGAAGCGCCGCAGCCGTTCATGTACTTCGCGCTGGCGCAGCACGCGCTTCCCTATATAACGGTGGTCGTCAGAACCGCGGGAGATCCCCGGCTATGGGTTGAGCCGCTGGAGCGCGCCATGATGCGTCTCGACGTGCGCCTGCCGGTGCCGCCGATGACCCGGAATGACGTGATCGACCTCGCCGTGCTCTTCAACACCTGGGTGTTCAACGCCGTCAGTGCGGTGAGCGCGCTGGCGCTGCTGCTGGCGGTGATCGGCTTGTTCGGCGCGGTTTCCTATTCGGTCGGGGAGCGTAAGCGCGAGCTCGGGATTCGCGTCGCCTTAGGCGCTCTGCCGGCGCACCTGTTACGGATGATTGTGGCGAACACGTTGGCCGTAACCGGCGCGGGCGTAGGGATTGGCGTGGCGCTGGGCGTGGTCGCCACCATCCTGCTGCGCTCGCAATTTTTCGGCATTCATCGCGTCGAATGGATGGCGCTGTTGCCCGTCGCGGCGGGGATGCTGGCGCTGGCCAGCCTGATCGCCTGTTTCGCCTCGCGCCGCGCCACGCGGCTCGATCCCATGGAGGTCTTGCGCCACAATTGACGTCCGCCATTCCGTCCGCCAGCGCGGCGCCTCGCCTCGGTGGATCTCGACGCAATGCTGGTCAACACGCCGAAGGATTCGAGCGTGCGATTTTGTTCGCTGTAAGTGACGTACATCGGAAAGGTGCTTGATCGAGTGGGCGGACGCGTGGATTTCGGCGATCACTTGCCGCTACACTCTTTCGCTTGTCGAAAACTCACCCCCGCCATAACTGGCGGGGCTGGCACGGCGCGAAAAAAGCCCCGCCAGTCACGGCGCGAAAAAGCCCCGCCAGTCATGGCGGGGGTGGTGCCTGGTTAGGTCGCAGGCCCATGGCCCCCGCGCTCAGCACACGACCGGACGAATTCGCCGATGCGACATTTTGCAGCCGATGTTCGTTTCTGATTTGAGGGGACGAACTACGCCGGTTTGAACACGACCACGCCTAGCGGCGGGAGCGTGAGTGAAAGACTGGCCGGGCGCTGGTGAGACCCAATCGCGTCCGCGGTCACCGCTCCATTGTTTCCGACGTTCGAGCCGCCGAACATTTCCGCATCGGAGTTGAAAATTTCGCGATACACACCCGCGCGCGGCACGCCGATGCGATAATCGCGGCGAACCACGGGCGTGAAGTTGCACGCGAAAACCAGAAAATCCTGGCGATCGCGCGCGAAACGGACAAAGGAAATGATGGACGATTCGGCGTCGTGAAAATCGATCCATTCGAAGCCGGAAAAATCGTCATCCACCTGATGCAGCGAAGCTTCGCGCCGGTACAGCCAGTTCAATTCCTTGACGAAGGTCTGAAACGTATGGTGCACCGGCCATTGCAGCAGATGCCACGGCAGAGATTCGTTATGATTCCACTCCTCGGTCTGGCCGATATCGCAGCCCATGAACAGCAGTTTTTTTCCGGGATGGCCGAACATGTAAGAAAGAAATGCGCGGGCGTTGGCGAAGCGCCGCCACTCGTCGCCGGGCATCTTGGAAATCAGCGCGCGTTTCAAATGGACCACTTCATCGTGCGAAACCGGCAGCACAAAATTTTCGCTGAACGCATACAGCATGCTGAAAGTAATATTTTGCTGATGGAATTTCCGGTAAATCGGATCCATTGAGAAATAATCCAGCATGTCATGCATCCAGCCCATGTTCCATTTCATGGTAAATCCCAGGCCATTTAAATAAGTCGGCCGGGTGACGCCGGACCAGGACGTGGATTCCTCGGCGATGGTGACGGCGCCGGGCTCGCGATGGGCCAGCTCATTAAAGCGGCGGATGAAATCGAGCGCTTCCAGGTTTTCGTGGCCGCCGTACCGGTTGGGAATCCATTCGCCGGGCTGGCGCGCGTAATCGAGATACAACATAGACGCGACGGCGTCCACGCGCAGGCCGTCGAGATGAAATTCGCGCAGCCAGTATAAAGCATTGGACAGCAGAAATGTTCGAATCTCGTTGCGGCCGTAATTGAACACCAGCGTGCCCCATTCGCGATGCTCGCCCTGGCGGGGGTCTTCGTGCTCGTAACAGGCGGTGCCGTCGAAGCGGTAGAGAGCGTGGGCGTCGCGCGGGAAATGGCCGGGAACCCAGTCCAGGACGACGGCGATGCCGGCCTGATGAAATTGATCGACGAAGAAACGGAAATCGTCGGGACTGCCGAAGCGCGAAGTGGGCGCGTAATAGCCGGTAACCTGATAGCCCCACGATCCGGAAAAGGGATGCTCCATGATGGGCAGCAGTTCGATATGGGTGTAGCCCATGCGCTTGACGTATTCGACAAGCTGGCCGGCCAGCTCCCGGTACGTCAGCAGTTGATTATCAGGGCCGCGCATCCACGATTCCAGATGGACTTCGTAGAAGGAAACCGCATCGCGCAGCCAGTTGCGCCCGGCGCGCGCTTTCATCCACGCTTCATCGCGCCAGGCGTAGTTGGAAAGACGCCAGACGCGCGAGGCGGTTTTCGGCGGGATTTCAGCATAAAAGGCGTAAGGATCGCTTTTTTGCTGCTCGTGTCCGAAGTGCGAGAGAACCGAATATTTGTAATTGGCGCCCTCGCCCAGGCCCGGAATGAAAATCTCCCAGATGCCGCCTTCGCGCAGACGCATGGGATGAAAGGTCCGGTCCCAGCGGTTGAAATCGCCAACGACGCTGACCACTTCGGCGTTGGGCGCCCAGACGGCGAAGCGGACGCCATTCACGCCTTCGACCTGGGTGAGCTGCGCGCCAAGCGTCCGGTAGCTTTCGTGATTGGTGCCTTCGCCGTGCAGATAAATTTCAAAGGAGCTGAGCAGCAGCGGGAAACGATAAGGATCGTCGAATTCGTAGCCGCCGGTGCGCAGGCGATAGGCGCCGGGGAACGCATCCAGAGTGGCGATGAAGAAGCCGGCGGGATGGATCCGCTCCATCTCGTGCGAATGGTCGCCCACGACGACCTGGGCCGTCTCGCTTCCGGGCAGCCAGGCGCGAACTTCGTTTTCGTGAGGCCCCAGAATGCTGAAAGGATCGCGATGGCGGCCTTCGATGATGGATTGAATCTGGTCGGTGCTCGGTGCAGGCACGATCGTTATTATGACAAGATGAGCGACGGTCTGGCCGAACTGCATTTGCACCTGGAGGGTTCGATTCAGCCGGAGACGCTGCGCGAGATCGATCCGTCGCTGACGGCGCAGGAGATTGCGGCGAATACGGCGTATCGCGATTTCGCGGGATTTATTCAAAGCTACATCTGGGTGAACCGGCGGCTGCGAGCGCCCGAGCATTACGCGATCGCGGCGCGGAGACTGTTCGAGAAGCTGGCGGGCGAAGGCGTGGTCTACGCCGAAGTGACGTTATCGGCGGGAATGATGCTATGGAAATCGCAGGATTTCGCCGCGATTTTTAAGGCCGTCGAGCGGGAAGCCGGACGCGCGCCGCTGGCGGTTCGCTGGATTTTGGACGCGGTGCGGCAATTCGGGGCTGCGGCGGCGGCTCCGGTGGTCGAGTTGGCGAGGGAGCGCGTGCCCGATGGGGTGGTCGCGTTCGGGTTGGGCGGATTCGAGGGGGGCGCGCCGGCGGCGGATTTCGCGGAATTGTACCGCCGGGCGCGGGATGGCGGGCTGCACACGGTGTGCCACGCGGGTGAAACAACGAATGCGCAAAATGTTTGGGACGCGCTGGCGATCGGGGCGGAGCGGATCGGGCACGGCATCCGGGCGATTGAAGATGCGCGGCTGATGGAGCATTTGCGCGAAAAAAACATTCCGCTTGAAATTTGTATCTCGAGCAACGTGCGGACGGGCGCGGTTTCGTCGCTGGAGGCGCATCCGGCGCGGAGATTGTTCGAGGCGGGCGTGCCGCTATTGCTGAACACGGACGATCCGGCGCTGTTCGAGTGCAGTTTGCGAGAGGAATACGAAATCGCGCGGAAATGCTTTGGATTTAGCGAGCCGGACCTGCGCGAAATTCGCGAAAATGCGTTTCGCTATTCCTTCGACGGGCGGATTTCATCGCGGGCGAGCGGGGAATCGCGCCCGCGTTCGCCCTATTCATAAACGATGGGTTTGTAACTGCCGCGAGCGCGGGCGAAGACGCGGCAGATGGACTCCACAGACTCCGTTTTTTGATTGGCAGGGGTTGCGAACTCTATGAAAAGTTGTGGTGGACCTGGAGAGATTCGAACTCTCGACCTCTTCCATGCCATGGAAGCGCGCTCCCAACTGCGCCACAGGCCCCTTTTGAGCTTCGCTTGCCACTATAGCAGGCCCTTCCCGGATGCCGCAACGCACTACCCAACGCGCCGCGGATCAGTGTCCCGCTTCGCCCGCCTCGGCATCCGCTTTCAACGGAAAATGCGCTCCCTGCGGAATCGGCACCAGCATCTGTTCCTTGCGGTAAATCAGCGTCGAGGTGTTGTAGCTGGCGATCTCGAAGCCGTGGCCATGCGTGATCGCGTCGGTGGGGCAGGCTTCGACGCAGTATCCACAAAAGATGCAGCGGTTGTAATCGATATTGTAGACTTTCGCGTAACGTTCGCCGCCGCTGATGCGCAGTTCGTCGGTATTTTCCGCGGCTTCGATGTAGATGCAATCGGCCGGGCACGCCGCGGCGCAAAGGAAACAGGCCACGCATTTTTCCAGGCCGTTCTCGTCGCGCTGCAACTGGTGCACGCCGCGGAAACGCTCCTGGAATTTCGCCGGAGCGTCGGGATAATCCTCGGTGATGGTCGGATTCAGCATCTCCTTGAAGGTGATGCTCATTCCCTTGACAATGGCCGCCGTGCTGCCAACGACGTCAGAAATTTTCGGCATGATCTAACTTTCAGGTTACCGCAGCTTCCGACCGAAGCTCAATTCTTCGATCCTCAGCCGGCTTTCCATTCCGGCACATGTTCGCCTGCATGGAACGGCGCGACACCGGCGCGGGCGCCGATCGATTCCAGGTCGCGCTTTATGAAACCGTCGATGGCCATCGAGATGCGTCCATCTTTTTCGATCAGAAACAGTGACGGCACGTGCGCGATGCCGTAGGCGTTGCTGGCCGGATAATGGTCCCGCTCGCGGTCGAGCAGCGTGGGCAGATGGACGCCGTATTTCTGCTGAAATTTCGAGGTGCCGTGCTCATCATCCTGCGAAATCGCGATCACCTGGAGCGATCCCGCGGCGATGCGATCGAGAAACGGCAAGGTCAACTGGCACACCGGGCAGCTGATTTTATAAAACGCGACGAGCGCCGCGCCCTGCTCCAGAATCTGGTCCAGCGATCGTCTCCCGCCGCCCATTTGATCCAGCGTGAACGCCGGCGCGGCGCAACCGGTTTCGAGCATCAGTGTTCGTCTTCCTGGCTTTGCACGAACTGCAAAATATCGAAGCGTTTGATCTCGCGGTCCGGGAAGAAACTGTTCACCGCGTCCTGTTCATCGGAGAACACTTCGAAAATGGTGTGCAGCTTGGTCAGCAGCAGCAGTTCGATATTGCGCTTGTTCAGATTCAGCAGCTTCAGCGTGCCGCCGGATTTCTTGATGGTGGTGAAGCAGATCACCATGCTGCCCAGGCCGGTCGAATCGATGTAATCCACCTGGCCCAGGTCGAAAATGATGTTGTTGCGGCCCTTGGCCACCAGCTCGTGCACTTTGTCGCGGATCATCGACGCCTCGCCGACGGTAAGGCGTCCTTTCAAAGCGAGGATGGCGATGCCCTCGCGGTCGGTCTCGCGGATTTCGAGGCTCATGGGATATTTTCAGTTTAGCGTGGATTAAGCCACGGCCTCCGGCGCGGGCGCGGGCGATTCGATCGCGGACTCCTCGGCCGGCAGAAGAACGGTGAAACGCGTGCCTTCACGCTCCGCGCTGGCGACGTCGATGCGTCCACCGTGCACTTCGACGATCCAGGCGACAAAGCTCAAGCCGAGGCCCAGGCCCGCGACGGCGTCCGTCTGCGCGTTTTTGACGCGGTAAAAGCGGTCGAAAATGTGCGGCAGATTCTCGGCCGGAATGCCGACGCCATTATCTTCCACCACCAGCTGCGTCCATCCCGGCGTTTCCGCCGGCGCGATGCGCACCCGGACCCAGCCGCCTTCGGGCGTGTACTTGATGGCGTTTGAAAGAAGATTCGAGAGCAGCCGTTCGATCTGCGTGTGATCGGCGGAAACGATCGCGCGCGCGTCCAGCGCCGCGCTCAGCTGAACGTTTTTCTCTTCGGCGGGAATCTGGAACTGCTCCACCACCTCGCGCGCGACCGCGGCCAGATCGAGCGGCGCCCGTTGCAGCGCCAGTTGCCCCGATTCGGCCTGCGACAGCAGCAGCAGCGCGCGCACGATGTTCGATAATTTTTCCACGTCTTCGAGCGCATTGAGCATGGCTTCGCGATACTGCTCCGGCGTTTCCGCGGTGAACAGCGCCACTTCGAGCTGCCCCCGAATCGCGGTCAGCGGGGTGCGCAGCTCGTGGGAAACGTCCGTCGAAAAGCGGCGGATCTGCTCGAAGGACTGGTTCAGCCGCTCGGTCATGCGGTTAAAACTTTCAATCAGCCGGTCCAGCTCATCGCCGGCGCCGCGCAGCGGGATTTGCAGGGAAAGATTCGACCCGGTGATGGTGTGCGCGGCCTGCGCCACGGAATTGACCGGTTGAATGGCGCGTCCGGCGAGCACCCAGCCGAGCAGCCCGCTGAGCGCGATCATCGCCGGCAGCATCCAGAAATAATTTCGCGTGAAATCGCTGACGGTTCGGCGCGCCGGCGCGAGCGACCGCCCGATCGCAAAGAAATACGGCCGTCCTTTATCGTCCAGAATTTTTCCGGCCTTGATCAGATACGGCGTGCCGCTTTTGTCCCAGCGGGTGCGCGTCTCCGGCTGGGGCAGGTGCAGAATGCGCTGGATTTCCTGCGGCGAATCGAGGCCGATCGAGTCATAGGAATCGTCGTAGTCGAGGGCCACGCCGTTGGCGTCCGTGATCAGGTAAATGTGCTTCAGCCGGCTGACGATAAACGCCTCTTCCGGATCCGTTTCATCCGCCACCCAGACCGGCCGCTGATATTCGATTTTCAGATATCCCTTGGCTTCGAACCATTCTTCATCCAAAGCATCCTGCGCATCGCGCTCGGTCTGAAGCTGCAAGGTTTTGTGGAATACCAGTCCGATCACCACCAGCAACAGCGTGAAAAACAGCACGTAGCTCAGCATCAGCCGGAACCGCAACCCGCGCAGGAAATCGACGCGCGGCTTGGGAACGGCGAAGGCTATGCTGAATCGCGCCATCTTTATTCTCAGACCCAGCTTAACTGGTCTTTTCCGCCCGTTCCGGCAAGTCCAGCATGTAGCCGATGCCGCGCACGGTTTGTATCATTTTCACCGGCCATTTATCGTCGATTTTCGAACGCAAATGACGAATATAAACATCCACGATGTTAGTGAGCCCGTCGTAATCCATGTCCCACACATGTTCTACGATCATGGTACGGCTTAAGGGGCGCCCGCGGTTGCGCATCAGGTATTCGAGAATGCTGAATTCCTTGGGCGCCAGCTCGACATTTTCGCCGGAGCGCGTGACTTTGCGGCGAATGCAATCGAGCGACAGATCGCCGACCTGCAATCTTTCCGGCGTCGGCTGGCCGCGCCGCAGCAGCACCCGGACGCGCGCCAGCAGCTCGACGAAGGCGAACGGTTTCACCAGATAATCGTCGGCGCCGCCTTCGAGCCCCTTAACCCGATCGTCCACCTGGTCGCGCGCGCTGAGGATCAGCACCGGCGGGCTGGATTTGCGGTTGCGAATTTTTTGCAGAACGGTCAGGCCGTCGACGTCGGGCAGGCCCAGGTCGAGAACAATCAGGTCATATTCAGTGTTGTGAACCATTTCGATGGCGTGAGCGCCGTCGCCGGCGACGTCGACCGCATAGCCACCACTTTCGAGGCCACGCGACAAAAAGTCGGCAATCCGTTTTTCGTCTTCAACGACGAGAATCCGCATATTTACGAGTTTAACCATTAAGCACAGAGTGGCGTGGCCCGCGATGCACCCCCGCCATCACTGGCGGGGCTATAACCCGCACTACAACCCCGCCAGCGATGGCGGAGGCTCCGCACTACAACCCCGCCAGCGATGGCGGG